>ERZ772978.29-NODE-29-length-69345-cov-255.856_pt1 | contig 69345 bp, 63 predicted proteins | sample MGYA00511675_ERZ772978 | MGnify/ENA primary metagenome ERZ772978 (study PRJEB29015, sample SAMEA2738092) | human oral metagenome | biome: human oral; feature: human-associated habitat; material: saliva | place: China | collected 2156 ... | reverse complement strand
GCACAACAAAATCCCCGAAGCGAATGCTTCGGGGATTGCTGGTGGCTCCGACCGGCGTCGATCCGGTGACCTTTCGATTTTCAGTCGAACGCTCTACCAACTGAGCTACAGAGCCAAGACCTGAACCGATATGGTCTGGTCGGCGACCCCGACGGGACTTGAACCCGCGACCTCCGCCGTGACAGGGCGGCGCGCTAACCAACTGCGCTACGGGGCCTTACAATAGGTAAGACCTATTGAATTATTCCAATCACAATTGCGACCGGTGGTACCCCCAACGGGATTCGAACCCGTGTCGCCGCCGTGAAAGGGCGGTGTCCTAGGCCGCTAGACGATGGGGGCCTGCTTGGCCGTCGAACTGGCGTCCGAAGACGGGAGATAGTTTAGGCAGAAGTCGCGCGCCGCGTCAAAACAAAAGAGGGTGACCCCGCACACGTTACCAGAAAATGTTGCAATTGTGCGGAATTCACAGGATTTCATCAGCAAGGCGGCCTACCCTTGTTACATGACTACGATACCCGTACTCGGCGCACTCGCCCAAGCCTCGGACGCGCTCTCGCGCGTCGCCGCCGACCCACAATCCGGCGCCGAGGCCGCCGTGGCCACCACTATCGATTTCACCCTCCTGATCCTCGGCCCCATCATCGGCGCCTTCGTGGGTGTTGTCGTGTCGGTCGTCTTCGCCGTCCTCGCCCGCAAGGCGCTCGCGAAGTCCGCCACGGCCTCGTCGATCCTAGCCCGCGTGCGACGCCCCTTGCACTTGACCCTCGCGACGTGGGGTGCCTGGGTGGGCCTGGGCATCGCACTGGTCAACCCGAACCTGTCGGACTGGAACGGCTCGTCGGTGACGACGTTCCTCATGCACATCCTTCTCATCGCAGGTCTCGCGTGCCTGACCTGGATGGGGTACGCCGCCGCCTGGGTCTTCGAAGACGCCGCCAAGGCCCGCCAGGCCTCCGACCGGGGCCGCTCGCGCCGCTTCGAAACCCAAGCGCAGGTCCTGCGGCGCCTCACTCAAGGGATCGTCGTGGTCGTCGGCATGATCGCCATCATCGGCACCTTCGAGGCCGCACGCCAGGCCATGACCACCGTCCTAGCCTCCGCCGGTGTCCTCTCGGTCATCGGCGGCCTCGCCGCCCAGCAGACCCTCGGCAATGTCTTCGCCGGCCTGCAGCTCGCCTTCACGGACGCGATCCGCGTGGGTGACGTCGTCGTCGCCGGCGACAAGCACGAGACCGGTTCCGTCGAGGAAATCACGCTCTCCTACGTGGTCGTGCGCATCTGGGATGAGCGCCGCCTCATCATCCCCTGCCGCTACTTCACGCAGACCCCCTTCGAGAACTGGACGCGCCGCGCCTCCGCCCAGCTCGGCACCGTCGAACTCAAGCTCGACTGGTCCGCGCCCATGACGCTTATCCGCACCAAGGTCGAGCAGCTCCTGACCGCCACAGACCTGTGGGACGGGCGCACGTGGGCCGTGCAGATCACAGACTCCGACGAGTACACGGTGACCGTGCGCATTCTCGTGTCCGCGGCGAACTCCGGAAACCTCAACGATCTGCGCGCTTACCTGCGCGAACAGGTCATCTCCTGGATCGTCACCGACGAGCCGTGGGCCCGCCCCGCTCAGCGCATCGAGCCGCGCGAGACCGTGACCGTCGAAAAGGACATGAGCCGCGAACGCGTCGCGCGCCTGGCCGCCGAGCTCGCCGGCATTTCCGGAACGAACGAGGCCGTGGCCGCGACGGGCAGTCCCTCCTCCCATGGGGGTGGTGCGTTGCGCGCCGCGGAGGGGTCCGCCGCGGGTGGCGCGGCCTCCCTGGCTGGCGCCTCGGGGGCCGAGCGCGTGCGCGAGCAGGCCAAGGATGCGGCTCACGCCGCGCGCATGGTGGCCGCTCGCCGTAAGGCCAAGCGTGCCCGCCGTCGCGCGATGGCGGACCGTCAGCGTGAGCTCGCCGAGGGCGGTGCTCCGATCGACGAGACGCAGGTGATCTCCAAGTCAGCGCTGCGCAAGATCATTGAGGCGGCGGGTAACCCCAACCCGCAGCTCACCCAGACCCTGACGGCCACGTCCATCGGCCGCGGCGAGCGTTTCTTCTCCGGCTCCGCAGAGGCCGATGAACGCGCGGCCGCACTCGCCGGCCCCGGCGAGGAGGCCTACGCCGAGCGCGAGGCCGATGCTCGCCGCGCCCAGGATCGCCGTGAGGGACGCAATCGTCGCGAGGCGCTGGACCCCGAGGCCACCGTGGCGCTGGCCGCCGTCGGCGTGGAACCCGTCGAGGCCGCTCCCGAGGAACCAGCGGAGGCTCAGTCCGCCGCTGGTGACGCTGTCGCGGCGAACCCCGAGGCGTCAGCCTCCGACGGGGGAGTCGCCGAGCAGCGCGAGCCTGCCAACAGGCCCGCCGACACGGCTGCACCCGCGAATGCGGAGGACTCGTCCAACACCGACGACGCCGCGGGAGGGACCGCGGCAGGCGCGCAGGTCGCCGATGCCGAGCCCGAGGACGACGCCTCCGCTCAGGGCGCCGAAGCTGTCGAGGAGACCGCGCCCGCCGATGTTCCCGCGCCCGCCGAGGTTTCCACGCCCGCCGACGGCGACGCGCACGAGGCTGCCCAGGCCTCGTCCGACGGTGAGGAACCCGCCTCCCGGGCCGCCGCCGAGGACGCTCCTCAGGGCGCGCCCGCCGAGCCGGCGAGCGAGGACGAGCAGGCGACCACGCCCATCCCCGCGCGTGAAACATCCGTGAAACAGCCGGTTCAGGTGCCGCCTCCCGCGCGCACCGGCCGCCCGGTCATGACCGACACGGTGCAGGCGCTCGTGCCGCCGCCGGAGCCGACCCCTGCCGAAATGGCCGCGTCGCTCGCCGACGAGGAGACCCCGGATGAGCCGGTCGTCCACCCCGGCTGGTACGCCGTCGCCGAGGAGGCGCGCCTGGACGCCGAAACGCGCCCCACCCCCAAGGTGGAGCCCGCGGCGCGCGTGTCAATCATGGACTTCTTCCCCGCGGTGGCACCCACCGGCGCCGAGGCCGACATGCTGCGCGCCGTCACCGGCCAGATTCCCGCCGTCGGCAGCGTCGAAACGGACGCTGAGGGCGAGCCCGCCGCGGGCGACGCTGAGGAGAAGCCCGAGGCTCCCGCCGAGTCCGGCGAGTCCGACGCGGAAGCGGCGGATTCGGCTGGCGACGACGTGCCGGACGACCAGGCCGACGCCGAGGATGCTGTGGACGCGGTGGCCGGCACCGCGGATGCGGCGGATTCGGCGGAGGGCGCCGAAGAGGCTGACGACCAGGCTGACGCCGAGGAGGCCGTGGCGCCCGAGGAAACCTCGGACGAGGAGGCCGCCGATGAGGCTGACGACCAGGCTGACGCCGAGGATGCCGTGACGCCCGAGGAAACCTCTGACGAGGAGGCCGCCGATGAGCAGGCGGAGACCCCGCAGGGCGAGGAGGCGACCACCGTCATGACGCCCGTCGAGACCGCCGAGGCTGTGACCGTCGACGCTGAGGCCACCCAGGTCCTGCCGACCATCGAGGAACAGCCCGCACTCGACGAGACGCTCGTGCTGCCGACCGCCGACGCCGCGGCCAAGGCGGCGGACGCGGCCAGTGCCGCCCCCGACGGCTCCGACGAGGTGGAGCCCACCACGGCCTCCGCCAAGAAGGCGCCCGCGAAAAAGGCGGCCGCGAAGAAGGCGCAGACAGCGAAAAAGGGAGGCAAGAAGGCCTCGCCTACAGCCAAGAAGGCAGTGACCGAGGACGAGGACAAGGCGGAAAACGCCTCAGAATCAGCCGCCGCCAAGGACGCGAAGGCTCCCGCCAAGAAGACGGCAACCAAGAAGGCGAATGCCAAGAAGGGAAGCGCAAAAAAGGCCTCCGCCAAGAAGGCCGCGACCAAGAAAACCTCGACCGCCAAGTCCGCCACCGCCAAGTGAGCGTCCCCGCGAGGCAACCACTGCCTCGTCCATGACGCCGGCGAAACACCCCGCGCCGCCCGCGGCCGCACCCGACAGTGCGCGCCCGCGGGCGGCGCGCGACAATGGAACCATGAACGCTACCGACCCCGCCGCCCGCACCGACGCCGAATGGAAGAAGCTCCTCAGCCCCATGCGCTACCACGTGCTGCGCGAGGCGGGTACCGAGCGCCCCTTCACCGGCGAGCTCCTCAACGAGGCCCGCGTCGGCACCTACTCGTGTGCGGCCTGCGGCTCCACACTCTTTGACTCCGACACGAAGTTCGACTCCTCCTGCGGCTGGCCCTCCTTCTTCCAGTCTTACGACGGCGCCACGACCGAGCACGTCGACACCAGCCACGGCATGACCCGAACCGAGGTGCGCTGCGCGACCTGCGGCTCCCACCTCGGCCACGTCTTTCCCGACGCGCCCGGCCAGCCCACCGGCCTGCGCTACTGCATGAACTCGGCGGCGCTCACCTTCGCGCCCGCCCAGTGAACGAGCCCGCCCAGCGCCGAGGAGGGCACGCAACCCCGGCCTCGTCCAGTGCCGGGCCGCGAAGCGACGCCGCGCCGAAGCGCCCGGCAGGACGCGCCTCCGTCGCCGATCGCATCCCGCCCCAGCTCTACATCGTCGGTTCGGGCCTCATCCAGTACGTGGGCGCGGCGCTCGCAGTCGTCGCCTTCGCATCCGTCGAACCCGCGTCCGTCGCCTGGTGGCGCGTGGTCACCGGCGCGGTCGTCCTCCTCGCGTGGAAGCGCCCCTGGCGCGGCGGCCTGACGCGCTCGGACCTGGCGATCTCCGCGCTCTTCGGGGTCATCATCCTGACGATGAACTCGTCGTTCTACGAGGCCATTGCGCGCATTCCCCTGGGCACAGCCGTGTCCATCGAGTTCATTGGCCCGGTCGCCGTCGCCGTCATCCGAGGCCGAGGCTGGCGCCCGCGCGTCGCCGCCGTCCTCGCCTTCGCGGGAGTCGCATGCATCGGCGGACTCGCCCTCGACCTGAGCGTCGCGAGCGTGCGGGTCGGCGTCGCATGGATTCTCCTGGCCGCGCTCGCGTGGTCCGCGTACATCGTCGTGGGCCAGCGGGCCTCCTCCACCCGCGACGGGGTGACGAACCTGGCCCTCGGCTGCGCGTGGGGCTCCCTGTTTTTCGCGCCCATCCTCGGGCCGGGAGCCATGGCGGCCACGACCTCGTGGAAACTGATCGCGATCGTCGTGGGCGTGGGACTGCTCTCCACAGCCATCCCCTACAGCTTCGAGGCGATCGCGATGCGTCGCCTGGCCGCCTCCACCTTCGCCCTGTTTGCCGCGATCCTCCCGGCCACGTCCGCGCTGGTCGGAGCCGTCATGCTGCGCCAAATTCCGGGTGTCTTCGAGCTGATCGGCCTGGTCCTCGTGTCGGTCGCTGTGTGGCTCGCCTCGCGCGCGTGATCCGCGCACCGAGCGGAGTGGGCGGCGCTGTCCCAACCGATAGTCGCGACCGGGGCATGAAAGCTGGTGCCCTCTGGTGAATTCTTCGCGATGAGGCACGCTTTCTGGATAGGTTGTGGCGATCTGGATAGGTTGTGATGATCCGGATAGGTTGTGGCGATCTGGATAGGCTAATAACCTATCCGGATGTGCGTTGCCTATCCGGATGCGTGTTTCCTATCTGGATAGGTTGTGGCGATCTGGATAGGTTGTGACGATCTGGATAGCTTGTGACGATCTGGATAGGTTAATAACCTATCCGGATGCGCGTTACCTATCCGGATGCGCGTTACCTATCCGGATGTGCGTTGCCTATCCGGATGCGTGTTTCCTATCCGGATGCGTGTTACCTATCCGGATGTGCGCGATGTACCTGTATCCAGGGCGCGGTGGTCCCGTGTCCCGCGCGCTCACGCCTCGTCAGTCGAGGCTGAGCTGGCGAGGCGTGTGCTTGCCGCCGCGGGCGATCACCCAGAACGCGAACCACGCGCCGGCGGAGCCGACGATCATGACGAGCACCATCGGCACGGCGCTGTCGCCGCCCGAGGTCGCCAGGGGAGCGGCGATGCCGTTAGCCAGAGACTGGAACACGCCCATGACGGACGAGGCCGTGCCCGCCTGCTCGCGCGCCTCACTCATGGCCTGCGCGCCCGAATTACCGAAAATGAACGCATTCGCCGTCATAATGAGCGCGAAGCCCACGCACGTCGGAATGAGCGGCAGGTCGAGGAGGAACGTCGACACCGCCAGCGTCACGACGCCGGTCGCGGCGATCGTGAGGCCCGTGATGATGAGCGTGCGCGGCGTGAAGTGCGAGATCAGGCGCACGTTGACCAGCGCGAATCCGGTCGACAGCAGCGCGTTGAACGCGAAGACGCACGCGAAAGCCATGGGGGACAGGCCCAGCGGTCCCTGCAGGACGTAGGTGGCGTTCGAGACGTAGCCGAACATGCAGAAGCTCGAGAAGGCGTTGACCAGCATGAAACCCACGAAGGGGCGGATGCGCACGACCTGGACGAGGCCGTGGAAGAACCGGGGGATACCGCCGGGGTGGCGGCGCTCCTCGGGCAGCGACTCGGGCACGACGAACCAGGCGAGGGCCGCCATGAGCAGCGTGAACGCGGCGAGCGCCCAGAAGATGACCCTCCACGTCGCGTGCGTGATGATGAACGCGCCGAGGACCGGGGCGAGCATCGGCGCGAAGCCGACGATCGCCTGGATGAGGCTCATCGCGCGCGCCAGCTTCTTGCCATGTGCGACGTCGACGAGGATTGCGCGCGCCACCGAGGAGGCGACGCCGCCGCCGAGGCCCTGGAAGACTCGGCCCACGAGGAGTACCCAGATGTTCGGCGCAAGCACGCAGATCATGGAGCCGATCAGGGCGATGATGCCGCCGGCGATGATGGGGCGGCGTCGCCCGATCTGGTCCGAGATGGCACCGCCCAGGACCTGCCCGGACGCGTAGCCCACGAAGAAGGTGGTGAGCGTGAACCCGAGCATCGTCGAGTTCGTCGCCAGGTCCGCCGTGATCTGCGGGAACGCGGCCGAGTACATGTCGGTCGCCATCGGGGGCACGGCGTTTTGCACGGCCAGCGTGAGCAGCAGGGCCACGGTGAGGGCCCCGCCGACGATGCCGCTGCGGTCCTGGGTGTCGTTATTCGTCATGGGGTAATTGTGCGTCCCTGGGGGAATGTGAAATAGGTGCCTCGGTTGAATATTTGATGAATCTCTCACCCCGCAGGGGCTGATATGCACACATGTGCTCAGGCGTAGTGCTCCCGCTCAGCCAACACCTCGTCCGCGCTCACTCCTCGTCCGCGCTCACTCCTCGTCCGCGCTCACTCCTCGTCCGCTCGTGCCTCCAATGCGTCCGCCGCGGCCTCGATCTGGCTGCGCGACGGGCACGAGGCCGGACCGACGACCGTCGCTGACAGCGCACCCGCACAGTTGGCGAGGAGAAGCGCCCTCTCCAGGGGGATCCCCTGCGCGAGGGAGGCCGCCAGCACCCCGGAGTGCGCATCGCCAGCGCCATTCGTGTCGATCGCCTCGACGCGAGGAGTCGGGACGTGGGACGCGTCCTCATCGACGGCATCCGTGGCAGCCACCGAGGGATGAGCGACATATGCGCCTTGAGCTCCCGCGCGCACCACGACGGGGCGGCGCACCGCCGCGCACACGGCCTCGGCGGCCCCGAGCGGCTCTGCGCACCGGTCGAGGAGACTCCGATCAGCCGTCCGCTTCCCGATCTCCTGAGCTTCCCTGTGGTTCATCGAGACGATGACGTCGCGCGTCGGCAAGCCGTCCGGGATTCCGATGACGGGGGAGACGTCCAGCACGACGCGCACGCCTTCGGGCAGGGCGTGCAGCGCAGCCTGAGCGGCTTCCCTGTTCGCGGGGTGATCCATGAGGTATCCGTCGACGTAGAGGACGTCCCCCGGGTGCATCGTGCGCACGACATCAGCCCACGCGCTCGCGGGTACCATCGTCTCGGCGCCCTTGGTCGAGATGAATGTGCGCTCGCCCGTGCGGTCCGTGAACGCGATGCAGAACCCGTTGTCGATGCCCGCGACGCGAGGCCCGGCATCCGCGATCCCCTCGCGCGCCAGCGCCGCTTGGATGAGCGAGGAGTAGGGGCCCTCGCCGATCGGGCTGAGGGAGACGGCCTCGGCCCCCATGCGCCGCGCCGCCACGAGGGCGTTGAAGCCCCCGCCCACGTGCATCCCCTCGTCGACGGCCCACACGTCGCCGCCAGGGCCCGGAAGGGCTTCGCCGCGCACGGCGAGGTCAACGAGGATCTGGCCCATGAGGACGACGCGGCCCGCCGGTGCGCTCGGCTCGGGGCACGAGGCCGGGGCCTCCTCCTCGGGAATCGTCCCCTCGCTGCCGTGGGCCGGGGGAGCGCTCGCGGCGTGCTCACCGGGCGCCCGCAGGGCCAACAACTGCTCGGCGACGGAGGGCAGGCCGAGGCGGGAGACCTCCTCGACCTGAGCGAGGGCGCGGCCGTCGAAGACCCCGACCCCCGCTGCTGCGCCCAGGATCGCGCCCGCGATCGCGCCGATCGTGTCCGTGTCGCCGCCCAGATTCGCGGCATCCAGGAGGGCGCGCGGGGAGGGGTCGCGCGCGAGCAGTGCGAAGGCCATGGGAATCGCCTGAGCCGAGGCCACGGAGGAGCCGATCTGCTCGGCCAACAACTCCGGGGATGGTGACGGGGGAGTGGACGCCAGCTCCAGCGCCCGGCGCGTGGCCGCCACGACGTCCGGGTCCGGCGCCCACGCGCCGCGCGGGGACAGGAAAGCGACGTAGGACACGGCCTCCCACAACAGCGCCCGCACATCCGAGGCGGACGACGAAGCCGCATCGATCCCCAGGGACACGGCCGCCGCCACGAGCGCAGCCGACTGGAAGCCCTGTCGTGTCGCGTGCGTGACCTGACAGGACGACCACACGGACTCGGAGAAGGCCTCCGGATCCGCCGTCGACACCGCGATGCCGATCGGGGTCACGCGCATCGCCGCGCCATTCGTAGTTCCCGCCCCGCCCACGCTCAGCGGATCCTCGCCCGCGCGCACGCGCTCGAGCGCCGCCTTCGTGGAGGGGCCCAGCAGGTCGAGCGACCCGCGCGCAATCATCGAATTCTCCCAGGCCAGCAGCGCGTGAGCGAACTCGCCCGCGTCCAGGGCCGCGCGACCCGAGGAGGAGCCCCGGCCTCGTACCAGGAGGGAAGCAATCAGCAGCGCCTGCTCCGTGTCATCCGTGACCGAACCGGCCGGCATCCCCGGAGCGTAAGGCTGGCTCGCATCCGCATCCACCAGGCCCGCGATCCGCCCGTACACCGCGCGGATCTGCGCAGGCGACATCGCCTGCGTCGGCATTCCCAGCGCGTCTCCGAGCGCCAGCCCGGCCAGGGCGCCATGCGCGCGAGACAAACGAGGATCCATCCGTGCACCTCCAGCGCGGGCACGCGCCCGCAGATAGCGTGAACGCCCCGGAACATTCCGAGGCGACCAGTAGGCCCAGGGGGACTCGAACCCCCAACCTACGGATTAAAAGTCCGCTGCTCTACCATTGAGCTATAGGCCCATGCCCACATTGTAGAAGGAAGCGGTCCCCATGGCCCAATCAAACACTCCTCGCCGCCCGGCCATGCTCGACGCCGCGCGGGCGGAAACGATCATCGGTGACGAAGATCCCGCCTCCCTCGCCGCCGTCGCGCACACCGCCGCGTGGGCGCTCATGGGCATCGGTGACGACAACTTCACGGACGAGGACGTGGCGCGCCTGCGCGACACAGTGCGCACCCGCGGCATCGACACCATCGCCCACGTGTGGTCGCGCAGCCCCGAATTCACTCTCCCCGGCGCCCTGTGGCGCGTCTACCTGCTCCACGAGTGGTACCACCGCGATCCGCTCCTGGTGGCCGAACGCTACGCCGACGGCTCGCGCGCGCCTATCATCCAGGGCCTCGAGGCCCCCGTCGAGCTGCGTTCCCTGAGCCTCATCATGGAAGAGGTCGACTCCCTGCTGAGGGGCGACCTCACCGACGACGACCTCGAGTACGTGCTCGGCGAGGCCTCCCGCGCCATGCGCGTCCTCGCTGCCGGCGAGGCCGGGGCCCTGTGGATCGAAGACCCCACCGACCCGCTCGCCCACCGCGTCACCATGCGCCACTGTGCCCTGCTGGCAACCGCCGACGAGCTCGACGTCGCGGCCCGCGAGGCCGCCGTCGGAACGCTCGACTGAGACACGTCCACCGGCGCGGAGCCCGCACCCCGCCGCCCCTTCCGCCCGCTCGTCACGGCCCACGAGGCCGCCGGATTCGCGCCCGGCGCAACCCCGACCTCGTGAAGGTGGCGCGCCCATCAGGGCGCGGTCGGCGCGGGGCGACTACCCTGGACCCTATGCGCCCGATGCCAGCCCCACGCCCCCAGCGACTCGTTCGCTCCGCGGGCGCGCTCGTCTGGCGCTTCGCCGACCCCACGCGCGTCGCGCGCCCCGGCGAGCCCATCGACCCCGCGGACATCGAAGTCCTCATGGTCCACCGCCCCCGCTACCACGACTGGTCCTGGCCCAAAGGCAAGGCCGAAAACGGTGAACCGCTCCTCGCCGCCGCCGTGCGCGAAGTCGAAGAAGAGACAGGCCAGATCATCACCCTGGGCGCGCCCCTGACCACCCAGCGCTACCGGCTCGGCGGCGGGCAAACCAAGGAAGTCCACTACTGGGTCGGCACGCCCCTGCCCGCCGACGCCGCCGCCGCGCGCCTGCGTGCCCCCGCCGCTCGCGCGCCGCGCACCGAAATCGACCAGACCAGGTGGGCCAGCCCCGAGGCCGCCTCCGACATGCTGACCCGGCGAGGCGACCGTCGTCTCCTCGCCGACCTCGTCGCCCGCGCCAGCGAAGGACGCCTCGTCACCTCCACGATCCTGATTCTGCGCCCTGGGCCCGCAGACACCGCGCCTGAGAGCGCCTCCGCGTCAGCGGATGCGGGCGCCCCCGCGCCCGCCGCACCAGAGCCAGCGACCCACGCGCCTGCGACCCCCACGCCCGCCGCGACCGCGACCGTGCCCGCCGCAGCCCCCAAGCCGCGCCCGGTGCCCAGCCCCGCGATCGTCGCCTCTGCGGCGGCGCGCCGGGCAGCGCAGGTGGAGCGGGCCTCGGGCCTGACGACGCGGAACGCCCAACGGCCCGCCGATCCGCCCCTCGGCCGATTCGGCGTGCGACAGGCCTTCGACCTCGTCGACCTCTTGAGCGCGTTCGGCGTCGATCGCGCCTTCGCGTCCCCGAGCGCCCGGGCGCGCCAGGCTCTCGCGCCGTGGGCCGCGCTCGGCGGCGGATCCGTGACGCTCGTGGATGCCCTCGGCACCCAGCCCGAGGCCGCCGAACAGATCGATGCGGACGCTCGAGCGGGCCGGGTGCGCGCCTTCGCTGCGCAGCGCCTCCGCGAGCCGGGCGGCACGACCCTCGTGTCTGTGACCGGAGCCGCGCGAGACCTCATCGTCGAGGAACTCCGGGCCTACGGGGCAAACACGGTCGCGGGCGGCGACCTCCCCACGCTCAAGCACGGCCAGATCCTGGTCGCCCACGTCGAGCTGGGGGCCGACGGGCCCCTCGTCGTCGCCCTGGAGACGCACGGCGTGACCACCAAGAACCCCGCCATTCACGCGCGCAAGGCCTCCAAGAAGCACTGAGGCGACCCGGTACCAGCCGAGCCGCCACGAGCGCGCGTAGAAACAGGGTCACATGTTGGAGTTCCTCGCGGAACCGGTGAGCTTACTGCCGTCCTTGGCGAAGACGTAGCATTGCACCGTGTGGTCACCCTTTGCCCAGGTCTGCGAAGCGGGGGGAAACCAGTCGTAGTCCAACGTGGAGTCCGCGAAGGGCGTACCGACGTAGTGCTCGAAGATCAGGCCGCAGATTTCGTCGCTCTCCTCGTCAAACTCATCGTCGGACGGAAAGTTTGTGCCTGCGAAGTCAAAAATATGAAAGTATTCCCCATCGTGAGGCTGGTTGCAGTCGACGATAGTGGTGTCACTTTCCTCATTGAGCCCGAACTGGAAACACTCCCCGATGTGTTGCTGCGTCTGCGTATCGGCCGTCGCGGAGGCCGCCGGCGTGCGGGAGCCATTCGAGGGCTTGCGAGTTCCAGACATTGACACGGAACAGGCGGACAGGCCCAAACTCAGGATGGTGGCCGAGACACCGAGGATCAGCGCGGGGCGCGCGGTGCGGGATGTGAAGGAACGTTGAGACATGATTCTCCTTAGAGCAACGACGCCTTCGTACACGTGACGGAAGAGCGCGGCGCGGCGAGCCTGATTGCTGATCGTAGTGCCATTTCCACTATACAACGCCGCGGCGACCGCACGATCCGGGTTCTTGGTGCCCGCGATCGGAACTGCCCGGGAGCGCCCAGAAACGCCGACGGCGGCCCGGCCGAAGCCGAACCGCCGCTGCACAGGATGCGAATCACATGCCGGAGCCCTTGATGGACCGGTTCAGCGTCGAATCGTCATCGGTGGTCGCGATGCAGACGATCTCGCGGTCGCCCGTCGCCCAGGTCTGAATCGTGGGGTACATCCACACGATGCTCAGGCTGGAGTCCTCGTAGTCCGCGCCGACGTAGGGGGAGAAGGCTGCCAGGCAGGCGTCCGTTGCCTTCTTCTCCATGTCGTCCTCGGACGGGCGCGAGGCATCCGTCAGGTTGTGGATGTAAAAGACCTCGCCGTTGTGCGGCTGGTTGCAGTCGAATTCCTCGACGGTCGCGGCGGCGCCGTCGGGGGTGTTGATGCACTGGCCGACGTACATCGCGAACGCGGAGGTGTCGGAGCCGGTGGCCTCAGGGGAGGGGCTCTCCGAGGAACGCGACGAGGAGGTCTCGGAGGAACGATCGGACGGGGTGCGGCCGCCGAAGGGCAGGCCAGAGCAAGCGGACAGGCCGAGGGCCAGGATCGCGGCGGAGGCGCCGAGGGCCAGGGCGGGACGCATTGCGTGGGACATAGTGCTCCTTGATGAGATGGGATCGCGGCCCGCGGGAGGCGAAACCGCTCAGCTGTGACGACGCGGGCCCAGGGTGGTGCCCGTCGCCATGCTGTTGTCACTATAACAATTCAAATACCGCACGGTAAAGGGGAGGTGGTCCGGGTCATGCCGGGCCGCCTCACGAGCCTCAGGATCATCACGCCGCGGCCGGAGGCGGCTCAGAGGCCCGAGTTGCGCACCGGCTGATACAGGGGGTCGCCGTCCGTGCGGATCGCGATGCACTGGAGGGAGCGATCCCCGTCCGCCCAGCTCTCCCGGGTCGGCCCGAACCACCTGTAGTCCAGGTCGGACTCGTCGTAGGGCCTGCCCACGTAGGCATCGAAGGCGTCAACGCAGGCGTCCGAGGCCATATCATCCATGTCGTCCTCGGAGGGCATCTGCGAGGAGGTGATTGTCATAACGTGGTAAACCTCCCCCCAATGCTCCGTCGTGCACACCGCGTTCTCGACGTCGTAAACAGTGCCCTCGCCCGGGTCCTGGATGCACTGGCCAACGTATAGGTCAAGGACGGAGCTGGTGGGCCCGGAAGAGCCACCGGAAGAGCCCCCGGAGGAGCTGCGGGGTCTCAGTGAGACGGGGAAGCAAGCGGACAGGCCCAGGCTCAGAAGGGTGGAGCCTATGCAGAGAAACGTTAAGGAACGGGAGCGGTGGGACATGATCTTCCTTGTGTGAGGGGAGCGATGGCCTCGGGAAAGCCTCGCTGCTCGTGCGACGGGGATGGCGTCGCACTCGTACACTCTAGCAACTACGGATGGCGACGGAAAACGACGGTGATAGGGCGCAACGTCTTGGCGGTGGTTAGTCCCAGGCGTCGTCGGGGGAGGGGTGCTTATGTTCGGGCGCCCACGCCGCAGCTCCACAGACAGGATGAACACCATCGGGAGGATTGCACCGGATCGGGAGTATAACGCCAGGGGTAATGATGGGGGTTTTGCACCCTTAGAAGCCTTGCTTCGGCGTGTCGCCGGCGTGTCGCGCCTCTATTGGTGCAATTCCCTCCGTTTGGTGGCGGTGAAGTCACGGTTCGGGGCGGTGAGGCGCCCGCATCGCAGAACACCTCGGCGACAAACACCGACAACGGGGCGATGCGGGCGAGGTGGCCTGCGTTGTGGACACAACCATGCCTGGCCGGGCGTCCGCCCACACGCCGGGCATGTGGAGGTATTCATGCCCCCACGATGAAACAGCCACCTTCAATGTTGATTGTCACCCGCCAGCACACCGAAAAGTCTCTACACAACCAACACGCTATGTCCTTCAACCAGTAAAAAAGCGGGTGGCACCCGGCCCAAAGGCCGCGTGCCACCCGACGGCGCCGACGAGGGAAGGCCTACAGGCCCGAGTTCTTCACCGACGAGGTGAGTGTCGAGCGATCCATGGGACGCGCCAGGCACACGATCGCCCGATCGTTGTGCGCCCACGAATCCTTCGTCGGAATCATCCACGTCATGTCGAGAGTGGACGTCAGGTAGCTCGATCCGATGTACTCCTTGAAATGCTCGAGGCACTGGGCGCCGGCCTGCTTGTTGAGTTCCTCCTCGCCGGGGAAATCCCCGTCGTCGGCGGAGGTCACGTAGAAGACCTCGGCGTCATGCTCTCGGGTGCAGCCGGTCGTCTCAACCGTGGTCGCGGTCTTGTCCTCGGGCATGAGGATGCACTGGCCGACCCGCATGTGCATGACGGACGAATCCGAGCACGCGGCGAGCGGAACGAGAAGCGCGAGGGCCGCGACCAGGCCGACGAGACGACGGGAAGCCACTAGTGGACCCCCAGAGGCAGCGCCACGAGGAGATACACGATGCCAGACACGATGGCCGCGGCCGGCAGCGTGAGGAACCACGCGATAACGATGTTTCCTGCAACGCCCCAGCGCACGGCAGAGAAGCGTTTCGTGCAGCCCACGCCCATGATCGCCGTGGAGACGACCTGCGTCGTGGAAATGGGAGCATGGACGACGTAGGAGCACAGGTACAGGATCGAGGAAGACACCGCCTCGGCTGTGAAAGCGCGCGCCGGATCTAGGTCGATGATCTTTCGACCAATCGTGCGCATGATGCGTCCTCCGCCGGCCATCGTGCCCAGCGAAATCGCCGCGGCGCCCGAGAGTTTCACCCACAGGGGCACGTTCATTTCGTGGGTGATCGGATCGAGGATGTTGTGGTGCTCGCCGTAACCGCCAGCCATCAGCGCCATGACGATGATGCCCATCGTCTTCTGCGCGTCCTGGATGCCGTGGCCCAGGGCCATCGCAGCCGAGGAGATGCGCTGGGCGGCACGGAAACGACGCATCGTGCGGTGATACTGGGCCTTGCGCAGCAGCCATAGAACGAACTTCATGACGATGTAGCCGACGATGAAACCGATGATGGGGGAGGCGAACATCGGGATCACGACGTGGCTCATGATGCCCCACCAGTGAACGACCGTGCCGCTCATGAGGCCGGCGCCCGCCATGCCACCGATGAGGGCGTGCGAGGAGGACGACGGGAGTCCGAACCACCAGGTGATCAGGTTCCAGATGCAGGCGCCCAGCAGGGCGGCCAGGATGATGACCAGGCCCTTTTGCTGCATCTCCGGCAGTGGAGACTCGGCATAGTCGCTGATCGAGATGATGCCTTTACCGACCGTCTTGGCGACGGCCGTGCCCATCATGGCGCCGATGACGTTCATCGTCGCCGCCATGAGGAGTGCCGCGCGGGGTGTCCACGCGCGCGTCGACACGGAGGTCGCGATCGCGTTCGCCGCGTCGTGGAAGCCGTTCGTGTAACTGAAGAACAGCGCGACGACGATGACGACGCAGACGAGGATCAGATTCAGATCCACGGCTCAGGATTCCTTCAGTGCGAGGGACTCGATGACGTTGGCCAGCTCCTCGAAGGCGTCGGCGCAGGATTCGAGACCCTGGACGATGTCCTTCAGCTTGATGATCGTGACCGGGTCGAGGCCCGAGTCGAACAGGGCCGTCAGGGTGCGGCGGTAGGCCAGGTCGCCCTCGTTCTCGAGGCGGTTGATTTCGATCCAGTAGTCGCGCATGTCGATGGGCGACTTGAGCTTGGGCATGTTCTCCGCGGTCAGGTCCGCGCAGTTCTTGATGACCTCGATCTGCGTGTTCAGCAGGGAGACCAGGGAGCTGGGGATGTCGGCGATGCCGTAGACGACGAGGAGGTCGCCGGCCTCGTCGATGAAGTCCAGGCAGTCGTCCAGGTGGGAGGCCAGCGACTGCAGGTCCTCGCGGTCGAAGGGCGTGATGAACGAGGAGTTGATGCGCTGGACGATGTCGTGGTTCAGTTCGTCGCCGCGGTGCTCGACCTCGTGGAGCTGGTCGCGCAGGGCGATGCGCTCCTCGGGGGAGGCGGCGTAGATGTGCGTCAGGAACTCGACGGCCTGCACGAGCTGGCGGGCCTGGGAGGTGAAGTCTTCAAAAAAGTCAGGGCCTTGGGTCTTGTTTCGGAATCCCATGGTGTATTCGGTCCTTCCAATGGTGAACGGCACTGTTGTGCTACCTGCAATCGTCCGTCATGGGGTGGGCAGACTTCAAGTTCAGATGCGCTTTTGTTACACCAATGATCGTGTTCTATCTCACGGGGTCGGCCGGGGCTTGATCTTCGGTCCTATGGACGAGGCCTGGGCGTGCTCGCGCGGACACGAAACGCCTTGTGGGTGGGCAGAAAGTCCCTGTCGGTCGGGCGGCCTGTGACTGGTTCGACTACGATTGTGGTGTGACCGGGACCAAGCGCCCGCAAGCGTGGGCATCGGTTCCGGCATGATTGATTCTGTCAATCGGGGACGCAGACGCGGCCTCGACAATTCAAAATGCCTCAGGAGGCAAAATGTCCGTGACCGAACAGGACGTTCGTGCGGCGGCTCCGGCCAACGCTCCCGAAGATGTCATCAAGTGGGTTGCTGAAATCGCTGCGCTGACCACCCCTGACGCCATCGAGTTCTGCGACGGCTCCCAGGAAGAGTGGGATCGCCTGACCTCTCAGATGGTCGAGAGTGGCATGTTCACCAAGCTCAACGAGGAGAAGCGCCCCAACTCCTTCCTTGCTCGCTCCAAGCCGTCCGACGTTGCGCGTGTTGAGTCCCGTACCTTCATCTGCTGTGAGAAGGAAGAGGATGCGGGCCCGACCAACCACTGGGCCGACCCCAAGGAAATGAAGGCCACCCTGCACGAGAAGTTCACGGGTGCCATGAAGGGTCGCACCATGTACGTGGTTCCCTTCTCCATGGGTCCCCTTGGTGGCCCCATCTCCCAGCTCGGTGTTGAGATCACCGACTCTCCCTACGTCGTTGTCAACATGCGCATCATGACCCGCATGGGTGCTGCTGCCATGGACCTCATCAATGAGGGCCGCGTGTGGGTTCCCGCCGTTCACTCCGTCGGCGCTCCGCTGGAGCCCGGTCAGGAAGATTCCAGCTGGCCCTGCAACGACGAGAAGTACATCACCCACTTCCCCGAGACCAACGAGATCTGGTCCTTCGGTTCGGGCTACGGCGGCAACGCCCTGCTCGGCAAGAAGTGCTTCGCCCTGCGTATCGCCTCGACGATGGCCCGCCGCGACGGCTGGATGGCCGAGCACATGCTCGTCCTGCGCCTGACCCGCGAGTCCACCGGCCAGCAGTTCCACGTCACCGCCGCCTTCCCGAGCGCCTGCGGCAAGACCAACCTCGCCATGCTCCAGCCCACGATCCCCGGCTACAAGGTCGAGACCGTCGGCGACGACATCGCGTGGATGCGTCCGGGCCCGGATGGCCGCCTGCGCGCCATCAACCCCGAGGCCGGCTTCTTCGGCGTCGCCCCCGGCACCTCCTACAAGACCAACCCCATGGCCATGGAGACCGGCAAGGCCAACTCCATCTTCACGAACGTCGCCCTGACCGACGACGGTGACGTGTGGTGGGAAGGCATCGACGGTGACGTTCCGGCGCACCTGATCGACTGGCACGGCAACGACTGGACCCCCGAGTCCGGCGAGAAGGCTGCTCACCCGAACAGCCGCTTCACCGTTCCCGCCTCGCAGTGCCCGATCATCTGCCCCGACTGGGAGGCTCCCGAGGGTGTCGCGGTTGACGCCGTCCTCTTCGGTGGCCGCCGCGCCACCAACGTCCCGCTGGTCGCCGAGCAGTACGAGCCCGCCCACGGCGTGTTCATCGGCGCCTCCGTGGCCTCCGAGGTCACCGCTGCTGCGACCGACGTCAAGGCCGGCTCGCTGCGTCACGACCCCTTCGCCATGCTGCCCTTCTGCGGCTACAACATGGCCGACTACTGGGGCCACTGGCTGGAGATGCAGGACAAGCTCGGCGAGGGCTTCCCGAAGGTCTACCAGGTCAACTGGTTCCGTAAGGACGAAGACGGCAACTTCATGTGGCCGGGCTACGGCGACAACTCCCGCGTCCTGGACTGGATCGTTCGCCGCGCCGCCGGCGAGGTCGAGGCCATCGACGGCGTGACCGGCCGCTACCCGAAGTTCGAGGACTTCAACCTCGACGGCCTGGACATTGACGAGGCCGTCTGGGCGAAGCTCTTCGCGATCGATCCCGACGCCTGGGCCGCCGAGATGGACGACACCGAGGAGTACTTCTCGCAGTTCGGCGACAAGCTCCCCGCCGCCATCACCGAGCAGCTGGCCAAGTTCCGCGCGCGCATTGCCGCCGCGAAGCAGGCCTGATTGCCGCGGATCTGAGGGCGGGCCCCGGAGGAAACTCCGGGGCTCGCCCCTTTTGTATCGACGTGTAGGCTTCGCCACGAGGTGTGCGAAAACTGACCGGGTTGCGTCATGTGAGACTTGGCGGGCTACACTGGGAGGGCATACGACCGCGCACGCAAGGAGAGCCCGTGCCCAACTACTTGACGAATGACGAGCTGGCCCACGCCAAGAGCCTGCTCGATCGCATGACTGACATCTACCAGCACACCGTCGTCGGCCAGGAAGGCCTGCGCCGCGCGCTGACCGCCTCGCTGCTCGCGGGCGGCCACGTGCTGGTTGAATCCGTTCCCGGCCTGGCCAAGACGACGGCGGCGCAGACCCTCGCCTCCGCCGTGTCCGGCACCTTCCACCGCATCCAGTGCACCCCCGACCTGATGCCCAACGACATTGTTGGCTCTCAGATCTGGAACCAGGAGCGCGGCGAGATGGTCACGCAGCTGGGCCCGGTTCACGCCAACATGGTCCTCCTGGATGAGATCAACCGTTCCTCCGCGAAGACCCAGTCCGCGATGCTGGAGGCCATGCAGGAACGCCAGACCACCATTGGTGGCGTCAATCACAAGCTGCCCAGCCCCTTCATGGTCATGGCCACGCAGAACCCCATCGAGGAAGAAGGCACCTACATTCTGCCCGAGGCCCAGATGGACCGTTTCCTCCTCAAGGAGGTCATCACCTACCCCACGCCCGTCGAGGAGCTCGAGGTTCTGTCCCGCGTCGACTCCGGCCAGATGACGATCCCGTCCCCGACTGTCCCGATCACCCTCGACGACGTGCTCACCCTGCAGGAGGCGCGCCGCCGCGTCTTCATCCACGAGACCCTCAAGGCCTACATCGTGGACATCATCAACACGACCCGAGGCGCGGGCCCCAACCCGCTGCCCGGCTGGAGCAAGCACGTGCGCGTGGGCGCCTCCCCGCGTGGTGGCATCGCGCTCATGCAGATCGCCCAGTCGCTCGCCCTGATGGCGGGACGCAACCACGTCATGCCCGACGACATCAAGGAGATGCGCTACGGCATCCTGCGCCACCGCATCATCCGTACCTTTGATGCCCTGGCCGACAACGTGTCCATCGAGGGCCTCATCGACGCCGTCTTCAACGCGGTCCCCGTTCCGTAACGAATACCGCTTCCACGCCCGTCGACTGTCTAGAGGAACGCAATGCCTGTACGCTCGCGCGAAATCCACGCGCTCTCCACGCGCATCCAGCTGCCCGTCATGCGCAAGCTGCTGTCCGTCATGGACGGCCAGCACTCCGCACTGAGGCAGGGTCGCGGATGGGAGTTCATGGACTTGGCTCCCTATCAGCCGGGCGACGACGTGCGCGAAATCGACTGGGCGGCCACGGCGCGCACCGGTTCGCCGGTCATTAAGCGCCACGAGGCCACGGCGAACCTGCAGGTCATGCTCGTCGTGGATACGGGCCGCGAGATGGGCGCCCTCGCCCCTTCGGGTGAGACGAAGGAAGAGATCGCCCTGGCGGCGTGCGAGGCGATCGCCTGGCTGTCCGTCGCCCGAGGAGACCAGATCGGCCTCGTCGCGGGTGACTCCGAGCGCGTGCGTTTCATGCCCGCCCGCTCGGGCAACGCGCACGCGGAAACGGTGCTGCGCCGCATCGAGGAGGACATCACCCTGGGGTCGCCCCACTCGGACGTCCCCAAGCTGCTGGCGCGGGCCAGGACCGTCACCCGGCGGCGCAGCCTCATCGTGATCGTCACGGACTCCACGCAGCCCACCCCCTCGCGCGAGTCCGACGACCTCATCAAGTCCCTCACCGTGCGTCACCAGGTCATCCAGGTGTGTGTCGCCGACGTCGACCCCACCAGCCTCGAGAAGGGCACGGACGTCGTCGACGTCAACGAGGGGCCGCTGCCCGACTTCCTGCTGCGAGACTCGCAGCTGGCGGGCGAGGCCGCCAACGTCATGGCCGCGCGCTGCGCCGCCGTGACCCAGATGCTCGACAGGAGGGGAGTCATCCACGTGGACGTGTCGTCCAGCGAGGAAGTCCCTCGCGCGCTCATGCGTGCTCTTGAAAGGGGATCACATGTCCGGTGACACGAAGGAATACTTGCAGGATCCGGTGATCTATCCGAACTGGATGTGGGTCCTGGGGGTCACCCTGCTGGCGGCCGTCCTCGGGTGGATCGTCTACTGCCTGTGGCGGTGGTGGACCTCGCGCATCGGCGAGGTCATGGAGCTCCAGACGATCACGGATGCGCGCCGCAAGAAGTACCTGCGCTACATCGATCAGATCGCGGATCGTTACGCCGACGCGGACCTGGACGCCCGCGGCGTGCACCTGGCGATCGCCGGCCTCATGCGCGCACTCGGCACGGAGCGTACCGGTCGTGACCTTGAGGTCGCGACCGTGCGTGAGGTCCGCGAGCTCGTGCCCGTGTGGCCGGGACTGGCAGACGTCCTGGAGGCATGCGAGGTCCCCAGCTTCACGGGTGAGAACATCCCCGTCGGCCAGCCCTCGCACGAGGCTGTGACGAACGTGTTGAGCAAGGCCGTGGAGGCGGTAAACGTATGAGGTTTTGGTGGCTTATTCCCCTCGTCCTGGTGGCGGTCGCCGCCGCGACAGGCGTCGGTTGGTGGTTCGCTCGTCGCGCCGGGCAGCGTTCGGGCAAGAAGGGCTGGGTGGCGAACTCCGGTTACCTGCGTGGCCTGCCCAAGTACCAGGCGCTGGTGCGCAGGACCCGTTCCTCCCTGGCGATGGCCCTCGTGTGCTTCATCATCGCGGTTATCGCGACGTCGGTGTCCGCGGCGGCTCCCGTGGACCGCTACGTCAAGCACGACAAGTCCGCGAGCCGTGACATCGTGCTCTGCCTGGACGCCTCGGCCTCGATGCTGCCCTACGACTCGAAGATCGGCGACGCTTTCAAGCAGATCATCTCCCACTTCGAGGGCGAGCGAATCTCCTTGCAGCTGTGGAACGTTTACTCGACCACGATGTTCCCGCTCACCGACGACTACGAGATGGCCAACGACGTGCTCACGGAGATGTCGGACGTCATCGATCGGGGCTTCTCCTCCTACGGCGGGCGCTACACGGCCACGCGGGAGCTCATCGAATACCTCCAGCCGACGCTGCCTGACGACGACGAGGAGCGTGCCTCCCTCGTGGGTGACGGCCTGGCCTCGTGCGTCATGGGCTTCGACCACAAGGACAAGACCCGCTCGCGTACGATCCTGCTGGCGACCGACAACGAGGTGTGGGGCGAGGGCATCTACAACCTCAGTGAGGCGATCGCCTTCGCCAAGCGTCAGAACGTGACCGTGACCGCCCTGTACCCCGGGTCGATGGATATGCTCTCCTCCGAGGCCATCGACCTGCGCGATCAGGTCCAGTCCACGGGCGGCGACTTCTATGACGCCTCCTCCCCGGCGTCCGTCGATAGCGTGGTCCAGCAGATCGAGGCCGAGCAGAAGGAAGACCTGGACTCAAACGGCAAGATGCTCGAAACCGACCGACCGACGGCGGCCCTGGGATGGACCCTCGTGGGCGTCGTGTCACTGCTTGGTCTGCTCGCCTTCGGGAGGCTCTGACATGGTATTTCACCCCGTCATTCACCTGTTCCTGCTGATCCTCATTACGGTCGTCGCGGGCGTCTTCGTGTTCCTCACGTGGCACCGAGCGGTGCGCAAGAACGTGAAGGACGTCATCCGGCGTTCGCTCATCGTTGTCACGGTGCTGGTTATGGGTGCGGGCCCCTCCATCCCCGGCGAGGCCGTCGAGGTCACCTCCACCCTCGAGGTCTACTTCGTCATTGACCGCACCGGCTCGATGGCAGCGGAGGACTGGGACGGCGCCAAGCCCCGCATCGACGGCGTGCGCAACGACGTCGCGCTCCTCATGGGATCCCTCACCGGATCGCGCTTCTCGATCCTGTCGTGGGATTCGAAGGTGCACATCGACATGCCGCTGACGACCGACTCCTCCGCGGTCGACGCCTACATGGGCAGCTTCGATCGCGAGCTGTCCTCCTCCTCGCAGGGTTCCTCACCCAACCGCCCCGCGGCGGAACTCGCCAAGCTCCTGAAGAAGAACAAGGAGCGTCACCCCCAGAATATTCGCGCCGTCTTCATCTTCTCCGACGGTGAGACCTCGAACCAGGATCACTGGTCGACCGCTCCCACCGGCTCCGAGAGTGACTGGGACGAGGTCAAGCAGTACGTCGACGGCGGCCTGGTCATCGGCTACGGCACCGAGGAGGGCGGCAAGATGAAGGTCCTGCGCCTGGGAGACTCGGGCGCGCAGAGTGGCGGCGGGGACGAGTACATTCGCGACAAGTCCCAGCCCGGCGAACCCATCGCGATCTCCAAGATCGACGAGGCCGCCCTGCGCTCCGTCGCGTCGCGCATCGGCGTGGACTACGTGCACTCGCCCGACAAGTCGGCCATCGAATCCCACGCGCGCTCGCTCCTGGAAAACGCCTCGACGATCTCCGAGTCGCGCAATATGCAGTCCACCTACCGCTACATCATCTGGCCCTTCGCCCTCATCCTGGGCGGCCTCCTCGCGTGGGAGGGTGCAACCCTGGCGCTGCGCGCCCAACAGCTGAGGAATTCCCATGCAATCTGAGAACTCCGCCCGCGACGACGACCTCCTGCCCTTCGGCGCCCCCCAGGCCGACTCCGTCGACCCCGCGGTGCGCGCCAAGCTCACCCAGGCCTCGTCGGGCAAGCAGAAGATTCAGCGTTCCCCGCGGGCCCTGCGCCCCCTGTGGTACTCCATCCCGATCCTCGTGATCGCCCTTGCGATCTCGGCGTACCTGATCGGCATGACCCTGTGGTCGCGCTCGTCGCTGGGCCACTGGACGAAGGGCGAGTACCCGGCCGCGCAGGCAGGGTACGAGGGGCAGATGACGTGGACCTCCATCGGCATCGAACGCTGGGTGTCCCACTACAACCTCGGCACCACGCTGGTGCGTCAGGACGCCATCGACGAGGGCGTGGCCGAGCTGCGCACCGCCTACGACCTGGTGCCCAAGGCCACCGAGGTGCAGCCCGGGCGACTGGAACCCTTCTCCTACGAGTGCCGGGTGCGCGTCAACCTCGGCATCGGCATCGAAATCCAGGCGGACGCCCTGCGCTCGGCCAAATCTCTCGATGACGCCATCGCCGCCTACCAGGAGGCCGTCGACCTGATCTCGCCGTGCCAGACCGCCGGCGGAGGCGGCGGCCAGTCCGGCCAGTCCGGTCAGTCCGGAGGCCAGGGCCAATCCGGCAACCAGAGCCAATCCGGAGGCCAGGGCCAATCCGGCGACGATCAGCAGTCGGGCGGATCCTCGGAGAACCCCGCGGACGAGAACAAGAGCCGCGTCCAGAAGAAGAAGGAAGACACCGAAAAGGAACAGCAGGGCGAAGACCCGAACCAGAACAAGCAGGATCCCCAGAATAACCAGGATCCCAAGCCCAGCCCGAGTTCGAGCCCGACCCCCTCCAACAGCCCGACGTCCGACCCCTACGAGGGCGAGAACAGCGACGAAAAGCAACAGCGTCAGAAGCTGGAGGACCAGAACAGCGGCCGCGCGAAGGAACGCCGCGACCAGACCGACGACAAGCGCAGCGGCAACCCTAACGGTGCCTGGTGAGTCGTGATCGCGCGTCTCAATTTCGCTGTGACGTGCACCCATAAAACCCCGCGGTGGCCCGGAAGGCCACCAAACACCGATAGGCTTGAAACGTGAAGGTTCTTCTCGTTGGTAACGGAGGTCGCGAACACGCGATCGCCCGTGCGCTTGTACGAACGTCCACCCCCGAGCATCCCGTGTCGCTTGTCGTCCAGGCCGGTAACCCCGCGCTGGAACAGCTGGGCCGCTCGCTCACGATGGATCCGCTGGACCCGAAGGATGTCGTGCGACGCGCGACCTCCGAGAAGGTCGACCTCGTGGTCGTCGGTCCCGAGGCCCCGCTCGTCGCGGGCGTCGCCGACGCGGTCCTCGACTACGGGATCCCGGTCTTCGGCCCGACGAAGGATGCGGCCCGCCTGGAGGCCTCCAAGTCTTTCGCCAAGCAGGTGATGGCGGACGCCGGCGTGGCGACCGCCCGCGCCTTCACCTGCACCACCATGGATCAGGTGGAGGCCGCCTTCGATGACCTGGGTGCCCCCTACGTCGTGAAGGACGACGCCTTGGCCGCCGGCAAGGGGGTCGTCGTGACCACCGATCGCGCCCAGGCCTCGGACCATGCGCGCGCCTGCCTGGCGCGCGACGGGGGAGCGGTCGTCATCGAGGACTACCTCGACGGCCCCGAGGTCTCCCTCTTCTGCTTCGCCGACGGCGCGACCGTCGTCCCGCTCCAGCCCGCCCAGGACTTCAAGCGCGTGGGCGATGGCAACGAAGGCCCGAACACGGGCGGCATGGGCGCCTACAGCCCCCTCCCGTGGCTGCCCGAGGAAGCCACGCAGCGCATCGTCGCGGAGGTCGCCCAGCCCGTCGTCACCGAGATGGCCCGGCGCGGCACCCCCTTCCGCGGCCTCCTGTACTGCGGCCTCGCGATGACCTCGAAGGGCATCCGCGTCGTCGAATTCAACGTGCGTTTCGGCGACCCGGAGACCCAGGCGGTCCTCGAGCGCCTCGACTCCCCGCTGGCCCCCATCCTGTACGCGGCCGCGACCGGCACTCTGGCGAAGGTCCCCGCCCCCGTGTGGAGCGAGGATGCCGCCGTCACGGTCGTCATGGCCTCGGGCGGCTACCCGGGCGCCACGGACACCGGGCACCCCATCACCGGCATCGAGGCGGCCGAGGCCTTGGAGGGCGTCCATGTCATCCACGCCGGCACCTCCGAGGAGATCACCGACGACCCGGCCGACGTCGCGGCCGGATGCTGCGGCTTCGAGCCGACCTACGCGCTCGTGAACTCGGGCGGGCGCGTTCTCGACGTCGTCGCCCGCGCGGCCACGCTCGACGAGGCCCGGGCGCTCGCCTACAGGGGCGTGGACCTCATCCACTTTGAGGGCGAGCACCACCGTAGCGACATCGCGATGTGGCCCGCCGACCTGGCCGTCACACTTGACTAACGACACGATACTGAGGAGCATTATGCCCGCCTCCCTGCACGGTTGGACCCCCCTGAGCTCGGGGAAGGTTCGCGACATCTACGCTCCCGACGAGGCCGTGGTGGGCTCCGCTCCGGACACGCCTGCCGCCCAGGGCCGCCCGCGTCACGCGAAGGTGGGCCCGGAGGCGCTTCTCATGGTGACGTCGGATCGCATCAGCGCCTACGACTACGTGCTGCCGACCGAGATCCGCGGCAAGGGTGCGGTGCTCAACCAGCTGGCCATCTGGTGGATGGGCAAGCTGCGTCACCTCGTCCAAAACCACCTGCTGGCCGTGGGCAGCAAGGTCCCGGCGGAGGCCTCGCGCGCCCTCGAGGGTGCGCCGGCCACTCGCTTCGCGGTGCCCGCCGAGGTTGACGCGCGCGCGGTCGTGTGCCGCAGCCTGTACATGATCCCCATCGAGTGTGTCGTGCGCGGCTACCTGACGGGCTCCGGCCTGGCGGAGTACCGCCAGTCGGGGTCCGTGTGCGGCATCACGCTGCCCGAGGGGCTGACCGAGGCCTCGCGCCTGGAAGAGCCGATCTTCACGCCCGCGGCGAAGGCCGAGCTGGGCGAGCACGACGAGAACATCACCTTCGAGCAGACCGTCGAGCGGATCGGCGAGGAGTACGCGAGCGCGATCCGTGACCTGTCGATCGCCCTGTACCGGGCCGCCCGCGATATCGCCGCCGAGCGGGGCATCATCATCGCGGACACGAAGTTCGAGTTCGGTATCGACGTGTCCACGGGCGCGATCGTGCTCGCAGACGAGATCCTCACTCCCGACTCCTCGCGCTTCTGGCCCGCGGACCGCTGGGTTGAAGGCCAGGTGACGCCGAGCTTCGACAAGCAGTACGTGCGCGACTGGCTGACCTCGGACGAGTCGGGGTGGGACCGCGCCTCCGGGCAGAATCCGCCCGCGCTGCCCGACGCCGTCGCCGCCGCGACCGCCGCCCGCTACGTCGAGGCGTATCGCCGACTCACCGGGGTCGACCCGGTCCTGTAACCAACGTGCCCGCCGGGCAAGGTGCACGGCGGGATCCTCACCAACAACACAAGGAGGAACGCCGTGGGGCGAATCATCGTGGAAGTGATGCCGAAGCCTGAGATCCTGGATCCCCAGGGTAAGGCCGTCGGCTCGGCGCTGCCCAGGCTCGGAATCACGAGCTTTACGGCCGTGCGTCAGGGGAAGTGCTTCCACCTGACCGTGGACGGCCCCGTCACCGACGAGCTCCTGGAGCAGGCCCGCAAGGCCGCCGAAGAGGTCCTGTCCAACCCGATCATCGAGGACGTCGTGCGCGTCGAGGCCATCGACGAGGCCGACGCCCGTTACGCGGGAGGCGCGCAGTGACCCGCGTCGGAGTCGTCACCTTCCCTGGCACCCTTGACGACCGTGACGCCGCCCGCGCGGTGGATATCGCGGGCGCGCAGGCGGTGTCCCTGTGGCATAAGGACGCCGACCTGCACGGCGTCGACGCGGTCGTCATCCCCGGAGGCTTCTCCTACGGCGACTACCTGCGCTGCGGCGCGATCGCCGCGACCGCCCCCGTCATGGGCGAGATCGTGCGCGAGGCCGGACGAGGCCTGCCCGTCCTGGGCATCTGCAACGGCTTCCAGGTCCTGTGCGAGTCGCACCTGCTGCCCGGCGCCCTCATCCGCAACGACCACCAGAAGTTCCTGTGCCGCGACCAGGTGCTGCGCATCGAAAACGCGGACACCGCGTGGACGCGCGCCTACAGCGCCGGCGACACCATCACCGTCCCCCTCAAGAACGGCGAAGGCAACTTCCAGGCCTCCCCCGCCGAGCTCGAACGCCTTGAGGGCGAGGGCCGCGTCGTGTTCCGCTACGTCGACGTTAACCCCAACGGCTCCGCCAACGACATCGCGGGCGTCACCAACGCAGCGGGCAACGTCGTCGGCCTCATGCCCCACCCCGAGCACGCGACCGAGGTCGGCTTCGGCCCGCTCTCCCTCGGACCCGACGGCGCCAGCCACCACGGCGGCACCGACGGCCTGGGCATCTTCCACTCCGTCCTCGCATCCCTCGTCGGCTGACGACGCCACCGCGCCCTCTCCCGTGAGGGTGCCCCGGCCTCGTCCATGATCTTTCGAATGGAAACACGAATGACCTCCGAAAATACCCGCGAGCTGCCCGACACCGTCGAGAACGCCGCCGCGACCCCCGGCCAGGACATGCCCTGGAAGGAACTCGGCCTCAAAGAGGACGAATACCAGCGCATCTGTGACATCCTCGGGCGCCGACCCACGAACGCTGAGCTCGCCATGTACTCCGTCATGTGGTCCGAGCACTGCTCCTACAAGTCCTCCAAGAAGCACCTCGCCGAGCAGTTCGGCGCGCGCACGACCGACGCCATGAGGAAGAACCTTCTCGTCGGCATGGGCCAGAACGCCGGCGTCGTCGACATCGGCGGCGGCTGGGCCGTCACCTTCAAGGTGGAGTCCCACAACCACCCGTCCTTCGTCGAACCCTACCAGGGCGCGGCCACCGGCGTCGGCGGCATCGTCCGCGACATCATCTCGATGGGTGCCCGCCCGATCGCCGTCATGGACCAGCTGCGCTTCGGCGCCGTCGACCACCCCGACACGGCGCGCGTCGTCCACGGCGTCGTCTCCGGCGTCGGCGGCTACGGCAACTGCCTGGGCCTGCCCAACATCGGCGGCGAAACCGAGTTCGACCCCTCCTACCAGGGCAACCCCCTCGTCAACGCGCTGTGCATCGGCAAGCTGCGCCACGACGACATCCACCTGGCCAACGCGACCGGTGAGGGCAACCTCGTCGTCCTCTTCGGCGCGCGCACCGGCGGCGACGGCATCGGCGGCGCCTCCATCCTCGCCTCCGAGACCTTCGAAGACGGCATGCCCGCCAAGCGCCCCTCCGTCCAGGTGGGCGACCCCTTCATGGAGAAGGTTCTCATCGAGTGCTGCCTCGACCTGTTCGAGGCCGACGTCGTCCAGGGCATCCAGGATCTGGGCGCCGCGGGCATCTCGTGCGCGACCTCCGAGCTGGCCTCCAACGGTGACTCCGGCATGCACGTCGACCTCGAGAACGTGCTCCTGCGTGACCCCACGCTCACCGCGGGCGAGATCCTCATGAGCGAGTCCCAGGAACGCATGATGGCGATCGTGACCCCGCAGGATCGCGAGCGCTTCTTCGAGATCATCGACAAGTGGGACGTCGAGGCCGCTGTCATCGGTCACCTGACCGGCGACGGGCGCCTCACGATCGACCACTACGGCCACCGCATCGTCGACGTCGACCCGAAGACCGTCGCCCACGAGGGCCCCGTCTACGACCGCCCCTACGCGCGCCCCGCGTGGCAGGACGAGCTGCAGGCCGCCACCTCCGAGGAGCTTGCGCGCCCCGCCACGCGCGAGGAGCTCATCGCCGACGTGCGCGCCGTCCTCTCCGACGTCAACCAGGCCTCCAAAGCGTGGGTCACCGACCAGTACGACCGCTACGTGCAGGGCAACACCGCCCTGGCCCAGCCCGACGACGCGGGCGTCATCCGCATCGACGAGGCCACTGGCCTGGGCGTCGCGCTCTCGACCGATGCGAACGGCTGGTACACGAAGCTCGACCCGGCAGCGGGAGCCCGCCAAGCCCTCGCCGAGTCCTACCGTAACGTCGCCGTCGTCGGCGCCGAGCCCGTCGCCATCACGGACTGCCTGAACTTCGGCAACCCCGAAGACACGGACGCCATGTGGCAGCTGGTGACCGCCATGACCGCGCTCGCGGACGGCTGCATCGAGCTGGAGATCCCCGTGACCGGCGGCAACGTGTCGCTGTACAACTCGTCGGGCACCGAGAAGGGCCTGCCGAACTCGTCGATCAACCCGACGCCCGTCATCGGCATGCTCGGTATCCTCCCCGACGTGACGCGCGCCAACCCCTCCGGCTTTACTGAAGAGGGCCTCGCCGTCATCCTCCTGGGCACCACCCGCGAGGAGTTCGACGGGTCCGCGTGGGCGCGCATCGCCCGCTCGCACCTGGGTGGCCTGCCGCCCGAGGTCGACCTGAAGGCCGAGGTCGCCCTCGGTAACGTCGTGCGTGCGCTGAGCGCCGCCGACGGCCCGGACGGTCGGCCCCTCGTGCGCGCCGCACACGACCTGTCGAACGGCGGCCTCGTGCAGTCCCTCGTGGACTCGGCGCTGCGCTTCGGCATCGGCGGGACCTTCGACGTGGCCGGGGCCGCCCGCCGCGACTGCGTCGGTGACCACGAGATGCTCCTGTCCGAGTCCCAGGCCCGCGCCTTCGTCGCGGTGCCCGAGGCGGCCGTCAAGGCCGTGTTCGCGGCCGCCGAGGCCGAGGGCGTGGACGCCGTGCGCATCGGCACGACGGGTGGTGACATGCTCGCGATCAGCGGCGTGGACCTGCTCGCCGCCGAGGGCGAGGGCTGCGGCTGGATCGCCTCGATCGACGAGCTGCGTGAGCTGAGCGAGACGGGACGCAAGCAGTTCTGAGTTGCGTCTGATCGAGCGCCTGGGGGCGCGGGCCTGTCGGCCCGCGCCCCTTCGCTGTGCGGTGCCGCTGGTGTTCCGGGCGCCCTTCGCACTGGTGGGGCTTGTGTTGCTGTGTGTTGCCTTGTCTTGCTCGTCACTCGGCAATGTCACACGTCATTCCCATGTCTTGCTCAACACTCAGCAATTTCGCACGTAATTCCCCTGCAAGTACTTCAAATAATGAAGTTAGGTCGTTGGAATTGCAACGTTTTCGGGTGATCTCGAAAAATGACCGAGGGAAATTACGTGCGAAATTTGTCTGGACTGCGACCTGCAGTCCACCGGCACAGTGGTCGACGCGAGCCCGCTAGTTCCGACGATGCAGCCCTCGACGATGTCTGGGACTGAGCCTCGACCAACACGCGTGTCCTCTCTCCACTCGCGGTGCTCATGTCGGGGGCCGTGACGAACGGACGACGGCCCGCGAATCGCTCGATTCGCGGGCCGGGTCGATGAGGCGGCAGTGTCGTCCCCGTGGAAGCGTCCTCCTACGAGAACTTGGGGTCTGCCCAGATGGCGATGACGTTAATGGTGCTCTTGCGGCTCTCTCCCTGCGCCGCCTCCGCGACTACCTTGAGCTTGAGGCGCGGAACCGACGAGACGTCGATGCTGAACTCCTTCGCCTCGTTGAGGCGTAGGGACGCCGTGTCGAGGACCTTGTCCGAGATAGGGTCGCTGATCTCGAAGGTCACGGTGACGTCCGTGTCGCGCGAGTAGTCCGACTGGCCCGCTGTGATGGCAAAGGTCTTGGCGCCTTGCGGCACAAGGAGCTCAACGGAGCCGTCGTTCAGTTTCTGCGTGAGTGTGCATTTGAAGCCGTTGTTGTAAACCTTGCGCGAGATGGCGGAGGTGTCGCTGGAGCCCGCCAACGTTGTCCAGTCAGCAGGCCGGTAGTCTTCACTCCCGCAGTCGCTGTGCGCCACCGCCTGGTCCAGCGTCGGGTTCCACTCGGGGGACTTGCTGGCCATCGCGCTCGGCGTCGGCGACGCGATCGAGGCGGACGGGGTGGGAGAGGGCGTCGTGGCCGTCGGGCTCGGCGAGGCCGTGGTGGGCTCCGGGGTGGCGGTAGGAGTGGGCGTGGCGTCCGGCTTGGGGGCGTGCGAGCATGCCGCCAGCAGGAGCGACAAGCCAGCGGCGATGATGGCTGCGCGGCGCTTGGACCCGGTACATTGAGAGTGAAACATCGTTGTGTTCTCTTTCACTGGAGAGGAATTGCTCTGAGAATAGATTCCCGGGAAGGGTCTGTCAACTTAGGTATTAGTAGTAATACAGGCGTGCCGATAATGCTCGTTTCGCGCGGTAGCCCGGGCGTCTCGCGCCGGTGGGGCGAACTGTCCGAAGGAGCCTCCGACGAGAACGCCATGGCGCCAGAGGCCTTCGAGGGTCCTCTCACGGGCCCCGACGCTGTCCGCTCATTTTCCGCGTCAATGACGTGTACAGACAACCGACGCGGCGATGCGCCGACGCCCCCGTCGGAGCCCGCGCTCCGCACATCGTTATGTTTCTGAAAGCTTGCCAGTACACGCTCAGGAGTGGCCTTATCGTGCCTGTGCTTGAATGCGTTTCATGCTGTTTCGTCGTGGATGGGCAACGAACAAGTCGCCCGCGACAATACAACTCTTGAGAGTTTTCCCAAAGTCCTACCGATTGATCACCAATCTTTGGCATACTGTGGAGCGGAAGCAACCCGTAACACCAGGAGCCATCGTGCCCGATCAATCCGTCACCGTCACACATGAGCAGGACGCGGCCTCGGCCTCGTCCGCGACACACAAACCCAGCCTGGGCCGCGTCATCGCCGCGTGGGGGGTCCACGCGTTCACCATGTCGGGCCTCGTGTGGGCGACGCTCGCCCTGTTCGCGATCCTCAACAACAACATCCCCATGATGTGGCTGTGGCTCGTCATCGCCCTGGTCGTGGACGGAGTCGATGGCACCCTCGCCCGCAAGGTCGGCGTGCGCGACGCCATCCCGTGGTTCGACGGCGGCGTCGTCGACAACCTCGTCGACTACCTGACGTGGACCTTCCTGCCCGCACTGTTCATGGCGCTGCACCTGCCCTTCGGCCCACAGCCCGTGCCGGTCGTCATGATGATCGTCATCATCGTCTCCTCCCTGTTCTGCTACGCGAACGACGGCGAAAAATCCAACGACAACTACTTCGTGGGCTTCCCCGCCGCGTGGAACTGCGTCGCGATCGTCATGTACGTCCTGCAGACCCCCGCGTGGGTGAACATCGCGGCGACGATCTTCCTCGCGATCATGACGCTCGTCCCGCTGCACTACACGCATCCCGCGCGCGTCAAGCGCTTCCAGATCCCCAACATCGTCGGCGCCGCCGCGTGGATCGTCGCCTGCGCGTACCTGGTCGTCATCTACCCGCTCCAGCCCCTGTGGACGCTCATCCTTTTCTGGGTCGGCGGCGGCTGGTTCATGGTCGCGGGCTTCATCCGCACGGCCACCGGCGAGGACAAGTAGCTCCCGCCCCACGATCAACGACAAACACCCCCGGGCCTGGCGCTCGGGGGATGTTTGTTATGCGAGCCTCGTTCGGGCGGCGACGAGGCCGGGGCGGGGGCTGCAGTTCTCATTGCCCACATGACCCGATCGCCTGCTGGGCGGGTATGCGGCCAGGAAGTGAGAACAATCGGGATTTGCGCGCGCTCATGAACCGGATCGTGCCCTCTGATGCTGCGCCGCGTCGTAGAGGCCACCAACGCTATCGGGCTCCCGAACGACCAGCTGGCGCTGCGGGAGGTTTTGCGCCGAGTGAGGGCCGGTGATACGCCAGGATGCGCCTCACATCAGTATTACAATAAATACTTGCTATCTACGTGGGGGCGGGGCACAATCGGTAGTTACTTCCTATCGGTGAAAGGTGTCAACGATGTCCAATCAATACTTTGGCGGCCAGACCGGCCAGCCGGGAAGTAATGGCCAGTTTCCGGGCCAGATGCCCCCTCCTCCCGAGGTGAATCAGTTCTCGGGCCAGATGCCCCCGCTGCCCGCCCAGAAGCGCAACAAGCCGATGGCTTTGCTCGCCATGATGGTTGTCGCCGCCCTGGTCGTCATTGGCGGTGGAGCGTATGCGATCACCCGCGTCTTCTTCCCGTCGGGAGGCTACTCGACCCCCGACGACTTGGCTGCGAGCATCGAGAATGCTTTCGACACCAAGTCGCTGGAGTCGCTCGCAAGCGCCCTGCCGCCCTCCGAGCTCGCTGCCGCGATGGCATGGCAGCAGGACTACAAGGCTGACGGTGGTACGGATTGGTCGAAGATGACGAGTCCGGAGGCACTCCAGGAGTACCTCGAAGCGATCGTCATCGCCGAATCGGACATGAGGTATACGGTCGAGGAAAAATCAGATCAGATTGCTCTCATCCGCATCACTCAGTGGACGGGTGACATTGTGATCAGGCAGGAGCTAGCGGATAAACTCCGTTCGCGCTACGCGGAGGCTAAGGGGACGAGTCTGACGCAAGGGGAGAACGATTTCTTCGACGAGTTGAAGGATACGATCAATGTCAACCCGATCATGCGCTACGGGAACATTTTGGATTCGTTCCCGGACGGCAAGCTGACACTGGTCGCCGTCAACGAGGGGGGACGGTGGTACCTGTCTCCTTCGATGACGGTGGCTGAGCAGGAGTTGGGGAGTGATCCTTCGGTCCTGCCCCACTACGACGCCGACTTCACCGACGTTAAAGGGGCGTCCTCTCCGGAGGAGGCCGTCTCTGGCATGGTGGACGCGCTGCGTAACGGGGCCAGCATGTCGGACAAGGACTACTACCGTTTCCTCGATCTGCCCGAGCGTCGCATCGCCGCGGTATACGGAGATACCGATTCGTCCTCATCCCCCTCGGGTCGGGGCATGGATTCGAACGGGAAAGGGGCGAACGTTCAGATCGACTGGGGTCTGAGTTCCACGAAGGTCAGCGGCGGTTCGATCGTGAACTTTGGGACGACGTCGATCACGGCGGGCGACTTCTCTGTCTCGTTCAACGATGACACGGTGACGTACTCGTATCCGAGCTTTGACCGCGGGTACTTGTCGCCTAGCTCGGGCAGGAAGAGCCAGACCGTGCGTTTTACTGAGGGCCTGGTTAATCCGGAGCGCCTGGGCATTTTCACGGTAAGGGATTCCACTGGGTGGCATGTGTCCGCCATCCGCACCTACGGCAACCTGGCGTTGCTGGAGGCGACGGATGATGCGGTTAATCAGGCCGTCCGTGGGTTCGGTGGTTTCATGGAGTACGGGGTCGACCTGTCGCAAAGTGAGCTGAGTGATGTCGCCACGTCTAACAAGCCGGTGGGTGCCGTCCTCGTCATCGCGTGGAACTTCATGAAGAATTCCGACTGACGCGCCGCGCACGCCTGTGCACCGGGGGTGGGAATCCGAGAGGGTTCCCACCCCCCCGTTCGTGTCCGAGGCCGGGGCGGGCATGCGGCGAGGCGGCGCTCCGCCCGCGTTCCGACCGCGCCCGCGGGCGCGCGGAGAACAGCTCGGGGAGGCGGTGCTACGAGAGCTCTGCGAGGCCTTTCTTGACGGCCCGGTCGCGCTGGTAGCGGAAGACCTCCAGGAAGATGCCGCCGAAGAAAATCAGGGCGATGGCGGTCCACACGCCCGGGGGAGCGTGGCGCCCGTACACGAGGAAGTACACGTAGGGGGCGAGGAAGGTGACGGCGGAGGTGACGGCGCCGACGATGCGGTGCCAGAGTTTTTGTCCGGCGACCATTTCGATGAGGCCCCACGTGTAGGGGATGGCGGTGATCATGTCGATGGCCCACAGGATGCGCCAGTCGCCCCGGAAGTGCGGGACGTACATGACGGGCACGGCCCGCGCCATCGAGTACACGAGGACGACGACGTAGGCGATGAACTTGGGGTTGCGGCACAGTTTGATGAAAGCGGGGCGTTCGATGATGGAGGCGCCGACGGCGCGCGAGGCGAGGGTGGCGTGCGAGGCGGTGGAGAGCGTGTCGAGGCCGGCCATGGCGACCCGCATGAAGGCGCGTTGCTCGTCGGTGCCGTCCGCCCACGCCTCGAGCAGCGTGAGGGGGGACAGCGCGATGGGCGTGTAACCGCCGGAGGGGGCGCCGGCCTCGTGAATGACGTCGGAGCCGAGGGCCTCGCGCAGGCGCGGCAGCTGGTCGGTGGGGATCTCCGCAATCCACAGGCGCACGCGGCGTTGGATGGCGTCGTGGAGCTCGTGGGAGAGCGCGTGGCCGGCGGCGGAGTGAGGGGAGAATCCTTCGGCGGCGATGTCAGTGAGGGCGCCGGGCTGCTCGACGATGCGCGTCGTCAGGTCGCCGGCGCGGTCGACGCCGGAGATGGAGATGATGGTGGCGACATCCCACTGGTAGGTGCGCGCGATCTCGATGTCGAGGATCGAGCGCAGCGTGATGAGGGATGCTGTCTCGCTCACGGTTAGCCTCTCGGTAGGGGGTTGTCCACTCAATTGTGCCTGACTGAGCGGTCGGAATGCGCGCCCACGCGGGAATCGTTGCGGCCGTAGAATCGACGCATGGCGAAACGACGGATTGACACGGCCCGTGGGATGGAGGCGCTGCGCGCGTGGCGCGAGGCGGTTGAGCGGGGCGGGGAGGCGCCGCGCCCCGTGGTCCTGACGGCCGTGCGCTTCACGCTCGAGGAGCTGGGGGCGCTGCATCCGGGCCGGTCGGTGGAGGTGCGCGTGCCGCCCGCGGGCGCGGTGCAGATCCTGCCCGGGACGACGCATCGTCGTGGGACGCCGCCCGCCGTCGTGGAGACGGACGCGCGCACGTGGCTGTCGCTGGCGTGCGGGCTTCTCACGTGGGACGAGGCCGTGGCGGGCTCGCTGGTGAGCGCCTCGGGTGAGCGCACGGACCTGGGGCCCCTCCTGCCGCTCGTGTGAGGGCAGGGGAGGGGGCCGGGGTCTCAGGCCTCCAGCTGGGGTGCACCGAAGCGCGCGGCGATCTTGGGAGCCAGGTACTTCTGGGAGCCCTTGTAGGCGTAGCGCTGGGCGACGGCGGCGAGGGCGGCGGAGGTGGCCGCGAAGATGACCAGCGAGGTCAGGGTGACGTCGTCGGCGTCTTCGGCGGGAACGGGGCGCTTGGTGGTGATCTTCCAGCCGGTTTCAAAGATCTTGGAGGCCAAGAAGGCTGCTCCGGCGATGACGGCGGTCGTGGCGACCTTTTCGATGATGGCGGAATCCATGGATGTCTCCTGGCGTCAGTCTGATTGTCCCCGCGCGTGCGCGCGTGCTTCCATGATGCCCCACACGGCCCTCTTGTGCGAGGCCCACGGGTCCGCTGCCCTATGCTTGAGAGGTAGTGTCCCCGTCCGAAGGATTCCTCATGGCTCGCGCCCGCCTACTTTTCGCGCTCTCGGCCCTCGTGGCTGCCTCCACGACCGTCGCGGCCTGCTCGCCGTCGGTGTCGCCGAGCGCCCCGCAGGATCCTTTCGCGGCCCCGATCGTGCCCGGCCAGAGCGCGCGCGCCTCGGCGGCCTCCGGCGGGGGGCACGGAACGATTGACGCCCCAACCCCGCGCAGCGGGTCCGGCACGGTGACGGTGGCGCTCGTGGGTGGCGCCCAGTTGCCCACCGAGACGGCGCAGGAGTTCACGAAGGCCACGGGCTTCACGGTCGCCGTCGTCCCCGTTGACGGCGTGAACGCGGTGGCGAAGGCCGAGGCGGATGTCGTGCTGGGCCTGGACGGCGCGGACGCGCTGCAGGCGAGCGCGGCGGGCACGGTCGCGGACGCCGCGCCGCAGGACACGACGACGCTGGCGGGGACGGCGGTCGACGGGGCCCCCGCGGCGGTGGCTTACGGCCGCGACGACGTGTGCGTCATCGCGGACAAGTCGTGGATGAGCGCCAACAACCGCCCGCTGCCGACGTCCTTCGCGGATCTGTCATCCCCGCGCGTGCGCGCCCTCCTCGCGGTGCCCGACCCGGCCTCGTCGTCGGTGGGCCGCGCCTTCGTGCAGGAGGCAGCCTCGCAGACCGGCGAGGGCCTTGGAACCTTCGTGCAGTCCATGAGCCCGCGCGTGGACGCCACCCTGGGGGCGGTGATCGGCGCGTGGACGGCAGGCGACCGTGTCTCCGACGCCTACCTGTCCGAGGTCGTGGGTAGCGCGTCGGGCGCGTCGGGCGCCTACCCGCTCGTGGTGGCGCCCAGGTCCCTGGCCGCGGCGGCCGCGACGAATACGGGCGCCGATTCGTTCGGGGCGCCGGTGTCCTCCACCTGCATCGCTCGCATCATGTATGCGGCCGCGACGAAGGCGCCCGCCAGCGACGGCGCCGAGTCCCTCATCGCGTGGCTCCAGGGCGAGACCGCGCAGCGTTCCCTGGCGACCACGGGCGCCGCGTACCCGATCGACGGGGTCCTCGCGGCGGACACGAAGGCCTCGTGGCTCATGGGCATCACCGGCGAGGCCGTCGTCGCGGACGAGACGATGGGCTCCCTGGACGCGATGAACGCGTGGCTGGCGACGTGGAACTCGGCCCTCGCCGCCCCCGCTCCGGCGCCCACGACCGACCCGACGCCGGAACCCACCACCGAACCGCAGGCGAGCCCCGCCGCCGACCCCGCGGACTCCGACGACCCCGCGGACTCCGACGACGAGGAGTAGGCACCGCGCTGACGAGGCAACGAAGCGTCTGCCCATCCGTTCGCGGGCGTGCGGCGCCCGCCTAGTCGCGCAGCATCGAGGGGCTGACCCGGCACTCGTCGCCGAGGCGCATGGGCGCGATGAGGCCCCTGTCGCGCAGCTCGCGCAGGCGCGGGACCGTGCGTTCGACGACCTTCCACGGGTCGATCGTGTTGAGGTAGATGCGGGTGCCGCCCTCGAAGCCTGCCAGGGTGGAGATGCGCCACTTGAGGAGGATCCTCCAGCGCATGGGCGTGGACACGGTCGGCGGGCGGTGGTACCACTCCTCGTTGGCGGGCACCTCCGCCCCGGTCGCGGCGTGCGCGGCGTGCAGGATGTCCGAGATGCCGGCCATGGCCTCGTCGCTGACCTCCCACGGGTTGCGCGGCGAATGCAGCGGCCAGATCGCGATTCCCGGGAAGCGGTGGCCGAATCCGGCCAGGGCGACGGCGTGCTCGTTCTGGGCGATCAGGAGCTTGCGGGTGGCAGCGACCGTGAAAATCTGGTCGTAGATGTCGGGCTGGGCGCGCAGGCGCTCGAGCTCGGCCTCGGTCTGGACTGCCAGGTCGTCGATGGCGACCAGCTGCTTGTGGAGGTGATCGAAGGAGGCGCCGGCGGGGCGCAGCCAGTTCTGGAACGTCGCCACGTAGCGCACGGCGGGATTGAGGTCGTACAGGTCGCGCATGGAACGCGCCGTGTAGGCGGTGTACTGCGCGTGTTCCTCGGGCGTGAGGGTGCCCGACCCGGCGAGCTGGTGTGCCTCGGTGGCGCCGTCGACGAAGTGGCGCTTCGCGACGATCAGGTCGTGCCCTCCGGAGAAGAAACCGTTGGCGGCCTGGAGGCGCGCGGTTTCACTGGTGGCGGCGAACTCGCCCTCGCTCATGCCCGAGGCCAGCATGCGGGCTCGCACGACGTTCATGACGTGCTCGTAGCCGGCGTCCGAGGCCAGGTAGCGGGCCATGCGGTGGCGGTCGTTCTCGGAGGGGATGTGCCCGTGGTTGAGGTGCCAGTAGTTGTAGGAGACGATCTCGAAGAGGTTGGGGATGCGCCGAAACTCGGCGACCGTGTCGCTCAGCTTGTCGGCGCCAAGGGCGTCCAGCTGCTCCCACGTCCCGTCGTCGTGGCGCACGAGGCGGGACTTTTCGGGCGGCGTCTCCAGGTAGCGTTTGGAGCAGAATGCGCAGTGGCGCCCGTGCGCCTCGTGGTCGATGGGGTCGTGGTCGGCGCGGGGTGCGGCGAGCGGGCGGTTTCCGCGCCCCGGGACGGTCCAGACTTCCGTGCCGGTGAGCAGGTTCTGCTGTTTGACGGTGCCGTCGGCGAGTCGCACGATGGCGCGGTCGGCGCGGGTGAGCTTCGATGCCATGTCTTCATCGTACCTGTCGTCAGAGTCTGTTCATGGTTGCGGGGTGCGATCCGGTGCGCCCGGCCTCTCCCTGGTCGAGCGCGTCGATGCGGGCTTGTTGGTCGGGGCTCAGGGTGAAGGAGAAGACGTCGATGTTGGTGGCCATGCGCTTGCGGCTCAGGGTCTTGGGGAAGACGACGTGGCCGCGGTCGATGGCCCAGCGCAGCGCGACCTGGGCGGCGCTGACGCCGAGCTGCGCGCCGATGTCGATGAGGGTCGGGTCGGTGGTGGCCCGTCCTCGCGCCAGGGGAGACCATGCTTCGAAGACCATGCCGAGCCCGTGCGCGTAGGCGCGCAGGTCGGCGTTGGGCAGGAAGGGGTGGGCCTCGACCTGGAGGACGTGGGGGGTGACGGTGGCGATGGCGCGGACGGTGTCCACGTGCTCGCGCTCGTAGTTCGACAGGCCGATCGCGCGTGCGCCGCCGGCGTTGAAGGCGTCTTCGAGGGCAGGCCAGGGCAGGGTGACGTCGCCCCCGTAGAGGGTGGGCAGGGGCCAGTGGACGAGGAGGAGGTCGACGTAGTCGGTGCGCAGCTCCTCCAGCGAGCGGGTGATGGAGGCGGCGGCGCGCTCGGGCTCGTGGTTGGAGTTGTTGACCTTGGTGGTGAGGAAGATCTGGTCGCGCGCGATGCCGGAGGCGTCGAGGGCGGCTCCGACCTCGGCCTCGTTGCCATACATTTGCGCGGTGTCGATGTGGCGGTATCCGACGTCGAGCGCACGGCGAACGGCGTCGTAGGTGTCTTCGGGCGCGACTTTGTAGGTGCCGAAGCCGAGGACTGGGATCGGGGAACCCGTGGGGAGAGTGAGGGTGGGGATGGGGGACGAGGCCGGGGCTGGGTCGGCGGGGAAAGGAACGTTCATCGGTGAATCCTCCTGATCGTCTCCAGTGTAGCGTCCCGGGAGGTCGGCGCGTTTTCTCGTTCGGGCTGGCCGCAGGGCGGTGGGGATGAAGGCGCGTCAATGCCGACATGTCTGGTGGGGCACGCGGGTTGTCCGCCGCGTGAGAGCAAAGTCTCAGCTAGTGAGATTTTGTGCTGTCAAATATCGCGGTCTCGATTGTTGAAATTGTGGGGAGGGGTCGAATTTAGCGGTTTTGAGTGTGTCGTGGCGGTGAGTGTGAGGACTCTGACCGCTTGACTTATAAAACATTGCAATAAGACTGGAAAACTACTCTCTGTCGTCTGCAACATGGTTGGCACTTTTATTGGACCGTCGGTCGGTAGTGTTGATATTTCCCGGAATGACAAGGGGTCTGACTTAACCAGCCGGTAGGGTTTTTGTTAGGTAACCCACCGCGATTTGTTCGCTCCACGTGGCACTTTGGCGTAGGATAGATACTGTTCAACCACGATCGCCACCACGTCACGACAACGAACGGAGAGTTATGTCGGTTCGCAATGCACTGCTGGCACTCGTCGCGCAGCAGCCCGCGGGTGTCTACCGTCTGAAGCAGATGTTCGAGGAGCAGACGTGTGGAGCCTGGCCGCTCAACATCGGCCAGGTCTACCAGACGATGCAGCGCCTCGAGCGCGACGGCCAGGTCGTGTCTCATGCCGAGACCAACGCAGGCCGCGATTCTGAAGTCTTTGAGCTGACCGATGCCGGTCGCGATGTCCTCACCGCCTGGTGGTCCACTCCGGTCCCGCGTGAGCATCCCGAGCGCGATGAGCTCGTCATGAAGCTCGCTGTGGCCGCCGCCGATCCGACGGTCGACGTTGAGGCCATGATCCAGACCCAGCGTCGCTCCACCCTGGGCTCCCTGCGCGACGTCACCCGCCTGAAGGCCTCTGCCGACGAGGGCGAGCTAGCGTGGAAGCTCATCCTTGAGCGTCACATCTTCGACCTCGAGGCCGAGCTCAACTGGCTTGACCACATCGAGTCCGGCGCGGTCTCCGAGGCCGCTCGCCGTGCGGCCTTCGCCGCGGCGAAGGGTCGCTTGATGAACTGGGCCCAGGCTGAGGCTGGCATTTCGGAGCGCGCCGGGGTGCGATGAGCCAGCCTGCGCCGCTACCGATCAGGATGACCGGCGTCGGACATGAGTTCGGCGCAAACGGCGTCCGAGTGAGAGCGCTCGACGGGATCGACCTTGAGGTCGCGCCCGGCGAGCTTCTCGCTGTTATGGGACCGTCCGGATCCGGTAAGTCGACGCTGCTGTCGATCGCCGGCGGACTCGAGCGCCCCACGCACGGGAGCGTCTACGTCAACGGTGTCGACCTGGCGACGCTCGATAGCGTGCACCGTGCGGAGGTGCGCCGCCGCTCGATCGGGTACGTCTTCCAGGACTACAACCTGATTCCCTCGCTGTCGGCGCTCGAAAACGTTGAAATGCCGCTCCAGCTCGACGGAGTGAGCCCCTCGAAGGTGCGCGAGGCCGCCATGGCTGCCCTCGAAGAGGTCGGCGTCGCCGAACTTGCTGACCGCTTCCCAGAAAGACTCTCGGGAGGTCAGCGTCAGCGCGTCGCTATCGCGCGCGGACTGGTCGGTAACCGCTCGGTCATTCTTGCCGACGAGCCTACCGGCGCGTTGGATTCTCACACTGGCGAACAGATCATGTTGGTGTTGCGTGACCACATTGATGCGGGTGCAGCCGGTATCCTCGTGACTCATGAGGCCAGAATGGCCGCATGGGCAGACCGGACAGTCTTCCTGCGTGACGGTCGCATCGTCGACCGCTCGCGCGGGGACTCACTGAGGGACCTGCTGGCAGACACAGCACCAGGGATTTAATGAGTCGACTCAGCACACGGATGAGGCGATGGGGAGTGGTACTCCGCATCGCCTCTCGTGATGCGCGCCAGAGTTTCGGGCGGACTCTCACCGCTGTCATCCTGATCTCCCTGCCGATCATCGTCGCGATCGGCTCGATCACCTTCTGGGATGTCACGACCTCCCAGCGGTACCAGGCCTCGTCCTGGCTGGGCCACACCTCCAACGTTCAGGCGGTGACCCTCCGTCGCTCCTCGACCGCCCTCGATCAGGACATCACCGCCGACGTACTCTCGAAGACGGCCTCGGACGACGAAATCGACGTCACCATGGAGACCCTCACGAACTGGGTCCCCGACGGCGATCATCTTATCGCCGTCGATACCCTGTACCAGCTGCACGTCACAGCCGCCGATGGGACAGGCTTCACGGTTGACTCGGGCACTCAGACAGCATCTCTGGACGCCCCCCGAGTCGCGGCGGGCGGACAACACGGCGGCCTCGCCGCCAACCATGCCGTCCTTTCCGACGACGTCGCGCGCTCCCTCGGCGTGCAGGTCGGGGACACCGTTAGCCTGACGCTCACGGTCGCCAAGGAACGAACAACGCAGGACCTCGAAGGCTCCGCCGTCATCGACGCCATCATCGGTGGCAGCAGCCGGGCGATCATAGGCGACGGCACGCTCGACATCGATCGCCTCGCGGTGGCCGGGCGCACCCAGACGGCCTGGTACGTGACGGGTCCCGTCCCCGTCTCGTGGGACAAGGTCCGCGAGATCAACGCCTCCGGTTTCTCGGTTGTCTCGCGCCATGTCCTGGCCAGCCCGCCGGACGCCTCTGCCCTGCCCACACGGATCGCCCAATACGAGCTACCTCAGCCCTCGCTGGCCTCGAACCCGTGGCAATACCTGCTCCTGGTCGCCGGGATCCTCCTCATCCTCACAGAGATGATCCTGCTGATCTCGCCCCTGTACACGGTCGCCCAGCGCTCCGTCATGCGTACCGCCGCGATGATCGTCGCCAACGGTGGCGACCGCTCGGATGGGCGTCGCCTGACGATCGCCCACGGCCTCGTCATCGGAGGGTATTCCGCCGTGTTCTCGGTCGTCCTGTCCGTCGCCGCCATGGTCGGCGTCGGCCTGTGGTCCGGCCTCGGCATCGGTATCGTCCCCTGGTGGCCCCTCGGGCTGTCGGTGCTGCTGCCGATCCTCCTGTCCCTCATGGCTTCCGTCTCCCCGGCGCACACCTCCTCCCACATCGACACCTCCGCCGTGATCGGCGGGCGCGTGTGGGAGCCCTCCCGCCTGGTTCGCCGCCGCATGATTTACCCGATCTTGCTCCTGGCGGGTCTCCCGCTGCTGGGCGTGGCCGCGTGGAGCGGCTCGGTGCTCGCGCTCGTGCTCGGCATCGCCCTCCTAGAAATCGGCCTCATCGGCTCGATTCCCTACATCTTCACCCGCTGGCGCGCCCCCAACCGTCGGGCCTCAATGAGCATGCGCCTGGCGCTGCGCGACGCGGTCCGCAACGGGCACCGCACGTTCCCCGCCATGGCCTCGATCCTGACGACCGTCTTCGTCGCCTGCGCCCTGCTGATTACGCTCTCCTCCTCGAACGAGGCCGGCTGGAACTCGCGCCCCCACGTGGGCCAGCGCGGACAGATCTTCGTCTCGACGCTGGACAAGACGGACTCGGTGACCCGCTCGAACACCCTCATGCGCTCCGCGACCCAGGCCGTCGACGCCGAACGGACCGTCACCTCGGAGGCGACCCTGCGCGGCATGGCGTGGAATAGCGGCCCAGGCGGCCCTGAGACGATGGTCGAGGCAGTGTCCCCGATCACCGGCAAGACGTTCACGCAGCGGCCAGATATGGCCCCGATGGCGGAGCTGGACGTCGCCTACATCGTCGACGACGGCACCTACCTGCGTCAGGCCGGCTACCTCAAGGAGGCCGACATGGTGCGTGCGCTGGCCACCCTCAACGCCGGCGGCGTGCTCGTCCCCGACCCCGATCTGATCAACGGCGCGGGGCAGGTGCAGCTGCGAAGCCTCGACATGGCGGACATTGCGGCGGCCAGGGCTCAGGGCGTCAGTGACAGCGCCCTGCCCGACGCGCGCGTCCTGCGTTCCCAGACTTTTGCGGCCTCCCCGCTCACCCGCGTCAACGTCATGGTCCTGTCCCCGGCCGCGGCCACGGCTCTCAGGCTCAACTCGGTGCCCCTGGGCCAACTCCTCACGGTCAAGAAGCCCGTGAACACGGTGGATGCGTCGGCCTTCCAGGCTACCATCGCCCGTCAGGTCCCGGGGGCCTCGGCCCAGGTCATCACGCCGACCATGCGCTCCATCGTCTTGCCCTACGTCGCGGCCCTGATCGCGATCGTCGCTGCGGCGGCCACGGTCGCCCTCGTCGTGGCGCTCTCGGCCTCCGACATGCGCCCCGACCTCGACACCCTGGACGCGATCGGTGCGGCCCCCGCCATGCGCCGCCACGTCACGACGTGGCAGGGCGTCGTCTTGGCCCTCAACGCGATCCCCACAGCGGTCCTCTCCGGCCTGATCGTCGGCGTTCTCGCCGTGATCACCCTCGCCCGTTCGGGCATTTTTGGGACCCTGGTGACCCTCACGCCGGTCATTCCGTGGGGTGCCCTCCTCGGCATGCTGATCGGGATGCCGCTCCTGTGCGCGCTCGTCGCGATCGTCCTGACCCCCCGCCACCAGAATCGTATCCGCCGCATCAACTAGGCAGCGCCGATGAGTGAAGCACCCGACACGGTCGTCATCCCGCCCGGCGCCCTGGCCTCGGCCAGCGTGCGCGTCGACACGTGGCTGTGGGCGACCCGCCAGCTCAAGTCCCGCTCACAGGCCACCGCCGCCGTGCGCGCCGGGCACGTGCGTGTCAACGGTGAGCCCGTGAAGGCCGCCTACAAAGTGCGCGTGGGCGACGAGGTGCGCCTGCGCATCGAGGGTTTTGATCGAGTCCTTGGCGTCGTCCTGCTGCTGGCCAAGCGCGTGTCCTACCCCCAGGCGCGCACTGCCTACGACGACCGCACGCCCGAGCGTCCCCGCGTGCACATCCCCGTCGCGATGCGCGAGAAGGGGAGCGGGCGCCCCACGAAGAAGGAGCGCCGGGAGCTGGATCGGCTGCGCGGCTACGACTCGCACGAGCACTATTGATTCTCTCCGGGGTGTCCCGGCCTACACGTTCGGGTAGTAATCGCTGATCGACAGGGCGTAGTTTGCGCCCCAGTTCTTCTGGTACTTCGTCTCGAACTGGGCGGTGCCGTGGCCCTGTGCGTCGAACGTCATGGTGACGGTCTCGGTCGTTTTGAAATCCGGCGAGAAGTGGGGGTTGCCCTCGTCAGTCTTGAAGAACGTGGTGATGGTCATATCGAACGAGCTGAACTCGGGGAGCCTCTTGATGAGGTCTTCGTTCACGATGGCCACGTCGATGGTGCACGCGAACGCGGTGTTGTCAGCGGTAGGGCTGCAGGAGTAGTCGCTGAATTCGATGTTCTTATAGATTTTGTACTGGGCGATCACGGATGCGGTCGCAACGTTGCCCGGGCACGTCGCGTCGACGGCGGCGCGCTGCTCGGGTGTGGCCCGCAGGTAGGCCTTGTAATGGCGGGCGATGCGCTCCCTCATCGTCGGCGCAATCCGATTGCACCAGTGCGTCGCGTAGAAGTCGTTGGCCTCCTGGCGCGTCTGCGCGGCCTCGGAGCGCACGGCGTGCACCTCCCTGGCTCGCATGACGGCGAGTGTCGTCATCGTGGCGGCCACGAGCCCCAGGACGATGGTGATGACGAGGAGGACCACGTGGGCGGGCCCGAGACGCTTCTTCGCGGCGGCGCGAAGCGTCGTCGCTTTCTTCCGGGCGTTCATCGGAAGAGCTCCTTGACTTTCTGGAGGTAGGTCTGCGCGTCTGCGACCTCCTGCTCGGCGCGCTGGTGCTGCGTGCCGAGCGTCGAGTACGTCTGCGCGGCGATGATCGCGCTGACGGCGAAGAACAGGGACAGGACCATCAGGACGACCGGCAGGCGCGTGAGCCTCCTGGGGGCGGGCGGCTGCGGGACAGGGGGTTGAGCGGCGCCCTCAGTCCGGGGCCGGGGGGACGAGGCCGTGGCCGCGATGGGAGGCGCCGGGATGGGGGCGGCAGCCTCGTGGGCCGCCCTCCGACTCGTGGCGATGGCCGCGGGCGGGCCGGAAATCGGGGCGCCGACGCCGCTCGTGTGCCGATACTGCTCGGTCCACCGGGCGCCTTCCCACCAGCGCTGGCGGGGGCGCCCCTGAGGGCCGAGGTGCCAGCCGGGCACGGGTATCGTCACGGGAGTTCCTTGAGGGGTCTAGTCGTTGGGGAAGAAGGAGGATACCGGAACCTTGTAGAAATCGCCCCACGTGCTGTCGTAGCTCGTCTCGAACTCGACGGTGGTGCTGCCCGATGGGGGAACCGTCACCGTGACGACGTTCGGGGTCGAATGCGCGGGGAATATGAAGCCCTGTGAGGTGCCAACTTCGAGGGACAGCTTCACCGTCGTATTCGAGTAGTTGGCAAGGGAGGGGACCTTCTCGGTCTTCGTGGTCACCGTTCCCGTGCAGGAGACCGCGGTGTTGTCCTTGATGGTCTTGCACTCGATTGAGGCGGTGAACATGTCCGCGGCCCGGTAGGTGCTCACCATGTAGGCGGCGTTGACGCGCCCGGGACATTCGGCGTCGACGGCGTCGCGCATCTCTTGCTCGAACGCGCGGTACTCCCCGTAGATCTGATCGATGCGGGGGACGTTGTCCGGCGAGACCTTGGCGCACCACGAGGAGACGCGAATGGAGTGGGCCTGGGCGGTGACGCGCTCGGCTTCCGCGTTCATCTGCCGGGCCTGGTAGAAGCGCACCCCCGCCAGCGCGCCGAAGACGGCCGTGATGGCTGCCATGGCGACGGCAATGATGGCGAGGACCTTGTTCAGGGGCGTCATGCCCTTCTTGGCAGCCGCGTTGGCGGCATTCACTGTGCTCACTTCGACTCTCCCTGTACCGATTGCAGGTCCTCATTCGCCTGGTTGAGCGTCTGTTCAGCCTGCTTGTACTCCTTGTTGGCGGAGAGGAACAGGCTGGTTGTCGCGATCGCGCCGACGGTGAAGGACGCGATGAGCAGCGACAGGATGACGGTGGTCGCGAGCTGCTTGGCCGGGGCCTTGGGCCGCGCCTGCGGAACCGAGCCGTCGGTGGGCGCCGCGTCCCGGTACCCCGCGTCGTAGGTGGGCGCCGCGTCCCGGTACCCCGCGTCGTCCGTGGGCGCCGCGTCCTGGTACCCCGCGTACGCCGGGTCCGCCTCGCTGTAGGAGTCGGCGCCGTAGTCCTGCACGGTGTCGTCGGGGAGGTAGTCGTCGGTCCAGGAGTATCCGTCCCACCAGCGCAGCTGGGCGGTTCCGGCGGGGTCTGGGTACCATCCTTCGACGGGGTTACTCACGGTGGATTCCTTTCGCGCTATCCCGCTATTTTAGGGGAATTTGCGTGCGGACGGGAGGGGTGGGGTGATTGTTTGGGGGTCACATGTTGGAGGGCCACCAGGAGACCATGGAGGCGCCGCATTCGGTCTTATCCGACATGTTCGGATCGTAGGGAACCGAGATCGTGAAGGTGGCGGGCGCGCCGGGGGTCAGCGTCGTGTTGGTGGTTGCCTGGTAGGGGGTGGAGGGGTTGAAAGCGGTGTTCTTCTCGAGGGTGTATCCGACGATGGTGACGTCCAGGGGACCCAGGGAGTTGACGGCGCTGGAGGACTTGACGGTCAGCGTGCCGGTGACCGTGGTCGTGACCTTGTCGGTCGTGCACTCGCCGATCGCGATGGCGAAGTCAGCGTCCGAGAGGGTGCGCTGGGCGTTGGCGAGCGTCTCCTTCTCGGCGCACTCGGTGTGGATGGTGTCCTTGACGGCCTGCGTCGCGGAGTCGTAGGACTTGATCGCGTCGCGGATCGATGAGGAGGACTCGCGCGTCACGGAATTGCACCATTCTTTGGCCTCACGCTGGACGTTGGCTGCGTCGAGTCGTGTCTTGGCCTCGGTGATCTGCTTGTCGAGCGCGGCCTTGTCGGACTGAGCCTGGGCGGCCTGCTCGTCGTAGCCTGCCGCCGAGTGGGTGCGCCAGACGTTGATGCCGCCCACCACCGCGGAGAGGATGATGAAGATGACGGCGAGGATGGCGCCGGCGACGGTCGCTGCGCGCAGGGGGGCGGGGGCGGCGCTCACTTCTGGGCCTCCTCGATCTGTCGGTTGATGTCGTCGAGCGTGGACTGGGCGGTGTCGAGCTCCTGCTGTGCGATGCGGGCGCGTTCCTTCGCCTCGTCGTGTACGCGGCCGCTGGCCCCCAGGTGGGACCATGCGACGACGAGGACGACGATGAAGATGACGACGAGCGACCACGAGGCGACCGCGCCGAGGGTCCACGTGAGGGTACCCGAGCGCGCGGGTTCGTCCCGCGTGGGCTGAGGTTCCACGCGGGCGGGGGACGAGGCGTGGGTGGCCCCGTCGCCTGCCGCGGGCGTCGGTGCGGGGGTGTGTTCCAGCTGGTCGGTCTCTCCCGGCGAGGTCGGGGCCTCGCCGGGAGTGGGATCCGGGGCAGCGTGGGCCGAGGAGGTCGGCTCCATGTAGGGTTCGACGTAGTCGGTCCAGGCCTGTCCGTCCCACCAGCGCAGGTGCGGGGCACCGTTCGGGTCCGGGTACCAGCCTTCCGCGGGCTCACTCATCGCGGCTCTCTTTCCCTGGTCGAATAAAATCATTTGCTCGGTCAGGAATTCTAGTCGCCCGACGGATGGTGGGCAACTATCGGGTCAGAGGCCCTTGGGCCAGAGGTTGGTGGCTCGGAATGCGCACGAACCTGTTGTCAGTCCGCCGGAGGGTAGGGTCTGCGTGAATGTCCCCTTGCCTCCGGCCGGAATGGTGAAGGACGCGGTGCCGGCGGGGGTGTCGGAGTCGGAAGGCTCGCCCGGTGTGAGGAAGATGTTGACCGTGACGTTCATCGGCCCGAGGTTGCTCAGCGTCGTGTCGGTGATGGTCAGCTCTCCCGTCATCGTCACGTTGCCGCCCGAGAGGGTGCAATCCGTCACCTGGCCTTTGAATGCGGGGCTTGGCGCGTCGCGGAACGCCTCCGCGAACTCCTTCTTCTTCGGGCACGCCTTCGCGATCGCCGCGAGCTCGTCGGCGGGCTTGAAGTTCAGGGCAGTGGCATTGTTGAGCAGGTCCACGAACCCGGAGTCGGCCTCAGTGAAGCCGTCGCACCACTTGCTGGCTGCCTTGTTGCTCTTCGCGGCCGTGATCTGCGTGCGCACGCTCGCCGTTTCGGTGTCGGTGTCTTTCTTCTCGTTACGCAGCGACTCGGCGTTGGAGCGGGCTTCCTCAGCCTGGGCGGAACGCGAATGCGCGCCGAAGCCCATGAGGACGCTGGCGAGCAGGAGACACACGGCCAGGGCCGCGCCGACGAACGTCATGATCTTGAATGCCATGGAGGATGAGCCGGTCTTGGCTGCCGGCATCGGAACGTAGCTCACTTCTGTGCCTCCTCGAGTTCCTTCTTTGCCTGATCAAGGTCGGACTTGGCCTGATCGAGTTCTTGCTGCGCGCTCGTCTGCTCGGATTCGGCATCGGAGAGCTCGTTACCCGCCTTCGCGAAGAGCATTCCGGTGTACACGGCGGTCACGGCGAAGACGACGGTGAGCGCCCACGCGACGGCCGTCCCGATGCGCCACCCCTTCCCGGAGCTCGAGCTCGCCGAAGCCGCGGGCGCCGTCGCGCCGGACATGCCGGTGTCCGACTGTCCGAAGGTCGGGGTCGTCCCCGAAGCGTGGTATGGGTCGGCGGACACGGTCGGTGCCTGCTGGGAGGAGGGCATGTGCGGGCCGGGAGCGGGGGCCGCCTGCTGGGCGGGGAAGCCCTGCTGAGCCGCCGCATGGTGCTGGGCGGGGAAGCCCTGCTGAGCCGCCGCATTGTACTGGGCGGGCAGGCCCTGCTGCGGCGCGGCGCCGGGCATGGGCTGGTACTGGTCGAGCCACATGCCGCCGTTCCACCAGCGTAAACGCTGGGTACCTGCGGGATCTGGATACCATCCGGGTGCTGGTTGAGACATGACCATCCTTTCAGTTTCTGGTTGCAGTCTATACCTATCCCGTGAGGCTTATAACGTGTTGTTTGCTCCGGTGCTCACGCCCGCAGATGTGGGTGACAGGTACCCTGAAAGGTATGGCTGCTCTCTTCTCGTCTTCGCCCCTACTCGCGCTGTTTGTCGTTGTCGCGTTGGGGGCGGCGATCGGGGCGATCAGGATTGGGCCGCTGCGTTTCGGGGCAGCCGGTGCGCTGTTTGTCGGCCTCGCGGTGTCGGCCATTCACCCCGAGGTCGTCAGCACCCACATGTCGATCGTCCAGCCGATGGGCCTGGCCTTCTTCGTGTACTGCGTCGGCATCTCGGCGGGTGCCACATTCTTCCAGGACCTTCGCAAGCAGACGAACCTCCTGGCCCTCACCACGGTCGTGTGCATCGTCGGCGCGGTCATCGCGCTCGTGGGAGGCCGCCTCCTCGGCCTGTCGTCCGGCCTTGCGTCGGGTCTCTTCACGGGCGCCCTGACGGCCGCCCCCGCCCTCGACACGGCCACCCGCCTGACGGGGGATCCGAACGCGGCGGTCGGCTACGCCTTCGGGTATCCGATCGGCGTCATCGGGGGCATCCTCATCGTGACCATCACGGTGACGAGGAAGTGGTTGGGTCCAAAGGACACACCCTCCCTCGCGGGTGCCTCTCTCGAAGCTGTCAGCGTGCACGTGTCCAAGCACATCAACACGCGCGACATCGACGCGTGGCGCGACCAGCGCGTGCGCCTGTCCTACCTGCGTCGCGACGGCCGTACCCGCGTCACCGCTCCCGGCGAGGACCTGTTGCCGGGTGACCACGTCGTCATGGTCGGGGACCCCGAATCCATCAAGGGGGCCGCGCCCCTCGTCGGCGAGATCCTCGACCACAACCTCGAGGATGACCGTTCCGACCTCGCCTTCGAGCGCATCGTCGTGTCCAACCCCGACGTCGCCGGCCGCAGCGTCTCCGAGCTCAACGTCACCAAGCGCTTCGGCGCCGTCATCACGCGCGTGCGCCGAGGGGACCTGGACCTCCTGGCCCGCGACGACCTCGACCTCCAGCTCGGCGACCACGTCGCCGTCGTCGTCCCCACGGACGAACTCGACGATATCGCCGAGTGGCTGGGTGACTCCGAGCGCCGCGTTGCCGAGGTGGACGGCATGGCCTTCGGCATCGGCCTCGTCCTGGGCCTGCTGCTCGGCGTCGTCTCCTTCCCGCTGCCCGGCGGCCAGGGCTTCCAACTGGGAGCCGCCGCGGGCCCCCTGATCGTCGGCATGCTCCTCGGCGCCCTGCGCCGCACCGGCCCCCTCGTGTGGACCCTGCCTGCCGCCGCGAACCTGACGATCCGACAGATCGGCCTCATGCTCTTCCTCGCCGCCCTCGGCCTGAACGCCGGCCCCCAATTCGCGAGCCTTCTCACTAGCCCCGACGGCTGGCGCGCCGCCGTCCTGGCCGCCGTCATGGTCGTCGTCTGCTGCGTCATCCAGGCCCTCGGCGCGAAGTTTATTGGCCTGTCCTCCGCGCGCGCCGCCGGCGGCATCGCGGGGTTCCTCGGCCAGCCCGCTGTCCTGCAGGCCGCCGACGCCCGCGTCACCGACGAGCGCATCGAGGCGGCCTACGCGACCCTCTTCGCCTTCGCGATCATCATCAAGATCCTGCTCCTGCCGGTCATCACCTCCTTCCTGTGAGCGCCGTAGACTAGGGCCATGGCTACCCCCGACTTCGTCCTCGAACTGCGCCGTCACGTCGGCCACGCGCCCCTGTGGATGCCCGGCACGACCGTCGTTATCCTGCGCCCGGCCCCCGGCTGCCCGCCGATCGACTGGGAGCGCCCCATCGCGCCCGAGGCCGTTGACATCCTGTGCGTGCGCCGCTCGGATAACGGCGCCTGGACCCCCGTGACCGGCATCGTCGACCCCGGCGAGGAACCCGCCGTCGCTGCCGCCCGCGAGGCCTTGGAGGAGGCCGACGTGCGCATCGAGGTGCGCCGCCTCCTGTCCGTCGAGGTCGTCGGTCCCGTCACCTACGACAACGGGGATGTCACCACCTATCTGGACGTCGCCTTCGCCGCGCAGTGTGTGAGTGGCGAGCCGAGTCCCGCCGACGGCGAAAACAGCGAGACCGCGTTCTTCCGCGGCGACCAGCTTCCGCCCATGAACGACCGCTTCCGCCGAGCCGTCGCCAAGGCGCTGAGCGCCGAGGCCTCCGCCGACTTCCTCACCGCCTGACGTCGCGTGATCGGCGGGGAACGCCCCGGCCTCGTCCCCGCGCGAAAGCGCTTGTGTTTGTGTCACACCCCTTGCGGGACTGAAGTCCTAGTGGTGGAATGGGTGCATGGATACACCTAGCAAGATTGCATACTCCGTCACCGCCGACTCCACCGGTGGTCGCGCCGGCACCTCCTCCGTCCCCGCGCTCGGCATCAGCCACGTCATGCGCATGCCCAAGGAACTGGGCGGCCCCGGCGACGGCGCCAACCCCGAAGCCCTCTTCGCCATGGGCTACGGCGCCTGCTTCCAGGGCGCGATGGGACTGGCCGCCAAGGAAATGGGCATCGACACCACCGACTCCCTTGTGCGCACCACGATCGGGCTCGGCCCCGAGGGCGACTCCTTCGCCCTGACCGCCGACATCGAGGTGTTCATCCCCGGCGTCGACCTCGACCGCGCCCAGGCCCTCGTCGAGCGCGCCCACCAGCTGTGCCCCTACTCCAAAGCCACGCGCGGCAACGTGCCCGTCACCGTCACCGCCGTTGCATCCTTCTGAGGACGCCCGACAGACGACAAGAACCCCGGCCTCGTCGAATGGACGAGGCTGGGGTATCTTCATGCGCTCAGGCGTGCCCGTGCGTCAGGCGCTCAGGCGCCGCCGGGGCTTGCCGCGCGCACGGCTGCACCCTTCGGACTTGCCGCGCGCGGGCGACCCGGGCGCTCAGGCGCCGCGCCAGTACGCCGCGAGGGCCTTCGACAGCGTCAGCAGGTCATCGACGTGGCTCATCTCGCGCGCCGAATGCATTGACAGCAGGCCGATACCCACGTCCACCGTCAGGATCCCCAGCCGGGTCGCCGTGATCGGGCCGATCGTCGTGCCGCACGGCATCGCGTTGTTGCCCACGAAACTCTGCGAGGCCACGCCCGCCGCCGCGCACGCCCGATTCCACAGCGCAACGCCCTCGCCGTCCGTCGCGTAACGCTGCTTCGAATTGATCTTAATGACCGGGCCGCGCCCCATCACCGGGCGGTTATCCGGATCGTGATGGCCTGCGTAATTCGGATGCACCGAATGCGCGGCATCCGCGCTCACGCACGAGGAGGCCGCGAGCATGCGCTCGAAGCCATCCTCGTCCCGGCCCAGCGCGGCAGCCGTGCGGCGCAACACCGTCTCCAGGATCGGGCCGGCCGCGCCCGTGCGCGAGCCCGAGCCCACCTCCTCGTGATCGAAGCACATGAACACCACGACATCCCCGCCCGCGGGCGTGCCCTCCGCCGCCAGGCGCTCCAGGGCCACCAGGCCCGGGTGCACGCTCGACAGATTGTCCTGACGCGAAGCCGCCACGAACTGGCCCTTGTCGCCGAAGAAACCGGGGCCCTGGCTGGGGGTCAGGATCAGGTCGAAGGCCGCGACCTGCGACGCGTCCTCCAGGCCCGCCGACTGAGCGACATGCTCCAACACGCTGCCGGTCGGGTTGTCCACCGTCCACACCGGATGCAGGTGCTTCTGCGGATCCAGCTTCAGGCCGACCGGGTTCACGTCGCGATCCAGGTGAATCGCCAGCTGCGGGATGCGCGCGATCGGGCCCGTGCGCGCCAACACCACCTCGCCGCTGGTCAGGACCAGGCGGCCCGCCAACGTCAGCTCGCGATCCAGCCACGAGTTCCACATCATCCCGCCGTACACCTCGACGTCAATCTGGCCCCAGCCATCCGGCGTCGTCGACTGCACCGACGGCTTCACCGACAGCGCCGGTGAATCCGTGTGCGCGCCCACGATGCGGAAACCCGCGTCCTCGGCGACCGTCTCGGGCACGAACCACGCGGCCACCGCGCCACCGCGCACCATCACGTGACCGCCCGGGGACGCGTCCCACGCGCCCTTCTCGTCGACGCGCGTAAAGCCGGCGTCCACCAGGCGCTGAGCCACGACCTCGGCCGCGTGATAGGGGGTGGGAGAATCAAGAAGGAAATGCTGATAGTCCACTGCGTTCGCGTGGACCTCGTCCAGTTCAAGCTGTGCCATACCCCCCATGGTAGGACGCTGCCGGGCAGCTATGCTTGTGCCATGAGCGAGATTCCCGCATACGCCCTGAATGACGGCCTGGACGTTCCTGCGATCGCGCTGGGGACCTACAACCTGCGCGGTGCCTCGGGCGTGGCCTCCATGGTGTCCGGCGTCGACGCCGGGTATCGGATGCTGGACAGCGCCTTTAACTACGAGAACGAGGGCGCCCTCGGCGCGGCCGTGCGCCGCTGCGGTGTTCCCCGCGAGGAGCTGCGCCTCGTCTCCAAGCTCCCCGGGCGTCACCAGCGCTACGACGAGGCCGTCTACACCGTCGAAGAATCCCTCATGCGCGCCGGCCTGGACTACTGGGACATGTACCTGATCCACTGGCCCAACCCCAAGCGCGGCCTCTACGTCGAGGCCTTCCAAGCCCTGCTGGACGCGCGCGACCGCGGCCTCATCCGCTCCGTCGGCGTGTGCAACTTCCTGCCCGAACACCTCGACCGCGTGCACGCCGAGACCGGCGAGTACCCGAGCGTCAACCAGATCGAGCTGCACCCCTACTTCCCGCAGGCCTCGGCGCTGGCCTACCACGAGCAGATCGGCGTGCGTACCGAGTCGTGGAGCCCGCTGGGCCGCAAGTGGCGCATCGTCGAAGACCCCGCGATCGTCGCCCTGGCCGCCGAGGCGGGCGTGTCCCCGTCACGCCTCATTCTGCGCTGGCACTACCAGCTCGGCGCCCTGCCCCTGCCCAAGTCCGGTCACCCTGAGCGTCAGCGCGAGAACCTCGACATCTTCTCCTTCTCGCTGTCTCCTGAACAAATGGCGGCGATCAGCGCGCTTGGGCGTCCGGGCGGCCGCCAGGCCGACCAGAACCCGGAGTACTACGAGGAGTTCTGACTGGTTGGGCCGGTGCTTGCAGCGCCGCCTGATCTCAGGCGGTGCTTGCGGCGTCGATGGTGTTCCGGGCACCGTCGGGTCCGGCCGCCCACCTGATCTCCGGCGGTGCTTGTGGTGCCACGGGTTTTCCCGGCGCCTTCGGGCCCGGCCGCCCGCGAGATCGCCACACGCGAGCTTCGCTCGGAGTGGTCGATCTCGAAGCCCGCCCTGGCCCTCCGGACCCTCCGGCGCCCTCCAAACCAGTGGTGCAGGGTCGCTGACGTGTGGCTCGGTGCGTCGTCTCGGAGCTCGCCCTGGCCCTGCCGCCGCCCACCGGCACTGCAGCCAGGCTCATGTCTTGAAGCCCGGCCAGGACCCGTCTCTCCGCATCAATGTCGCACGTAATTCCCCTTCGAGTATTTCAAACATTGAATTCACATCGTTGGTATTGCAACGTTTTGAGACATTCTTTAAAACTGACCGCGTTAAATTACGTGCGACTTTTGTATAGCTCGGGCCCTGCCGATGTTTGCAGGCGTTGGGAGAGGCTCCTTGGCCCCTGAATTCATGAAAATACTTGTTGCGGCGTGGCGTGTACCCGATGAGGTTGAATGCTCCGGCCCTCCGGCGGCCTCCATGGCGGCGGCGTGGTTGGAATTCGTGATTGAGCTTGTTGCTCGGGGATCGTGCGCCGCTTGGGGAGGAATGACGCTGTATAGCTGCTCGTGCAATGCTGCGCTCACTAGCGCATTGCTTCCTGAACTAGTAGTGGTGTTAAGAGCTGCTGTGTACGCGGATAGGTTGTTGCGATCTGGATAGGTTACGAGCATCTGGATAGGTTATGAGCATCTGGATAGCTTATTAACCTATCCACGTGGCGATAACCTATCCGGATCGGCGTAACCTATCCGGAACGTGAGCAGCCCGGTCAGTGCCGCCGGGACAGTCCGGCCGCGCACGCGAGGGGGCCTCACCCCACGCGAAGCGCCCGGCCGCGCACGCGAGGGGGCCTCACCCCACGCGAAGCGCCCGGCCGCGCACATGAGGGGCCTCACCCCATGCGAAGCGCCCGGCCGCGCACGTGAGGGGGCCTCACCCCGCGCATCACGTGAAGCGCCCGCCCACGCATCATGCGGGGGCGGGCGGCAACACGAAGACCGCGTGGAGTCCGTGCAGTGCATGCAGCCCAAGCAGCGCACGCGCCGAATGCGGTGCACATGACACTAGGGCCGCACGCAGCGCGAGCGTCGCGTGCTTACTTCTTCTCGAGCGTCACGCGGTACACGTTGGTCTCGCGCAGCTGGAAGCCGGCGCGCTGGTAGAGGCGGTTCGCGGCCTCGCGTGAGGGGCGCGACGTCAGGTCGACGGTGCGCGCGCCGACCTTCTTCGCGTGCTCGATCGCGGCGACCACGAGGGATTGGCCGGCGCCCTGGCCGCGGGCGGCCTCGTCGACGACGACGTCCTCGACCCATGCGCGCACGCCTGTCGGAATCTCGAAGGTGGCCAGCGACAGCATGCCGAGGATCGGGTGATTGCCCTCATCATCGGCCGCGTCGGGGCGGAAGACGAAGAGGTGGACGCCGCTCTGGGCGATGAAGCGCTCAACGTCCGCCTCGCTCATGGGCTTGGCGGAGCGGGACAGCTGGGGGAGGAGGCGCGTCATGGCCTCGTGGAGCTCGGGGGTGGGGGCGGTGATCAGTTCGATGGTCATAATTCTCCTAACGTGAGGTCCAATTGTAACTGTACGGGGCGGTGAGCCCGGGCGCTCGGGTGGCTCGTGGAACGGGCATTTGCGCACGAGCGACGCATAGCCCACACTTATGTTCCATGGAAACTAATTCTGCCATGATGGATGTCATCCGCCTCGAAGGTCCCTGTGAGATCGATGAGATGACGGTCTCGCAGCTCCCTGTCCCTCAGGTGAGGGAGGGCTGGATGCGCGTGCGCGTCGAAGCTTTCGGCGTCAACGAGTCTGAGTCCCACTCGCGTCGGGGCCTCTCCGACCCGGATTTCACGTATCCGCGGGTCCTTGGAATCGAGGGCGTCGGCGTCGTCGATGAGGTTGCGCCCGGCAGTGTCTTCCAGCCTGGCCAGCAGGTCGCCTTCATGATGGGCGGTCTTGGGCGCGAGTATGACGGCTCCTACGCGCGCTACACCCTGATTCCCGAGCGCGTCGCGATCCCCTTTACGTCCGACCTTGACTGGGCGACGATCGGTGCGATCCCCGAGATGACGCAGACTGCGTATGGCTCGCTCGTCCATGCGATGCGCGCCCGGAGCGGCGACACGATTCTTGTGCGCGGAGGAACCTCAACGGTCGGCCTGATGGCGGTGCGCTTGGGCGTCCGCATGGGCATGACGGTGATTGCGACGACGCGCCGTGAGTCCGCTCGTCCGGTCTTGAACGAGGCTGGGGCCGCCCACGTGGTCATCGACGACGGGCGGATTGAGGGCAAGGTGCGCGCTCTGGCTCCGGGCGGGGTGGATGCGGCGCTGGAGCTTGTGGGTATCCCGGTGCTCGGCGATACTCTGCGCTGCGTGCGCCCCGGCGGCATGGTGTCGTTCACGGGGTCGCTGACGGACGTGTGGTCGATGAAGGATTTCTCGCCTTTCGGCCTGATCCCCTCGACCGTGGGCCTCACGGTCTATCACGGCCAGGCCTGGGATCTGCCGACGCCCGTCTTGCAGGAGGTGCTCGACGCGGTGAAGGCGGGCGAGATGAGTGTGCCGATTGCGAGGGTTTTCCACGGCCTGGAGCAGGTGCCGGACGCGCACCGCGCGCTCGATTCCCACGCCGTGCCCGGTAAGAACGTGGTGGTGTTGGGCTGAGGCCTTCGGGTGGTACTCGACCTACGCGCGCTCCAGGAGGAGGGCGACCTCGGCGTGCCTTGAGACAATGGCATTGAAGTCATCGGTTCAGCCGAAAATATCGTGGGTTAAAGCTGTATGACCGAAAAGTCATGCTTTTCTGCTTTCGATACCACAAAATCTGAATGTGCATGAGAGCCGACACGCCAATGAGACGCTTCGGCTCTCTTTGCTATATCACCACTTCAATTCTCCATCCCCGCCCATCGGTCTGGTCAAGAGGTAAAGCCGCACAGGTATCCGGGTATTCCGTTCACCTGGAGGAATAAATCCAGACGTGGATCATGCGGCATCGATCTCACTTCGTTTCTTGTTCTTTCGATTCACAATATGTGGTAGGAAGGTCACCTCACACCCTGCCAGAATAACTGCAAACATGTTAATCGGCGGATAAACAAAGATTGCCAGAATAATTCCGATTGCCTTAATGCTCAGGTCACCCGCAACGATTTTCCGGTTACTATAGTCCAACGCGCCCGTCGAACCATTAGCCCTTGTGACCGCTCGCGCAAGCGCCATGTTGGATAGTGAAACACAAATCACCACCGCGCTGTAAAGCATCTGTGCAAAAAGGCTTGTGAAGTGGTCACTCACAAAGTCTGTCACATACGGGAAGAAAGAGGCAAAAAACAGCATGATGATGCTCCACCAGATCACCTTGTTGTCTATCTTCTTGATCCTGTGCCAAAGGTTATGCATATTCACCCACATGGCGCCAAGCCAGAAGAAGGAAATCGTATATGAGAAGAAATGCGACCTGAGTGCCCAAAATGACGCCCAGTCAGCTGTCTCCGGTTTCTCAAGTTCTAGCACCAATATTGTCATGATGATCGCCAATATTGCATCCGTAAATGCGGTGAGTCTTTCTTTGCTCATTTTTCAGAGCCCCTTTCTGCTTCGCATAGGCAAGCTGGATGTCGTAGCCTAGCTTATCGAGCATATCAACAAAGACCTTATTGATGATGCGCTCTTTCTTGTTTATCGACCCGCTAATATACGGTGCGGAGGTGCCAACCATCTGCGCCAGCAGTGCCTGTGTGACACCTTCTTCCAGACATTTTACTCTTATAAGCACCTCGCCCTCTACCCGCAACCCCCGCTCAACACCCGGTCACCCACACTCAACTCGGAAGAGCCGCTAATCAGGCAGTTTCAGATGACACTGGGGCCAACAGACTCGATTGGTATTCAATCTCGCCGGAACGCACTCCGGCATAGAACTCCATCTTCGAGTCAATAAATCCTAGCATCTCCTTAAGTAGTGCGATTTTGTCCTCAACAACCTGGCGTTGCGCAATCAGCATGACTTCGCGCTCCGGGATGCTCTCTTCTCCCTGGAGACAAAGTTCCATGTAATGGCGCATTTGCTCGATACCCATGCCGCAATCGCGCAGGCAGTGCAGGCCCTTGAGCCAGGCGATGTCGTGGTCGTCAAAGACACGGTAGTTGTTCTCATCTCGCATTATTCGGGGGACTAGACCGATTTTGCAGTAGTAGCGCACGGTTTCAACCGCGATACCACTGACCTCAGCTGCCTCCTTTGTTGAATACAACCTGCTCATGAGTGCCTTAGCTGTTGTTACGTCGCTGAGTAATCAGATCGGTGAAGAAATCCACCGTGCCGATTGTCTCGTGATCAAAGAACAATGACGCCCCGGCGTCCAAACCTGCGATAGCGGCCATATCCGCCTCAGTCAGTGCGAAATCATCAATCGCGAAGTTCTGCTGCATCCGCTCCGTGTGTACTGACTTGGCCAGTGCCACAATCCCACGCTGATACAGCCAGCGCAACACCACTTGCGCCACTGACTTACCGTACTGCTGGCCAATACCAGCCAACACTGGATTGTCGAACAAGCCTGAGCGGCCTTCACCAAAGGGCGCCCACGCTTCAACGGTAACTCCGAGCTTTTGCAGTTCAGCAACACGCTCCACCTGCTGATGGAAGGGGTTAATCTCAATCTGGTTAACCACCGGATAGACGGCGTTGAACGAACCCAGATCGTGCAGGCGAGCTGGAGTGAAGTTAGAGACCCCGATGGAGTGAATCAGCCCATCCGCCTGGGCTTGCTCCAGGGCCCGCCAGGAACCGTAAACATCATTGAACGGCTGGTGCAACAGCATCAAATCCACATATTCAAGCCCCAGCTTCTCCAGAGAAGCCTTCACACTGGCATAGGTGGCATCCTCACCATAGTTATCCAACCAGACCTTCGTGGTGACGAACAGTTCGCTGCGGTCGATCCCGCTGCGACGGATACCCTCACCTACGGCCTCCTCGTTGAAGTAAGACTGTGCTGTATCGATATGGCGGTAGCCGACTTCAATAGCCTGAGCCACCGCGTCAGCAGTCTGCTCGGCTGGAATCTGGAAAACTCCGAAACCCTGAGCGGGGATGGAACGACCGTCAGACATGGTCAACGCGTCAAGCATGACACTCTCCTTCTTCAGTCAATGAATGGAACATAATCATCTAACAGCTTGGGAGCAACTCCCAAGCAAATCCAGCGAGAGTCTGCTCCGCCACGTGTCCGGTTTCGCCCTGCCCCAAGGACGCATGGGTGAGCGGAACACTCAAGGGGTTAACACTTCTTGCCTCGTCGGCAGTGCAGTGAGCACCTCTCGGGGTCCACCAATGGCAGCACCAGGCTGCCACCCCAGGCCGCTCAGAAAGGTGCATACACCAAGAGCAACAAGTATTTCTCTTGATACACGCCCTCAAAAATCAGCGGTGGCAGCTATTGTCAGAGGGTATAAAGAAGGGACTCCGGCAACGCTGCCGTTCCTGGCACTATTATCGGAATCCCTTGTTTTCAAGGCGTTTTATGCACTTTTAATCCTTGACCCTTGACATCAATACGGCTGTCTCGACATGGGTCGTGTGCGGGAACATGTCGAAGATGCGGCCCTCGACGGGACGGAGCGTGGGCATGGCCGCCAGGTCCGTGGCCAGCGAGGCGGGGTTGCACGAGGAGTAGATGACGCGGGGAGCGTCGCACTCGTTCAGGAAGGCGGCCAGGTCCGCGCCGATGCCTCGACGCGGGGGGTTCACGACGATCACGTCGGGCACAGCCTTGGGAGACTGGGCGCGCGCCCACGAGGTCGCGTCGTCCGCGATGAAGGACGCAGCCGACCGCGACAGGCCCGCGTGGCGTGCGGCGCTGATCGCCGAGGAGATCGCCCCGGAGGACACCTCGACGCCGGTGACGCGCGGGAATCCGGCGCGCGCGCAGGCGAGCGCGAAGCCTCCGACGCCGCAGTACAGGTCCCACAGGCTGCTCGGAAGGCGCCCGTCGGCGAAGGGGCGTGAGGCCCACAGCGCAGCTTGCTCGTACAGGGCGGAGGCGACGTGCGCGTTGGTCTGCGCGAAGGAACGCGGCCCCAGCTCGAGCCCCTCGACGGACAGCGGCAGCGTGCGGGCGCGCGTCAGGATGATCTCGTCGGGCCCCTCCACGATGGCCTCGTGCGTGGGGTGAATGTTCGCGGTGACGACGTGGGCGGCCGGCACGAGGTCGCCCAGCAGCGGCAGCGCGGCGCGGATGTCGGAGACGCGCTCGCGGGTGCGCAGCACGAAGCGGATCATGAGCCGCTCGCCCTCGCCCACGGTGATGAGGATGTTTTTGAGCTCCCCGCGCTTGGTGGGAACGTCGTAGGGGGTGAGGCTCAGGGAGCGGATGAAGCGCTTGAGGCCGGGCGTCGCGCGGTTGATCGCGGGGTGCTGGATGGGACAGCCGGGCAGGTCGACGCCGCGCCGGTCGGGCCCGAGGATTCCGAGTGTGGGGCGGCGCCGGGTGCCTCCGACGACGAGCTTCGCGCTCGTGCGGAAGCCCCTGTCGGGGGACGAGGCCGGGGCCAGCCAGGTGATATCACCAGCTCCCGGGACGGTGGCCAGGGTGGCCGCGACGGCCTCTTCCTTGCCCGCGAGCTGGCGCTCGTAGGGCTGGGGGAGGAGGGAGCAGGACCGGCAGGTTCCGGCGTCATAGTGGTCGCAGCGCATCTTTTAAGTGTAAGTGGGGGCGGGGCGTAGCGTCAGCTACGCCCCGCCCCCGTCTGCGGTGGTTCAGCACACGCGGCGGCTATGCCTTGGCTCGGCGCGAGCGGCGAATGAAGGCGGTGCCTGCGCCGGCTGCGACCAGGGCGAACGCCCCGGCGATCAGCGCGTTGGAACCCGTGCGGGCCAGGCCGCCCTTGCCGCCCTGCGCGGGGGTGGGGGAGGGGGCCGCGGAGGGCTGGGCGCTCGGAGCGGCGCCCGGGTCGTCGGACGGGGCCGGCGCGGGGGGTGCTGTGATCGTCAGGGCGGCCGAGGCCTCGGCGAGGGGAGTGGCGGTGGAGGCGACGAGCGTGTGCGCCCCGGCCTCGGTGGTGGCCGGAACCGTCACGGTGGCGGTGAAAGCGCCGCTCGCGTCCGTGGTCGCGGTGCCGACCTCGACGGGTTCGGAGTGCAGCGTGAGCGTCACTGCGGACTCGGGGGCGAAGCCCGTGCCCGTCACGGCGACGGTCTTGCCGGCCTCGACGCTCGACGGCTCGACGGTGACGGCGGGCGTCGAGAGGGTCGCGGCCCGAACGGTGACCGAGGTGATGGTCGCGTCCTTGCCGAAGCCCTTGAGGATGTAGGCCGGGTTGTCGTACTCGAGGGTCACGCGGGCGGTCTGGTTCGGGCCGATCGCGAAGGGGCCGACACCCGCCTTCAGGTCAGCGACGGTCAGGCCGCCCTTGACCTGGCCGGCGACGGTGACCTTGTACTTCGCGTAGGAGTCCGTGAAGCCCTCGGTATCGAAGGAGACGGTCACGCCCGAGGCGACCTTGTCGCCCGAGGTGATGGATGCCGTGAAGCTGGTCTCGCCGGTCTTGGGGGTGGGGGCCTTGAACTTTTCGAGGCTGGAGGCGGGGATCGTGGTCGCCTGCTCGCCGATGGTGGTCAGGCCGGTGGGCACGTAGTTGGGCGTGCCGTTCGTGGTGACCGTGACGACGGGGAGGATCTCGTCGGGCTGTGCGGGCAGGGTGATGACGAGGTCGTTGCCTTCGACCTTGTAGGTCAGAGCCGCGTCGGAGCCGTCGAGCTTCACCGAGGCGATGTCGTTGGCGCCGGCGCCGCGCAGCGTCACCGTGCCCTCTGCCGGCCACTTCTCGATGCCCAGGTAGATGTGGGAGTCATCGACCATGGTCTTACCCCAGGTTTCAATGGGGTAGTGGGTCGGGCGCGAGTTGTTCAGGATGCCGGGGTGTGCGCGGTTCCAGTCGCCGACGCCCTTCAGGACCGAGGCGTCCCACGGGTCGTAGGAGCCGTCGAACTTCGGGCCGACGTTGAAGAGGAACTGGCCGCCCAGGGCCACGGTCGAGAACATGTTGCCGACGATCTCGGTGGTCTTCGTCTTCGCGCCGTCCGGGGCCTTACGAAGCGTCGTCGTGTTGTCGACGTCGATCATGTGGTCCCAGTCTTCCTCGGAGTAGTCCGGGTAGCCGGTGTCCTTGAATTTGGGGGCGGCGTCATCCCAGTTCGCGTAGCCCCAGGTCTTGTGGAAGATCGAGACGGCCGACTCCCAGGGGCCCTGGGTCTGCTCGGACTGCATCTCGTTGTCCCAGCCGACCTCGAAGTCCGCGCGGTCGTTGCCCACGCGCGAGTTGATCATGATGTTCGGCTGGAGCTCGTGGGCCCATGTGCGCAGCTGGTCGGACTGGGCGGGGTTCGGCTTACCCATGTCGTACCAGAGCTCGGCGATCTCGCCGTACTTACCGCCGAGGAGTTCCTTGAGCTGGTCATGGATGTACTCCATGTAGCCCTCTTCGTCGAGGGTGTTGTCGTTACGCCACGGGTTTTCGGGCTGCTTCTCCCAGTCGATGTTGGAGAAGTAGAGGCCGAACTTGATGCCGACCTTCTGGCAGGCCTGCGACAGCTCGAGGATTGGGTCGCGGTGGGAGGGTGACTGCTTCGTGAAGTTGTAGTCGGTCGTTGCCGTGTCCCACATGGCGAAGCCGTCGTGGTGCTTGGAGGTGATGAGCAGCATCTTCATGCCGCTGTCCTTGGCCTGCTGACACCATGCGGTCGCGTCGAAGTTGGGGGCCTCGAAGGTCTGGGCGGTCGCCAGGTACTCTTCGCGCGGGATGCCCTGCAGTGGGATGCGGGAGTCCCAGGTCTGCTGGTGGCCCCACGCCTTGATCTGCTCGGGGTAGCCCACTTCCTGCTTCTGGCCCTTGTACCAGCCGGCGTAGGAGGAGTAGACGCCCCAGTGGATGAACATCGCGTACTTCATGTCCTGCCACTGCGCGACCTTCGCCTCGCTGGAGGCGGGCACGGCCGCGGGGATCGCGTAGCGTGCGTCGTAGGTTACCTGGGGGGCGGAGGCGGCGGACTGGGCGCGGTCGGCTTCGGGCGTGTCTGCCAAGGCGGGACCTGCCATTCCTAGTGTGAGGAGGCCGGCGAGGAGGCTGCCAGCCAGTCGGTTTGTGATGCGCATCAAGTCTCCATTGATTGACGGGGCTCTCGAACGGTGAGAGTGCCTTTAGTGTGCCAGAGTCGCGGAGTGCTACGCCACCAGTGACCTTTGTGTTTCCTTACGCCAGGCTTTCGAGTTACTTACTAAGCGATTTCATGTGTCGGTTTTAGTCGCGCTGGGGCGGGTTGAACGTCGTCGTGGTCGGGGATGGAATAAAAGCGTGACGAGAAAGTTGAGTACATCAGACTCAAGTTGTGAGCGGCTCAACCTCTTGAGGGGCTTCGTCAGGGAATAAAACCCAAGCCCCGAAGGTTGAGTACATCAGACTCAAGTTTGAGGGCTACGGGTTGCGGAATAAAAACCCGGCTCCTAAAGTTGAGTACATCAGACTCAAGGATGTGTCGGGAACCCCCGGCACCACTAAGACCACACAGACCAACGCGAGCCGCCCCGAACGCGGAGACGGCCTAGCGAACGAAAGGACAACAACCATGGCACGTGCAGTCGGTATCGACCTCGGCACCACCAACTCCGCTATCGCCGTCCTCGAAGGCGGCGAGCCCACCATCATCCCGAACGCTGAAGGCGCTCGTACGACCCCCTCGGTCGTCGCCTTCTCCAAGACCGGCGAGGTCCTCGTCGGCGAAATTGCCAAGCGTCAGGCGGTCACCAACGTTGACCGCACCATCTCCTCCGTTAAGCGCCACATGGGCACCGACTGGACCACGGAGATCGACGGCAAGAAGTACACCGCGCAGGAAATCTCCGCGCGCATCCTCATGAAGCTGAAGGCTGACGCCGAGGCCTACCTGGGTGAGCCCGTCACCGAGGCCGTCATCACCGTCCCCGCCTACTTCAACGACGCTCAGCGTCAGGCCACCAAGGACGCCGGACAGATCGCCGGCCTCAAGGTCGAGCGCATCGTCAACGAGCCCACCGCCGCGGCCCTGGCCTACGGCCTCGAAAAGGGCAAGGAAGACGAGCTCATCCTGGTCTTCGACCTCGGTGGCGGCACCTTCGACGTGTCCCTCCTCGAGGTGGGCAAGGATGACGACGGCTTCTCCACCATTCAGGTGCGCGCCACCTCCGGCGACAACCACCTGGGCGGCGACGACTGGGATCAGCGCATCGTCAACTGGCTGATCGACCAGGTCAAGGCCAAGACCGGAGCCGACCTGTCCAAGGACGCGGTCGCCCTCCAGCGCCTGAAGGAAGCCGCTGAGCAGGCGAAGAAGGAGCTGTCCTCCGCGACCTCCACGAACATCTCCCTGCAGTACCTGTCCATGACCGCTGACGGCCCCATCCACCTGGATGAGTCCCTGACGCGCGCCAAGTTCGAGGAGCTCACCTCCGACCTGCTCGAGCGCACCAAGAAGCCCTTCCGTGACGTCATGGCCGAGGCCGGCGTGACCGTCTCCGAGATCGACCACGTCGTGCTCGTCGGCGGCTCCACCCGTATGCCCGCCGTCACCGAGGTCGTCAAGGAGCTGACCGGCGGTCGCGAGCCCAACAAGGGCGTCAACCCCGATGAGGTCGTCGCCGTGGGCGCCGCCCTGCAGGCCGGCGTCATCCAGGGTGACCGCAAGGACGTCCTGCTCATCGACGTGACCCCCCTGTCGCTCGGCATCGAGACCAAGGGCGGCGTCATGACCAAGCTCATCGATCGCAACACTGCGATCCCGACCAAGGCCTCGGAGATCTTCTCCACCGCCGAGGACGGCCAGCCCTCCGTGCTCATCCAGGTCTACCAGGGCGAGCGCGAGTTCGCCCGCGACAACAAGCTGCTCGGCACCTTCGAGCTGTCCGGCATCGCCCCCGCCCCGCGCGGCGTGCCGCAGATCGAGGTCACCTTCGACATCGACGCGAACGGCATCGTCCACGTCTCCGCGAAGGACCGCGGCACCGGCAAGGAGCAGTCCGTGACGATCACCGGCGGTTCCTCCCTGCCCAAGGAGGATATCGACCGCATGGTGCGCGAGGCCGAAGAGCACGCCGCCGAGGACAAGAAGCGCCGCGAGGACGCCGACACCCGCAACCAGGCTGAGCAGGCCGTCTACTCGACGGAAAAGCTGCTCAAGGACGAGGCCGACAAGATCTCCGAGGAGACCCGCGCGGCCGTCCAGAAGGACGTCGACGCCGTCAAGGAAGCCCTCAAGGGTGACGACATCGAGGCCGTGAAGACCACGATGGCCGCCCTGTCCGAGTCCGGCATGAAGATCGGCCAGGAGATCTACGCCAAGCAGCAGGCCGACGAGGCCGCAGCCCAGTCCGCGCCCGCGCAGGACGACGTCGTGGACGCCGAGATCGTTGACGAGGACAACAAGTGAGCACCGAAGAAACCAACGGTTTCTCGGCGCCCAACGAAGACGCCAACGTCGCCGGGGCCGACTCCACCGAGTCGGCCCCGGCCGGCCAGGCGGCCGAGAATAACGAGACCGCGCCCGGCGCGGATGACGCAGCCCAGGCCTCGTCCGAGGGCGTGACCGACGACATGAGCGCCTTCGAAGAGCAGATCGAGGACTCCGACCTCGCCAAGGCCCTCGAGCGCATCGCGGCCGTCGAAGACCAGCTGGCCCGCGCCAACGCGGAGCTGTACAACCAGGGCCAGGAGTACGCCAACTACGTGCGCCGCTCCAAGGAGGCCATCCCCGGCCACAAGACCGCCGGTCAGGACGAGGTCATCGAGTCGCTTATCAGCGTCCTCGACGACATCGCCGCCGCCCGCGCGCACGGCGACCTGGAGGACGGGCCCTTCGCGTCGATCGCCACCAAGCTTGAGGAGACGCTCAAGACGCGCTTCGAGCTGGAGCGCTACGGCGCCGAGGGCGACGACTTCGACCCCGCCCTGCACGACGCCCTCATGGCCACCACCAGCGCCGACGTCGACCACCCCGTCATCGGGCAGGTCCTCACGAGCGGCTACCGCCGTGGTGAACGCGTCGTGCGTGCCGCGAAGGTGCTGGTGAACAACCCTGAATGACATCGACACGCTCGTAACTGAAAGAGAGGTGACACGCGCGTGAGTGAACAGGAATGGTTCTCTAAGGACTTCTACAAGGTCCTCGGAGTCGACAAGACAGCGGACAAGAAGGCCATCACGAAGGCCTACCGTAAGCTGGCTCGCAAGTGGCACCCGGATCAGAACCCGGGCGACAAGGCAGCCGAAGCCAAGTTCAAGGAAATTGGTGAGGCATACGCGGTCCTGTCCAACGACGAGGATCGCAAGCGCTACGACGCTATTCGTGCGATGGCCGGCGGCGGGGCTCGATTCTCCGCCGGTTCGGGCGGCACGGGCGGCTTCGAGGACCTTTTCGGGGCCTTCGGCGGTGCGGGCGGTTCCGGCTTCGGCGGCCATAACGTGCGCTTCCAGACCTCCGGCATGCCCGGCGGCGGGGCTGGCTTCGAGGACATCCTCTCCGGCCTCTTCGGCGGTGGCGGTGGCGCGAGCGCGCGATTCGGTGGCGACCCCTACGGCTCGTCCTTCGGTGACGGTCACGCCCCGCGTAGCGCGCCGACGCCCGAAAAGGGCGGCACCGTGCGCGCGAAGCTGTCGATTTCCTTCCGCCAGGCCCTCAACGGCGCGACCCTGACCATCAAGGTCGGCGGTTCTCCGATCAAGGTCCGCATCCCCGCGGGCATCAAGGACGGCCAGAAGGTCCGCGTCAAGGGGCATGGCAAGCCCGGTACGCACGGCGGTCCCACCGGCGACCTCGAGGTCGCCGTGACCGTCAAGCCGCACCCCGTGTACTCGCGGGAGGGTAACGACCTGGTCATGGATCTGCCCGTGACCGTGTCCGAGGCCATCCTCGGTGCCGTCGTCGACGTGCCCATGGTGGACGGCAACACGGCCACCGTGAAGGTGCCCGCGGGCTCCTCCTCGGGCGCGGAAATCCGCGTGCGCGGCGGGGGCGTCACAACCTCGAAGGCAACCGGCGACCTGATTGCCCGCGTCGCCATCCGGGTCCCCGAGAAGCCGGGCCGCGAGCTCAAGAAGCTCGCGAAGGAGATGGCGCAGGCCGAGGGTGACCTCAACGTGCGCGCCTCCCTGGCCGAGGCTGCGCAGGAGTAAGCCGTGGCACCGACTGGAACAGACGATGCGGTGACGTTCGTCATTTCGGTCGCGGCCGAGCTGGCGGGCATGCACCCGCAGACGCTGCGCCAGTACGACCGTCTCGGCCTGGTGATTCCCGCCCGCACCAAAGGGCGGGGGCGCCGCTACACGAAGCGTGACGTGCAGCGCCTGCGCGACGTGCAGCGCATGAGCCAGGAGGAGGGCATCAACCTGGCGGGCATCCGACGTATCCTCGAGCTCGAGCGCCGCGTCGAGGCCCTGGAAGAGGAGCGTGACGCCCTGCGTGGGGCGGTCGCAGCCGCAGAGGCTCGCCGCAACCGCGTGTTCGCGGCGTCCGCGGATGGTCAGGTCATGCCGATGAGGCGTGGCCAGCGCCCGTGGGACCGCTCCTCCCAGCCCGCCGCCCGCTCCGGTGGCTCCCTCACCGTGTGGGACCCCATGGCCGCCATCGCGGCGATGTCTACCGCCGAGCCGCCCGTGCGCTCCGCGCTGCCCGGGCCTGCTGGGCGCTCCGCGTTGCCCGGGCCTGCTGGGCGCGCGAGCGCTCGCGCCGTTATCGAGGGGACGATCGTCTCCCGGTGAGAGTCTCGGCGCTCTGACGCTGTCCTGAGTGCTGCACCGCCGCCCCGACGCGCCCGCGTCGGGGCGGCGCTGTTGGGTTATAGGGGTTATAGGACACTACGTGTTGCTGAAGGGGTGACTTTTCGGCGTGTTGGTGCGGGAAAGTCAGTGTTTTAGGGGCTCTTCGCATGTAAGGGTGTGGGAGGTGTCGGAGTGGGCCGGGGTGCAGGTGG
>ERZ772978.27-NODE-27-length-76775-cov-14.947_pt1 | contig 76775 bp, 85 predicted proteins | sample MGYA00511675_ERZ772978 | MGnify/ENA primary metagenome ERZ772978 (study PRJEB29015, sample SAMEA2738092) | human oral metagenome | biome: human oral; feature: human-associated habitat; material: saliva | place: China | collected 2156 ... | reverse complement strand
TGTCAGTGGGTTGTCTGGTGCTCTCGCGCCCGCCATGCCCCGCCGCTGAGTCTTGCGCGAGAGATCTCGAGTCTCGAACCTGACGATTCTCGGAGCGAGCCGGCCGGTGTCAAGGTGTTGCACACCGTTGTGCGGCCGTCGGAGCCGGGTTGTTTAACGTTAAACTACCGGATCTCGAGCTAGCGTGCAGCTGCCCTCGATTCTCGAACCTGATGACGAGCCAGCTCGAACTATCGAAACTTGCCGCCATGCCGCAGGCAAATTGATGACCGTCGCTGAGATAATGGCCGGTGAATGGGTGCTGCGCACCCTGTTGCGGCCGTGATGACACACTGAGACACTTGCTCTGTGCAGATGCAGTTACATGCAGTTCTCTAATAGCGTGAACTCTCGAGTGAGCAGATGAATGAGTCAGTTGTTTAACGTTTAACTACTGAATCTCCAGCAGGCGTGCTCGCTGACAAGTCGTTTTGAACGTGAGCGTGTCGAGCCAGTCGACTCGCTCATAACCTATTCCACTTGCCGGCAGGACAAAGAGACCCGAGCAGAACACAAATGACTCGCTGACGACTCATTTCGAACGCGAGCCGTGTAGAAGCCTGATGATTCTCGTTAGTCGAAACCTGCCGCCATGCCGCAGGCAAGATAACGAGTGTGCTGAGTCGGCCGAAGAGTGGGTGTGGAACACCCTTGACTATGGCCGTCCAGTCACACTGAGACACTTGCTCTGTGTGGATGCAGTTCCATACAGTCCACTAGCAGCGTGAACTCTCGTAAAGGCAGAGAGTCTCGAGTGGTTGAAACTCACCGCCATGCCGCAGGCAAGTTGCAGACGTGCTGAGCTCTCTGAGCGAGAACGATTCGATCCGCTGACAAGTCGTTTTGAACGTGAGCGAGCACTCTGAGTCCTGCAGAGGCCTGATGAGCTCGCTGTCGGGTTTCTCGGCACACGAGTGAGTTTTCACCAAGATGCTCTCTGCGGAGCAAGAATTCGAAACCTGCCGATCAATCAAACCAAACGCGAGTGAGCAGAACCGGCCGGCAGAGAGCTAAGAGAAAAGCTGAGTTTTCACCAAGATGCTCTCTGCGGAGCAAGAATTCGAAACCTGCCGAGCAAATCGAGCCGTGTAGATGCCCGATTGAGCGAGATAGTCGAAACTCACCGCCATGCCGCAGGCAAGTTGCAAGCGTGCAGAGCACTGCCCGAGAACGGCCGACCAGTGGGTGCTGCGCACCCTGTCACGGCCGTAGAGAGCAGCAGGAGAAACGACAACAGCCCGGATAAACCGGGCTGTTATCTGCGTTAAGAGGCTGACGCACAGCGTCAATATCACCACGTCACTTCTCTGCTCTGTTACCTGCAGATCATTCAGATTTATGATACAGATAGTATTATACCATAACAAGATGAGTGTGTAAACGGTGGTTAGTTAGACTGAAAGATTATCCGAGAGTGATGAAGTTCCGATCACCGACCGTAACATGGATAATCATATTGTCGTTTGAAGCATCGATAACGCACTGATTAAACTTGTTGAAAGGATATTCGAATTCGAAGTCAGAATCGTCAAACCATGCTGAGATAGCGCTCTTCATTTCGTGAGTGAGTCGATCGTAGGTCTCTGCTTGGTACGACTCTGCGATTCGATTAACAAGCTCTAGTGTTATGGTGTCTCGGACGATGTCGCTCTCATCGCTACGTGTTAGTTCTTCTTTGTGTTCGTTGATATACGCTTCCAGATCGTGGTTGATTGCGTCTGCCATTTCTTCTGCGATCGGATCAAGCATCTGATAGAGTCGACTGACCAGCGGCTCATAGTTCGAGCGTGAGATACCATTCGAATCGACATTGATCCATACTCTGCCGTATCCACGTTTAACCATCTGAGCGATGGTGTCGTTAAACTCTATGCTGCTTTGAGGGTGCATGTCTGTCAATCCTTTCGAGTCTTAGAATTATGCGATTCTGCATGATCCTGGTAATACGATTGTATCATGAATTGATGATCGAGTGTTAATCGCAGAAGTAGTAGCAGGCAATGCGAAAACAGACGGAAGTCAACATACACAAAAAAAACAGCCCGGATAAACCGGGCTGCTATTGCAATCAACTTCTTCTGAACAAAGATATCGGAGTCTCCACCGATGTAGATATAATATCACATCTGAGAGTAAGTGTAAACTCTCAGTCGAAGTCCATTTTCTAGATCAGCTTGCACGGCCAGCCGACTGAAATGCTGATCCGTGTATCGTTGTTTTCGACACGGACGACATAAAAGCCAGCATCACACCATTCCGACCAATAGCCTCTAATCGAGTAGTCTACGTCAAGGCATCCGAATAGATGTTTCGTCACATCGAGAATGTTCTCGTAGATTTCTGAGTTCTTGTCGATGATCTCACCGATCATGCTTGACGCAGCGGCTTTATTGACTCGATGATTCTCGAGAAGCCATTCTCCGACCACGTCTTGTCGAATAGGTCGGCCACCACGGATGCGACGCTCTCGCTCTATGACAAGTGAGTGGAAACGCTTGCTCAACTCATTCTCAATGATAGTCGCCATTTTCTCGGCAGCCAGATTTAGAGTTGTTTGCAGCCATTCAATAAGAACTTCTTGATTCTGTAGTGAGCCTGGCTTGTTCATATTGATGCATACTCGGCCGAAACGCTGATCGACGAATTCTTTCAGTCGACTATTGTAGTATACATCACCGAGATTTGATTGATCTGAGTCAAGGTACTGGCGAATCTCTTTCGCATACATGATGTCTCTTATTCTCCGTGTTCGCTCATGTAGTTTTCGACGTCAGCTAGTGCATAGTTCATGTCGGCTCGGACTTCATCGATCATGTTCATCAACCGATCATGGAGAATCTCTGCAATATCAGAATCGAGCAGCTCACAATAGCCTTCTTCAGCCGATTTGATCGAGAATACGATGTCTTCGTATGCCTGCTCGACAATCGTTTCCGGTGATTTCTTGTACATGATGGAGTGTCCTTCCGTTGATAAGATTATTATACCACTCAGAGAGTGGAATGTAAACTCTCAGTCGAAGTTCATTTGAGAGATTCGTTTGCAAGGACAACCTGTCTCCATGCCGATATAGATCTCGTCGTTAAGTGCGCTGGCGACCCAGTGCTCTGATTTGCAATGATCACTACTGAATTTGACGTTGATTGAGCTATTGCGGACGATCTCTTCTGCAGCTTCATTAAGTTGCTCGAAAATGTACAAATGAGAGTTTGCCATGTCTCCAAGAAGGCTAGTCAAACACCGGTCGGTGATGTAGCCTTTCTCAATGATCCATTCGCCGACTTCGTCTTGTCGGATCGGCTTTTCACCATGAGATCGACGTTTCGTCTCAACTTCAATTGACCTGAGATAATCAATCATATCGAGTTTAATAGCTTCTGCCATCTTCTCGGCAATCTGATCCAGACCCTCACGGAGTTGATCCATCAGGTTGTCATACTCTGCTAGAGCCTTCGGATCAATGTATGTGCGAGTAATCAACGTCACTCGCACAGAACGAAACTGTCGATAGATATAATCGTTCAGATCATAGACAGGCAAGCTACGAAAGTCATAATGAGTTTCTCCAGGCTGATCTAGATACTCATCGATCTTCTGCTTACGAATGCGTTTGAGAGCCATGCTGTTCATGGTGTGTCCTTCCAGTTGTCGATAAGATTATTATAATATTCAAATAGACTGGTGTACACAGTCTTGTAAGCAGCAGATATGACGATGGAGACCCTTTCGAGTCTCCATCACTATGTCAAACCCTCCAGTAAGACAAGATCTATTTTATCACATGTCGATCACGACATACACTTGTCTCCTAGAAACGTCGAGTCTGGTAGAGCTCGAGGTCAGGGTCTTCTCGAATATCATTCAGCATGTAGTCGTAACGTTGACGTGCAGACTCAATCAGACGATTGATAACGTCCGCAACCGGGTGACTGTCATTCCAGACGAACCGACCAGAGTTTTCGTCAAACTTAAAGAGATCGCCTTCCTCGATATTGGAGAAGTCATAATCATCGATTGCATTGTGGACATATTGAAACACATTGTCATTATAAGCCGAAACATTGATATCCGCTTCGAGTAGCATTGGTACTATGCCACGCTCAGTTGATCGGCAGCGTACGCCAACCGGGACGTCTCGCATAAGATACTCTGCGAAGATGTGAATTGCACTCATTTGCTTCCTTTCGTTTAAGATTAAAAGATATCAATAATCTTGATATCAGGGTCTTCTCGAATCTCATCGAGCATATGATCGTAACGTTGACGTGCTTCGCTGACGAGTCTCTCGAGTGTACGATATGCGAAGTGATTCAAGTTTACAGACGTTGCACAGAATGGCGTGACACAATCGTACAAACCATCGGTCTGTTGCCCAGAGACCTCCGAATCGAGATGACGATAGACGTCATTTCGTACAGCGTCTTCATATTCTCTAACAACCCTGAGAGCATTAAGGAAATGCTCATATTCCTCATGCTCAGCTGATCGATACTTGATGTCTCTGCTAGACTGGTGTAGTAGAAGATCCGCTACACTGTAGAGTTCTTCGTCCATGTCATTCTCTGTTCCTGTAGCATGTCGCGCACATTGCTCGACAGTCAGATCGTAACGTGCCAGGCCTGTCTTCTGCATTCGTGCCACGCGGCCTGAGTCGCCTGCCGCATTTAACACATTCAGTCGATTCAGTAGCACCGTGAGTGTAGACTCGGATCTCTTCACCAATCGGAGTTTTCGTGCGTCGACGCACACGATCTCGGCATGCGCCGCAGTATCCATGACTCGTGTGAGCAACTTCTGCACCCATGCAAATGTACTGTTCTCGATAAGGAGAAGTTGGCGGAAACATCAATCGATTGCATCCACGACAAGGAACTGGCTGAACTACATCTTTCTCAAATGTTTTCATGTGATTATTATATCACATCAGAATGAGCGAAGATATAGTCTCGTCAAACAAATTGATCTTTGACACATCGATACCGACAACACCGGGTAGCTCTGCGAATGCTTTAAACAGCGCATTGCTCTCCTTCAGGACGTCGATCTCGAGTTGTGAGAGCGGTGGATGCTCTGAATGTGGACGAGAGTCTACTCGATCAACCAAGAGTTTGTCTGACTCAGAGTAAAGTATCACTACCAAATCGACGGAGTCGATCATTCTGAGAACTTCTGATCGTTTCGGCACGAGCTCGCAGTCCCATAAATATCCATACACGACAGACGACATGAGTGATCGATCATGGACGACGTCATCACGCTCATAATCTTCACGCGTCATGAGACGCACGCTGTCATGCTTGCAGTATGAAAGACCGAAACTTTCAGAAATTTTCTGGCAGAGTGTCGTCTTGCCACTGCCTTGAGGACCGTCAACAATGATACGCATTATGATAATTCTCCCTTGATCTCATCCATCACAGCGAAGAACTTCTCAGCTGTCTGGACGAGCTGGTCAATCAGAGCATCGTCTCGCATGATGACTTCATGCTCGACAGGGCTAATCGTCTGAGGACGCTGGATACCGTCACTACACGTGACCCAGTCGTCGTGATGACGCTCCCACGCGAACACACACCACGCAGCATCAAGCACAAACATTTGCCATTGCATCTGGTACATGTAGCCGGTCTTATCGAAATGATCTGAGCCGGGCGTCAGATCGTATTTACTCGTTTTGATCTCGGCAAGAGCGATACGCTCGACCTCGTCGACACCGATCATATCAGGCGACGCGAGATAACGATCATTCGATGCTGATCGAAATACTCGAGACTCATGAGCCAGATAAGGATACACCTTAGAGACCTCAGCTGCAATGAGAGGTTCTCGTTCCTTGCCCCACGTTAAATACTTGCTCGATGTGAAAGAGCTTTTAACCGGCATGAGTTTGAGAAGAGCAAGCTCATCGATGCTACCACCCATGTAGAGATGCTTTACCTCAGTGGCGGTTAGTCCGTTACGACGCTCGGCAAGCCAGTTCTCGTAGTCAGTGTCACTTGCTCCAGCGCGTTTCATAACATCTTCGATACTCACTGTTCAATCTCCTTACGGTAGATGACCTCTTCCAACAGATCTATATTATCATAGTCTGGCCGCACATTCCAAATGATCTCAATAATGAGTTCGTTCTTGTAAGCAGGGTCGACACCGAGAAACTCGATTACCCGGTCGATGTCGGTTTGTCGAGCGTGCTGAACCAGCGAGTAATCAACTGTGATTGTCTCAACCGACTTGCCGAGAGTCGAATATGTGTGACGAGCATAATCATCGCCAGTTGCTTCAAGGAACTGGCGCATCTTGTTGCTGATAATCAAATGAGGTCGGACAACCTCACGTATCTCAGGAACCGTCTTCACCTGTAGAATGTTCTGATCGACTCGCTCAATCACGACGTTGGTGGTCGGCACGATATAGGTTGTGTCAGGGTCATTAATACTGACTTTGATCCGGTCATTATAGGTGACGATCTCCGCGGTGAAGATTACTCCACGCATTGCATTGATTTGATCGTCTGTCAAAAGCAAATCGACACCATAATGATCATGGACAACGAGTTTCTCATCTTGGCATGAGTGAGTTTCAATTGTATCGAGAACCGAGTCGTATTGATTGATCAGTGCTCTTGAGAGTTCTTCCATGGTTGATCCTTTCAATCATAAAAGTATAGGCGGCCTGAGCCGCCTATACCTATTGTATTGTATCAGCCAACCACGTAAGCCGTGAAGAACACGATGTTCGTGTTGAACTGATTCGGCTCGATCATGACCTGGATCTCGCCGCCGTTCTCAATGAGATCCTCGATGTTGATACCGAAGACAGTCCTGATCTCGTCGATCTTGTGCTGACGCTCGGTATCAACGAGTCGATCGATTCGAGTATTCACCGCTTCCTTGTTCTTCTCTGACATCTCGGAGTTAGCGAGCGTCTCGCGGAGACTATCGATCGTCTTGTTGGTGTACTTCATGGAAATGACAGTGTCAGGATCATCCAGATTCTCAGATGCAATCGCGAGCTGAGACACTCGGAATCGCTTGCCATCCTCAGTCTCGAACCCAGGTTCGAAACGGAAACCAGACCGCTCGGCAAAGAGAGTCAGAGTCTTCGGCTCCGACGCAGTCTTCTTGAGCTTCTTGAAGTCCGCGATCTCAGGACGATCAAATCGAATGAACGTCTTGATCTCATGCAGCGCAGCACGGAAGTTCTCTCGATCGATCCAAGCCTCGAACTCGTGTTCGAAGATGTTATCCTCGAGAGTATCCAGCTCAAGACCAACAGACTCGAGCTCTTCAACTGCGGTCTGGAGAGTGTCGTCGTCTGCGACATAGCCGCCACGCTTGTCACCCTCGCCATCAACCCACTTCATCAGCGGAATCTTCAGGGTGAAGACATCACCGGAAGCAGGCTCCTCAGCCATGATGGTGATTCGTGCGTCGGTCTTCTGGGCCATGTAAGCTACGAGAGTTGCCTTTTCGGACATTTTAGTTGTTCTCCTTTTGTGTAGTGATCATGTCATTGACATGCTTCGTTAGACTCTTTTTGAGAGTGATGCTGACCTGATTCGCAGCCAAGCTGATAGAATCTTCTGGCACCGTATCCGCCTCGAGTGTGTTGTTGTCGTAAAGGTAATCATCGAGACGAAGCTTTGAGATAATCGTCGTTCCGTACCGAGCAAAACGACTCATCGACTCCACGTCGAGAGTCAATGCGGATGTACCGAAACCATTCCAGTTTCGGCTGACGAGAGTGCAGTGATCGAAACCACACTCGAGCATTTGATTGATACCCCTAATGATATCGCCAATCACGAGGCACTTATACGTCTGAGATGGTACACAATCAACCAAGTAAGTACCGGCACCAACCACTCGCCAAGTTTCCTTGTCTGGAAGGTATTGTACTGGCATCAGATCAGATCGTTCACGATCCGTTGGCTTGGATCGATCTGCAACGACTGAGATGTCTTCGCCGACGAGCTGTCGAATCTCGTACTTCGCCGATTCGATAACTTCGTTCAAAAGTTCGATCTGTCGAATAGTGAGCTCATCAGGCAAAACTCGATCATTCATGAGATCGAATAGCAGGTTCTTCTTGACGCCTTTGCCAATCAGCATCGGTAGTCGGACGATGTGGACACTCCCGATATGCGGAGCAATCTTCTCCATTACGAACTGCTCGGCGGCCAGTCGGTTACGACCATACGCGTGATTGAACTGGACATCAGTCGTCGAAATGAAGAATAGGTTTTCGACCTTGTACGTATCATCGGAGACGAACTTCAGGAGAGTCTCCAATCGAGTCTGGATCTCTTCCTCGTCTTGCTTCGGTTTAGCGTTTGCGATGTACTTACGACCAGGAATGGCAGCGTAGAAAAGATTGTCAATCCGGTTATGGAAGTATCGACTGAGCCAGTCAGTCAGTTTTGCAGATGTTCGATAACCAAGATTATAGCAATCGCCAGGAACATAGATCTCCTCGTTCGTAATGAGCTTTGAATTTGCTCGGAAAGCGAGATCGTCGCCAAGCGCATGAGCCAGAGCGTCGCCAACGGCTCCAGTGCCGATAACGACATTCGTCTTGTACTTGAAATTCTGTGTCATTGGTAGTGATCCTTTCGATCCAGTTTGACAGAATCTATTATACACCGTTTTGATAGAGTTGTACAATCTGGGGAGCCGATTCGGCTCCCCAGATTGAGTGAGTCGTTTTACTTCACGACGTAGAAGGTACCATCAGCGAATTCGATCGCTCGGTCGTATTCCTTCGGCTCGACGTCCCAGACACCCTTACCCTCGAGCATGTGGTTGTACTGGTAGTCTCGGTAATCTGCCGACTTGACGTTGTGGATGTCGAAGTCATCGATCTTCTCAGCGTTGTCGTACGATTCGATGAAGTGGATCATCTTTTCGATCGGACCGGCAACCACGATTGCGGGCCAGCCGGCACCAGGTCCGTGAAGATCAACGTGGGTGATGACGATGCCGTTCTCGCGGAGCGGGAAGTTCCATTCCTGCCGAGCGGTCCGAGCAACAGAGCGGATAACATCCTGCTCGTTGAAGTCGTCGGGGAGGTTGTAATCGCACCAGTCGAGATCGGCGAATGCCTCAAGGTTCTTCGGGTTCATCGTGAACTCCTTCATTGGTTCCTCTAATTACTATTGATCAACCAGCGAACCATCTTTCCGGTTGATAGAATAATCGTATACCACGACTGTGGAGCTTGTACACTCTCGTGGGTGTAATCTATGTTACATTCTTAGGCTAGTTTAAGATAATAGATATAAAAGGCCGCCTCGGCGGTACTTCGTACCGAGTCAGCGGCCTTATCGAGCTCCGAGAGACTCACTATCCGCACAGGTCTTGGTTATCACCAACCTCGATAATTAGTCTGACTCGTGCGTCACGAGCGAGTACGACATAACGCCCGGATCCAACGAAACGATAGTTAACGTCAAAACCTTCGTCACGCGCGAGGATGATTCGTTGTGCTGTGTGACCAAACTCCTCGTAGATATCTCGGTTCTCTTGCACGATACGGGTAACCATGCGACGTACGTCGTCTTGATTAAGAGAACAATCACTGCCTGGCAACTGGAGTTGCTCGAGCTCATCGATTGTTTCGTCCCAATCGTGCATGATACGATCAGCAAGCTCGTTGGCAATCGGCGTCAACTCATCGTAGAGCTGATCACCTAGAGCCTTATATGTCGATGCGTCATGTCCGCCTGTCTCGATCGTGATATCAACTCGACGAAAATATCTATTGACATACGACTCGAGAGTAGCACGTACGTCTCGCTTGTTTGTGACCATCGATCCGCTCCTTTCTGACTGCTACTCGAATGTCATCTGCGAGATTCTCGGACACGGATGACCGTATCTGACTCGGAGGGCGAACATGTCGTTCTCGGCTTCGAATGTGTAACGGCCTTCGTCGAAACTACGCTTGATCCAGACACTGTTATTGCCACATTTACGTCGAACAATAGATTCTATACAATTATCAATCTCATCGTAGATCTCTTGGTGTTGATCGATGACGCTGCCCATGATACTGAGAATCGCATTAGTGCTGAGATGCTGAGATTTGATTAGCCATTCGCCGAGCTCGTCTTGCTGGATCGGTTCTCCGCCATTCTCACGACGATCCATCTCAGCTAAGTTCGCGACACAATAATCTTCTACGCCTTGCTTAAGGATGCCGACCATTTCGTATGTAATCGGCTCCAGGTTCTCGTGAAGTTCGTTGACCATTCTTTGATAACCAACCGGCAAAACTCGATCGTCAGTATCGATATCGATTTTCACGTGCAAGAAGTATCTCTCAATGTGATCATCGAGATTCAGTTTCCGATGTAGCGTGCCATACGGAGCTGGTTTGGCGTCTCCGCCTAGATAACCATCGAGCTGTTGCTCACGAGTTTGATTCGCTGGCATTTGTCATCCTTTCTACCGATGAGATTATTTCAATTAACGGTACGTTGTACCGGATCAGCGGCCGTATTAAGTCAGCTGTCAGAGGCTTATCAGCCCCAGTTGCGTCGTTTAACTGCCTTGACGTGTCGATCTTCAATCGGCACCTCGTCAGTGTACTTCTCTGCCCATTCGCAGAAGCCGAGCTCGACAACTTTACTCTTGTAATCGATCGGCTCGGGTCGTGGATACTTGCCTCGCAAGTGAGCAAAAATATTCTCGATCTCTTCGTTAGAGATCCAGGGACCTTGAACACGAGTAATAGTGCCGTCAACTGTTTTAACAAGACCATCACCATAACCGCGTAATGACTCGCCGCCAGGCTCGTCGAGCACGATCATGGAGTTGGTTTGGTCCGTCGTTTTCAGACACACTCGAGATGGAATATTTGCTTTCAAGATAGGACTGAGAATATCAGCAGAGGGTCGCTGTGTACTAACAATAACGTGGATACCGCAAGCACGAGCTTTCTGGCCGAGTCGAACAATGTTCTTCTCGACATCAGGTGTCTGCATGACCATATCGGCATACTCATCAACCACGAGCACGAAATACGACATCTTCTCTTCACCGCAATCAGGGTGAGCGGTGACATACTCATTAAACTCGCTGATATTCTTCACGCTGTACTTGGAGAGAAGCTCGTATCGCTCATCCATGAGCCACGCCAGATATGCAACATACCCGTATGCATCTTGCATATCGGTGATCGGGTCATTCGGACAGAACGGCAAGCCGACATATGCTGTTGCTTCAACTTTCTTCGGATCGATCCATTGAAGTTTAAGCTCATCGGGTGTTGCATGGCAAAGCATCGAAATGATCAGTGCGTTTGCGAAAACAGACTTACCTGAACCGGTCTGGCCTGCAATGATCCAGTGAGGGCCGGAACTGATGGTTGTAGCAAATGGTTCACCATCAAGATCAACCCCGAAAACGGCGTGAGTTGGATCCTTGGCCTTTGTTTTCATTCGTCGATCTCCTCGAAACTCTCAACGTCGACAGATCCTGTCAGTTCAAATGACTTCGGCATGTAATCAGCGTATTCTCTGAGGAAACTCAGACAATCACTCTCATCAAGAAAATCTGTAGCATCGATTGTTATTGCTGAGTCTATGAGAGTCTTTGAATCAAAATCGTCGTCATCGATTTCTACGATAATACCATTACTCAGACTCGGATCGCATGAAACATTACGTACACCGAGTCGACGTATCTCATCTGCAACACACTTCATGAATACTTCAGAGATGTCAGATCGGTTTGCAATGTCATCCATGCTAATCTCGACATTCGCAGATTCGTCGTAGTACGGTCGTGCATCACCGTCGTCAATCGACACTGACGAGTAAACATCACAAGCTTTGAACCGTTTCATTGTTGTTACCTCCTTGATCAATCATATTAAGAGTCCTTGTCTAATTGAATCACAATATCTGATAGAACTTGCATGGATGTTTCTAATCGATCCGAGAGTCGCTCAAAAACGATCCGGTCGAATGCACAATCAGAGATGAGACTGTAGTGGTCGACATGGTGAGAGCTACCTCGACGGACGTTACGACCGTGAGCCTGATCTAACCGAGACGCAGAGTTCTGGTTCTGATAGAAAACTGTCATATTCGATCGTGGCATTTCGATACCCTCTGAGCCAGCTTGATACTGCACAAGGATCGGATCGTCACTGTCAAAATCGACATCTGCTGCCGAGTGAGCACCCGAGATAATCTGGTATGAGATACCTTCTCGAGTGAGTCGAGATTCAAGTGCTGCAAGGATATCAGTGTTCCAATAGAAAATAAGCGGCTGAACAACCCTAGGCCGAGTAATGAGTTCGATCAGTTTCTCGAGTCGAACAGACGATTCTCCAACAGCACGGACGATCTCAAGCATATACTCGATTGCTGAATCGAATGCACCAACCTTGAAAGCATCACGGAGAGAAACAATCTTCTCATCGAGTAGTTCATCTTCCGGTAGCTGGATCAAATGAGCATCGACTGTCGGCATTGTGATGTCGCTCATATCAATGTTCGGTGCGTACACGACATGAGAGAGCTCATCAACGAAACGTTGATATGATGGCCACTTGTATCGACTGATACGCTTCGTCTTCTGGTCGTAAATCTGGAGTGCACCATACATGTCGATCATCGGCTCGAGGTGATGTTCACGAATGAAATGCGATTTGCTGTTGTACATGCCGTTCATAATCAGATAAGAACAGCCGTCCATAACCGAGTCGTTTGTGAAAGGCGTAGCAGTCAGACCAACTCGCTTGAGATGACTCAACCGCTTGATCTTCTTTGAGCGCTTACTAGTCGGGTTCTTGTAGTTATGGACCTCGTCAAGTACGACGATACCATTCTTGCCGAGAAGTTTGATAGTCTGCAAAAGAGTTTGATTGTCGTCAAGAATGTTAGCGAAGCGATCAAATGTCTCGAGCATGACAGGCTCTAGCTGGTTGTCAGGATGGTTAGCATTCCACGACATGATTGTGCGCTGCCAACCGCCTCGATCGATAATCGCTCGTGATGCTACAACAACAAAAGGAAGCTTTCGACCAAGCTTCTCCTGCTCGAGACCAAGCAGTTCAACAGCAATAACTGTTTTACCAGTGCCTGTCGGTAATTGCAAGAGCTGGAAACTGTCAGTTTCTAAACGAGATGAAACCATCTCAGCAACGTCACGGTTTGCTCCCCACTTGATATGAGTAAATGGCTTGAACTTTGAATCTTTCAATGGGTAAAGTCGAAGAACAGGAGACTTCTTTTCTTTTTGATCTGAACGAGTAGTCGGCGCCTTTGGCGTAGCCTTGTTCTGAGATCGTCGACGAGCTGCCATCATTCCATAGTTCATAAGGTCACCTCGACACTGTGAGATACTTTCTTTGACCATGGCTGTTCGAATAGTTCAAACTCGTCTCGATCATCAGCTGAAACGAGACAAAGCGAGTAGTCATCCAGATCAGACAAGTCGAAGTCACTCGTCGCAATCACGAAACGACCACCTGACTTGATGATCTCTAGGCCTCGTCGTAGCTGATTGATAGCAACCATTCCGCCTGGCTTCTTGATCTCTACACCGACGAGCTTGCCGGTACGATCAACAGTGAGAATATCAGGTGTGCCAGACTTTGAGAACATCGATCCATGGAAATTCACATACCACCTGCCGTCAGCATTGAGCTGCGACTCGATCATGCCGACAACCTTCTGTTCTGTCATTCGAACATGCTCCAATCAATATTCTCGACCATCTTCTGCGCATGAGTCTGTGCAAGCTGGTAGTCTCCGATCCATGGATAAGTCTGCTTGAAACTTTCAATTTCACTCGAGGCGCCGATAACGATATAATCTCTAGCACCAGCATAAGACATCTCATACGGTCGATTATAATCAAGCTTGAGCACAGCCATTTGATCGACGGCAATGATATGATGAGCATTCTCTCGATAGAGACCGACTGACATGTTCGGCCGGATCCATCCACACAAATCGATTCGTGATGCGACAGACTCATCGTCGATCATCGAGTCAAGATATTCGCGTGTCACATTGCCGATCCAGCTGAGTCGATCGCTCTGACGATGCTTCAGCATGTTTGCAATACCACGAGTACGATCATCCTTAGCCGATCCGAGATAAACAATCTCGTCCAGGTTGATGCCGAGAGCTTGATATTCTTCAATGCCTCGATCGAGGTTCTGACGATTCACTTGATCGAAAGTGCCGACTGCGCCGAATGGGAAGCCGTACATTTTATCGAGAGTCGTATCGACACCGATTGATTCGAGAGCTTCGCACAGCAAATCAGTATGCTGAGTCATACATCCTGTCAACAGCACATCGTGCCGAGGTACAATCGTTCTCCACGACAAGTCTTGCACGATCGCGATCGTCCTTTGACGATTAGCAGTCGTACTAACACTAGGCGCCGGCAATCCACTACAGAACACAATAAGTGTATCAGGATGGCGCATCGAATCAAGTGTTCCATAAGTTCGAGCAACACGGACATCGATACCATGCTCTTCCAGAGCTCGAGAGAAAATCATGATCTCACTCCACGATGTGTGATCAGAGAACTCTCGATTCGAGTGAGTTACGTAAACAGTCATTAGATAACCTCTACTCTTGCCGTGCCTGATACCTTCTTACCAGACGCGTACGCAATATTTACCTTCATTAAGTCAATTATATCATACGCTGCGTTGCAAAGAACCATCACAGCATATAGAACTAACCCGATCAAAGCTAGATTCAGATCATTACACATAAATGACGTCATGATCGTCACAAACAGGAAGACGACGCCCGCAGTGAGAGCAAACTCGTTACGCAGCAGCCATGGCACGTATGGTTGACAATGTCGATTGATCAATCGGTTCATCTCAGAGAAAGTGTATGATTCTCTGCACTTGATACCATTGAGAGCATCATGCTCGAGTTTGACCGGTGCAGAGTCAGGAAATGCGAGACCGAGAGAAACCATCAGGTCATGATCATTGTTATCGTTTGATAGAGCGACATTGATAGCATTCCGAGACGCAACGAAACCGACTGCAGTAGGGTCGACAATCGTATGACCGTATCGTCGGTTAAACGTTGTATAATCGTTTACCTCGCCGAGAGTGCTGACCCACTCAAGATCCGAGTCGTTGTCGTGAGTGCTCAATGCTCGAGCTAGTTTCAGATTAAACTGATTCAGCCAGACAACGAAGTCACCCACGGCCTGCTCTGCAAAGAGAGTAGCATACGCCCATGTCTTGATGTTTCGAGACGATTCGATAATGATAATCGGAGTCTCGGTCGGACCGAGTGATTTAAGCTTACTGGCCAACTGACTGTCTGATTCATGTGCGAGGATAATCTCACAATATACTTGATCATTTGCAAGCTCGATAATCTCATTGACGAACTTGTCTGTGAGTGTTTCGTCTGTGACAAGAACACCTAGCGACACGAAACTGTCAGACATTCTCGATCCTTTCTAGTACTTTATCACAATCATAAATCGATGATAGCTTACCGCCGAGAATCGATAGCATCCTCGGATGCTTAATGAAACGCACAGACCGAGAATCGCTGACTTCGCTTGTGAGCGGTACAGCCTTCACAGTTCTGATTATATCAACAACTGAGAGTGACTGTACAATCTCAGGATCAATAAACTTCGAGAGTTGTGCAAGCATGAGTCGAGTAAGATTCTCATTCGGCACGTGGCCACACGGAGTGTACGTCACAGAAGTGAGAGAATAAACATCTCGAGTGTACGGCATGATAGAACAGAACGGACCATCCATGAAAGTCCAGCCGGTGTTCTGGAGAACACCATGATCTTCTAAAAGAACCTCTGCACAATATTCTCGCTTTGATACGTTCTGACAACTCGGCTCGACCATCTTGATAATCTTATCAAGACTGGCATATGAGCAGTTAATGACATAATCAAACTCTCTGATCTGAGTCTCAGACATCACAACGACGCGGCGAGAGTCCGTGTTGTCAATACCAACAACTCGTTCTCCAATCGATTCGATATGAGACGTCTTCTCGACCATGATATCCATCATTTGGTGAGTGTCAATTGCACACTCATCTGTGATCCACGTGTCTTTGACCAGAGATTCTGATCGATTCACTCTCTCGAGCGGAGCATCAATCACCTGACAAAATCGCTCAAACTGAGTAGGAGTCACCTTTGATCCGATAAGCGGCACACCATAAATTTGAGTGAAGTCGTCAATCACAGCATCATGAAACTCGTTCTTGAAACGCTGATACAACTTACGTGACTGAGATGCAGTTTCAACTGATCGAGGATAATGATAACCTCCGTGAATCCTAGCCTGATTCACGATGCTAGCGATGTTCGGATCATTCTGAAAGTAAATCATGACGTCGTGACCGAGAGCATCAAGCACCCGTGCAGCATGTCGACCATACATACCACCGCCGATAACACAGATTCTCATTGACGCCACCATTCATTGACAAACTCAATGAACTTCTCATACTTGCTGTCGTCTGCACGAGACTCAAACGAGATATCGACGTTGCTGCCATGCTCGCAGATCCAACGATTCAGCATACTCAGCTGCGCGGACATACAGCGAGAATCAAATGGTTCCAGAGGGTTGATGCCACGGACATGGAAGCGCTCAATTTTGGGCATCTTCGCAACGTCAGTTGCGGTCAGGCCCATTTTAACCGCCTCGCCAAGATCAAGTACAACCCCTGCAGACCAGTTATTCGGAGTCATCGATACAGCATCAGCAACTAACCGCGCCGAGGTGTACGAGTCCATTACGTGACAATCAAGTACCTCGATTAAGAATCGCTTGCGAGACTCAGTTCGAGGCAAAGAGTTCACCACAGTGCTGATTGTCCGGAGAGTTGATGCGATTGGCGTCTGTCGAGTCATCGGTGCTCCATACACAAACGAGTTATAGCCGAGTTGAGACCATTTGCTGAGCATGTTTCGACAAGTAGCTTCGAACTCAGGAGTACCGAGCGGCCATGTCTTCTTTGCTCCGTACAAGAAGCCGAGCATGTCGCTCGATCCTTCTGTACGTTTGGTCGGTACGTCTTCGACGTAATCGACACCCTCTGGCATGATGTCGCCAGGAAACGACAGGGATGTCAGACCAATTCGCATAATGCTTCAATCTTTCTCTTGTAGTTGTTTGCATTAAACGCAAGCAGTGCTGATTGCAACTGCTCACCATATGTCATTTTATTCATCAGCTTTGCTGACTCTGCGGCTCGATAGGGCATGTTGCGAATCACATTCTCTGGCCAGTACAATCGCAAACCAAGCATGAGAGCCTCGAGCTGAGTATACTCAATAACGAGATAATCGCCCTCGACTAAATGATAATTGTGAGTCACTAACGAGTACTCTGCACCGCTAGCTCGACATGCGATCTGTGTCATATCAAATGGCTCGGCGAAAATCTTCACTCGCGGAGTCTTGCAATGAGACCAGAGTGTCTGCATAAAGAATGTGTCACTCAAAGCTCGCATCGACTTGTTGCTCATAAGAAGAGGACTGCACAGAGTGTGTGGATCATTATTCAATTCAAGAACAACCGCTTCAAGCCAGAGATCAGGCCCCTTCCAGAGAGACGGTCGACACCATGAGAGTGAGCCAGATCGAACCTCATCCGAGAGTCGACCGATTACATCAGATTCATCCATGTAAACGATCTGTCCGAATGAGCCCTGCCAGACGTTAATGCCTTGCTCAGTGAGACCATCGTCAAACAATGTTTCGCTGTGGTGGAGAACACCTCGAGAATAAGCAATCAGCTGAGCTACCTCGAAATGTTGCGCAGAGAGATTCGATAGCCATCGAGTTTGACGCATGATATCAAGCATCACGTATCGACAGCCATAAAGCTTCTGAACGACCAACGAGAGCTCTCGAGTACCAGCAGGCCGAATATCGATCATGACGATCGCAACTACTCGGTCAGGGTTGTCTTCCATCAAACTGATGTGCTTAAACTCAACCTGCGGATAGAGAGTCTGCACCTCATTAACGACCTTGCGATCTTCTGCACCGGCATACCAGACGATGCCGTCACTCAAATGAGCAGCGACATTCAGGTCTCCGCCGCGCCGCATCGATCTCTTGCCATATCGACCGATGCCATATAATAGCGTTTCCATGATAGTATTATATACTATCGTTGGAGCGAATAAAACTATACGCAGCCTCGATCTTTGCGACTTCTCGCTCGATACGATTACCACGCCGACCGCGGACAGATGACTGTCGACCAAAACCATCATCAATCGACTTCATGCCGACGTCAGACAAGTCTGCTGTAAGCTTCCATGGCTTCAAAAGATCTTCGGCCCATTGAGTGTAAGCCTCCAGATCAAGAGTAGACATGTCAAACTCTCGTAATGACTTACTCGAATTCAATAGTACACCTGTGCTTGATGTGTATCCAGTGAGCGATCCACTCTTCCATGCTTCGAGTACTTCGACTGATTCGTCAGGATATTTGACACCGAGAGTACCACTGAGCGAGCCACGACCAGAGCGGAACTGGTCTAGACTATACTCTGCGCCTGAGATCTCCTGAGTATACGGGTCGTCGAACTTCGGCTTGATGACATCAACCAGAGTGAGAGTGCAATCGTCAGTCAGCTCATTCGCGACGTTCATGCCGAGAGACTTGAGAGCATCAGCCAACGGTAGCGTCGACAATGCAACATCGATTGACTCCTGTTTTGTTAGCTTTCGACGAGATGCAAGGCCAAGCTCACCACCAGAGAGTGTCATTACGCATCGATTGATTCGACCCTGCATGACGCCATCGAATGTTAATCGACGCTTGCCTGAGCCGATGTGAACGTGGTACCATGCTTCAGGAGTTGTCGATTCAGCATGGAGCTTCTCAACAATCTGACGGAGTCGATCACGGTCATACGGAGTCGAGAGCCACTCTGGATCTCGCATGTACTCAAGAGCAGCGTGAGCAGCCACAATTGGGTAAGGCACGTTACGACCAATAGCAGCATCAGTGTAGAACATGTCTTTACCATGTCGAAGTCGACCGTTCACGGCGACCATCGTATCACCCTGGAATTCGATTCGGTTTGATGTGTCACGGTTGATGAACCGGTCGACAACCTCAGGATCGACACCCATACCATAGAGCTCAACGTAACCATCGATAACACTCTGCGCTTGCTCGAGAGTCAGACCGCTCACATAAATACCATCAGTGTTTGTCGAAACAACGAAACCGCCAGCTTGTGTCATTCGCTGAGCCAGACACCAGATGTGCATGTTGCCGATCAAACGCATGGAGAGCGTCTTGTTATCAATCGGCAGAAGAGCATACTTCTGGTGCATGTTACCAGCACCGGTAGCATTGTTCAAAATAAACTTCAAACCCATTTGCTCTTCCTGGAGCAGATAGTGTTCTTCAGTCCATTCATCTCGACGGTGAGGTAGTCGATCCTTGATATCGAATCGATACTCAATGATACCGGTGTAGCGGTCGACGTTATCAGACGTCTTGTACATTTGGAGCTTTGATGCCATCACAGGATAGAACGACGACCAGTCAACGTGGATCACATCTCGGACGTCGACTGTCGGCTTTCGAGCCTCGGTTGCGCCAGCATCGGAGACAATCCAGTTGTCAACTTCGTCAGGAGTAAACTCATGCAAACCAGCCATCACCGAGCCATGAGCACCGCCAGTTGAAACTCGAATATACGAGTCGACCGGTTTACCGTCACGGTAATACGGACAGTTCATAGCAGAGGAATGAGTAACCGGCTGAGACTGCTTGACTTCCCAGTCTTGCTTGCTCGTCGTGGTGTCCTTGCCCCTAAAGTGAGCGAAGAACTGGTAGATTCGAGGGGGCATGTATGCTTCATGCTCTGCCATAAAATCGAGCAAATCGACAGTCGAGCCGTTAGCGACCGGAAACTTGAAGTTAACCGCCCGATCATCCTGAGGACGAGACTTATTCTCTCCGACAAGCACTAAACCAGCAAGCTGTGCAGCCGTAACGTCACGAGTAGGAATGGTTCGGTTACTATCAAGCTTTACAGAGCGTGCAGACGTATACGGGTACATCCTACGAACAATATCACGAGTTTGGATACCAGCCGCGATAATCGAGTTCTGACCGATCAGAGCTGTAGCGATAACATCGTGTAGGTTATACTGGCAAAGCTTGATAAACTCGTCATAACTCAAATGAGATGAACCGTTACTGACAGCTTCGTCGATCACAATATCGAGTCCGTAACGAGCTTCTTCTTTCTTCAAGCCGGGAGGAAACTTTGGATCGTCGTCACCATCAGAACGTGCAATCAAAGCAAGATCGATGTGGCCATCGCTCCAATCAGCGAGTCGCGACTTCTTGATCATTTGACGGCTTGAAGCAGGCCGAGTATTGTCAGCTACGACACCTGCAAGGTGCTTCATCTGACCCCATGGCGGCCCGTCATAGCCGATGAGAGCATCAGAATACGACTTGAAATCGTGACAAAGATTCTCGTCTAGAGCACTCATCAAACGAGTCGAGATAGCAATCAGCATCGGGATATCATAACGAGACGAGTTCCATCCGTAGTATTCAGTGAAAGACTCGCCGTCGTCGATGTCGTGGCACTTGATCATCTCGTCGATGAGACTCTGCACTCGTATGAGTGACAACTTATCGTTGGTCGCAGCACGCAACAGAGAAACACTATAGTCATCACCGATAACATCTTTCGCTCGATCGGTAATCTCTACCATCTCTCGCAGAGCAGATTCGATCTGCTCATCTGTGTTACTCTGGTAATAAGGTGATTCGATCGAGACGAATCTGACATGTCCAGGCGACACAATCACCATCGTGAAGACATCTTCAAGAATCTCGATGTCATACCATGCTTTCTTAGCGTTGATCTTGTATGATAAATCAACCTTACTCATTTGACGATCCTGTCTTTGATTCGCCTCGAACCGTGCAGCGCAAAGGCTCAGGCTCATTATCAAATCGTTCAAACTTTTGGAGAACGACCTGAGCGAGACGCACACCTCGCTTCAGATGAACTGTTTCGTTGGAGATATTCGTTACAACAGTCGAAATCTCGCCAGTGTACTCTGCGTCGATAACAGTCGGAACAACCTGCACACCATACTTGAAAGTCGATGAGCGAGTCATAACCATCGCACAATAGTCACGATCCAGATGAAGCTCGACACCAGCAGGAATATACAGAGTCTCGCCTGGACGAATTTCTACGTCAGTCGAAAGGGCGATATCGATGCCAGCGTCATTATAATGAGCTCGACGCGGTATCAACTCATCATCGAGAACAACGATACGATTCATGCGACATTGACTCCCTCGACAGCAAGAAACTTGATCTTGTCAGGTCGATAACCACTCCACGTCTGATCGCCTGCAACGACGATAGGCAATGCCGATAACCCTTGAGACGAGTAAAACTCAATATCTTCGTCAGTCATGATCTTCACTTCGAATGGAATACCTCGTTTCTCCAACTGACGCATTGTTGCGGTGCATTGCACACATGGGGCGTCTTTCTTCAGAACCTTGACGATCATTATTTACCTTTCGATTCGATTAATATATAGAAATCAGCCGCTAAGTAGCGGCTGATCCATTGAGTTTACTTAGGAGCTTTGATGCGCAAAGAGACATTCACTTCATAGTTGTCGTCATGCCACTGACGAACAACTTCAGCAACCTGCTCAGGCGAAGCATCCTCGATCGTCACCGAGACGGTGGTAGTCTCCTTCTTGTTGCCCTCTTCGATCTCCTCGGCGGGCTCGGCGTACTTGAGAGTGATCATTGTTTATTCTCCTCAGAAATTGATAGTTACAGTTGCAGTGTGAGAACGATTGTCGAATTCGTGGACCTTGACGTTCGCAAGGAGCTTCACGAAAACATCCTTGCTCAGGACACTGCCAGGTCGTGCACTGTGTTCGCCGAGCTTTCCAGCCGCGTTCTTGAGAACAATGGTATCGACGACACAGGTCGATTCAGACAATGCACTGACGTACACTGAGCCGTTGATGGTGCCGAGCACGACCCATTCACGATGGTTCTGAATGTCGTCAAGGTCGATAAAGAACTTGTCATCGACGAATGACTCATCGTAATGGCTCTGAGACGGCTTCTCAGTGCTGCTCATCTTGAACTTACTCATTATCGTGCACCTCCAGCAGTAATAGTAACCGACTCACCGTTAGAGTTCTTCACAACCACCTGGGAGCAGTCGTACTGGTAAGTCTTGAAGTAGCGGGACACTCCGACAACTCGGAGATCCGCGATAAACGTGTTAGCGTACTCGAATTCGGGGTTCGAAGTCTCAGCATTCTGGACTCGGATCGACATCGTGCGACCCTCGTCATCCTCTGCCTTGATCAAGCAGTTTCCATTCTGCTCTGAGATGTTCTTGATGGCGATCAGAGACGACGCCATCTTGCCGCGAGTTCGATCATTCATCTGTCGATAGATCAACTTGCTCATCCTTTCTTGATGTTAACGACGCGATCTGCGCCATCATGAGTATTCAATAGCCTTGCGCCGGATGATCCGCCATTATCGTCTCGAGCAAGTAGATCCTTGCCAGAGATAATCGCTTCCGGCTTTCGACGACGATCCAACTCAATGATGATCTGATCATCGTCTGTAAGAGTATTATATACCATCACGGCCAAAAGTGTATCATTCCCGCCTTTCAGACCTGAGACTGTCTGTGACTTCTTCAAGTATCGCCTTGTCTTACCAGCAGGCAACAGCTTATGAGCGTCGATTCGCTTGACATATCCACGCTTACTGATCGTCACAATATGTGAAGAACTCGTCAAATCAGCAAGTGCAATGAAACGACTGTCAGACGTGATACCGGACACCGTACGGTTCGTACGCTCATTCTCAAACTCAGATGCTCGCCTTACAACTGCAAGACCATCTTGAGTAAATGCCGCAACGAAATGATCGCCAGGAACACCCTCGAGTGAAAGACACTTGTCAATCGGTGTCGTGCTCGTCTCTGCACTGATAGTTGAAGCATACACATTCTTAGAAGACTTGTCGACAACAACCTCGATGACCTCTCGAGCAGAGTGACGTTCATCACTGAGAGTGGTTAGTCGTTCATACTTCAATTCTTTCAGCATTGCGAGAGTTTCCTCTACATCGTCGATCAATGCTTGGCGTCGGTTAGCTCCGAGATTAGATCGAAGTTCCATGATCGTCGTGTAGAGTCGATCAAGCTCTTTACTGATTGCTTCGATTCGAGACTTGTCATTCTTGATAAGACGCATGAGACTCATTCGAGCAACATGATCAGCAGCAATCTCATCAAAACCCAGATTGCTCATTAATTGAGACTTAAAATCAGCAGGATCTGCGCTCTCTTCAAGTAGATCCTTGATGAGCGTGATCTTCTCCACCGCAATCTTCTCAGCCATAACAAGAGCTTGCCTTGCAAGCGCTGAGTCGAGACGGTGTTGCCAGATCCGAGCAAGCGTTTCTCCACGGAAAACCATAAACGCCTTGATCTGCTCAATCACACTCATATAGCGTGGAGCGTGATCAGAGATGAGAAGATTATTAGCAGAGACAGTCTTCGTCAGGTCTGACCGATTCTCGAGATAAGCTTGGATATCTCGCATACGCTCAGGCGATGTTGACTTTGCACACCTGATAATCACTCGCACATTCGGGAACGTCTCAGTCTCATCATCGATAGCCTTGACCTCTTTGATTCGGTTAGCAACCTTTGCGAGAGATTCAATCAGCTTCGTCACATTCGTATTAAACGGAGTCTCTGTAACGATAATATCCGTGCCATCAATGTGAGACCGTGCTCGAATCTTGCAAGAGAATGAAGATGACTCAAGCTCTGCAGCAGGATCAACACCGAGAATCTCATTGCCGGTCGGGAAGTCCGGACCGAGCCAGATCTTCTTTGCATTCTCGAATGTGAGCTCGCCCTTGGCTTCGAGCAGCATGAGCTGAGCAATCTCAACCGGGTTATGCGGCAGGATACTCGTTGCCATTGCGAGAGCAATACCTGACGTGCCGTTCACAAGCGCTATCGGTAGTCGAGCTGGCATAACCTCCGGCATTTCCATCGTCGAGTCATAGTTCGGTACCATGTCGACAGCATTCTCATTAACGCCCTCTGTCATGAATGACGCCGCAGGGGCCTGCCTGCACTCGATATATCGTGCGGCTGCAGCGCCACGACCATCGACCGATCCATTATTACCATGGATATCAATAAGCGGCATACGCCGCACCCAGTTCTGAGAAAGCTTAACGATCGATCCATCAATCGAGTCACTACCGTGTGGGTGGAAGTTTCCGAGAACGAGACCAGACAACTTTGAAACCTTCACGTGTCGAGCAGTCGGAGTCAGATTCGACAAAACTGTCTGCCACATGATCGCTCGCTGTACAGGCTTGAGACCATCACGAGCGTCAGGGATAGCTCGGTTCAAAATAACTTCTCGCGCGTACTCAGCCATCGAGTCGCTGGCGAACTTTTCAATGTTTTCAGAAGTGTCAAGACTCATTTAACGTTCCAAGCTCCGTCGAAAACTCGAACTTCACGCTCATTGCAACTGAACTCAGTGATGAAATGATCGTCAAAATCATACAGCGCGTAGAGGCCGGGTCCTTCACGTACGACAGATGCAATCATCTCGTTCGTAATATTAGCGTTGTAATCAGATACCCCATCGATCCGCAAGAGAGTGTGATCAGTAAACGCGAGTACCAAACTGTTACTATCATTCTCGTTGTTCGGCTCTAGAAAATCAGTGAACTCGATGACCTTGCCTCTGATGTGCTGTGTCATTACCTTAGTACTGATAGCCATTATCGTTCTCCTTCCGATGAGACTAATATATCATAAAGAATCTAAGATGTACAATTACAGATCATCAATCAGATGAGTTGTGAGTTGTTCTACGCTGCCGGAGATTGTCGACAACTAACCAGTACAGTAACATTATTAATCGTGGTACGGTCGCAAGTACGACAACCGACCAAGCGAAAATCATCCACGCGTTAAAGATCCATTCAATCATCAGAAGCCACCTGAAACTTGGACTATACGATCATCGACGAACCGATGAAAGATCTTCAGATGTCTGAAACTACTCATTGACGAAACACCTTTCAACGCCATCAATACAATATGATGCTCTATCTCCGCACTGGAAGATCAAAAGGTCGTCACCAGACGTATCGATCACTCGATACATTCCGAATCGATCGAAGATAACCTTCATAACTGTACCGGGTGAGATAAATCGATAATCACAAATATCGCTGACCTTGATGCATCGTCCATTGCTGAACTCGATATAAATCGTTTCGTCGTCTTTTGCATCAATCGAAACGAACTCGAGATACAAAGACTGCGCCATCTCGGTCATCAACTGAGTATCAAACGTCATTATCTCCTCCGATAAGAATACTATACCACAAAGAGTAGAGTATGTACATTTAGTCATCAATAAACGACATAAACAACCAGAACAAGAAGCCAGCACCCGCAATCGGAGCCAGATACATTGCGATGTCTTTCCACTCCAGTGAGTTCCAGAAACTCACAATCCATTCGATCATCAGAACCTCACTTCCTGAGCAAGCCACTGCTTGCGTCCATCGAGATCATTACCGAGAAGCTTCTTTAATACAACCGAAGCTCGCCGAGCATCCTCGACCGTGATCTTGGTCAAGTGACGAGTCTTCTTATCAGCGATTGCGGCATGCGACTCTTCAGGGCTCATTTCGCCGAGTCCCTTAAACCGTCGAATCTCATATCCTTCAAGTTCTTTACGACGCTCAGCCATCTCAGCCTCGGAGTAAATCATAATCGAGTGTTGCTCGCCATTCACATACTTCACTGCCTTGTACAGCGGAGACTGTACGACGTAGAGCATACCGTTGTCGATCAATCCTGGACAAAGCTTAAAGAACATGCCGAGTAGCAGTGTCCTGATATGAGCGCCATCAACATCTGCGTCGGCAGCAATCAAGACTCGACCGTACTGAGACTTCTTCGGATCAAAGTCCTTGCTGACTCCTGCACCGAGCACAGACACCAGAGTCGAAACTTCTTTATTCGACAGAGCATCGGCAAGAGACACTTCATACACGTTTTTGATCTTGCCGCGGAGTGGCATGATCGCCTGAGTCCGAGGATCTCGTCCAATACCGGAAGCTGAATCACCCTCGGTGATAATCAGTTCCTTCTCTGCAGGATTCCTGGACGATGCAGTTTTCAGCTTGCTCGATACTGATAGACGATCAACACCTCGAGTAGCTTCGCGAGCCTTCTTCGCTAGATCGCGAGCCTTAGCGATTGCTTCTCGGTCACTCTTTGCAGCTTCGATCGCTTCGACAAGTTTCTTTCCGAGTGATTCGTTATCAAACAGCGCATCAACAAACTTGCCCTTTACAACGTCTGCGACGGCCTGTCGAGCACGAGATGTGCCGAGCTTCTCTTTCGTTTGACCCTCAAACTCGATAATATCGGCAGGCACCTTCACATGCACTGCAACATCGAGTGCGTTCATAACGTCTGCGCTGACAAACTTTCGATTCGCGAAAGTCGAGAATGCTGTTGGCAGAGAAGCCTTCAAACCTGTTTCGTGGTATCCACCGTCTCGAGTGGAAACACCGTTAGCAAATGACGTGATAGTTCCGTCACCCTCAGCAACGACAAGATCAACAAGGATCTCGTGACCGTTAACGTTGGCCGTCCCGGCCACACTGACGGTTGCACGATCCTTACCGAACCATTCAGCAAGGCCGCCAGGATAACACCACTCTGACGTTTCGCCACGAGTATGAAGGATGATCGTAACGCCCGGTGTCAAGAACGCTGCGGTCTCGCAACGAGTCTTGACCTCGTTAATATCCCATTCATTGCTTTCAAGCACAGGCTTTGTGATCTCCTCAGACACGGGGCCAGTGTCAGGAGTAAATGTAACAAGAGTGCCGTGTTCGCCGATCTTTTCGAGAAGATCATCGCGGATGACTTCACCATAACGCTTTAGAGTAAGATCTCCACACTCGAACTCGAGTAGAAATGCTGTGCCATCTTCACGAATCGATTCAACTCGCATGAGAGAAGATGCAGCATTGACGGCCTTCATTCCGATACCGTGCATACCGGTCGTGCCAGTTGTGTATGCACCAGCAGAGAACTTACCTGAGGCGTGAGTCTTGGTGAAAGCGTTGATTGCGTCTTGAAGATCATCACCGGCGGGAATACCGCGGCCATGGTCAAGCACACTGACAGAATTATCGTCATGGATCGTTACAACGATCTCGTCGCCATAACCGGAAACTGCTTCATCAAGACTGTTCGACATCGTCTCTTGCAGCATCTGGACCAGTGCGCGCGGAGGAGTACCATCCTCACCGACACCTGTACCGCCGATATACATGGCGAGCTTTGCACGCACGCCAGACAGACCATCGAGCACTTCAATCTTGTCGTATTCGTTATGCATGAGATGATTATATACCTTACTTTGAAACGAGTACACTCACAGACCGAGCATCGTCGATCCATTCTTCACTGATTGGGTTCGGTAAAGCTTTCAGAACTTCGTCGAATGTCATCGATCGCAACTTTCTGACAGTTGTCTCACCCATTCCAGCAGGTGCATAGCAAACAATAACATCTGCGGGAGACACCTTCTCGCGCTTGAGATTATCAATCGAGATGAACAGGTCTTCAGCCTTCTTCGGCGTTAAACCGTAATCTCGGCGATCCATCATGATAAGCTGATAGAGAGAACGCACTCCATTCTCAACCAGCTTGTGTCGTACGCTCGGCGGAATTGTTAGGCTAAGAGACGAGTTCGCCATCTCTAGTACATTGTCAATCGTAACGACAGATACATCACGGTAAAGATGACGACCTTTCACATAGCAACCAATTGGCATGCAAGACTCGGTCGCATCAGAGTTTGGCTTGATCACTGCGGTGATCTTCGGAATGATATCGTTCATAATCGAGACTTCGACGGTTGCACCTTCGTAAACGCCGAGCTCAACTGCCGCAGACCAGCTACCCAGTGAAGCTTTCGAGAACGATCGACCACCGATCTCGACTTGATCAAACACTGCGACAGGCGTTAGCAAACCATTCTTGCCCTCTCTGAACTCGATGTCTCGGAGAGTCGTAATAGCAGATAATGGCGGAAACTTGATCGCCAGTTGACGCTTGTAATGACCCTGACCCTCGGCGATCTCTTCACGAGTTTGACTCGGCTTGATAACCACACCATCAAGCGGGTACTGATATCCACGAGAGAATGAGTCATCATGTGATAGCTCGTATGCTTTCGCTGCAGCGTCAGATGCATTCGTAAATTCGTCATTCTCCACGGCTTCAAGACCATAACTCTTGATCTTCTCAAGCTTTTCGTGAGTGGTTAGCATCGGATCGACTTCATCAAGGATCTCATAGAAAACGATCTTGACACCAGCATCACGTGCAGCGTTCTCCTGCTTCGAACGAACAACACCACTAACCATCGATCGATTCGTTGATGAGTCACTCGGAATAATCGCTTCGCCTCGGATAATCGCTCCATCGTATAGCGAGCAAAGATTCTTCCAGACCGGCAATGGCTTGATCTGGTGAGTAACATCTTCGCCGGCCTTGCCGCCACCGCGAGTAACAACAACCGGCTCTTGACCGACATTCTTATACACCACAACTGTCATACCATCCAGTTTAGGCTGCACACTGAATGTTTCAACAGGATAAATAAAATCACCAAGTCGTTTCATAAAGAACTTTTCAACCTGACGAACAAAATCGTCATACGAAACATTCGACTTAATCTTGTCAAGCGAGATAACAGGAACGACGTGCTTGACCTTGCGACCGTTAATCGAGTGAGTACCCATCGGCATCTCATATCGACCGAGCGACTTTTGGACGTCCTTGTCTTCGTAAAGTTCTTTCAGCTCAAACCAGAGCTGATCAAATGACTCGTCGCTGATAGATCGAACACCACGCTCGAAATAGTCACTATTCAATCGATCAATGATAGCCTCGAGCTCTCGAGCTCTTTCAATTTTGTTCATAAATCTATTATATACTGTCTCGAGACTAGAGAAAACTCTAGCCAGGCAACTGCCTGGCTAGAATCGGATATCAGAAGATGTCTGATGGCGTTTCAGCCTGCATCTCGTCAGAGATATCCGTCACTCGCTGTACGATACGATTCGCCAAACGATTGAATGCTCGGTTGACAACTTCAGGAGTCGTACCGAGAAGAGCCGCGAGATCATCATTCGGCTTGAGACGATCCTTAGCAACATGCTCCAGTTCGCCGAGCAAGTAGTCATTGAAGAACTCGTCTTGCACACAGATCATAACGACATCGAGAGCCTCGTCCTTGTCTCCACGAGTTTGACGAAGAGCTTCATAGACAACATCGCTGAGACCACCGTCAATCTCATGGAGAACAGCCGCTTCAGACCAATTATCGTTCTTAAAGACACCACGCCATGCAGTGAGACGCTTATATTCAAGCAACTCATTCAAACGTGAGTTTCGATGGTTACGAGATTCAGGGATCATCTCATGCGGTGAGAGATTCATGCACAAAGACATGTACTCTGCCATCGCGTCATGATACTTGGAACTACGATCGCCATATTCCCTCTGCAAATCGATCGCAAGATTCTTCAGAATCGAAATGTGCTTCTCTTCAAGTACCATAACAGCCGCAGCAGGAGTCATGCCATTACTAACCTGCTCGGCGATCTTGAAACAGAAGTCCTTCAAGTCACTAGCATGCTTGCCAGCAATCACTGCAGTCTGGTTACGAACCTGAGCAGCAGTAGTCTCAATGCCGCGAGCTTCGAGAATCTCAGGCAACTCAGAGCAGACATCCTCAGTCATAACGCTCTCGCACAGATCCTCGATCATCTTAGACTTCGTATAGCCGAAATGCATAATCGCTGAACGGTACGAATCATCATCCTTGAACTCAAGCATGAGTGTCATTCCTTTCTATCAGATGGAGATAAATGAATCGATATCGAACGATGGAATCAACGAGTAGTATTCGTCGACCTCGCTCTCGTTGGTGAATCCGCCATTACCAACTGAATCAATCTTATAACCTCGATAGAGACGAGAGTACTCGTCATCATCAAGGAGAAATGAGATCCTTGCCTTCTTCTGGAGCTCTTCAAAGCGATCCATGATTGTCACCTCCTTACTTTACATTAAAAAGATCTCTCAAATACTTCATATCCATGCGTGGCGCATCATTGATAATTGATTGAGCACGGTCGATAGCTTTGTCGTTTGTGTGCTCAACTCGCAGGAAAGCAGGATACGACACCTTCTTAGCTGAGGTTGTCGACTTGTCGATAAGACTCGGTACGAACGCGTAGTCCTTCGTGCACTTTACATTATTGATCGAATCGACGGAGTCAATCGGCTCGAGATTATCGTTGTTATCTTTCAAGAACGATTCATACTCGGACTTGTCATTGAGCTTCACATGCTTGACGTCACCGAGTGCAGACCAGTCGATCTGTTTTGTCGAGCACTGGCTAGTATCAGCAGGAGAATACGTTACAACAACGACCTGCTTGTCAGTTAAAGACTTGTTGATACTATGAGCAACCTGCCGAGTCGGATTCGACATAAACATCGTCATGGTTAGTACCACTATCAGCACTAGACCACTGAAAACAGCTAGAGACCAAAGACCAATAGAAACTGAATTGCGATTCATGACTGCTGCTCCGTAAACACTGCATACTGGATACGCTTAAAAACAACACCACGCGACTTGAGTTCGTCGACCTTCTCGGTGTTAGAATCTGACTTGACGATACCAACCCGGAGAGCCTCGCCCCACGGAACAACGACAAGCTGCCCGAATGCAACGTCGATATCACACTCATATGTGTTAGTACGACGCTTCTTATCGAGCTGGTTCGCTAGCTTGCTACTGAGAATCGCACTCTTCTTCAGCATTCCGACGCACGATTCGTCATATTCGCTTACCGCAACCTCAACGTACCGCATTATTGATATCCTTCCTGATCTTGTTCAAATGCCATTCAACAGCATGGTCAATTTGATCTGCTTTGCTAGAATACGTAGCGAGAGCATGTGACTTATTGATTGACTCGATCGTCAAACCGCCAGTCATGCCAGCTAAACAAACACTTGGTCGCTTAGCAAACTTCGGTATCATAAACGACAAGCTCGTGCCATAATAGTTACCGAGCATCTCAAGTGGCGCAACACCAAAACGATTATCTGTCATCCTGACTTTCTCGACAGTCAATCGAATCATCGAATCTTCGATCTGTGGAAAACGAGCATTACCATAAACGATAACATCGAAAAGATAATCGACAAACTCGTCAGCATTTTCAAACAGACACTGACAATCAGGACAATCTACGCTCGGTACAATCAACTGATCATTGATAACTGCACATCGAACGCCGAGAGTAGAACGAACGCCGACGATCTCGTATCGACCAAAATCGAGAACGCCATGGCCGAAAGACTCGTGACACTTGATACGCCAGTGCGGAGAACGATCAATCATCGATATTTTGATGAGATGACCAAGCTGCGGAGAACTCGGCGCGCCATTATAAGTGGGGCGAGTCAAATACCGCGGAGCCAGCTTGTGAGTACGCGGCAGGTCAAGACGAAGATCTCTGTCGACAACGACTGGACATACGAGCGGATCAAACTGGATCTGCAAGAGAGGATTGACATACTCTGAGTGTCGAGCAACTCGACCACTCATCGTTTCCGTATTCATAGTATCATTATAATAGGATCTGGACATATTGTACATTGTCACACCTCGACAGTTCCATGTCGTACGCCTTGTTCGACTGCGAGAGTGTGCATCGTCAGGACTCCAGCACGAGCTTCGTCGCGTGCTTTCTTACGACTCACTCCACTTCGACGCTCAAGATCGATTAACTCGTCATGAGACAGAAAACTAGTTAGATACTCATCAAGCATTGTGATAATCACTGCCTCTGCGTTATAGAACGGTACGAACACCTTGTTGCTTGCGATAATCTCGTCAGGCTGGTCGACTTCGAGCATTTCGACAACTCTCGACACTGCATCATAGCTATAAACGAGTGGTGGATAATCATTAAACTCAGTCGGCAAGTGCAGATCGCGGCCGCCCATCGTCAAGGCGAATGTTGTCGCGGTGTATGCGCCGAGCCGTGGAAGCACTAAGCGACCAGCCTTACCGGCATGGTTGAACGAATGGCGATTGACAGCAACTACGACATCGTCGATCACCCCGTCAGTGATAGAATACCAGACATCAGCAGCAAGTCTGACGACTCTCGGAGACATGAGATGATGCTGATTCGTCATGCCGCAATCGTATGCCTCGCCAGTGCTACCGATAAACCCGCCCATGCCACACACGCTCACAGGTGCGCACATGCCAGGGAATGAAACACCGCCGATCGTAAATCGACTAGTCTCGACGACTACGACGAACTCGGTTGGTATCATAACAACAGTTCGATTATCTAACGTCTCGATCTGAGCAGGTTTCGATTCGACTGCTCGCCAGTGAGGCGAAAGATTCGCGAAGCTGAGTTCGAAAGAATCATTCAAACGTTTCTTGCTGACGACGATATCATGATTATCGTTCATCTTGATAGAGCCTGGACGAGATGTTCTAGCAGTTGTCGAATCAACAAGCTTGACTCTCACCCCAAGCACAGTCGTTGCAAAACTGCGACGACGGATCGACTTATACTTTTCAATCAAACTCATTTGTCAAACTCCAGCTTCAGACGAACGATTCTCGTGTCAGTATCATAATCAGAAGTATCTATGCCTAACCTGCTATCAGACTCACTAAGCACACATGCAATCTCGATATTAGAGGATTCATTGTTCAAAGTGTTGAGCCGTTCCTTCAACTCGTCAAGACTAAGACCATGAATCTCGTCTTCGACTGCATCATCGAACAGACTCGGCTCAGAATTTTCAGCCTGAGGAACATCATCTGAATCATACAAATACTGTAAAGTTGGTGCCTCTTGACGAGACCGATCCTGGATGAGTACCATCTCATCCTCATTATCGTCAAGATACATAGATAATGGTTGAGTCTGTTGATATGCCTCTTCGATGATCCTCGTGTCAATCGTAATGATCGAATATTCATCACGAGCAAGCATCTCTTCGATGATGTCGAGATAAGCCATGTAATCGTTAGAAACGTCAGCATCGATCGATGCACTCAACTTGAAATATTGATATGCATCACACCAACGAGATTCTCGCTTGCCACGACGAGTATTATTCATAATTCGATCAATCTTGACAGATGATGCTCTCTCAATCACAGAGCCGACCGAATTCGAATCGTACACACTACGAAATACGTCGCCGTTAGCAAATATCCCGAACGCATCTTCGAAACTAACTTTCACGATCGCTTCGACATTCTTGATACGGCATCGTCGACCGGGCTTGAGTTTGTATCCATACTGTTTCATTGATTCGACAAACTGAGTAGTAAATGATCGACTCGAATGCATCATACCGCCGTTCGCGTTCTTTGTGTGCCAGTCGGAGTATGCAGCATATGCAAGACGAACATGCATAGCAGGTAATGCACTCAGTACTCCTTCTTCAGCAAGCTCTGCACAGAAAGAACCGATCGGATCATCGGCGTCGAGTGTGTTGACGAGAACTTCACGGTCGATATCTTCAAAGTCAGTAAAGAACGGTACATTCTCAATCAAATATTTGAGGATGTATTTATGCCACTGTTCATTCGCGACCATCGATTCGATATTTCGATCGACTGTGCCATTATCGTAGTAATTGTTTGTGGCCTCAATCGTAATAACACGACGATAAGTTGCAGCTGTGTTGTCAGCGAATCTAAACGGTTTATTCGATACTTGGATAATGACGCCGCGAAACACAATCACTGCGGCGTTCAGATATTTACGAGCAACCAGCAAGAACTCGCCAGCTGTAACTTTCTTGAGAACTTCGCTAGTCTTTGGCCTAATGAAACTCTCGCCGTTGTCCATACCGATATTCAGATGCATACCATCGAGCGAACGAAGACCATCATCTGTGCCGAGATCTGAAACAGTTGCTGGACTGACATTCTCACTACCGATGATATTCGTCAATAGATTCATTAATGTTGACTTACCGTCACCGCCTGGACCGATGATTTGAACAAAAGTCGGAACTGGTGCATGTCCAATAAGAGCTGACTTCATGACCTGCATGACGAGTTTCACTCGTCGAGGATCATGACCAGCAAAATTATCGATCAGCTTCTCGAATGTCATACCATTATTGAACGTTGGTTCTCGTACATTCGGATCATAAGGCGTCGAAACTCGACTCATGACGGTCAACAAAGGAGTATCGACATCTAGAGACAATGTCAGAAGATTCAAAACGCCATTCGCTACAGGCAGTTGCCACGGTTTAGGTGGATTATACACTGCAAAGTTATGAGCATTTGCTTCGAGAGTAGCAAGAATCGCACTCAATGACTGTTTCTTGACGACACCTAGGATATCAGTCAAACAAATCTCGATCAATCGAGTGTCGTTCGAATAGATGCGTCGATCATAGTCATAAATCAAAAGCCCTTGACTCACACCACGACGATCAACATATGCAGTCATCGCAAGTCGAGACTTCATGAGAATCTCGGCAGCGTCGTCTTCTTTCAATCGAGAGTTCGGCCGAATCATACCCTGAGCAATGAGCCAGGCCTTATGCTCGTGAGTAAGAGCTCTGACGTATGCAACAGCAGCTGCATTACTATCAAATTGGAGCGGGATCCTGTCAGGCTCTTTTAAATATGGAGCGAGTGGCGCCAGCACTTCACGCTGGATATAACGTTTCGTCACTCGTTTACGAAAATTCTCTTGACTCAGAGCATCACTCTCAAGTTCGAGTGCTGAGACTCCATCAGAGTGTTGAGCAGCACGCTCAATCTCACTCTTCAAGTTGCTGACCACGTTTGTGAGCGAATCAGCTTTCTTTAGGATGTCTTGATATTTTTCCAAGTTACCTCCTTACCGATTAATCGATCATATCATACAGTCGAAGACTTGTACACTTCGGAAGTTGGTTCGTTTGTTCGTTTGTGTCGATGTGACAGATGGTTTCTTGGCCTCTGACTCAAGAGCACACTTCGATTGTTCAGAAGGGCGCACGTTGTGTACAACGAGAAGGACCTCTGCAGATGAACAATCTCATCTATCTAGATGCATGACGAATGACAAAATGATGGTCTGGAGTCACTTCGTACACAGTTGTGAACAAAAAATTGTCCATCAAAATCGAGTGTTATCCACAGGAGAGAAGTATGAGATGCCTTGCGTGTTCACAAGTACACATATTTCGCGAAACTTTTATATATTTCTTTTTATATATATTTTCTATAAAATAAGAAAGATATGAACAAGACAGATAAGAACAAGCAGAGTCAACAATCGACTCTGTTCACAACTTGTTCACAACTTTTCCTTGTGAACGAGCACCCTCTGTGGCTAATAATTTCTACAGCTCTTGAGTAGGCCTCGAAAGGGGCCTTGTGAACAGGCTGAACAGAAACGTTGGCAGATTTAGGCGTGAGGCCCATTTCGAGGCTCAAGTGACGATCATGACACAAGTCGCTTCTTGACTGTCTAGCTCTTTGTGCTGAACTAGTTTCTAAGACTTGATGCCTTCGTGATGACATTTGCAACCTTTCTGTACTTGCCCAAACCTTCACACTTTGCACCCCTTTTGGACGCAAAAGCCCCGTTGTGAACAAGACTATAGATTTTTCTTTGCTGTCTTAGACTGGTTATGTACACAAAAGTGTACACTATGCGTACAACGTAGTGCACAGACGTTGCTATTGTTGGCTGACACATCAAAAACAGTTGTGAACAAAAGTGTACAAAGGCCTAACTTTCTAACGACTCATCTAGATCGTTTGCTCTCCACGATCTCGCATCATTATCCTGAATCTGACACTGTACTTAGCAGTGCTTACTAGATCCGATATTTCGAACGTCAAGGTCGATCGTGTATGAAACTTGCCGGATGTAAACAACCTTGTGAACAACCTTGTCAACAAACTTGTGTACTTCGTACACATCTCGAGCAGTTGTGAACAACTGTCTAGCTCTTTGAGCTGCTCTACTCTGATAGACGAGAAGACCATCTTGTTCACTTCGTACACAAGAAATGACCAAAGTAGGCCAAGTTGTCTTGTTCACATCTCGAGCAGTTGTGAACAACTTGTGATCAAGTCTTTTTCATCTTTTTTTGATAGCATGATAGAATGATCATATCAGTCCAGATAGAAAGGATATGACTGATGAATAAATAACGTGCGTACAACGATTTGATTGAAGAATGTGAATCGTTGGTTGATTCTATTTGCGATGCTTACTCGTCTATCGAGATTGATACTAGAGCCGTTATTATTGACGACGGTGCTGCTGAAGACATCATCGACGAGACCGAAGGGTCGATGCTCATGCGAGTTGATGGTATGAATCAGCGTGATGAGTATGATTCGCTCATGAAGCGTAATGGTACATCTCTTAGGGAGATCATGATGGATGGCGTGGCTAGACATAATGCAGTGGTCAAAGACGCGTATGATCGATTCATGTCGTTTGAGATTCCTGACAAGTCAGAGCTTTCTCGTCAGTTGATGAGAGAGATTGTTTATTATATCGATGATATCTGTGAGCGTGACTCTGATCGATTCAACGCGAAAATTGCAACAGACGTGATGTTGGTCAATTGCGAGACAGTAAAAGTTGTAAGCAATTTGATCGCAGCTTTCGTGGATGGCGATCAAGGTCTGCGTCAGACAGTTGCTTATGATCTTGAGTGGACTCTCATCTATGGTAATGATACATATCTTAGTCATATCTCTGGTGATGATGTCGAGACATTCAAGAAACTTATCCCAGAAGATGAGTGCAAGGAAGGACATCTTTTCATAGGGTTCGGCAATCAGCTCGCGACATTCGATGAGCTCTTCGATCATATCGATGATCTGGCTCATCCTGCTTACATTGAAGAAGAGCTGTCAAGGATCTTCGATCGTTATCGTCGGCGAGTCCACGAAGATGAGTGAAACACTCGGTTCTTGACGAGTCGATTGAGTCGGAGGGTGATGAGTTATCTCTCACCCTCTGATCTTATATGATCACCTTCTCACGCGTACACGCGTGCACGTGTGCGTATAATAAATAGGTCTTGATTGTTGAGCAATACACTCATTCTAGAGTGTACATCTCATCGAGAACGGTGTATAATCGTTATATAACAACTACCGAGGAGGCTCAAATGGTCCAGAAGATTATGATTGCTCGAGATTTAGACGAGATCATCAAGGACGCAGAAGTACATAGTTTCGGTGCTGATCACCGTGTCGATCTGTCACATTCGATTGCGAACGACTTGATTCTCGATGGTGCTCCATTCAACCACATCACTGAATCGATGCGTCAAGTTAAGTACTCTGGATGTAGATTCCGAGGATGCTCGTTTGCTGAACTGGACCTAGCTCACTCCGAGTTTGACTTTTCAGAGTTTGTCGATTGTGATTTTACTTCTACTGACTTTTACGACGTTTCGATTCGCGACTCACTGTTCCAAGGCAAGAGTCTGAATCTTCTTGACGCCGAGATTGCTTGTGCAAACGTCGCTCGTAGCTGCCTTGCTGACGCAGATCTTCGTCGAGCATACGCGCCAGCATCCCATTTCATTGACTGTGACTTGATCAGAGCCGATTTCTCTGGAGCGAATCTTCTCCGAGCAGATTTCTCTTGTTCTGATCTTCGTAGAGCAAACTTTACTTGTGCTTGCTTGACTCTCGCAAATTTCACAGGTGCTGATCTTCGCGGTGCCGATTTCAGCAGGGCAATTATCGATGGTGCTCGACTCGAATCAGCGATCATGGACGATTCAACTATCATTCCTGAGTAAGATTATAGCTGTCAAGGAGGCTCTCAAATGGGTTCAGTAATCATGGTTGCTCGTGATGTAGACGATCTCGTCGAAAATTCGATTGAGGACTATGTCAATCTTTCGCAGTCAACTGCCGACGGCCAGACGTTTGAAGATATCAATTTCGGTCTCATTACGAGTTATATGCAAGATGCGAAGTACACTGATTGTCTCTTCAGAGAGTGTGAGTTTCCCGGCTTGCATATGGAACACGCGAAATTCGATAATTCAGAGTTTGTCGATTGTCGTTTTGCCTTCACAAAACTTGACGATGCATCTTTCCGGAACTCGTCATTCCGTGGCGGAGACATCTATCTCGGTAGTGCGAGTATGGCATGCACAGACTTTACTTATAGTAATCTTGCAAGTGTTGATTTCAGTCGAGCATATGTGCCTGGTTCACTCTTTGTAGAGTGTGATCTTGACAAGACGAATTTCTCTGGATCAAATCTCCGCGGAGCTAATTTCTCTCGTGCTGATTCACGTGGATCTGACTTTACCGGTGCTGATCTCCGCGGAGCTAATTTCTTTCGTGCTGATCTTCGTGGTGCAAACTTTACTAGTGCTGATCTTCGTGGAGTCAGTTTTCGTTCAGCATTACTCGGTGGAGCTCGATTCGATTCAGTGATTATAGACGATTTAACTGTCATCTCTGCAGAGTATCGTCCTCGATCTTGACATGAAACGATGTGCAGACGGCGTCGTTGCATGCACGAGACCACTAGTTTATCATAACATTCTCGATTATGCCACTCTCGTGACTTTCTATCGATCTCTTTTGAGCTCTGCGCTCTCAGACATGAGATTACCACCCTACATCGCTAGAACGTTGTATATGCTCAACTCGGGTCGATTCTCCATACATTGCGACACGCGTCGCCTAGTTGATCGAACATTGTTGAGTGTCATACTCTATGGTATACATCCTATCGAGAGTAGTATATAATTACTACATGATGGTTGCTGAGAGGAACTCGAAATGAGCTCGATAATTAAGATCGTTCGATATGTGAAAGATCTCATCAAAGAGTCAGAAGAAGATTTCCGTGATTTTGATCTTTCGCATTCGATAGCTGAAGCACAGATGTTCGACAACGTCTCGTTCTGGTCTATCACTGAGTCGATGCGACATTCAGAGTATATCGGGTGTCAATTCAATAAGTGTTCGTTCTACAAGCTCGACATGGAATTTGCAGAATTCAATACTTCGACTTTCGAAGACTGTGATTTTGATTGTGCAGATTTGCATGGTGCACATTTCAGAGGTGCAGTGTTTCTTGGTACGAATACTGACTTTCATGATGCTGCAATTGCTCTTGTTGATTTTACTCAGAGTATTTTTGTCAACGTCGATTTCAGCGGAACATATGCGCCTGGCACAGAATTTGCGGAGTGCAGTTTGAAAGGTGCAAACTTCACTGAAGCAATTCTCCGAGGAGCAAACTTCACGCGTGCTGATCTCCGTGGAGCCGACTTCAGCGGAGCAGATCTCACTGACGTTGAGTTTGAGTCGGCAATCATCGATGACACGACAATTTTACCTGAAGAACATTGAAATTGATCGTATACATCCTATCGAGAGTAGTATATAATTATCTCGTAATGGTTATTAGGAAGGAACTCCAATGAGTCCAATGATCATTGTCGTTCGAGATCTAGACACTCTCATCAAAGAGTCTGGTGCAGAAAAGATCGACCTAGATCACTCTACTGCTGAGTATGACGAGTCGTTCGAGAATATCAAGTTTGATCTTATCGCTAACTCTATGCGAGAAGTCAAGTACAACGGGTGCCGTTTCGAGAATTGTGAGTTCTCTGGATTGGACATGGTGTACTCGGAGTTCGATGACGCCGAGTTTGTCGATTGCGATTTTGGTCTTGCGAAACTCGACTTTGTAGATGCAAGGAACTCTCAGTTCCACGGTGGCGACGTTTACTTCACTGGAGCAAGGCTTGTCAGTGCTGATTTCAGTGGATCAATTATCGATGGCGCAGGTTTCAGCGGAATAAATGCTTATGGCACTAAATTCTTCTGTGCTAGTCTTCGCAAAGCGAACTTCGCTGATGCTAATCTCAGCTTTGCGAATTTTAAATGTGCTGATCTTCGTGGAGCAAATTTTGCTGGAGCGAATTTGAAGGGTGCTAACTTTACTGACGCACAACTCGATGGTGCTCAGTTCGACAAATTCATCATGGCAGACGGCTGGACTAAGCTACCTGCAGAGTATCGAAACTAACTCGGTTCAGCAGGACTCGGCGACTATTTCTATCAGCATCTGCTAGTAGATATAATATCGAATAGTCGTACAGTTCTTGCCGGTGCTTGCGATCTCAGAGGGTGATGAGTAACATCTCACCCTCTGATTCATATAATGAGCCTTTGCATATAACATGATTCGCTCAGATAGTATATAATAGCTATGAGAGAAAGGAACTCAATGATTGACGTCAAGATTGTCTCGACTGGCTCTCATGGCAACATGATTGTTATTGACGACGTGATCGTTATCGACTGCGGCGTTAAACGGAAGATGTTTATCGAGAACTCCGAGAATATCGAGCACTTGTTTGTGTCACACCGCCACTCGGATCACTTGAGTGGAACAGTTCTTCGATGGCTTGCAAAGAATCGTCCAGATGTCGTGACTCACGGTACTCATTTGAACATGAACTCGTGGTTGAAACTGAAAGATATGGCTCAGGATGTAGCAGAGATGTTCACTCCAGATCTTGGTCCTCACTCGACAATGACGATCAAGACTTCTCGTGGAGATTATTTTGTCGAGACATTTCCACTCGAACATGACGTCGAGAATCAAGGTTTCATGTTGACATCTCCGTCAGGAGAAACTCTCATCCATGCAACCGACACTTCGACGATGCGATATTGTCCGGATCGAATCTTCGATTATCTGCTTGTTGAGGGCAACTGGGATGAAGATGTTCTGGTTGAGAATCTCACCGCAGATGTCGATTCTGTGATGAGAGCATCACGCAATCTTCGTCACTTAAGTACCCAAATGTGTATGCAGTTCATGCGGACTCATTCACATTCTGGCTCGGTTATGATACAACTACATGAATCTGAAGCGTTCGGTATGACGCTGACGCTCAACTGAAAGGAAACTCTGATGGATGAAAAGATTTTCGACGCACTGTACTACGATTTGATGGATCACTGCGTTGCGTTTACACAATCGACTCTTAAAGAGTTTATCAATGACGATGATCTCATCGAGTCGTTGCGTGTTCAGATTGATCGAGACATGGCTGATTCGACTACAAATCTCTTGTGTGAGATCCATGAGATCGACGAACTAGATCCAGTCAAGCTGTCAGAGTCCCTCGGAAGTGAATGGGCCGATGCACTCGATGCTGCTACGAATGATTTTAGCGATGATGTAATTGAAACTGTCAGTAAGTCTGGAGCTGATTCGCTCACGCGGCCTGTGCGACTTGTCGAAGACGGCTCGATTCGGTTTGAGTCAGAGAGTTTGAGCATTATCAAGTCAACTCTTGAAAGGATCGAGCATTGATGGAAACTATATTCTGCTTCGGACTCTTTGATGAGATCACTGAATATTGTCATACATTTACACGCACAACTCTGGATATCGTCATCGAGGACGACGTTCTTTCAGATATTCTGTATCTCAAGATCTGCGACGAGATATCTCGCTCTGTCGAGCTAGTGGCAGAGAATGTCGAAGACACCGGAGAGATAGATGCTGACGAGATTTCAAAGTATCTTCGTGATGAGTGGGTCCATGTATTTCACACTACGACTAAGCATCTCAGGAGTGTTCCAGCATGGGCCGATGAATTCGTCGAAGCAAGCTCAAAGAGTCTCGCGTCTCAGATCGAGAAGATGGTCATGTCGTTCATCAGAAGGATCGGACCTCGTTGGAATCGATTCGTTTTGTAAGTTTACATAGTTTCTCCTGCAGTGTATAATAGTATAGTAGTTACACCGGCAAGATTGGACGATAATTATGACTACGCTGAAAATGACGGATCCGATCCGTAAACGACTCTCAGCTTGTGGAGTGCTTGATCTGCTTGAAGACGCAACGAATGTGCAATTTTATCCGCGTACTCACTCGAATGTCTCTGCAAAGGTGATTCGAGTATGGGAAACTCGTGGTGCTGAGCGATGGTTCTTGACTTTCACGCTTCTCTTTGATAACGGCGAAGCTGTTAATGTTCGCGTTTACGAACCGCGTACTCCGAATATCAAGAATTTCCGAGCATATCTTGGTGCTGATGTTACGAAGATCGCATTGCTGGCTTCTTTCAAGACCAAGAAGAACAAAGACACGGTGATTATCGCAGAGTGGCTCGGTACTCGACCGAGCGAAGAGCTCTCTGGCATGAAGGTTCCGGCGAAGAGTAACCTGATGACGACCGCTGGCTATGCTCCTCACAGTGAAGAGAGTCTCGTGCGAGTTTCTCTGAATGAGAGTTTGATTGAAGGCTTTTCTAGCCGAGATATGATTCGAGAGCAGGTGGTGCCAGGTATTTATCCGATCAACGTTAGTAATGACTGACATGAAGTTAGTGCATGTACGAATCTCATCGACTAAAAAGACTCAATCATTGATTGAGAAGCTTGAGAAAGTATCGATCGTTAAGAATGACGACGACTATATTATCCCGGTCGATACTTTCAGACGATTCGAACCAGATCTCGATCGTCTCGGTAAGACGATCTCGGCTCAGTGTTTAGTGATTGATTCAACTGAAGCTGAAGCTGAGTTGCAGAGACGACTCGAACAAGGTTTGATCGACGTCAAGAAAGCTAAGAAAATGATGAGGTCTTGGCTACGACACTCGATGAAAGAAATGAAGTCAGTTGGCCCACTGGTATCTGCTGACAAGGAAGACAAGTGGATGAAGACGAAGCGAGATGTTTATCGTCTCGACGAATCTCGTCTACGATAGTTTGACAAGGAGAAGGAAGAATGAACGAATTTGTTACCTGGATTGGACAGAACGCCACTCTCGTCAAGACCGCGGGTAGTGCAGTTATCGGTCTCGCTGCTTTGGCATTTGCATCATTGCAGATTATCAAGGCTATGAAGCATTTCGGTGCTGACAAGATGAAGGAAGGCGGCAAGGCTATCGGCCTTGCGATCTTGATCATTGTCATCGCCGCGATTGGTATTACCGGTGTGATTAGCATCGCTAACACTCTGCGGCCTGACACCCTGAAGGGTTCGACTGACTTTAGCTCTTCGATCTCTTACATTGATTCTGGTGTTTACAATCTCGGATAGATGTAGTATAATTGTCCATAACGGATGATGTCTAGAGAAGGAGAAAGATCATGTCCGAAAAGAAGGTTTACCCCACGGTGAATCAGCACAACATCAACGACATCGTTGCTATCAAGCTCGGTGTTTCTCGCCGTGAGGCGGCTGAGTGGTACAATGCTTTCATTGATACCCTCCGATATGAGCTGAAGGCAGGCCATGACGTTGTTCTGAATGGTCTCATGAGCATCGTGCACCGTGACAAGGAAGCACGAACTGCTCGTAACCCTCGCACTGGCGAACAGGTCCAGGTGCCTGCGCGGACAGTTATCAAGACTTACCCGCGTACTCTTCTGTTCGATCTCGACAAGGGTTACTCTGATGTCGAGCTGACTGAAGAGCAGGAAGCAAAGATCGCGGAGTATCGCACCAAGCGTATCGACGCGTGAGTTTGGCAGATAACAGGGCAGCTAAGAATAAGCTGCCCTGTAGTCGCATTTAGATCAGGATGCCGTTGTGAGTGTATTAGTCGTATTGAAACGAATCATTTACTCAATTCGTCAATGGTTTCAGCCTTACTGGGTCCCGCCGATTGAGAGTAAGAAGCATACTACTGGTACACCCTCGACTCAAGAAACAGTCGAAACAGTCGAAACAGTCGAAACAGTCGAAACAGTCGAAGAAACTCAATCGACTGAGACTCCGCATCCGCAAGAGGCTTCTGAACGAAAGCCGAAGAAGAAAGAACAATGTCCGTCAGTTGGTCCTGGCGAGACGCTCATGCAACCTCGTGACTGGATGATCCAATTCGGCGATGCTCGCTTGGCGATCCAGGAGTTCGATCATCGTCTCGTGCTGGATCCAACAAAACTCGATCGACTCCCTGCACCGAACTGGTCCTGGTACTATCATGACGAGAAAGTGCATCAGTTGTTGTCTCATCTCGGACCGACAATGGGCTATAAGTTCAAAGAACGAGACAGCAAAGAGCGTCAAACGCTTAAACCGTTGATTCGTATCACTGATCGACAGTATGATCGTACTCACTTGATTCCTTTCGGTTATCACGGTCTTGAAGCTGATCCACGATTATTGATCGGTTTCGACTCGGACCAGAATCGTGGACCGATGAATGACTACGAGATCCAACAGAAGTCGTGGAATTTTCCGATCTTCTGGGCGTGTGAGGTTACACATGACTCAGATAAGAAAATGACATTAACCTACACCGTGTGGGATGCTCGAACTTTGCGTCGTATCAGTCAAAAGTCGTTTGTGACTCGCGGCGATATCGACTGGCGCTGATTGTAGAATATCTACAATTTCCTATGTTGAGAGTGTATTCTTTCCTCTCGACGGTATATAATAGTTCCATGAACAAGGAACATGAACTTAGTGCAGATTCAATCAAAGAGTATTTGGTTGGACGAATGATCGTTTCGATCGATGAGTACAACGGTGAAATGACACTTGATAACGGCACTGTGCTTGAGCTTATCGACGCTCGTGAGTGTTGTGCGTGGTATGATGCGATTATCGGCAACGACGTTAAGTTGAAGACGATCATCACTGACGTGGACGAGGAACCGGATTACGATTCTGACGAAGCAGAAGCATACAAGATCGTTATTCTTGGCGAAGATTGTCGAATCGGAACGATCGATGTCGCGGGCGATCCGACGAGTGGTTACTATTGCCACTCGGCGTATTTCTCGGTTCGAGTGAAGAAGACAAAGCCTGAGTTTGTCGATGATGTCGTTCAGCGCATGAAGATCATGTCAGAGTCGGTTTCCAGCATGCAAGATGAACTGCTCAGGTTCCGATCGCTTTTCATAACAAGCGGTGTCAGCGATTATCCTTCACGGATCAGCCAGACTGTCGAGCGTCTTGAGCGAGCTTCTGAATGTCTCGATAGGATCGTCGAATATCTCGGTGAAGAGGAAGACTGGTCATGAAGAATCTCGTACTCATTATGAACTCAATCGAGCTAAGTGCGGCTGTATTGTCGCTCATCATCGGGATCGTATTGATCTTTGAGAGTTTTGTTACGAAGTCGTTGAGTCCTATCGGCGGTTTACTCGCACTGGCTCTTATGATCGTATCATTAATGATCACAACTGCTCTTAAGATCTTTACAATCGAGTCTGGTATAGAGGAAACTAATCATGAAGAATCTACTCAAGTGGATTGAGACCACTCTGGTTTTGTTGGTTTTCGCATTGATTGCATTGTTCTTCTTTGCGAGGTCTTTCGTAGAGTCATTTGAGCCTTACTATCTGATCGCGGTTGTCGTCACAATGACCATGTTTTTGATCGTGTTTAGTTCCAGGACTCTGCTCGTTGAGTTTGACACGGATGATAATCAGCCATGATTCTCATGTTCGAGAGTGTATTCTTTCCTCTCGATGGTATATAATAGTTTTATGGACAAGGAATATCCGCCAAGTTCAGATCTATCAGAGAATATTCGATTGGAGAAGTGCTGACAATGAATCGTATTTTGAATTTCCTTGAAACGTTTCTGATTGTAGCAAGCTACATGGCTTTCATGGTGTTTGCTTGTTTTGAGTTTGGTTGGTGGTCAGCACTTAGCTATCACCCGACCGAAGAGTGGGCAACGATCTCGGTGATGCTTGCACTCTTTGCACTTACATATGCAACGTCAGCGTATAAGGAGCGTCGTCAGTGAACATTTTCCATCCGATTCGATCGATCAAGTCGATTATTCGACGTCACATCAAGAAGATTCTCATTGCATATCTTGTGAGTCTTCTTCCAATGAACTTTCTGACAGTTTCGTTGACGACACCGGCATCGTTCTTCAAGCCGGAGCAAGTGTTTAGCTACATGAAGACCGCGGGCATCGTTAATTTCGTGACTGGCGGTCTTGCTCTTCCGACAGTTAGCGGAATTGAAACTGCAGTTGGTAATGGTCTCAAGTGGGTTGGCGAAACAACTGGCGCTATTTCTCTGAAAGATCAAGGCGAATCGATGATTGCTAGTGGCCGTGAATGGTTTAACGGCGTCGGAGAGTATGCTCATGCAGTTGGCCATAAAGACGAGTCTCAGACTGCAGCACAACAGCAATCTCATTCACCTAACTATTATCGAGTCGATGGTCCGGCTCAGTTGCCGAGCTTCTGTCCGAATGAGGGTATCCATTACGTCGGTCGAATCGATGATCGTGGTCGTATCGGCGGTGCTTGTGGAGTGATCACATCAAAGATGGTTGCCGACTCGGCCGGCTCGCGTCAGCCATTCGCTAAAGATTCTGCCCCTGCTGGATGGGGCCATAATGGCAAGGTTGTTATTGATCTGGATAATGGCAAGAGCTATCGAGGATATTTCTGGAACCGTAGCCACTTGGTTGCAGATTCTCTCGGCGGAGCTCCTACTTATGAGAATCTTGTTACTGGCACTCGAACTCAGAATGTCGGTGATGGCAGTGGCGGCATGGTTTACACCGAGAAGAAGACTCGCGAGTTCTTGAAGTCGCATCAGAACTGTCCGGTTACGTACTCCGCAGTTCCGAATTACTCGGGCGACGAGATCGTACCACGCACTGTGACAGTCGATTTGATGTCATGCGACGGTTCAATTAACGAGCGTGTTATCGTCGATAACTCCGCGGAAGGTTTCACGATCAATTACAAGGAGGGTACATTCGAAAATGTACGTCGGTAAGAGTGTATACGATAAGTATCCTGTGTTTGTCGATCTCGACGATCTCGAGTTCTTCAAGCAGACTCTCGAAGTTGCTAAGCAGTCTCTTGTTGATGCGACGTCTGATAAGCTATCGGTGCCTGTGATGTTTGCATCTCGCCTTTCTGCTCAGACTCCGGAAGAATCTTCTGTTATCGAGCGTAAGAAGGTCCACGACAAGAAGCGAGCTCGTCGTCGGTGTATTGTTATTGATGCAGATTATGAAGCAGACGAGAAGCAAGAATCTGATCGAGTTCGTCAGGCCTTGATTGACTTCGCTGCGGCAATGGGTACGCCGATTCTTATTTACCCGACAATGAGTTATCCTGACAAACCTCGTTTTCGAGTCGTGATGTTTACAAAGAAGCTCATGAACGAGCTTCGCTATGAGCAGGCTGTCAGATGGTTGTGTCGACAGGTCGACATGAAACTGACAGATACATCTGATTATCGTATCACTGCTAATCGTAACTTGCCGGTTCTAACAGAGAAGAGCCTTGAAGCAGTGTACAGCACGATGGACGACGACTCTCTTGAGCTGCTTGATAATGTTATGTGGCGAGATGAGAAGCTTCCGAAGAAACGTCAAGTCGTCAAGTACGAAGCAGCTGACGATATCGTTTTCGATGACGACATTGCTCTGCGAGTATCGGCTAAGACGATTTCAGAGACGAAGATTGTTTCGAGTTATAACACTATCTGGCGATTGATCGAATCGATTGCTCTTGCTGTTATTCACAATCAGCTGAAGCTCGAGACTGCTGAAAAGATGATGGAAGTTTTCGCAAAAGCTGATCCTGCAAACGAGAAACGGTATATAATTGGTAATAAGGAGTTACTCCAAAAGTATATCAACACATTGACTGAGTCGATCGAACAACGATCTGTAGTTCGTCCACTTGAAACGTGGACTGAATTCAGCGCAGCAGTAGAAAGGGAAGACGCATGAGTACACTTTTCGGATATGAGAAAGCAGTACAGCACGTGCTGAGTCACGGCGTCGATTTTGCCGGCACGAAAGCATGCTTTAATGTCGATGTCGTGATTGATCTACCTGACGTCGATGAACAGATCGTGTGGTATCCGAAGTATCGTGGTAGCAAGAAGACTTCCAGTCGATACTTCCTGAACGAATCTCGCTGGTATATGATGGCTACTCGAGATCCGCAGTTTATTATCGACTGTGGCGGTAAGATCTGGGATACTATGCGAGATGAGAACGGTCTCGTTAATTCGAATTATGGCTATCAAGTCAAGAAGCATCATAACCTTGATGTGTTAGCTGGAATTCTCGTTCAGAATCGAGAAGTTGATGTCTGGATCGTTGATCCGACAAATGCTAAGCTCAAACATGACACGGTGTGCAATAACGTCGTCAAGATTCGAGAATGCAACGATTCTCTGCGAGTCGAGGTGTGGACTCGTTCTCTTGATCTTACTTTTGGTTTGCCGTATGATCTCGCTGCAGCGCAGTGTCTCGCTTATCTGGTTGCATCTCGAGCTGGCATTGGTAAGACTGTATCGAGTGTAACATTCCATGTTGTCAACTGCCATATTTACAAGCGAGACATCGAAACATTCGATAGTTTTACTGAGCCGTTTGCTCTCGAGGGTGTCCGATTCGGAGAGACTCCGTATGTGCACTACGATGGGCCGGTCGATTTGGTTAATGCAACTCTGGCAGAATCTCTACCGATTGACGTTCCGGTTGACGGTCGTATCAGTGAGTATCACGATATCTCGTCAGATAAGTTCTCAAATATCATTTCTGATCTGACAGACGAGATCAACTCTGATGTCATTCGTTTGGAGATTAGCCGAATGCTAGAAGAGTATCTCACTGATTATGAGACTCGCAAGTCAATGAGTGTTATTGGAAAGAAACGACGTGTCGTGATCTGGTATCAGGCTGGCGTTTGGTATCATTCTCCGGTGTTCATTTCCTAAACAATCGAAAGGTGATATAATACAAACATGAACGAAATGACTCTTGTTAAGACAAACGACGATATTGTTGTATTTGACGACCGTGTTATTGACTCATTTATCCAGAATATCCATGAAACGATTCATGCGATTGAATCAGGCGATGATCGTTACGCTGATCGAAAGTCTCTCATGTCTATTCGTGCGTCAGCGAATAAGATCACTGCAGAGATGAAGACTCATATCAAGACGTATGAAGCAACTCTCTTTGCTGAGGCTCGAGCACAGATCAAGATGATTGAAGCCGAGCTTGATTCTCTCGGTGCTGCAGTCAAGAAGCGAATGGCTGAGATTGATGCAGTTTACAATGCTGAAAAGACGGCTCTAATCGAGCTGGCATTCAAGCAGACGATGACATATTACGACTTCGATGTTGAGCTGAATGACATCTCTGATGTGCGATGGTGGAACCGGTCGACGTCTGAAAAGGCTATTCGCGAGCAGCTCGTTGCTCGATTGGATGCGATCCAAGTTGTTATGAATGTCGGTCTCAGCACTGAAGAAGCAGTTGATCTTCTCAGTACTGACAAGTGGGATCTTGCTCGAGTCATGAAGAAGATCCAGAAGACCACCGACGATCTAGAATCGCCGGAACAAACTCTCAGTGCAGTGGTTACTCTTCCGATCAGTGACAAGTCTGTACTTGATAGCCTCGTGTCTAACCGCCATGGCTGGTTGATCGAGTGGAAGGAGTAAGATTGACTCCTGGACAGAAGACTCAGAAACACTCAGATGTTTCTAGATAAGTTCTGGTAGGGTGAATGGTTATAAACTCTATCAGATTGTTTGCAAACAATCAAGATATGAAAGGATGATGCCTTGAGTACATTATCTACACATGCACGGTTCGCTCCGTCGAGCCGTTTTCGTCGAGGACTCTGGTTCCTCGCCGCTTGTTCGATTGCTACTGGCACTGCTTTCGGTGCATCGAGCTCTATCCCATCAGTGCAGCAGGCCGCGAACGCGGCACCTCTCGGTGGCGGTGTATATCTCGACATCGGTGAAGGTCACCAGTCGTGGATGGGTGGCTACCAGCCTCCTTCGAACGCAGACCAGCGATATCCTGTTTACTGCGTGCAGATGTGGCTTCCGAACCCCCACGCCAGCTGACGTGGTGAGCAAGTCTGTTCTGCTTGATTCTCGCATGCTCGGACCTGAAGAGCTACATTTGACTCCTGCACAGATGGCTTTCATCTTTGATCGTCATTCTCAGGATCAAGATGCCTGGAACCAGGCCGCTATCTCGTTGCTCGTCCATACGAATTTTGAGCAAGATCAGGCCGGGCATGACACTCATGAGTCTATTAACCATTATGTCGATCTGGTGAAGGCTCAGCACATGGATGTCTATAACAAGGCGGTCGAACTCGCAAAGGAAGGTCGCTATTACGCAACCAAGGGTTACAGTGAAGCCTCCCACACCGGCGATAATGACCGAGAAGGTGTCATCAAGGACATTAAGGGCTTCAACGAACGCGGCGAGTCTGTTCCAAGGATTCTGACTCGAATTGAGTTGACTGGCCCTGCAGTCTTTAATGAGACTGGCACAAACGTCTGGGAAGGCGCCACCACCGAGCAGCCGCTGACTCTTCACTGGAAGGCCACCGGCAATGGTGAAGTGAATTATAAGATCGATTACTGGGCTGGTACTCGTAACACTTTCACGAAGTACACTGTTCGAAATGGCGTGCAGCAGACTTTGTCTTACGGTGATCGTGACGTTTCTGCCGATCCGGAGCATATCATTAGACAAGGTCCGAAGTGGAATGTTATCTTTGACTTCCAGCCTGAAGGCACCTCGAATGTTGGCACATCCAAGTACACCGACGGCAAGAACATTTCCGATACTCTAACCGCTTCTGTCAAGAATGATTACGGTGACGGAAAGTGGCTCAAGATTAATGGTAAGGGCGTTCCGGTCAAGTATGAAGTCACAGCCTACTACACTGGTGAGAATGCACCCGCTGCTTCCAACGAGGTTCCTGCAGATGCTAAGGCCATTGGCACCGCAACCTTGACGTTCGACGGTGAAGGTACTCAGACTGCTACTGTTGCACCGACCGAAGAACTCAAGCCCGGCTTTGTTACATGGGTTTGGAAGGTCACTAAGAATAATCAAGGTGACTACTCGAAGTACATTCACTCGGATTGGACTGACGGTTACGCCGCCACCAACGAGACGAATAGCTTCCGCCACAAGGCCAAGATCAACACTGCTGCGTCTATTCGTACCACTCAAGGTGGCACCTACATGGTAGATGACATGTGGGTTGATGGTCTGCCTAGCAACCACGGCGAGTTTACTGGCAACGGTGAGTTTGATAAAGACGGTGTAACTCTGAAGCAGGATCTCCTGTTCTTCTCCAAGGGCACTGAGGTTACGGAAGCCAACAAGGGCAAGGCTGAGGTCATTTCCTCGACCACTGTTCCTGCCAAGAACGGTTTCTACCCGTCGATTGGCACCAACGGCTTCAAGCTGAAGGATGATGCGGCTGGTACATACGTTTTCGTTACCTCGTTTGAAGGCGACAGCCGAGTCGAGGCTTACACTTCCAGCGTCGAGGACGTGACTGAGCAGTACACGGTTGATGTTGATACACCGAAGCCTAACAAGCTTGTCAAGATCGGTACAACCGCGACTGACACCAAGGACGGCGATAAGGAAATCAACCCCACCGGTCCGGTGTCAATCACTGACAAGGTGTGCTATACGAACTTGAAGACCGGTAAGGAATACACCCTGACCGGTACTTTGATGGACAAGACCACTGGCGAGGCTTTCCGAAACGAGAAGGGTGAGGATATCTCGTCCTCGACCACCTTCACTGCTAAGGAAGCTAACGGCTGCGAGAACGTCGTTTTCGAAACCACGGGTGAAACTCTGAAGGGTCATGACACTGTTGTTTTCGAGAACATGTTCTCTGACAACAAGCGTATCGCTGTTCACGCCGATATTAACGACGAAGGACAGACCGTTCACCCGAAGGTCACTCCTTCCACCACTCCTGCTGCTCCCGCTCCCAAGAGCGGTAAGCTCGCACACACCGGTGCTATTGCTGGCGGTGTACTTGCTGTAGCGGGCACAACTGCTGCCGCAGGTGGTGGTGTTCTTCTCATGAAGCGTCGTCGCAATGAAGAGGACTGAGCTAACATCTAGTTAGACTCTGGTCTTAATCAGTTAAAGAAACGTTCTGCTTACGTTTTGTAGGTGGAGCGTTTCTCTATTTCTATCAGTGTCGTGTTTCATTAAAGGTATATTCGATTGAAACACTAAACCGTGTCAATCGAGTCTTCTCATGTAATATAATAGTTTAATGATTGACTATCGTAGTCTATCTCACTCGGATGAAAGGAGCAGAGACTTGACTCTCGTAAAGAACAAGTCTGGCACACGCATACGCGCCATCGGCGCAGCGATGTCTACTGCGATTGCAGCTGGCATGCTTGCGTTCGCGCCTGTTGCTCATGCAGCGACATTCCAACCGGCATCTGATCTGTTTGATCCTGGCGATCAGACCGGTAAGTTCCTCGTTTACGGTCGCAATGTTACGAATCACGCAATTTCGTGGCATCTGGATCCGCATCAGCGAGATGATTTCATGCACTTCTGCGTTAACGCAGGTGTCAGCTGGCCTGATAACCCCGTCCAGCCAAACGGCGAATTCAACTTGTCAGAATATCGATCTGAAGCAGACAGTGTTCCATCAGCACGTCCTTATCGATTGAATGATGCAGCATTTGCATATCTCGCATCTCGTACGAACGACGTGGGTTGGCAAGCAGCAACGCATGATCGCACTTCGATCATGTTGCAGGCCTTGGTCCATCTCAATTTCGAGCGTGATACTATCCGAATGAACTGGGATACTGACGGTTCTCATACTTACTCAGCTGCCCAGCGAATCGAGATGATGGTCAAGGAGATGGAAGCTCAGTATCCTGATAATGCTAAGGAGCTTCGTGATCTCGTATCGACTCTCAATAACGTGTTCCCGGATAACGCGACTGTCGACAAGGGCACCGTTACTACCGGCGATGACCTGACCGCTACTCTCAGCGGCTACGGTGCAAAGACTGCTGACGGTAAGGGTATGGCTTACGTCCATGACGGTAACGATCCTGACATTACGGTTACGTTGAATGGTCCATCTACGTTTGATGACGGTTCTCAGTCCAAGACTGTGAAGGCGTCCCAAGCAGGTGCACTCAAGATCAAGTACACCGGTTTTGGCACTGTTAACTACACTGTCAAGGAACAGACCAAGGTTGCCAAGCTTGTCAATTTCGACCCTCCGGGTGATTACCCGAACCGCGATCAGCGAGAGATTCGATTTAATATCAGCACTCAGGATGCGACGGCTGATGGTTCGTTTGAACCGAACATCCAGCCTAAGCCTAAGCCTGCAGTGAAGCTCCGTACGACTGCTACCGACAAGTCTGATGGTGACAAGGTTCTTCTTGCTAACCAGAAGGAAGCTACTATCACTGACACGGTGACTCTCAGCAACTCTCGTAAGCTGCAGAAGGATGAGAAGGTCACTCTCCGTGGTCAGGTTGTTCGCACTGCAGATGGAACGCCCGTCGGTGCTCCTGTCTGCAAGGCAATCACCACTCCCGTAGATGCTGGCAAGTTTGAAGAGAAGATCGATCTGACGATCCCGACCATGGGTCTCCATGAGAAGCAGGTCACCGTGTTTGAACGACTCTACTCGGGTGACGATATTGATTGTGCAAACCCGGATGAGAGCAAGATTATTTCGGTCCACGAGAACCGAGACGACAAGGACCAGACTCTGGATGTCAAGCACTCTGGCGAGATCAAGACGACTGCTTACAACCAGTTGGATAACTCCAAGCAGATTGCAGCTGATAAGGACCAGACTATTTTGGACCGTATCGATATCTCCAAGTCGAACCTGCAGCCTGGCAAGGTTTACAAGGTGAATGCTCAGCCTGTCATTCCGTGGTATGACGGTGCTCCGCAGGATACTCCGGTTGCATTCGATAAGCTCGGCAAGGTTGATAAGCTGACTCCGGTTATCGATAAGAACAACCAGAAGGCAGTCGCATTGCCTTACAAGTCGGTTAAGGTTGCTCACGACTCCGCAGTTGCTAAGGATGCTATTCTGGATGGCGGCAAGGTCGGCGATGTTATGCTCGCCGATGATGAGTTCGTCTACACTGAAGGCATGGATCATGTCGATGTCGTTATCTCCGGTGTGGATATGACTGGTCGTCGTGCTCGCCAGAAGGTGGTCATGTTTGAGAAGGTCTCTGCTGACGATATCGTGCCTCTCGTGCACGCTGACGTCAACGACGAGACTCAGACCGTCACCGTCCAGTCTACTTTAAAGACTAACCTTTATCGAGTCGTCGGTAATGAGGAGTCCAAGGAGTACACTCCTGGCGAGAAGACTGCACTTGTTGATAAGGTCCAGGCTCGCGGTGTCGAAGCTAATAAGACTTACCTGGTTAAGCTTGAGCTGATGACTCCGACTGAGGACAAGAACCTTGACAAGCAGGATGGTGTCGAAGACGGCATGACTCCTTACACCGATAAGGATGGAAAGCCTGTTGTTGCCGAGCAGGAGATCAACGTTAATAAGAACAACGTTGATTACAATGTGACGGCTGACTTTACGGCGTCTGATAAGCGAGTGGAGATCACTGCTTATGAGACTCTAACCGATAAGAGCAACCCTGAGAACGTCCTTACCCACAAGGACCCGAAGGACAAGGACCAGACGGTGACGCCGGATACTCCGACCACTCCGGCCACTCCGCCTGCACCTCACTCGGCCGCTGCTCCGAAGCTCGCAAAGACCGGAGCTAACTCGCTCGGTGTACTTTCCATTGCTGGCGTCTTGAGTGCTCTTGGCGCTGTTGCTGGAATTGCTCGTAAGAAGATTATCAAGTAATCTTCCACGATCATCAGAGAGGGTGGAGTTCTTTCGAGGGTTCCACCCTCTCCAACTATCTCGCTAAGAAAAGGAGTGGACAATTGAACTACAAGAAACTTTCAATCATCATGCTGGCCCTGCCATTCGTGCTGACAGCTTGTTCGAGTGGTGGTGCTCGCCATGTCGCATCTGGCTTGAATGGAGATGTCAGTAAAGCTGCCGGTATTGCTCAGTCGTCAGCTAGCCCATCAACTGAAGCAACTCCGAATGCTCCAGAATCACCTAAGCTAACTGAGCAACCGAAGCTTGCTGAAACGTCGAATCAGCAAAACACTCAGAACGATAACTCGAATCGTCAATCGACTCAGAACGAATCGTCTCAGGATTCGTCTGTGACTGTCCAGCAAGATCAACCTGCTGCACCGCGTACTGAAGAACCTCGACCTACTTCAGCTCCGTCGTCTACTATCAAGTCAGGTGTGACGAAGGAGTGGAATGACGATGACGAGATCGAGAATGTCAAGCCTGGCAATGTCACGTCAGAGACTCCGTCAGCAACTCCATCAGCGACTCCGACGGAAACTCCGTCTTCAGGAGTTTCAACTGGTAGTGTCAACTGAGTCTTGTCGCGTGATATAATAGATTTGCGGTGACTGAAAGGAGTTACAACATGAATGACGACAACCGCAAAGTTTTGATGACGTCATCGACGATCATCATTGGTGTTACACATATTGTACGAGATTCGAATGCTCGTCTCGACACTGAGGTCGCAGATTTTGCTGAACGACTAAAGCAGCTAATCTATAAGATGCGAGCTGATGACAACGCACATGGCGAATTGATGCGTGTTATCAGGCCGTTGGTTGAGATCAAGGTCACAATCGAGAATCTCAAGACCGAGATGTCCGAGCTCGAAGAGAAGTGCGTAGATATCCTCACGAAGATCGCACTCAGCTACGATCATCCAGGAGATTACCATGCATTCTCTGATATTGAGCCGACATTGACTCGTGATGTCGAGAGTGTACAAAACTCTTACGACGAAGCAATGGGTCCATTGTTTGCGAATCTTCTCAATGGTGCAAATTCGCTCGAAACGATCGATCATTTTTATCGATCATTGATTCAAGAAACTGCTCATTCTATCGGACGAGAGAATGTTGTTCTTTCGCGAGAATCTCTTGCGATTGCAGTTTCGATGGCTCAGGCGATTGACGAAGTCTTTGAATCTTCATATATTCCGGAACGAGGCGATGAGTAATGCATAATCTTTTCAAATCGGCTGAACAAATCGAGTCAATTGTTGCTAGGATCGAAGCCGAGCTAACTGCTCTGAGTCCTGATGAAATGACAAAGGGTGCGTATTCATCTTGTATTGAGATTCTGCAAGACCTCTTGACTCTTGCAGATTTACTTAAACTCGACGATGCTGAGCCTGAGGACGCAGACAAGCTTTCGATCGTCTCCGTGAAACTTTCTGAAGGTGTGATCGACGCTCAAGCCAAGTCTTACACGTCTGATGCATCGCGAGAGATCATCCAGCGATTGTCGACTGCTGTCAGTTCGATTCTCACTCTGTATTATGTTGCAACTCTCGTGGATCGGTAAGGTGATTGAGAATGTTTGAAGCAATCAAGACAAAGTCAGCGTCATCTGCGCGTAAGATTGTCACTGCTGGAGTTGCCGCGACGATGTTTGCGGGCGCTCTTTTCGGAGCAGGACAGACTGCACAGGCTCAATCTGTCCGAGAAGAGATCCAGTCGAAGTACTCTATCAGCCACGTTGCTGAACGAATCGCTGGGTTCCAAGAGAAAGTCATGGGAATCCAGAGCTACGCATCGACAGACGATATTCTTCGTGGCTTGTTCGACAATGCCGGAGTAACAGAGAATCGACCGATGGTCGATCAGCCTGGTGTGAATGCTCCTCCTGCTGAAACGACTCCTGCTCCGACTGAGTCGACTAAGCCAACTGACGAATCGACGCCAGCGCCCGATCAGACGACTCCGACGACTCCGTCTGAGCAGCCTTCTGCATCTACCCCGTCTGACGAGAAGACTCCTGCTCCAGTTGAACCGATTCCGACTCCGACAGACGAAGCAACTCCAGCTCCAGTCGAGCCGACTGTTCCGCCTGCACCGTCAGATGAAGAGACTCCAAATATCACCAAGCCGACTGTACCTCCGGTCGAAGAAGATGTTCCGGCTCCGGTTAAGCCAGCTGCTCCGGTTACTCCGTCAGTTGAGGAGACAACTCCTACTCCGACTACTCCGACAACCCCAGCAACTTCAGCAACTCCAGTCGACGAGACTAAGCCTGTCGACGAGACAACTCCTACGCCGACGATTCCGTCTGATGAAGAGACTCCAAATATCACCAAGCCTACGGTGCCTCCTACTGACGACTCGACGACTCCGACGACTCCGACGACTCCGACGACTCCGACGACTCCGACGACTCCGTCTGATGAAGAGACCACTCCTGCTGAGCCTGTCGTACGTCACGTGACGTACATTGACAATGCTGGAAAGACTCTGACGACTGAGATTGAAGGAGACTCTCTACCGGAAACAGTTACGATCGACGGTGTCGAAATGATCGTCGCTGATCGTAGTGTTGGATCAGAGGGTGATATTACTCGACATGTGACGGTTCGTTACGGATCTCGAAGCTATTCTCAAGATTGGCGTACAGAGATTCGAGTTGACGGGCGAGTCGCCAACACTGTGAATACTCACGTAACGTACAATGTTCGTTATGATAATCTCACTCAGACTGAAGGTGCCCACCCAACCGAACAGCGTCTCTTCGAGTCTGTCCTCGAGAAGATTCGACACGATTATGATATCTCGCCTGATGCGACGATCACTCATGATGGTCAATCGATTCAGATCGCATGGTCGACATTGATCAAGACTCCCGAGGAGACTCCTCAACCTCCGGTTGATCCGACTCCTCCTTCTGATCATATCGATGAGAAGCCTCCTGTCGAGGATCATTCTGTCGAGAAGCCTTCTGTCGAGAAGGTAACTGACGTGACCAAGATGAAGTCGATCATCAAGGAATACTCGGAGAATCTTCCGACGTTGAACAGCAACACATATACCGGTGACACGGTTAACGCTCTGATGGCTCAACCGAATGGCGTGGATGTTGTCAACGCTCGATTGAATGCTCAGTTTGTCAAGCGAGCGAACGAACTTCGTGCTGAGCTTGGTCTATCGCCAGTATCGATCGATGAGAGTTTCAATGCTCGTCACTCCGATGATTTGAAGTCTCACCTTGTCGCATCATACAATGCACGAGATCACGTCGAATCGTCAGGCAGAGACGCAATGTTTGACGAAGCTGATATCATGATGGAGTCGATGGTACCGACATCTACTATTCGAACTTTGCATGATGTTACTCCTGAGGCACTTGCCGATTACGCATTTAAGATGTTTATCGGTGAGTGGAAGTATCTTGGGGCAAACGATGATTCTGATGGTCACTTGCAACAAGTTATCCAGGATCTGGATGGTCTCAAGTGGATCGGTGGAGTCCATATCGGCTCGATGACTCACGAAGCAGGCCGAGGAATCTTGGCTAATGTTGATATGTCAGTGTACAATCTGTCGATTGTTATGATAGAATATAAATAATGGAGGTGCACATGCTTACAATGACATCATCAACTGCGTCAACCCTTGACGTATACCGTAACCGCATTGACAGTGAAAAGATCATTGTTGATGCTGGTAAGACACTGGTCGTCGAAGACGACCAAATCGAACTGATCCGTTCTATCGGTCGAGAATCTGGAGTTGAATACTCTGTTGGCTTCATGACCGATTCTGGAGAGTTCGTCGAGACGTCGAAGATGAGTTTCTTCGACAACACTACTCGCTCCGAGAATGTCGACCAGATTCTTGATCGACTGTTGCCGAGCAAGAGCGACATCGATAAGCTGATCGATTCTTCTATCGGTTCAGAGTCGACTGACCCTATGACTCGTAGCACGATCGCGTTTGCGCGTATTTCGCTTGAGTCTGCACGATCAACGATTATTCCGAGTGAAGTTACTATCGACAATGAAGCTCGCCAACTCGCTGAGTCTCTTCTTACTGACGGCAAGATCGAGTCCGTCAATGAGTGGAACCGACTTGTGCGTGAGCGTACTCTCAAGATCGATGAGATCGAGAAGCAAATCAAGGATCGTCGTGAAGAGTATGCTCGTCAGCTTGACGATTGGATCACTGAGGCAGTCGAACGTGCTCGGATTGAGTTCAAGCTGGCACATCCTGAACCGACTGCTGCTTCAGACGAAGCTCTTCGCAAGGATCTCATGACTGTCGTCGACGAACTCGACGCCAAGATTGAATCGATGATCGAGAAGTCTCGTTCAGAGTTGTTCAGCAAGCTGATCGATTCTGGCGTAACTTCTCTCAAGCCTCTCGCCAAGTATCTGTCGCTGAAGAATCGTTTGATTGAGATCGTTGATTCTGTGGCTTCTGCTCCGGCTGCTCCGGCTGCTCCGGCTGCTCCGGTTGCTTCGGTTGCTTCGATTGTCGATGCTCAAGAAGATCAGGAGCCTATCGATATTTTCGTCCAGAACGAAGAAACCGATGATCAGCATGATGAATTCGACATCAACGTCGAATCTGACGAAGAATCTGAAGAAGACGACTCTTTCGACGGCTCGATTTCTTTGGACAATGCTTTAGAAGAATCTGAGGATGATGCTCTACCTGACGATCAGGAAGAACTGAATGACGATTCTTCGAATGAATCTCTCTACGAGAAGATGCTCGGCGAACACCCGAATGTTCGCGAAGCACTGACTGGAGAAACTCCGAAGATCGAGCCTGTGTCTCAGGAAGATGAATCTAACGAAGACGAATCTGAGCCTGAGGCCGACGAAACTGAGGAAACCGAAGACGAGCCCGAAGTCGAGGAAACCGAAACTGAAGATGAGCCCGAAGTTGAGGAAACCGAAACTGAAGACGAGCCCGAAGTCGAGGAAACTGAAGCTCAAGAAGCTGAGACTGAGGAAGTTGGTGAGGCAAACCCTTTAGTAACCGGACTGTTTGACAGTGTTGATATCGACGAATCTTCGTCTGAGCCTGTCGAACAGTTCATTGTCCAGCCTGTCTCAGTAACTGCTTCAGCACAGACTCACTCAGATGATTCATCTGTCGACCTGATGGCTGACGATGATGAATCTGAAGATGACAACGAGCCGAGTGAGTCAACTCACGAAAAACTCAAGTCATTTGATGAGATTATCAAGTCAGATGCTCCGGCTAAAAAGAAGTCTCGCAAGGGCTTGATCGTCGGTGTTGCAACCGCAGTTCTCGGTATCGGTTTAATCGGTACGGCAGCTACTGCGTTCTGGTATCCTGGATGGGCAGTCTCTGACAAGCCGGATACGACTCAGTCTCAGCCGGCTAGTACTCAGATATCTGAGTCAGCTCAGAAGACTCAAAGCAACTTCAAATCGGGCGATCGGTTCGAGATCATCGACAACAGTGGTAACACAGTTCCTGTCGTAATCGACCGGTTCGTGTCTGAAGGTGCTATTGCCAAGGATTCTGCTGGCACTGAGTGGCTTGTTCCGAATGACATGCTACAAAAGTGGGTAGACGATCACCCGGATCGTTTTAGCAAGTCTCTCGGTCCGACTGCTCCGACCAGTGCACCGACCAGCACACCGACTGACACTCAGTCGGCTGCTTCTCCGTCCGCACAGCCAACTGACTCGAAGGGTACTGTCGGTGAGTAAAAAGAGTTTCAAAGAGTATGCAAAGAGTCGCGAGCTAGAGGCCAACGATTTTCCTCATGCTCGTGCCGGTCGTAAGATTCTCAATACGATGATTAACATCGTCAAGGTGCTCGTTCTGGTTTACGTGCTGAGTTTCTTCCTCGATCAGTTACCAACTGAGCCTGATGAGAATCTCGGTCAGTCATTGACCGACGACCGTGCACGTGAACTTCTTTGGGTTATCGCAAGTGGTTCTTTGCATACTCTTGATTCTCTCGGCAACGCGCTCAGCATGTTTATCGATGTGCTGAGCGCGTTGCTGGCAATTCTTGTTGTTTTCTACATGATGAACGTCGTATCCCGTTGGCGAGCATATGAACGTGAATGTCTCAAGAGTGACTGGACTGCGATTCGATTGCGTAAGCGACTGCTCAAGTCATTAAAGGTCCGACAGAAAATGAAGAGCCTTCAACGCCAGATCAGCAACGCCAGTGAGAACTCGGATACGTCTCAATATACTTCTCGGCTCGAAGCACTCAAGTTGATCAATCAAATGAGTGTGCAAGTGAATGTCCGAGAATCTCTCGACACTGACGCGGTGTTGAGATACTACTCAGTATCAATCGATCTACCATCTGCTGAAGATGAGTACGACGACGTTATGAAGTACACAAAAGCTTTCAGCACTCTTGCTACTCGTGTTGCTCGCGGCAAGGTGAGTTTCGGTGAGATGGAGATCTCGAGTGACCGATCAAAGATGTGGTTCTCTGACGCAGTCGCAGTGAAAGACAAGTATCGTCGTGCGGTTGTCGAGCAAGTTGATGATCAAGTTTATGAGTATTCATTCCCGCTTACTCTACTTGTAGACCGACGTCAAGAGCGAGCTACCAAGATCGAAGCAGCATCTGTTTGGGCTGAGCGTACAGGTCAAGCTCTCGATAAGTTGTTCGCTACGAAGAACACTGCTGCCAAGCGTCTCAAGACAAAGCTCGGTGCTGCTAGTGTCATGTACGAGTATGAGATGTCGTTTAATTTGAATTTGAATGGCATGGATCGAATGGGTAGCAATATCGATAGCATTTTCAAGACGTCCGGTACAACCGTGCAGATCGTGAATGGTAATCTTCAGATCGTTATCGCAGTTCCAAAGGAATATTCATTGCCGATCGACGTCGGCGAAATGTATCGTAAAGTTTTCGGTCAAGATGCAATTGCAGCATAGGAAGGATTAGAACTAATGGACTTTAGCGCATTTGACGAAGAAGAGGAAGTCGAAGAGACTCCAAAGAAGAAAGAATCTGAGAAGAAAGAATCTGACAAGTCGTCTTCTAAGGATGATACTCCGAAACAGAGCAAGGCTAGTTCTATCCTGAAGATGGCTGGTATTGTTGCTGTCTTTTCGATTCTCTCACTCATCGGTGGTATTGTCGTCGGCGTTCAGACAGCACCGAAGAATGAGCCTTCTGTCAAGACAGTCCAAGGAGTCAAGTCGCAGAACTCGGTTCTTGATAATCTCGATAGTATCAAGGACTCTCAGGTTAAAGCTATGACTGCTAAGGTGAAGTCTTTGCAGCAAGAGGTCATGAAGAACGGCAACTCCGACCAAGCCAAGTATGAGCTCACGATTCTGTCTAGTCAGACTGAAGACGCCTCGAAGGTTGATGCATTCCTTGATCAGGTGATGTCTGTTAAGAACTCTGCATCCGAGAACGAACTGAATTTGACCCGTGATGAGATCGTTAAGTTGATGACGCCTGAGAGTGGTGTCACTGCTGCATACGATATTCTAAAGGGTCCTTCCGCTGCGAAGCAGCTCGGTAAGAGTGGCAAGCGCGGTGGTACCTCTACTTTGATGCTTTTCAGCGACAAGGACAGTGTCAAAACTTATATCGTTTTGACTCCGTTTGCAACTGAGGATCAGGTCACTCACCAGATCTCTGTTATCAAGGTTAAGCAGTCTCAGATCGTCAGCTACACGTATGTCGGTCTGATTGATTCTGCGAAACCCTCTACACTCGAGGAGGCACTTAGTAAATGAACCGACTGAGTAAGATTGTCCGAGTTGCTCTTGCAGTGCCGATTATCGCTGCGACACTGATTCCGTCAGGTGCTGCATTCGCTGATAATGATGACTGGCATTATGTACCGAAGACATGCGACGTCAAGTCAGATGCTCCTACAAGTTTGAAGAATACATCTTCTCCTGCAGGTGCGGTCAGCGGTGGCTGGCAGACTCCCGGCTCCGAGCAATATAACGTTGCAAAAGAGATTTTCGATACTCTCACCAAAGAGTATGGTACGTCTGGTGCATTTGCATCTGGTGTTATCTCGAATGCGATCAATGAGTCAGGTTTGATCCCTGACCGTGCACAGGGTCCTGGTACTTTACGTTTCGGCACAACTGGCACGACTCCGCCTGCTGGCTCTGTCGGCGGCGGTGGCGGTCTTTTCCAGTTCACACCATACACGAAGTTCACGAACTCACCTTACTGGCAGAAAGGTCCGGGATGGGTGACGAAGTCTCAGGTCGAGCTCATGTTCACGACTATCAGGTCTGGCTCGCTTGACACGTACATTTCGTTCCGAGCAAAGTCATATGGCGTTACTCCCTATTTGACAAAGACTGAGGACGTTCTCTCAACTGATGATCCTCGTAAAGCGTCTCAGGCATTCCAGCTCGGCTATGAAGGACCGGCATCTTACCATGCTGAGCGTGAAGATGTAGCTGCAGCAGTCGATGCAGTGTTTAACACATCTCATGTTGCAGCAGACAAGTCAAAGTGGGGACTGAACAATTCTACTCCGGCTCCTGGCGATAATACTGACGTTACGTCGCCATCAAGTGAGAAGCGTAATTCTGATAACGACAGTGACGAGTGTAAGTCTCAAGATAATGAAGGCGGCGAATGGGCAGATTACGTCGGCGAGCATGGTCTGAGCATTAACGGTCAGAAAGAGTTTTCTCGTGAAGAGCTACCGGCTAATCTGAAGCAGTACGCAATCGATTTGGAAAAGCTCGGTATTCCTTTCGGACAATGTTCAACTGCATGGACGAAGTGGACGAGCACTGACGATCATAACTTGAATGGTCAGTGTGTCGCACTATCGAAGGTTGCATTCCATGAGATCTGGAAGAAAAATGGTCAGCCAGGTCCGGCATTTCTTTGTAATGGTAAAGAGTGTGCTGAAGCTGCAGCATCCGCGTATGGCGGCTCGATTTCTCGAGAGCCGACAAAGGGTGCGCTTGTTTCTCAGAACTCTGCTTCTCAATGGGGTCACACTTTCATTGTAGCACACGTGTTTGCGAATGGTGATATTCTGACAATCGAGCAGAACTCTAGCAAGACCGGTGCGTCTGTTGGTACCGCTTGCGAATGGAATTTCGAGATCCAGACGAAAGCATTCTGGAGTGATCCAGCTCGTGACACGAAGTTCTATGCTCCGAAGGGTGAAGGCTACTCTCCTGATCCGCGCATCGCTAAAGCATCGACTTCTAGTGGTCAAGCAAATGATCCGTCGATTCTGAAAGCTGCTTACAAGTATGCTGGTACATCGTACAACGCGTATGGTAACGGTTCAGCGACCTTCCTTGATTGTTCTGGTCTGGTATGGCAGGCTTACCGAGATGTTGGCAAGCCGATCAACGAACGAACCGCAGACGCTCAGATGAAAGCAGTCAAGTCTCGTGGTAAGTGGAAGAGTTTCGGTGAGCTTCAGCGTGGTGATCTCGTCTTCTGGGATTATGACGGTAATGGCGTCGCCGACCATGTCGGCTTCTTCTTGTCGCCTACTCAGCGTTTTGACGCTTCAGATTATGCCACTCCGAATGGTGAACACTCGATGTTCAGTATCCCCAAGATCGTTGGTGGCGGCTCATTGTAAGTGTTACTCTCCTCTAGAATGTGATATAATCGTTCTATGAGGAAACACACCACGATATTTGTTACGTCGTTTGTGTTACTCTCGCTGTTGTCTGCATGTTCGAATCACGGCGAGAGTAACCCAGGCACAATCGACAATTCTCCATCGAGCTCGGCTTCTGTTAGTGCACCTGGCAGTAAGCCGGGCTCGTCTACATCCATCGACCAAAAGACGATCAACGAGATCGCCAAGGTCGTTAAGATTCTACGAAACGCCAAGTCGACCGCAACTCCGATTATGTCTACGACGAATGAGCGTATCACGAACGAAGTTCTTAAACCGTATTTCGGTGGCGAACTTTCAGGAATGAAGGTTATTACGTGGCTCGCTCTCGGTGCTGACGTTGACGAGTCAAGTGTAAAAGTCAAGAACGACAGTTTCTCTGTTAATCTTGTTGCTGACAATAAAACTGTGGCGACGGTCGAAGGTGTTCTCGTTGGAGACACTCTCCGTCCAACGTCGTTTAGTGCGACAATCGACGGCTCTGAATGGTATAATTCTGCTAGTGAGGTGATGAATACATGGGCAACGTCATGAAGTCAGCATCGATATTGATTTTCACAGCGATTTTCCTTGCTGGATGCTCATCTGGTCATTCGAATGAGCCAGGATCAATCAATAATGTCGACGTAAAGCAATCTTCGTCGGCATCTCTGCAACCGAGTGGAACGCCATCACCGGTATCCACTGACAACGAAGTTGTGAAAGTGGATACAACCAAGGCGGTGACTCGGTTGAATGAATGCCTTGGTCGATTGACTGACGTCACTACTCTCAAACAGATCTCTGCCGAGTGTTTCTTCTCGTATCCGCAAGAGCTACCGACTCTGTACAAGATGCGGAGTGTTGGCGAGATTTCTGCTAAAGAATCAGACAAGTCAGATGATGGCCGAATCAACGTGAAAGTCTCATCGAAATATGGCGATCTCGGTGAAGTCTCATTTTATTACATCGAATCGATGAATCAACTGAAAGTTGTATCGTCGACTGAATCAGGCGTACTCGCACAGTACGGCTCTCAAACAGTGAAAGAACAAGCATTCTCGGAAGCGGGACTCTAGTCTATGAAACGATCAGTTAGTTTAATTGCGTCTGCATTGATGCTTACAATTGTTCTTGCAGGCTGTTCAAGCTCGAAGACATCTTCTACTGGTGATATTAACAACGCTCCATCGAGCTCGTCAGATTCTCGCTCGTACTCAGCACCAAGCTCGCTGAATACTCAATCTGCGACGCCTACACCGACTGAAGATTCTTCTCTCAATGACATTGAGCAAGTTATGACCGGTTTGATGTCGTCATTGAAGACTCTGCCTGATGACATCAAGCTCGGACCGAATCTCTCGGCATGGCTTGATCGGAGTGATAATAACACTGTCTGGGTATCGACGAAAGTTGCTGACACGACAGTTAATGGCGATCATTACACTCTCCATCTCTCATTGAACTCGACGATTCGTCAACCTGATGAATCAATCGAAGCGGCGGGTGAGCGAGCATACACGTACACTCGCAGCAATATTGACAACATGCAATACATCGAAACACCAGTTACTGTCGTGTACGACAAGTCAACTCACACACTCGAAAAGGAGTAACCAACTATGACCCATTTCATCAACCGTTTGATTCGTTTCTTTAAGAAGCCGGCTTGCTTCTTTGTTGCTGCATCACTTGCTATCGCTCTAGCTCAGACCATGGCGCAGTACAGTGTAGTCGTAACATCGAGGATCTTGACTGAGACAGCTCACACCGCTGCGCCTGTTGGTGGTGTTGATCTTTTCAATTATACGTTTGCGAATGGTCTAATGCAGGCATTCGTCACTGCATCGATTCTTATGGTGTGGCCTTTCTACAAGTGGCTAGTGAAGATTGTCGACTGGTCTGTTCTTCTCGTGAAGCACTACTACGAGCGTAAGGCTCACAAGGTCGAAGAGACTCCTGTTAAAGAGACTCCTGCCGAAGAAGAGTCTACCGAAGAGAAGCCGACTGCAAAGAAGACCACTGCTCGTAAGTCTACTCGAAAGAAGCGTCGTAAGTGAGTATCATTTCGAAAGTCAAGTCACGTGTGGCGGAGTCTTTTGATGGCGAGGAAGGCTCAATCTTCTGGGCGATTGGAATGACTATCACCACACTCCGAGAGTTTATCTCTGGCATTAATTCATATTTTGCTGCTAAGCGAGAGGAGTCAAAGGATGAGTGAACAGACTCGAAGCGATAAGCGCTACGACATCAAATTCATGACCAACATTTTGGTGCCGCCGCGAGAGCAAACTCGGCACGTCAAGCTTCTTGAAAAGCTTGTGCCTGACCCGCAGCTTTCATATCAGAGCATGCTGATTGCGATGCTCATGGTCGCAGGCATTACGATTTTCTCGCTTGTCGTGGTTGTCACGTCAGGTGGAGCAATTCTGTATATTCTACCTGCAGTGATTCTGTTCCTGATTGCAGGCTTGATCCTGTCTTTCGTGTATATTCTGCCGAGTCGTAATGGATCGATGCTGATCGAAGTCTGGAAACTTTTAACGTTCATGTTCCTTGAACGAGCTCGTTCAAAGTCTCGTCAGTCTTTGATTCTCAAGAACATCGGCATCGACGAAGTCGATGAACATGGTGTGATCCACTTCTCTGACGGTGATGTTGCCGCGATGTTCATGGTGTCAGGCAAGATTAGTCTATCGACTCTACCGAGCGTTGCAGAACTGAATGCTAGTGCACGAGAGAATCATCTCGTCGCTCGTTCAGCTACATCTCAAGAAACGTTGATCATGTCGATTAAGAAGACTGATCTATCACCGCAGATTGATTACTACAAGTCAGTCGAAGATCTCGACGGCACAGACGATCATACTTTGTGGCGTCGTTTCATGGCTCAGCTTACTCGCAAGTACGTCGAGAGCAACATCGATGGTAAAGACATTGCTATCATGCAGTATCTGATTGTTCGTGATGTCACGGAGCAAGAGCTCAATAAGACTCTACGAAACTTTCAAACGAGCGTGAATGCTGGCTACTATGCATCAGCTAATCGAGTAGTTGATAGTCGAGAGGTTACACGAGTACTCTCGGAGATTGTTAGTAGTTCAGATCAGTCAAAGATCATTGATGGCTCTCCTTACTATTTCTCTCCGTCATTTGCTAGCCACGCTGGCAAGTATTCAGTGGTCTTGAAGTTGTATAACCGCTCAGGAGCGAATCGCAGCATGTCGTTCTCTGACGTGATCGATATCGTGCCCGTCGATGTGAATGAAGACGTCACGATGCACATGCTCGTGAAAGACTCGCTGATTACTCAGTCAGAGAAGCAGCAGTTGATCATGAAGAACGCTACTCACGGTAAGGGTGTCGTTAATGACGTTAAGGAGAACGGCTCAGATGTCGATAACTCGAATGCAAACCAGTTAGTGCAGGAAGCAAAGATCGAAGATTATGATGAGTACGAAGCTCTCTTGAGCTCGGCTCGACCGATTGTTGCTTACAGTGTCGAACTGATTCTGACTGCTGACTCGAAGGAAAGCATCGACGAGCAGATCGAAACACTGAATGTTTTGCTGAATAAGAAGCATGATGGTCTCATGTGGGACTCTGTTGGTGGAGACCAGTATTCTCGATTCCGTCACATCTTCGATGCATACACTCCATCATCGAAGGACATGACGTCCACTGCACAGAATTATGCGTGGCTCGATTTTTCGCCGAGTTCAGGCTTGCTTGACCAGCACGGCATTCCGATCGGTACAGACGTTATGTCGTTGACAGCATCAACGAGTTTCATGGACTTTGATAGTTCGCTCCATACTCTCGGCTTGGTCGCTGCGCCGTCATCGTCGTTCTGTCCTCTCTATGTCGACGACAACGCTGCAGATTCTCCGACAGTCTCGTCTGTCGTGGCTCAGGCCGCTGCAAACAACTCGGTTATCAATGGTCATCGAGCTCATCACATTGTGTTGAACAAGTTTGATTACATGAACGACGAGATGTTCTATCGACCAGTTGAGACAAGTGAGATTTTCAAGGTCTACGATGTTGCATCTGAAACGATCAACCCTCTGCAGGGTTTCGGCAACATCGATGAGGTCGTTAAGGTGTTTGGTCGTCTTCTGAAGAAGATCGTCGATATTTTCGACGTTCTTGAGGATCTGCATTTGACTCAGGATGATCGAGCGATTATTCTGACAGCACTCGAGCGGTTCTATTTCAATCAGGATCTCTGGATCGCAGATGCAGAGATTTACCCGAAGCGTACTCACATCGTCGAGATTCAGAACCCTGCGACGTATCCGACTCTCGGTATTATGATCAATGAGTTCTCTACTCTTGCACGTGCTGCTGCACGAGATAATCGAGAGTTGAAAGCTGACAAGATCGAGACACTCCAGTCGGTTTTGTCTAATGCACTTATGTCTAACATGGGCATGCTTGGTCGACCCACTTCGATCGAATCGACGAATGCACCTCAAGTCTATTACGACTTCAGGAATGTTGATTCGTCAAAGATGCGTCAGGTGCAGTTCTTGAACTTGATTGATTACGTGATTTGGACTTGTAAGCCCGGAGATGTGATCGTGATTCATGGCGCTGAGCAGTTGTATGAATACACCTCAAAGTCGATTCATGAATCTGTAAGTGCCGCGATGGATCACGGAGTGCGGTTCATCTTTGCATTTGACACCATCAAGTCTACTCCTTCACGAGTTGACAATATGCTCGATATGTTCTCGATGCGAGGACTGTATTATAATGATCTTGACGACGGCACTGAGTTTGCTATGATTGGTCGGTGTCTGCCTGAGGAAGTTGATATGCTTGAGAAAGCACTCAATCAAAGTCTCTCGGACGTCATTCGAGTTCAACTCAGTTCTCGAGTGTCGAATCAGATGATGGTCCATCGTCGCGCTGGTAATATCAACAACTTTGTCTATGCGAATCCGGTGATCTAGGAAGATGATGAAAGATAATAGTACTCGGACGAAAGTGGTTTCTCGTCCATACAAAATGACAATCACGTCGATTGTTATGATCGTCACGTCAATTGTGTTATACATTACCGGTATGGCACATTACACGAACATTGTTAACAACTCGTCAACTGCGATCGGCAGCGTGCTTGAGTTTAAACGATCAAATGCGGGTATTACACTTTCCGGTCTCTACACTGACAAGTCAGAGTCTGTGTTGATCGCTCGATTCTCGGTTAGTAAGGCAGCATCTTCTCGGTTGCCATCTGCTGGCAAGAACTATCGTCTTTTCGTATCGTCTGACTCGATGCCGAAAGACAAGAAGAATGTGAGTATGCTGTTTGGACGATTGTCAACTGACGGCGACATGTTCCTTGTTCTGCCGAAGCCTGCGAGGAAGACAGTGTACTCGATTTTCATTATGAACACTGTTTATCTATCGTCCGTTGATGACAAAAACAAGTCCGATGCTAACTCGACCATTGCGTCAAGTGACGAGATCGACAATGCTGAGAAGTCTGTGACGAAGGCACTCTCGTCTTATCGTTACAACCCTGACACCGTGAACGATCCGTACTCGATTTCGAGTGATACGACCGACATGGTGTCCATGCGATTGACTCTCGACCCGGCGATCAAGGACTCGGCTCACACTCCGATTGTACTCGATACTACTCTTCTTGATGGCACGACGTTCAACTTCCGTGGAATGTTTGATATATTATTTAAGAAGAGCGCTTACAATGAGCTAGTAAAGGAGCACAATGACCTGTCGATTCAGAGTGAACAGACTGTGAAGGTGATTGACGAATTTTCTAACCGTCTTGCTCGTAACCCTAACGACAAGACTGCTGCCGAGCAGTACACGAAAGCAAAGGACACTTTAAAGGACATCGAGAACAAGAAGCAAGAAATTGCTGCGCAATTGACGGCTTACGAATCTCTCGAATATTCAGACGACATGTTCAGTGACATCCAGACTCAAGCAAAGGTGGTGAATGTTAAATGACAAATGATTTATGGTCTCGATTGAGGCTTGACTCAAAGTTTATGACAGCGTTTGATGCTTACAACAAGTCAATCGGTAATTCGTTGACAATGCTAAAGGAGCAGCCACAGAGCATCCAAGGCCGGCAATCGGAGATCGAGATGCTTTACGCCGTCCTGGAAAGGCCGAAGACGCCGGTTGCTCTTCTGCTGGGGCAGGCTGGTGTCGGCAAGACGGCACTGGTTGAGGAGTTCGGTAAGCAACTGAACTCCGGCAAGTACCAGACTTCTTTGCACTACAAGTATCTGCTTGTTGCTCTGAGGGTCGGTTCGCTCGGTTCTATCGGTACAAACCGGTTGCAGTCTGCGCTTGCTTCTTTGCTTGATGATCTCAAGAAGATTGAGACTCTCGCTCAGCGATCTCTACAAGACAAGTCGATTCGACTCGTGCTGTTTGTGGATGAAGTCCATATGCTGGTCACGATCTTTGGTCCTGGCACCAAGATCGGTGGCGACGTTATCAAGGATGTTCTTGCTCGTTCTCCGATTCGAGTGATCGCCGCAACAACTCGTCGAGAGTATGACTCGACGATCGCAGTTGACAAGCCACTTGCTGAACGTTTCAAGCAGATCGAAATGCGGGAGCTCGACTCAGAGATTGTCCTGAAGATCGCTTTCAACTGGTGGGAGAAGGTTGCTCCTGACTGTCCTGCTCCATCAATCGAGCTCGTCCGCACGATGATCGACGCCAACAAGATGTATCGATCAGACTCTGCTGAACCACGCAAGTCGCTCGATATCCTTGAAGATCTTGTGTCGTATACTCGTCGAACTGGCAAGCGTGCAGAGTTTGCTCAGCTCGATAAGATTTTCCGAGACCGATACTCGATCAACCTGTCGTTCCATGTTGATCCTGAAGAAGTCTACTCCGAAATCGAGAAGCGAGTTAAAGGCCAGCCGTACGCTCTCCACCAGCTCCGACGAATGGTTCGGTCGATGACATTCCAGCTTGATGCTGTCAGCAACAAGCCGATGATGACTGCTCTTTTCACCGGTCCTACCGGTGTAGGCAAGACTGAGACTACGAAATGCGTCGCTGATTCTCTATACCCAGGCGAGGATGTGCTCCTGAACATTAATATGCCTGATTATAAAACACCAGAGCATGAAGCTGCTTTCAGGAAGCGACTCGGCGAGCATATCCGACACACTCCGAATGCGGTTATCCTACTCGATGAGCTCGAGAAAGCACACGAAACGATCCTTGATGCTCTCTTGACGATTCTTGATGAGGGTCTCGTTACATTTGAGAGTGTTAACCGTGAAGGCGTTGCTGAGGTCAACACAGTTTCTCTCAGGAACTCGATTGTGATCGCCACAACGAATGCTGGTTCTGAGGTGTTCGCGAACGATGCACGCTTTTCTCAGCGTGAAGCTCGCGGTAGAGATGAACTCGACGCAGTCTCGACTGCAGAAGTCGAACAGTTGTACAAGTCGTTGATCAAGTTCTTGCAGGGCTCAGGTTTCAAGCCTGAGATGCTTGGTCGTTTTAATCGCATCGTGCCGTATCGTGGTTTGTCGTCTGATACTCTTCTCACGATCGCCGAGAACGAACTCAAGTCACTTAAGGACAAGTTGCTTGTTCACAAGGGCATTACGGTTGAGTATAACGCTCCTCGTCAATGGCCTGAAGATGTTTACGACTTCGTCACAACCGATGTCGCATTGTATGTAGCCTTTATCAAGGCTAAGGCAGACGATCCGAATTCTGGTGGTGCTCGTGCAGTGAAACGAGAGATCAACGCAAACGTGTACGACCCTCTTGTTGATGCAATCATCGACAATCCTGATTGTACACATTTCAAAGTAAGTGTCAGTGAGAAAGCACCGATCTACGTTTTCGGTGCAGCAGCTTCTGAAGGAGGCGTTATTGTTGAACCGGTTCAAGCATAAACTGTTCGCTCTACTGGCAGTTCTGTTCATTTCGATGTCGATTGCTCCTGCAGCTCATGCAGATGATCTGACACTTTCTGGATCGAACTATCAGCCTGGTGATTTGTTTGCATCGATTATTTTCTCTGAGTCAGCAGATCTAAACACTGCTGACAGTGTCGATATTTCATATCGAACGATTGAGGGCTATCCGTCGACATCTGATAAGACGAAGACGTATGGTCGTATGCAGAAGCCGAATGACGGTGCATCATCTACGACGGGCAAACAACTCGTATCGATGCTTCGGACTCTCTATGATTACGGATGGTTCGAGCCAGCACCGAAGACTGAAGACGGTTTCATCGGAATGATGCAGCAGCTACTCGGCAAGGTCGGCAACTCGATTTCGAGTGCGATCACGTCAATCGCACTATCGGGTGCGGTTGTATTCGCTGGACTTTTCGATGCAGCAGCATCTCTGATTGAGTTGATCGATAAGGCTGCACGTGGTTTCAACGTGCCGAGTCTTTTCGGTTTCGATACGAAGTCAGGCACAGGTTTCATCTCCGATATTATCCACAAGGTGTTTGATTCCTTCGGCGTTAACAAGACCGCAATCGTGAACCTGCAAAGGTTCATTATGGCTGGTTTGGCCATGATGCTCGTTATCTCGGCGATTATTGCACTCGGCGCTCTCGGTAATCACCGAGAGAAGATGAAGAAGGTCAAGAATTACTCGGCTCGTATCGTAACAGTTCTGGTTACTCTGCCTGTTGCTATGATGATGACGACGATAATCGACACAGTGTCTTTGCAAGCTGACACCGTGAAGAAGCTGCCAGAGATGTTCAATCAAACGTATATCGTTGATACTCTCGACTGGGCAGTGTATGGCAACTTCGACTTGGCAATGATCAATGCGAATGGCAAGCTTAATGATGATGGTTCAAAGTCGAAGGACTTTGCTCCGTCTGCTCAGAACGTAGCAAACCTGGCATCTTCAATCAATGCTCGAAAGATTCTTCTCGGCGGTACAGCAGTCGAGAGTGAATCGTCTGGTACCGCAATGCTATCAGCTTTTGCAAGTCACCAGATGGCTAACGTTACTCAGTACTACGATGGTCTTGCTAAAGTGAAAGACTCGACTGTCGAGAGCTGTACTCCGACATTCGTGGTTGCTGGCGGAAACAACAACGACTTCAGCAAGATGATCGGTGGCAACGGTAATGGTAACTCTAAAGCTAACGCTCGAGAGCCGTATGATCTAAACGCATTCCGCACCGGTTACCCAGCAAACCGTAAAGAAGACAATGACAGCTACTACACTCTCAACCTCAAGTGTGGTGTAAGCAGCAACATTGTATTCCTGATGCCTGTTGATTCTAAGGGCGACAAGACTGACGCAACTGACCAGCCTAGCGAAGTCTACATTTCTGGTCAGAAGTTCAGTCTTGGCGATTCTGACAAGGTCAAGGTTCGTCCGTTTGGATCTGGTGATCCTCGCTCTTACCTGTACGGTGCAGTTCCCGCAACGTCAAAGGCTACCAAGGAGTACGCTAACTACATCCATGATGTGAACCGGTCTAGCCAGTTGATTGATCCGTCAACCGGTCAGAAGGTTGATCACTCTGCAAGTGATGCAAAGGCGAAGGCGATCTGGACTAACAGCTTGCGAATCGCTATCATGAACCGTTACCGCGGTCTGAAGCCGCTCAGCTTCTCCGACCAGTCGACTGCATTCTTCCTGCAGACGAAGCGGACTGGCGATTCTTCTATCAGCTACAAGGGATACTACACGATTCCTGACAAGGCGAATGAAGCAAAGAATACTGGTCAATTTGGTAACACATTCACTCGCTACGTGATGCCTGCAACTAGTCTACTCGATATGGGTACCAGGATCGCATCACTCACGGCAGTGTGGATGATTGCAGCGATCATGGCATGTGTGACGATCTTTATTATTCTACGATCGCCGCTTCTCGGTGCTCTGGTCAAATCGGTTCGAGGGTTCCTAACGGCACTCATTACCGGTAACGTTGTTGGTTTGCTAGAGTATTTAACTTATTACACCGCAGCGCGTATGTCGCTTATCACGGCTGGTATCGCGATCTACTTCGGTACGATGCTTGGTAAATCGATCGTTGTTGACTCTCCGATCGCAACTGCACTCGAGACGTTTGGCTCAGCAACGCTCGGCCCAGCAGTCTCGACGATTCTGGTCGTGCTCTTTGCACTCGCAGCCTGCTGGCCTGCATTCAGGATCCAAGGCAAGAACGGTAAGATGCGACGCTCGTCCGTGCTTGGCGTGATTATCATGATTCCGTTTATGGCTGCTGATTCAATCAGTGAGCGCCTACAGGATCTGCACGTTAAGGTTTATGGAGAGCAACGCGGTTCCTTGCTGAATGGCAAGGTTATGCGCAACTCTCGCAAGAACAAGGCAGAGATTGCTCGTCGTAACCAAGCCGCAAAGCAAGAGCGACGAGTTTCACGTGGTGCAGTTTCTAAGGCAGTCCACGCTGGTGGCAAGATTGCTCTACACGGCGCTGCAGCAGCCGCCACAGGCGGTGCATCTGTTGGAGCATCTGCGGCCATGCTGAAGGCTGGCGCCGCTACCAAGGCCGGACAGCTCCTTGCCGGCACCGCTGGTAAGGCTGCAGTCGCCGGTATCGGAAAGTCCACGTCGATGCAGGCGATCGTGAAGAGTCCGATTGGTAAGGTGATTGCCGAGAATGTCGGCGGACACATGACAGACAAACGCTCGACGACTCCGGGTGCTCAGCACGGCGAGAGTATGCGTCAGCCGATTGTACGAGACGACACTCGACAAGCACCGTCGCCAACTCAATCTGGACCGTTCAACCAGCCTGCTGCTCCTGAACGCAAGCAGATTGATAGTGCTCCGATTGTCGCAACAACTCAACGTCAATCTGCATCGGTTGATCGTGCTGATATTGATCGAGTGGTTGAAGCGATTGATTCGCAGAAGCCATCGAAGAGCGAGACGATCCGAGAAGTTCAGTCTACGGTCTCTGAGGCTCAGCAACCGTCGAAGAGCGAGACGATCCGAGAGGTCGTGTCTAACCCGACTGCACCTCAACCGCCTGTCGAATCAACTCACACAGTTGAGCGATCGACTGAGAAGATTCGAGAAGTCAGTTCTGCTGAGTCGTCAGTTCCGACGCCAGCTCCGGCATCTACGCCAGTTCAACCTGACATCAAACCTGTCGTGGTGAAGCCGGTTGTGCCAGACATTACTGAGTAATGTACAACACTCTGACCGTGTGATAAAATAGTTTCATCGATGGCAACATCGATACCTGTTGAACACGGTGGGTTTCGGAAACAGCAATAGGGACTCTTCGGAGTCCCTATTGTTATATCTACTATTTCTGCAGAGTGTACAATATGATCGAGAGGTGATAATATAGATCTTACCTGAATGGTATGGGAATTGAGAACGCAGTAATAGAGACTCGAAAGGGTCTCTATTGCTGTATATAGAGCAGTGTTCTACTCACTGAGAATGTACATCTCAATCGAGAGATAATATGATTATCTTGTCAACAATAGAAAGGACATGTCATGTCGACACAAAACTCAACTCGCAAGCGACGAGTTTCTCAAATGCGATTCAGTCCTAGTGAGTGGCGAGCATGACAAATAATCAAACTCGCAAGCAACAGGTCGATCAGTATTTACGATCATCTTCAGACTATTACAACTTTGACATTCATGACGACCACCTTGCTGAGCGAATTGCTCAAGAGTTCGGTCAGGTCATAATTAAGATTAACTCAATCGACGATCAACCGATTCGAGTTAAATATGCTGATCTGGCTAGTCAGCTCTATCAGAGTTTAACTGCGATTGCGTCTGAAATGACCGATGCTCTCGAGCAAGATCTGTCGCTCTATCTCGGCGTTATTGAGCATGAGAAAGAACGTCGAGCTCTAGGTGAGAAACCTGCTAAACGAGACGAAGTCGGCGAGTGGATCATTGAGAACAGCACTGTCAACGATGTGTGTATTCTCAGCACTGCTGGTGAAATTGTCTTTAATCACCGAGACATCTACGAGAAGCTCTGTCATCGAGCAAAGCAAATCATCGAGCGATACGATAAACGATTCGATGTCCATTGCGGCAATGATAATAACGGTCGTTATGTTGTCAGAGCAAATAATGGCGAAGTATCAATCCGCATCGAAGTCGGGTGTCCGTGTTCTCGTCTTTCTCAGCTCTCATTCAACTAACCACCGTTTACACACTCATCTTGTTATGGTATAATACTATCTGTATCAT
>ERZ772978.26-NODE-26-length-77691-cov-197.726_pt1 | contig 77691 bp, 72 predicted proteins | sample MGYA00511675_ERZ772978 | MGnify/ENA primary metagenome ERZ772978 (study PRJEB29015, sample SAMEA2738092) | human oral metagenome | biome: human oral; feature: human-associated habitat; material: saliva | place: China | collected 2156 ... | reverse complement strand
AGCCTCCCATTCCTTGGACTTCAATTTCGATGTCCAAGAAACGGGAGGCAGTTCACAGAGGCTGCGGGGTTACTCGTTTGTCGTGTGTCGTGGGCTGCCTCGCGTGCCGCGTCCCCTTAGGCAGGATCCTCGATGGAGAAAATCGGGTCGAGGATGGAGACCTGGGTGCCGAGCGCGTGCGACGTCGCGGCGAGACCGGGTGGGCTCACGATGATGATAGGTGCGCAGGGGGAAAGGGTCGCGTCGCGAACCGGGGTGAGATCCCAGTGGATGAGCGGGTCGCCGGTCGCCACGACGTCGCCCTCCTCGAGCAGGAGGGCGAAGCCCTTGCCGTGCAGGCTCACCGTGTCGATGCCCAGGTGGACGAGGATCGAGACGCCGCGTGTGGAGGTCACGATGGCCGCGTGCGGCTTGAGCTTCGTGACGACGCCGTTGATGGGGGAATGCACGGTGACGCAGTCCTCGGCGACGGTGGGCACAAGGGCGCAGCCATCACCGACGACGCCGCTGGCGAAGACTGGATCGGGTACTTCGCTCAGTGGTACGACGTGCGCGGAGAAGGGCGCTCGGACCGTGAGTGTCACCGACTGGCGAGCATCTCGTCGACGAGGTCCTCGGAGTCGGGGCCCATGACGACCTGGACCGCGTCTGCGACGATGACGACGTCGAAGGCGCCGGCGGCGCGCAGCTTGGCCTCGTCGATGAGGTCGGTGTTCGCCGCGTCCAGGCGAATGCGCGTGATGCATGCTTCCAGGTTGGAGATGTTGTCCCAACCGCCCAGGGCCTCGACGATGGTCGTTGCGGTGCTCATGGTGTCCTCCTTGGCGTATGCGGTTTGCCTCACACTTATGGTATCGCGCTCGGGCGGGTGGGTGTGCGGATAATTCCCGGACGCGCGTCACATTATGAGACGTCGGCGGCGCTCGTCCCTCGAATACGAGCCGCAGGGGTGAAGCCCATGGCGATGCCCGCCGCGATTGAGATCGCTGTGAAGATATACATGGTTGCCTCGACGCCTGACCATGACGCGACGACACCCGATGCGAGGGAGCCGAGCGGCATGACGCCCCAGACTGCGAAGCGGAAGATCGCGTTCATGCGCCCAAGCATGTCGGGCGGGCAGATTTCCTGACGCAGGCTCATCTGGGTGACGTTGTAGATGGTGATGAAATACGACGAGAGGACGCCGGAGCAAGCGATGACCCATGCGGCGGCGCCCGGGACGTGGACGGATGCGGGTTGGGCAAGGAGGACCGAGACGCCGATGATGTTCGTTGCGACGATGCAGCGTCCGATTCCAAGGCGCGTGATCCACGCCGGTCTCGTGAGCGCCCCGAAGATTCCGCCGAGCGCGCCCGCGCTCAGCAAAAGCCCCAGCTGCGTGGCGCTCATGCCGAGGGTTCGCAGGACCAGGATGGGCAGGAGAACCTGTATTCCCGCTGCGGCGAACGCTGCGCACGCAATGCAGGAAAACAGGGGAAAGAGGAGGCGTTGCCCGCGAACGAAAGAGAGCCCCTCAACAATCTGAGAACGAAGCGACGCCTCGGAGTGAGCGGGGCGTGGCTCTGGGGTGCGGATGCGCCAGATCGCCCAGGTCGAGCACACGTAAGTCGATGCCGTCAGCAGGTATGCCAGGGGAGGGGCGACCACCCCGAGGAGCCATCCACCCACGCCCGGTCCGCCCGCGCGTCCCACCTGGTAGGAGGCCTCGAGGCGCCCGTTCGCCGCTCCGATGTAGCGTTTCGAGGCGATCATTGGCACGTAGGACTGATAGGCCACGTCGAAGAAAACGGTGCACAGGCCGAGGATGGCGGCGACGATCATCAGGTGGGCGAGGGTCAGGGTAGTGACGGCGTAGGCGATCGGGACGGAGACAAGCGCCCCGATGCGCGCGAGGTTCGCTGCGATCATGACGTCGCGCTTGCGCCAACCGTCCACCCACGCGCCTGCGGGGAGCCCGACGAGGAGGAACGCCAGCGTCTGCAAACCGGACAGGACGCCGATCTGCGTCTCGCTCGCATGGAGGACGCTAATTGCGATCGCCGATGTCGCCAGAGTTCCGACCTGGAAGCCCACCTGCGCGGCGGTTTGCCCCGCCCACAGGTGCATGAAAGCGGAGTTGCGGGTCAGGGGATGGTGCAGCCAGCGCTGCAACGATCCGATCACCGCTTATCGCCGAGGCTGGAGCCCCTCGTGTGGTCATGCCCAGTCAGGCCCGCCGCGGCCAGCGCCCAGGCAAGGCCGCCCTGGCTGACTGCGGGGGCAACGATGTCGGCGACCGCAACCAGGTCATCGCAGCCACCGCCAATGCTGATGCCGACCGCGGCGCATGCCACGGCCTCGACGTCGTTATTGGAGTCGCCGATCGCCACGGTGTCAGACAGCGGAATACCGATGTGCTTGCAGACGGCCTGGATACCCACCGCCTTGGACAGTCGGGTCGGGAGGATCTCGAAGGGAACATACCCGGCCGCGCCCACGGAGCCGATGATCGCGCGATAGCCGTCCGGCAGCGCCTCCGTCACTGCCTCCATCGACGCATTGTCGGGCGGCACGTAGGCCGTCACCTTCGTGAACGCCCCGGCGTCGATATCCACGATGAAGGGAGTGATCGAGCGGGCATACTCGATCCAGTCCTCGGGGTGTGTGCCCGCCCGTGGCACAAAGAAGTCGAGGTACCCCTCGGAGGGCCCCATCTGGTCCGGGCCCTGCCACACGTAAAAGGCATCCAGCTCCTCCCAGAGGGCGGTGAGGATTCGGACGTGCTCAGCGGGCATGCGCTCGTCCAGCAGGACGGTATCTCCCACCGCCGCGTATCCTCCGGCCCCGCCGACCACCCCCTCGAAGCCCAGGTCGATGAAGCGAGGGTAGATCTCGGGCACGGACCGTCCCGTACAAACAAACAGGCGGTGGCCCCTTTCACGTGCCTGTGCCAACGCGCGAATAGCTGAGTCGGGGACACGCTGACGTGAATCGCACAGCGTCCCGTCGATGTCAACGAAGACCGCGCGGGGAGAACCGGCCTCGTTTCGAGCCTGCGCAGGAGCATCGGTGTCTCTCATACAACCATCTTATCTCAGTGACAAAAGGCCACGGACGTGCAGAACAGGCCCCGCAAACGACAAATCATGCGCACGGTCGGTCCAGCGCAACGACAACGGTCCACACTGGAACCATCGACGACACCCGCGATGGAGCACGAAAGGCAGTTCACGACGATGGAACACGCAGCACTGACGGACGCTAGTGACCTCACCCTCCTGCAAGCGGCGGCGCTTCTCTCGGGATCGAGCGCCTGGGATTCGCGCCCGATCCCCGCTGCGAACGTCCCCTCCTTCGTGATGAGCGACGGGCCCCACGGCGTGCGCCGCCAGCTCGGCGACGCGGATCACCTGGGTATCGCCGAGGCCGAGAAGGCGACCTGCTTCCCGACGGCCTCCGCGCTCGCGGCAACCTGGGATCCCGACCTGGCGCGTGAGATGGGTGAGGCGCTGGGTGTGGAGGCGCGCGGCCTCGGCGTGGACGTCCTGCTCGGCCCCGGCCTGAACATCAAGCGCTCTCCCCTGTGTGGACGTAACTTCGAGTACTTCTCCGAGGACCCGATCCTCGCCGGACGCATGGCCGCGGGCCTCGTCGAAGGAATCCAGTCGACGGGGACCGCCGCCTGCCCCAAGCACTTCGCGGTTAACTCCCAGGAGCTGCGACGCATGGCGTCGGACTCGATCGTGGACGCGCGCACGATGCGTGAGATCTACCTGACCGGCTTTGAGATCGTGTGCCGCACTGCGAAGCCGCGGGCGATCATGAGCTCCTACAACCTCGTCAACGGCGTCTACGCGCACGAGAACAAGCACCTTCTCACCGACATCCTGCGTACCGAGTGGGGCTTCGACGGCATGGTCGTCTCTGACTGGGGGGGTTCGAACAGCGCCGTTGAGGCGGCGCGCGCCGGCGGCAGCCTGGAGATGCCAGCCCCGGGTCTGGCGGGCGCCCGCCAGATCGTCGCGGCCGTCGAGGCCGGGGAATTGGGCGCGTCCGACGTCTACGCGCGCGCCCAGGAGGTCTTGAACGTGGCGGCCGCGAGCGCCGGCCTGCCCGCGCCTACGCCCTACGACCTCGAGGAGCACCACGAGCTGGCTACGCGCATCGCCTCCGAGGCGATCACGCTCCTGCGCAACGAGGATGATCTCCTGCCTCTGAGCGCCGGCACGAGCGTTGCCCTCATCGGCGACCTTGCCGACACGCCGCGCTTCCAGGGATCTGGTTCCTCCCAGGTCAACCCCACGCGCACCGAGGCTCCGCGCGAGCTGCTCGAGGCGCAGGGAGAGGCGGCCCGAGGCCTCGTCCTGACCGGATACGCGCGCGGCTACGACCGTCATGGTGGAACGAGCGACGCCCTCATCGCCGAGGCCGTGGCCCTCGCCGCGCGCTCCGACGTGGCACTGCTATACGTGGGACTCGACGAACTCGCTGAGTCCGAGGGGCTGGACCGACCCCACATGCGGCTTCCCGATGGGCAGGATCGACTCGTCGAGGCCGTCGTGGCCGCTAATCCGCGTACCGTCGTCGTGCTCACCGGTGGGGCCAGCGTCGAGATGCCGTGGGCCGGCTCAGTGCCCGCGCTCGTCAACGGCTACCTGACCGGTCAGGGAGGCGCAGGCGCGATGCTGGACGTCCTCACCGGTGTCGTTAACCCTTCGGGGCGCCTGGCCGAAACCTACGCGCGCTCCTACGAAGACCATCCGACCGCCGCCTGGTACCCGGCGGCTGGCCCGCTGTCCTACTACCGCGAAGGCCCCTTCGTCGGGTACCGCTACTTCACGACCGCGGGCGTAGACGTTGCCTTCCCCTTCGGCTACGGACTGTCATACTCGAGCTTCGAATACTCCGACCTCACCGTGAACCAGGAGGGGGCGACCCTGACGGTCACCAACACCTCCACGCGCGAAGGTGCCGAGGTCGTCCAGCTCTACGTGAGCGCCCCCGGCGGCGTGTTCGGTCCCGCCCGCGAGCTCAAGGGATTCACCAAGGTCGAGGTCGCAGCCGGTGAGTCGGTGCGCGTCACCATCCCCTTCGACCGCTACACCTTCCGCCACTGGGAGACCTCGCGCGGTGCGTGGGAGAGGGAGGCTGGAACCTGGTGGGTCCACGTGGGGCGCAACGTTGTCGACACGCCCCTGAGCGCCACCCTCGAGGTCTCCGGCACCACTCCCGCGCCGATCGACCCGGCCCTGGGTCACTACCTGAGCGCCGATGTCGCGGGCGTGACGAACGGCGAGTTCGCCGTCCTCCTGGGTCGTACTATTCCCACCGCACACCCGGCGGACGACCTGGTCGCCACCGACCCGCTCTCTGAGATGACGCGCGCCAAGACCTGGCTCGCCCGCGTCGCGGGACGCAAGCTCCACGCCCTCAAGGCGAAGGCAGACGCGAAGGGGAACCCGGATCTCAACATTCTCTTCGTCCTCAACATGCCCTTCCGAGCTATCGCGAAGATGAGCAACGGCGCGGTGAGCCCCGACATGGTGGACGCGATCCTCCTGGCCGTCAACGGGCACCCCCTGCGAGGACTCACCCGCGCCGCCCTCGGCTTTATCTCCAACGCCCGCGCCAACAAGGCCACCCAGCGCGAACTCGACCAGACCCGATGACGTGGCCCCGGCCTCGTTCAACACACTGACGTAAAGGACAACTCATGCAGGCTCTCAAGCGCTGGTGGACTACCTTCGAAGACAAGCACACCACGGCCGCCCAGTTCATCGTCTTCTTCATCCTCTCCAACGGCATTACGGTGCTGCAGCTGGTTCTCATGCCGGCGTTCAAGGCGATGTTCGCGCACACGAGCCTCGTCGACACGGCCTTCCAGTTCCTGCCCGTCGGCGTCTCCCACGGGCACACGGTCTTCCTCTTCGACTACCCGGCGGGCTCCATGTCGATGGGAGGAGGCGGCGGTCTCGCCTATTTCCTTGCCGTCGAGATCACCCTGCTGATCGCGCAGGTCATCAACTTCTTCGCCCAGCGCAACGTCACCTTCAAATCCAACTCGTCAGTAGGAAAGGCAGCGTTCTGGTACACGGTCGCCTACGTCGTCATCACGATCGCCGCGGCCGCCCTCCAGGTTCTCTACAAGGACCCGATCTACGCCTGGGCGATCGGTGCGATGGGCGCGGGCGGTGAAACTGTCGCCGACGTCATCACGATGATCATCAACGCGGCCATCTCCTTCTGGGTGTTCTTCCCCATCTTTAAGGTGATTTTCAAGCAGGAAGCAACGCCGGAGGACGCGCAGGCCAGCGCGGCACAGTAAACTACGGGGAGACTTCACGAGAGGAGACTCCATGAGCGCGCCGCTGCTAACGGTGATCGTGCCCGCCTACAATTCCGAAGACTACCTTGATCGGGCGCTGACCACGCTCGTCGGATACGGCGACGAACTCGAAGCGATCATCGTCAACGACGGTTCGAAGGACCGCACCGCGGAAATTGCCGACGAGTGGGCCGCTCGCTACCCCTCCGTGAGGGTTATCCACCAGGAAAACAAGGGCCATGGCGGCGCCGTGAACACCGGGCTCGCCGCCGCCACCGGTACGCACGTGCGCGTCGTTGATTCCGATGACTGGCTGGACCGCCGTGCGACGAACGCCGTGCTCGACGTCCTGCGCGAGGAACGCGAGGCCGGGCGCGACCTGGACCTGCTCGTCACCAACTACGTCTACGACAAGCAGGGAAAGTCGGTCAAGGCCGTCATCCGCTACCGCAACGTTCTGCCTCGCGGCCGCACCTTCGGTTGGGCGGACCTGCGCCGCTGCCGCTACGACCAGTACCTCATGATGCACGCCCTGACGATGCGCACCGAGGTCGTGCGGGCCTCCGGCCTGGTCATGCCCGAGCACACGTTCTACGTGGACTACTTGTACTCGTTCGTGCCGCTGCCCTACATTTCGACGATTCGCTATCTGGACGTGGACCTGTACCACTACTTCATCGGCCGCGATGACCAGTCCGTCAACGAGAAGGTCATGATCACGCGCCTGGATCAGCTGGCCCGTGTCAACGAGGCCATGACCCGCGCGCTGCCCCCGCGCGCCGACGTCGAGGACAAGCTCTGGCGCTATATGGTCCACTACCTGCGCATCAACGCCGTCGTCTGTTCCGTCATGGCGCAGCTGTCGGGCACGCCCGAGCACCTGGCCCTCAAGGAGCAGATCTGGGAGACCATGGATCAGATCAACCCCGAGGCCACGGACCGCCTGCGCCAGGACCTGCTCGCCGGCCTCGTGCGCCACGCGTCGCCGACGGTTGTTCGCGGCGGCTACAAGGTCGCGGCGGCGGTCCTCGGCTTCAACTGAGGGGTACCGCCGTCAGCGCGCCGTCAGCGCCAACTCCGTGCGGTGGACGGTGAGGAGCTTACCGATGAGCGGGTATTCCACGTCCTCGTCGCGGCTCTGCCATGCAAAGCCGAGTTTTTCTGAGACTCTTCGCGAGGCGTCGTTTCCGTCGAAGTATTTCAAGATGATCGTCTCGACGCCCAGCTCACGCGCGCGCTCGATGATGGCGCGCCCCGCCTCCGTCGCATAACCGTTGCCCCAGTAGGGTGCGCCGATCCAGTATCCGATGTCAGCGACGGTTGCCTCGGTGGAGTCTGTGTCAATGCGCAGCGCGATCGAGCCCACGATTTCACCGGTCGATCCGAGCGTCACCGCGTAGCTGTCGGGTGCCGCCAGGACGGTCGACAGCGCCTCGTGAGCATCATCGATGCACTCGAAGGGTTTCCATCCGCACAGCATCCCGATGCGGGGATCGCGGGCCAGCTCGTAGAGCTCCGGTGCGTCCATATCGTTCCAGGGCCGTAAGCGCAGGCGGGGGGTGTCTATGATCATCATTCGTCCTCCTGGGCATTCGTGGACGGGAGAAGCACCGTCAGCGTGAACCAGTGGTCTGCTACGTCCGTCACCGCCTGGCCGCCGTACTTGCGGGCCGTCCACTGGATGGATTTAACCCCCCAGCCGTGTCGGACGGTGTCGGGCTTGATTGTCGTGAGGCGCCCACCGGCGTCCGTGTTGAGGCGGCCGTCGAACCAGTTGTCAACCCGGATGACCACCATCTGTCCCTGACGGAACAGGGCCAATTTGATGAGGCGCTTGGAGGGATCGTCGACGCGCCGGGAGGCCTCGATCGCGTTGTCGAGGGCGTTGCCGAAGAGGGTAGCGATGTCCATCGACGACATGGATCCCAGCAGGGCGCCGTCGGCGACCGCCGTGAAGTTGATGCCGGCCGCCGCGCACGCACGGCCCTTCGTCGTCAGGATGACATCGAGGACCGCATTGCCGCTGTGGTACTGCTGACCGATCTGCTCGATCGATGACTCGAGCTCGGCAAACGATGCGGCGGCGCGTCCAGGGTCTAGCTCCGCGCGGATCGCCTCCACCTGGTGCTTGAGGTCGTGGTGAGCGCGTGCCACCTGCTCCATGTCTTGTTTCGCGGCGAGGTACTGGTGGTGTTGGGCATCGAGGGAGGCCTGGATGGATGCGAGTTCGCGCTCGGTTGCGCTCTGCTGGATGCGCTCGAACTGCGCGAACAGGATCGCGTAGCCCGCCAGATCAACGAGGGTGCGGATGTAGAAGACCTCGAGTCCAGAACGACCGGAAAAAGGGGTCGCCGTCGAGATGAAGCTGAGGTTGGACAGGGCAAAGATCGACATGCCGATACACACGCCGGAGGCGAGGTCCGCGAAACGGAGAACGGGCAGCGCCCCCTGGCGGCAGACGCGTCGTTCGAAGAAGTAGACGACGGCCAGGCACGCCGACGCGATCACGGCAAAACCACCGAATGACAATGGGTGCCAGTAGGGCTTGTCGGCGTGGGAGTAGACGACGACCTGCCAGGCGAGGGAGGCAGCGAGCTCTGCGACGATGAAGGCACGTGCGCTCATGTGAGTCACCCAGCGCCAGTCCAGCGCGGTTCCCACGCGGATGACACTCCACATGAGACCGTAAGCCGTCATCATGCCCGGCACCCACAGGGACAGGGGAGCGCGGCCGAGCAGTTCCTGGGCGGCGACGAGCACTACGAGGCCACCGACGGCCGCAGCGGCGAGCCTCCATCGGGGGACGGCAGCGTTCGGGTTCAGGGCGTTCGACGACGCCGATCGCGCAACGACGACAACGTACACGAGGGCGGCGCCCCATTCAGCGAGGGCGGTGAACAGGCGTGGGATGTCCGGCAGGGATTCGAACACGTCAGTGGATCCCGCCCGCGAAGCTCGCCAGAGCCGTCATGAACGCCTTCTTGCGAGGCCGGGAGATACGCAGACGTTCCCCGCCCGTCATGAGGCACTCCTGGTCGGCGACGCCGCGCACGTGGGCGAGATTGACGAGGTAACACGAGTTCGACCGGAAAAAGTCGTGACCGGCGAGCTGATCCTCCATGGCCTTGAGCGACGAGGTGATCGAGTAGGTGTCGGAGACCGTGTGCACGTCCAGGCGGTGCTTGATCGACTCGACATAGACGATGTCGGCGACGTCGATGCGGTGCGTGGAGGTGCCCGACTGCAGGAGGACCGAGGCGCCGCGCCGCTTAGCGACGGTCTCGAGACACCGCGAGAGTTCCTGCGAGAACGCGAACCAGGGCAGCGGCTTCATGAGGTAGGAGAGCGCACCCACCTGGTAGCCGTGGATCGCGAACTGAGCGGCTGACGTGATGAACACGAGGACGACCTCCTGATCGACCTCGCGGATCGCGCGCGCCGCGGTCATGCCATCCACGTGAGTCATCTGGATGTCCATGAGGATGATGTCGTACACCGGCTTGTAGTCACCGATGATGGCTCCGCCATCCTCGAAATAGGTGACCTCGAAGGGCACGTTGTTTTCTTCGCTGTAGCGCGCGAGGTAATCGGCCAGGAGCTGGCGTGAGACGGCCTCGTCCTCGACGACGGCGATGCGCACCATAACCGAACCTCCCCTGCGTATCAGCTGATAGAAACAAGGATAAGCGAGCGCCGCCGCGCCGCCTGCGCAAGTCCACGCCCCGGCCTCGTCGATCACATGCCGGCGCACCCGCAGGTGGGGGCCGCTACCATTGTCCTGACTACCGTGAAAGGGGAGTGGCGTGGATCTGCTCGTTGTTGGATCGGGCTTTTTTGGCCTGACGTTTGCCCGCGAGGCCGCGGAGCGATTCGGTATGAACGTGACCGTCATCGAGCGTCGCGACCACATCGGAGGCAACGCCTACTCGTCGATCGACGAGGCCACCGGCGTCGAGGTGCACCGCTACGGCACCCACCTCTTCCACACCTCGAACGAGCGCGTCTGGTCCTACGTCAACCGCTTCACCGCCTTCAACGACTACCGCCACCGCGTCTACGCGAACTACCGGGGCGTCGTCTACCCGCTGCCCATCAACCTGGGCACGATCAACCAGTTCTTCGGAGCCGCGTATTCGCCGGCGCAGGCCCGCGCGCTCATTGAGCGCCAGGCCGCCGAGATCACGGGAGAACCGGGCAACCTCGAGGAGAAGGCCATCAGCCTGATCGGCCGTCCCCTCTACGACGCGTTTATCGCGGGGTACACGGCCAAGCAGTGGCAGACCGACCCGCGCGAGCTGGCCGCCTCCATCATCACGCGCCTGCCCGTGCGCTTCACCTACGAGAACCGCTACTTCCAGGACCGCTACGAGGGCCTGCCCCTGAACGGCTACGGCGCGTGGATCGCGAACATGGTCGACCACCCGCGCATCACCGTGCACACGGGCGTGGACTTCTTCGATACATCCTCGCCTTTCTCGAAGGCCGCGACAGTCGGCCAGGTCCCGGTCGTCTACACGGGCGCGATCGACCGCTACTTCGACTACGAGGCCGGCGAGCTCGGCTGGCGCACCCTCGATTTCGAGACCGAGGTCGTGGACGTGCCCGACTACCAGGGCTGCTCGGTCATGAACTACTCGGATCGGGACGTCCCCTTCACGCGCATCCACGAGTTCGCCCACCTGCACCCCGAGCGGGATCGCACGGGCGCGACGAACACGATCATTCAGCGCGAGTACTCGCGTTTCGCGCGCCCCGGCGACGAGCCCTACTATCCGATCGCCTCGCCGTCGGACCGCTCGACGCTCGCCGCCTACCGCGACATGGCCGCGGGGGAGACGAACGTGCTCTTCGGCGGGCGCCTGGGCTCCTACCAGTACCTGGACATGCACATGGCGATTGCCTCGGCCCTCACCAAGGTCGACGAGGCCGTGGTCTCCTGGCGCTGATAGGTCTGCTTCTTCCATGGCGTCGATTGTCTGGTCGGTCCTGTCGATCGCCCTCATCATCGGCGTCGGTTGGGTGGCTCGCCGCGGGGGCGCGCTCGGGCAGGAGGCCGCCGGCGCCCTTGCGTCGGCAACATATTGGGTGGCCAGCCCGGCGATGCTCTTCCACGCTATCGTCTCTACCGGCACGTCGGGGGTCTTTGGCGCTCCGCTCGCCGTGGCCGCGGCATCGGGCGTGGGGACCGCACTCATTTTCGCGCTGGTTGCGAGGCTTTTCCTGCGCCTGACGCGCGGGGAGACCGCCTTGGGGGCCATGGCCTCGTCCCTCAATAACGGCGCGTATATCGGTATCCCGATCGCCGTCTACGTGCTGAATGACGCCTCCGCGGTCGTTCCCATCCTGGTGTTTCAACTGGGTTTCTTTACCCCGATGTTTTTCGTCCTGGCTGACCTGGTGGGGTCGGGGCAGCGTCCATCGATTGCCGGCATCGCGCGGGTCGTCGTGCGCAACCCCATGGTGATCGCGGCGGCGTGCGGCTTCCTCTTCTCTGCGGCGGGCTGGCCGATGCCGACGCTCCTCGACGTGTCGACGTCGATGCTCGGGGCGGCCGCGCCCCCGATGATCCTCCTGTCTTTCGGTGCCTCCCTCGTGGATCGCCGGTCGGCCTGCGGCGATTCGGGTGCTGCGGCGACCGCCTGCGCCATCGTCGGCAAGCTCGCCCTTCAACCCGCGATTGCGTGCGGCGTCGGAATGATACTCGGCCTCACGGGGCCAGCCCTCATGTCCGTCACCATCATGGCGGCGCTGCCCTCCGCACAAAACGCCTACATCGCGGCCACGCGAGCCAAGGCGGGGGAGCGGATCGCACAGGGAACGGTCCTCGTAACGACCTTCGCATCGCTGCCCGTTGTCGTTGGGATTGCAGCGTTATTCCACGCTCTCGGGATGGTTTCCTGACGCTCGCAGGTGCCCTCGGAGAGCGTCGTTCGCGCGTCTGCGAACGTTCACGTCGGCAAAGACCACGTCAAAAAGAGGCCAAAAACACGTTCTGTATCGTGGACAGTGGCTGACATCGTCGTGTAACGGCCATAGTCTGACTGAGCATTATCCCCAATACAAACGAATGCAAGGACTTCACTTCATGTCATCCTCCGCATCCAGCTCCGCGCCCCGCGCGCGCGACTCGTGGAGCGGCCAGACAGGCTTCCTCCTGGCGGCCATCGGCTCGGCCATCGGCCTGGGCAACATCTGGCGTTTCCCCGGCGTCTCCTACTCCAACGGCGGCGGCGCCTTCCTGGTGCCGTACCTGATTGCACTGGTCTTCGTCGGTATCCCCATGCTCTGGCTCGACTACGCGGTCGGCCACAAGTTCCGCGGCTCCCCGCCGTGGGCGCTGCGCAAGATCATCGGCGGCGGCGAGTTCGTCGGCTGGTTCCAGACCTTCGTCTGCTTCGTCATTATGGTCTACTACGGCGCAGTCCTCGCGTGGGGCGTGCAGTACACGATCTACTCCGTCAACGCCGCGTGGGGCGATGACCCGACGACCTTCTTCACCGACACGTTCCTGCAGGTCGTCCCCGGTGACACCTTCTCGTGGGCGCCCGCCTGGGCCGTCATGATCCCCCTCGCGCTCGTGTGGATCCTCGTCCTCTTCGTGATCGGACGCGGCCTGTCCAAGGGCGTCGAAGCGGCGAACAAGGTCTTCCTGCCGCTCCTCGTCATCCTCTTCCTCGCGCTCGTCGTCCGCGCCCTGTTCCTGCCCGGCGCCGTCGAAGGCCTCAACGCCTTCTTCACGCCGAACTGGAGTGCTCTCGCCGATCCCAAGGTGTGGCTGGCTGCCTTCGCGCAGATCTTCTACTCGCTGTCCGTGGGATTCGGCATCATGCTGACCTACGCCTCCTACCTCCAGCGCAAGTCGAACCTGACCGGAACGGCGCTTGTTGCAGGCTTCGCAAATTCGTCCTTCGAGATCCTCGCGGGCATCGGCGTGTTCAGCGCCGTCGGCTTCATGGCCCATCAGGGCGGCGTGAGCGTCTCCGAGGTTGAGGGCCTGACCGGCCCGATCCTCTCCTTCGTGACCTTCCCGAAAATCATCTCGATGATGCCAGGCGGCCCTATTTTCGGCGTCCTCTTCTTCTCGTCGCTGGTTCTGGCCGGCGTCACCTCGCTGCTGTCCCTGCTCCAGGTCGTCTCCGGCGGCCTGCAGGATAAGTTCGGTTGGTCGCCCGCCCGCTCGGCTCTCGTCCTGGGTGTCCCCGCAACCGTCATCTCGCTGGTGCTCTTCGGTACCCGCTCGGGCCTGAACAACCTCGACATCGTCGACAACTTCATTAATTCGATCGGCGTTGTCTCGTCGGCGATCATGTTCGCGGTTCTGTGCGCGGTGGCCGGCCCCCGCCTTGGGGTGCTGCGCGCCCACCTCAACTCGGTGTCCAGCGTGAAGGTCCCCAGGCTCTGGGAGCCCCTCGTCGGTATCGTCATCCCGATCGTCCTCTTCGTCATGATGGCAATGTCCATCGTCGACCTGCTGACGAACGGTTACGGCAAGTACCCGACGAGCTACGTGCTGATCTTCGGCTGGGGTTCCGTGGCGGTCGCGGTCATCGCGTCTCTGATTCTCACTCTCATTCCGTGGAAGCACCGCCCCGTGGACACTCAGGCGACGGTCGCTCAGATTCTTGCTGATGACACTGACGAAACCGCTTCGATTGAAGGAGGCGCCAAGTGACCGCTCCCGCTATCGCCCTCATGATCCTGACGATCCTGCTCGTGTGGGGTGGCCTCGTGGCCTCCGTCGTGCTCCTGCAGGTCCTGTCCGTTCCCTCGGACGAGGAGACGAAGGCTGCTCAGGAAGCCATCGAGGCACAGCTGGCTCTGCGCGACCAGAAGGAACGCTATGAGGCTTATCGCATTTGATCTTGACGATACGCTGGCTCCCTCGAAGTCGCCGCTGCCGCCCCGTATGGACGTGGCTCTGCGCTCGCTGCTGGACCACGTGGAGGTGTGCATCATTTCCGGTGGCCAGATGGGCCAGTTCCGCACGCAGGTGCTCGACAACCTGCACGCCACGGACGAGGAACTGTCTCGCCTGCACCTGATGCCCACCTGCGGTACGCGCTACTACCGCTACGAGGGTGGGGCCTGGGTTGAGCGCTACGCCCACGACCTGGATCCCGAGGTCGCCGCCCGTGCGATCGCTTCGCTTGAGCGTCACGCCCGTGAGCTTGGCCTGTGGGAGTCCAACCCGTGGGGCAACATCATCGAGGACCGCGGCTCGCAGATCACCTTCTCCGCCCTGGGCCAGGAGGCTCCGCTGGGCGCTAAGCGCGCCTGGGACCCGGACGGTACCAAGAAGGCCGCCCTGCGCGACGCCGTGCAGCCTGACGTACCCGAGCTCGATGTTCGGGGAGGCGGCTCGACCTCGGTCGACATCACCACCCGTGGCATCGACAAGGCGTTCGGCATGGGCAAGCTGGTCGAGGAGACGGGCATCCCCGCCTCCGAGATGCTCTTCATCGGGGACCGCCTGGATCCCGAGGGCAACGACTACCCGGTGAAGGCGGCGGGCTACGCGACGCGCGCCGTGTCCGGATGGGAAGAGTGCGTCGACGTCATCGATGAGCTCGTGGCATCCATGAGTTGACCGTTTGACCAAGAGGGACGAGGCCGGGGCTGGGTTTCCAGCTCCGGCCTCGTTTCGTTGTACCCGGGCAGAGTTGCGGCGAACGTCGCGTGCGTAGCGCTAGGAGGCGCCGATGCCGCGCGTCGCCCAGAAGACGACGGCCGAGGCGGCTGCGACGTTGAGCGAATCCACCCCGTGGTCCATCGGAATCTTGACGGTGTAGTCGGAGGCGGCGATGGTGCGCCGTCCCAGGCCGTCGCCTTCGGTTCCCATGACCATTGCCAGGCGTGCGTCGGGGCCTTGGAGGGCCGGCAGCGTAGCGAAGTCGTCGAGTGAGACGGAATCGTCCGAGAGGGCCAGGGAAGCGACGGTGAAGCCAGCGTCTTGCAGCAAGGCGATGTCGTCGGGCCAGGAATGCAGGCGCGTCCACGGGACCTGGAAGACGGTTCCCATGGAGACCCGGACAGCTCGGCGGTAGAGCGGATCCGCGCAGGAGGGGGTCACGAGGACGGCGTCCACGCCCAGGGCGGCGGCGCTGCGGAATGCCGCGCCGACGTTCGTGTGATCGACGAGGTCTTCCAAGACCACGACGCGGCGCGCGGTCCTACCGCCGCGCGCCGTCGCGAGAAGCTCATTCAGGGCGGGCAGGACGGGGCGTTGCATGGCGGCCAGCGCGCCGCGGTGCAGGTGGAAGCCCGTCATCTGCTCCAGGATGTCCTCGGGCGCGACGAAGACAGGGACGTCGGCCCCGTCGCCTGCCCCCGTCGCCGCCTCGATGAGGGGGGAGAGCGTGGGCAGCCACCGGCTGGACATCAGGAAGGAACGCGGGTTGTGGCCCGCGCTCAGTGCGCGTTCGATGACGTTGGTGGATTCGGCCATGTACAGGCCGCGCTCCGGCTCGAGTTTCGAGCGGAGCTTGACGTCTTTGAGGCGCGTGTAGTCATCCAGTCGCGGATCGGCGGACAGATCGGCGCTGGTCAGCTCGATGATCATGGCGTCCTCAGGCGCGCTGGAGGGCGCGCGAGACCTCGCCCGGCCACGAGGGGCCCTCAAAAATGAACGCGGAGAAGGCCTCGACCAGGTCGGCGCCCGCTCCGATCATGCGCAGCGCGTCCTCGGGCGAGGAGACGCCGCCGGTGCCGATAAGGATCTGATCCTCGTTCAGGTGGCGAGCGACCAGGGAGATGACTGCCAGCGCGCGGGGCAGCAGGGGAGCGCCCGAGACGCCGCCCTCACCCAGGTCGTGGTTGATCGTTGTGTTGGTGGCCACCACGCCCGCGAGCCCCAGTTCCTTGGTGAGCTCGACGATCGCGACGATGTCCTGGTCAGCCAGGTCGGGTGCGATCTTGACGAAGAGGGGCATGATGCGGTCGGGGGCGCCGGCCTCGCAGCCGCGGCGAGCGGCCTGCAGGATCGGGCGCAGGTGATCGACGGATTGCAGGTCGCGCAGGCCGGGCGTGTTCGGCGAGGAGACGTTGACGACGACGAAGTCCACCCAGTGGGCTAGGGCGCGTGCGCAGTACTCGTAGTCCGCGGGGGCGTCGGCCTCGGGGGTGACTTTGTTCTTGCCGATGTTCGCCCCGACGATAGCGGCACGACCGGCTCGCGTCGAGCGCAGCTCGCGCAGCTTCTCGGCGGCCGCGTCTGCGCCCGCGTTGTTGAATCCCATGCGGTTGCGCAGGCCGCGCTCCTCCATGAGCCTCCACAGGCGCGGCGCCTCGTTGCCGGGCTGCGGGCGCGGCGTCACGGTGCCGATCTCGACGAAGGCGTAGCCCAGGGCGCACATGCCCAGGACGGCCTCGGCATCCTTGTCCATGCCGGCGGCCAGGCCCAGTCGGGAGGGCAGCTCGCGGTGGCCCAGCATGAGCGGGACCTCGACGCCGCCGACGGTGCGTGTGGGGCGGCGCCGGGGATCCATGTATCCCAGGGTCGCCCGCATGAGTCCTCGCGTGGGGGCGAATCGCCCGGCGAGGGAAATAGCACCCAGACCCAGGTGGTGTGCCGCCTCCGGGTCGGAACGCGAAATGAAGTGTCGGAAGGTCCAGTTGTACGCGCGTCGGATCATAGCCCCTAGGGTAGTTGATTAGTCCCACCATGCCCACCACCAGCGCGTGGATGATGCGTCTCGGAGGAGGAAGCGCATCTCGTCGGGTGGGACGGCGTCTGCCCCCAGTCCGAGCACGTCGGCGAGGGTGAGCCAGTGCTGGTAGGTCGGGAATGCCTCGTCGTCGAGGGGGCGGCCCGTGTGGGCGATGACCGCGCTTTCGGGAACGCACACGGTGTCGACGCTGACGCGCTCGTCCCAGCGGGGCGCTCGGATGACGTAGCCGTCGAGGGTCAGGCCGTCGATGCGCGTGGCGGCGCGCAGGAGGTCCGTGATGCGCGGCGCGTTATTCTGCCTGTCTTCGCGCGCGAGCGGCGGCAGGAGGGTGCGCAGCGTGCGAGCGTCCGCGCCACACAGGTCGGCGAAGCGGGCGTAGTCTCCCGTATCCCAGCCTTCGCAGATGTAGGGCGCGAGGAGGGCCGTGACGTGGCGGTCGTCGAGCCAGTGCATGGGGCCGTAGAGGCCCTCGCGCAGCGGCCCCTCCTCGGTGGGGTCCTCGCCGGGCAGGTGTGCGTCGGGGGTCTCGCCAGTGGTGGGGGACTCACCCGGGGCAGTGGGAGTGCACGCGGGCGGGGGCGCCTCGTCGATGGTGACGGTGCCTTGAGCCGCCCGCGCGGCCTCGTCGTCGAGGTGGACCTGCGAGGAGGCGGTGAGCGTGACTGAAACGTGCATGTCGGTGTCCTTTCCTGCGGCGCGGCCTCAGTGCCGCGGCCCCCTCTAGCATCGACGCGCGAGGGGCCTCGTTTCCAGCGGTGCGCACGCCCCTGTGGATAGGGCGGCGGCGGCCGGAGAGCCTGTGGATAGACGCGACTCGGCCCCGCGCCCTGTGGAAGGACGCGGGGCCGTGGACGGCTAAGACCGCTTACTTCGGGAACTGCCCGCGCTCGACCTGGGGACGCGGGGAGCGCCAGCGTCGCGGCATGATCATGCGCGAGAAGGTGTAGTAGCCAGTTCCGCGCGGGATGTCCTCGCGGGGGTGGCTCTCGGTGAACCTCGCCTTGATCGTGCGCCAGACGAAGAAGGCCTCGACGGCGGTGGCGATGAAGGAGCCGTACATGACGACGGAGGAAGCCAGGAGGATGTACTCCTGCCACTGCGCGGGAATCTTGTCCGCGAAAATCGCGGGCAGCATCAGCATGATGAGGGAGGCCATCATGAAGGCCAGGACCCACTCGGAGATCGAGCGGCGCGCGTCGACGTAGTCGCGCGCAAAGCGGCGTGCCCGGCCCTTGTCGCGCGCGGGCAGGTAGCGCTCCTCGCCCGTGACGAGGGCGCGCTGTTCCGCGTCCCAGCGTGCGTTGCGAGCGGCTCTTGCGGCGCGCTTGGCTTCCTTGCGGTCGGCGGGCACCAGCGGGTGGATGCGCGCCGCCTCGGCCGCCTTCCGCTTGGGCGTGGGGCGGCCCTTCTTGCCGGTGGGGGTCGTGGAGGCAGGCGCGGCGGTCGCCGCGTCGTCCTCGCTCTTGTTCTTGCTTCGTCCAAACACGCTCCAAGGCTAGCGGATAGGCCCCCCGCCGTGCACTTTCATGGTCTACCCTGAACGTATGGCTGATACTTCACATGAATTGTCGACATCCGTCCTGCGGGAGCGCCTCGAAGCCGCTTTCCCTTCCCTGCTCGATGAGCTCACCCAGCTGGTGGCCATTCCGTCGGTGTCCTCCGACCCGGCGCACGCCGCCGACGTGGAGCGCAGCGCCGAGCATCTGCGCGAGCGTTTCGCGGCCCTTGGACTTGATGCCAAGGTCCTGCGTGAAACCGCCGAAGACGGCACCGAGGGCAAGCCCGCCCTCGTCGCCCACACGCCTCACATCGAGGGCGCGCCGACCGTCCTGCTGTACGCGCACCACGACGTGCAGCCGGTGGGCGAGCTGGACCGCTGGAGCATGGACCCCTACAAGGCTGAGGTGCGCGGCGACCGCATCTACGGGCGCGGCTCCTCCGACGATGGCGCTGGCGTGACCGTCCACCTGGGTTCGCTGTCTATCCTGGGCGCGGACCTCCCCGTCAACGTTGTTGTCTTCATCGAAGGTGAGGAAGAGATCGGCTCGCCGTCCTTCACCGCCTTCCTGGACGCTCACAAGGGCGAGCTCGCCGCCGACGTCATCGTCGTGACGGATTCGTCGAACTGGAAGGTGGGCGAGCCCGCCGTCACGTCGACGCTGCGAGGCAACGCGATCGTGACGGTCGACGTGACCGTGGCGGACCACGCGGTGCACTCGGGTGCCTTTGGAGGCCCGCTGCTCGATTCCGTGGCGGTCTCCTCGATGCTCATCGCTTCGCTTTTCGACGAGTTGGGTGATGTTGCGGTTCCGGGCCTGGGCGGCTCGGATCACGCGGACGTGGAGTGGCCGGAGGAGGAGCTGCGTGAGGCCGCCGGCATGGTCGATGGGCTGATGCTGGCCGGCTCCGGCGACATCGCCGCGCGCATGTGGACCAAGCCCTCGATCTCGGTCATTGGCTTTGATGCGCGCCCCGTGGCCAACGCCTCGAACACGATCGCCCCGCACACGCGCTTCCGCCTGTCGATGCGCACGGTGCCCGGCGTCGATCCCGTCGAGGCCCAGACCATGCTCGTTGACTACTTGCTCGCTCACGCGCCCTTCGGTGCGCGCGTCGAGGTGACGGCCGAGGACGCGGGCGCCGGCTATCAGGCGGACATGGACTCCCCGGTCACCAAGACGCTGCACGAGTGCCTGACCGAGGCCTGGGGCGTGCCCTCCGTGAACATCGGGGTGGGCGGCTCGATCCCCTTCATCTCCGACTTCCAGCGCATCTTCCCGGGCGCGCAGGTCGTCGTCACGGGCGTCGAGGATCCGCTCACGAACGCCCACTCGGAGGACGAGTCGCAGTCGATCTCGGACCTGAAGGCTGCGATCCTCGCCGAGGCGCTGCTGCTGACCCGCCTGGCCTCCCTGTGAGGCGAGTCGTTGTCGCCGGTCGGTGGGATGGGGCTATGCCCCTCCTGTCGACCGGCGTCGCGTTGGAGCAGATCGGGCGGGGACTGACGGACGGGGCCGATCGCCTCGACGTCGTGTCCCTTCCCTTTGGGTCTGGGCCCACCTTCGACGAGGCCGTGGCCGCTTGCCGCTCCCAGGCCTCGTTCGTGCGCGTGCCCGCCGAGGCCTCGTCGACCCGTGAGGCCGGAGAGCACGTGGCGGCTGCACTGGGCAAGCCCAGGGTCGTCGTCGAAGGTGGGCACGGCCCGTCCCCCGACTGTGGGCTCGGGTTCCTCGCGGGGCTGCTCGGCGTCGCCGAGCCCGATGTGAGCGGCGAGGGACTGGGCCCCGCCCTGACGCGTGCAGAAGACATGCTCGGCGCGAGCGGCACCGACCTCGTGTGCACCGCTTCCACGCCGCGTCCCCTCCTTGGGCTCGACTCGGTTCTGGCGGTGCGCCCCGACCTCGATCCCATTGAGGAACAGGACACAGAGCTGACGGGGGCCCTCACCCAGGCTTTCGCGCACCGCCCCCTGCGGCGCCGACAGCTCCTGGGTGGCCAGGCAGCCCACCCGGCGCGCGCCTTCGGCTCCGGCGCAGGAGGAGGAGTCGGCGCCGTCATCGCGGCCATCGGCGGGCGCATCGTCCCGACGGCGGACTTCCTCGCCAACCTGCTCAACGTCGATGACGCGCTTAAAGACGCCGATCTGCTGGTCGTAGCCGAGCCGGAGCTCGCATCGCCGCTGCTGGCAACCTCCACGCTCGATGCCCTCACGCGCGCCGCCGGCGAGCTCGCCCTCCCCGTCGTCGCGGCGACCGTGCGCTCCAGCCTGTCGCACTACGAACGTGCGCAGTGGGGCCTGCACGGCATCTTCGAGACCGAGGCGTGTGTCACGCTCGACGATGCCGGGCGCCGCATTGCGCGCACCTGGTTACGCTGAGCGCGCACCCCACCCCTGGCGCCAGGCGCGCGCGGGGGAGTACTGTGTCAAGCGAATACGTCTATCCGTTACGAAAAGGAGCATCATGTCCGAGTCCGCAACTCAGGCTCCCACCCACGAGGTCATCCTCACCGACGTCGCCGCGGCGAAGGTGAAGAGCCTCCTCGAGCAGGAGGGTCGCGACGACCTTCGCCTGCGCATCGCCGTTCAGCCCGGCGGCTGCTCCGGCCTGATCTACCAGCTGTACTTCGATGACCGCACCCTCGACGGAGACGCCATTCGCTCCTTCGACGGCGTCGAGGTCGTTGTCGACCGCATGAGCGTGCCCTACCTGAGCGGCGCCACGATCGACTTCGCCGACACCATCGAGCGTCAGGGCTTCACGATCGACAACCCCAACGCCCAGAACACCTGCGCCTGCGGCGAATCCTTCCACTGAGCCGAAAGAAACTCCACCCTATGATGTCCCCCCTGCGCCGCCTCGGCGCCCTCGTCGGCGCCGCCGCGCTCGTCCTCGGCCTGGCCGCGTGCAACGACCTGACCTCCTCGTCGACGTCCTCCCAGGTCGACTACGCGGCGTGCGCGACCGACGATTCCGAGCTGCAGAACCAGAACGTTGACCGCACCGGTAAGGGGGCCTTCCCCGACGTGACCGGTGACGACACCCCCGTCATCGCGGCCGGCAAGGGCTCTGAGCCGACCGACAAGGTCCTGGTCAAGACCCTCAAGCAGGGCGACGGCGCGCTCGTGTGCCCCGGTGCCACCGTGAAGGTCAACTACGTCGGCGCGCTGTGGAACGGCACGGTCTTCGACTCGTCCTACCAGAAGGGTGAGCCGATCGAGTTCTCCCTCGACCGGGTCGTCAAGGGCTGGGGCTACGGCCTGGCCCACACGCACGTGGGTGACCGCGTCGAGCTCGTCATTCCTGCCTCTTTAGGCTACGGTAGCCAGGCCGCTGGCGATATTCCCGCGAACTCGACCCTCGTCTTCGTCGTCGACGTGCTCGGTGCCTCGACCACGACCATGGCGGACGAGTCCGTCTTGACCGGCGCGACCGCGACCGGCGAGGAGCTGCCCGCCGGTGTAACGGTGACCGGTGATCCCGGTGTCGAGCCGACTCTGGCGATCGATGAGAGTGTCGCCGCACCCACCGAACGGAAGATCTACACGATCTACAAGGGTTCGGGCGAGGAACTCGCAGACGGAGAGTCCTTCCTGTACAGGGCGGTCGCTGGCGGCTTCGGAGCGAATGGCCAGACTCAGTCCAGTTGGAGTCAGGCACCCGTCGAGGAGACCGTGACGAACGCGGGTCTGGCCGGATTTACGGTCGGCTCCCGCATTCTTCTTGTTGTCCCGATCCCGGCTTCGCAAACACAATCGGGTACCCCGGCACAGGCGAGCGTGATGGTCGTCGACATCGTCGGCACGTCCACGATGGAGTAATCCTGGCGCGAGTGTTCGACGGTTGCGGGCGGCTCCCAGTGGGGGAGCCGTCCGCAAGCCGTTAGAATGAGGTCAACGCGTCGATTACGCCACATACTCAAGGAGAGCTTTCATGAGCGACGAAACCGTGTCGATCCTGGTTTTCAGCGACGACTTGGACAAGCGTGCCGCCGTCGTCAACGGCGTGGGCTTGCGTGCCTCCAAGGACACGCCCCGTATCGAGTGGGTGGAGGCCGCCACCGGTTTCGGCGTGCGCGACGCCTTCGACCAGCAGGATTTCGCGGTCCTTATCCTCGACGCTGAAACGAAGAAGGAGGGCGGCATGTCGGTTGCCCAGGACCTTCTGGAGACGCGAGAGGACGTCCCGCCGATCATTTTCCTGACGGCGCGCCCCCAGGACGAGTGGCTCGCCACCTGGGCCGGTGCAGCCGCCACGGTTGCGGATCCGATCGATCCGATCATCCTGCAGGAGACCGTCGCGGACATCCTGCGCGAGGCACGCTGATGAGCCAGCGCGAATGGGCACCGATCATCGCCGCGCTCAACGCCGGTGACGCCCTGGACTACGACCAGTCCTACTGGCTCATGGATCAGGTGATGAGCGGCAAGCTCGGCGAAGCTCGCCTCGCCTCCTTCCTGACCGCCATGGCGATCAAGGGGGCCACCGTCACGGAGATTCACGGCCTGGCGGACGGCATGGCGGACCACGCCACGCCCGTCGACCTGCCCAAACGCGCCCTCGACATCGTCGGCACGGGCGGCGACGGCTACAAGACCGTCAATGTCTCGACGATGTCCGCGATCGTGCTGGCCGCGATGGGGATCCCGCTCGTCAAGCACGGCAACCGCGCCTCCACCTCCCAGTCGGGTTCCGCCGACGTCATCGAGGCGCTGGGGGTCAACCTGGACGTCGATACCGAGCGCTTGCGTTCTATCTTCGAGGAGGTGGGCATCGCCTTCCTCTTCGCCAACAAGATGCATCCCTCGATGAGATTCGCGGCCCCCGTGCGCCGCGCCCTCGGCTTCCCGACGGCCTTCAACGTTCTCGGCCCGCTGACGAATCCCGCCAAGGTCCGGGCCTGCGCGGTCGGATCGGCCGAGGAAGACAACGCGCGCCTCATGGCGGGCGTGTACGCGTCCCGCGGGTGCTCCGCCCTCGTCTTTAGAGGGGCCACCACTGGACTCGACGAGCTGACGACCGCGGACACGAACCAGGTCTGGATCGTGTCGGGCGGCCAGGTGACGCCCACCGATTTCGATGCGCGCGACGAGCTCGGCATGGCCGCGGCCGCGATCGACGACCTGGCCGGCGGGGAGGCGTCGTACAACGCTGCGGTGGCCCGCGATGTCCTCTCGGGTGGGGGAGCCTGCGCCGTGCGCGATGCGGTCGCCCTGAACGTGGGGGCCGGCATCGTGGCCTGGGACGGCCTGGATCAGCCCGTGACCGCGCAGGACTTCACGCCTCGTATGCGCTGCGCGGTCGAGCGGGCGCTCGGTGCCCTCGCCGACGGCGCGGGAGCGCGCCTCGTCGAGCGGTGGGCGCACGCCTCCAACAGCTAGACTTCCCGGCGCCGCCTAGCGCTGCGCCGGCTCACCGGGATGGGCGGTTGCCTGAGCCAAGAGCTCTCGCAGCCGCCCGTCTCGTAGCGGGCTCACCATCGGTTGGGCCCACGGCAGGGGAGAGTTCCACTCGATCAGGCGCGTCCCCGCTTCGCACAGCTGGGCGCTGATGAGTGAGCTTTCGGACCACGACGCCGCCCTGGCGGCGAGCCCATCCGTCTCCACCGGCGGCGTGGAGGTCGCCAGCTCGATCCAGGGCGTCGGATCGGCCTGCGGGGGCACGACGACGGAGCTGACGAGGCGCCCGAAAGAGGCGACGTGCACGATCCATCCCGCTTGCCCCGCGTCCCGGCGCGTCCCCCACACGATGCGGGGCGCCGCCAAAATGGGGCGCATCATGGAGCGTTCCACGCCCGCCATGTAGGCGCTCAGGTCGTCGCGCGCGCGAGCCGCCGGCTCGAAGAGGCCCTGGGCGGCCAGGCGCGTCATCGCCTCGGTGAGAGCGGTGGGAACAATCAGGGAGGTAGCGGCCACGGCCTCGTCGATGAAGGCGGTGGCGTCGCTCGCCCCCGCCTCGTCGAGCGCCCTCCTGATCGCGTCGGCCGCCCGCGTGGCGTGTGCGCGCGTGCCGAAGGGGCCGAGGGCGCGGGGTAGGTCTTCCAGGGACACGGCCCGGGTGACGAGCGCGCGGTGTCCGTCGCGCACCACCCAGTGCTGGCTGGCCTGGCGGCGCGACGCGGAGTTGTAGGGGGGAGCCAGGGTCGCGATGTCGCGCAGCTCCCGGATGCGCGCCTCCAGGACGGAGGAGGTGGGGAAGGAACGGACCCCACAGGCCAGGGACACCATGCGTTGGACCTTCGGGCGCTTCTCCGCGCGCGTGTAGTAACTGCTCACGCGCGAGCGCAGCGACGAGGCCGACCCGACGTAGAGCGTGTCGCCCGACGTATTGACGAAGTGGTAGACGCCGGGCGTGGTGGGCAGCTCCGCGACGAAGGGAGGCGTGCTGGGGCGCCGCGACGGGCTGGCCTCGCTGAGCGCCACCAGGTCCTCCACGTCCGTCGCTCCCGCCGAGGCGAGCAGGTCGATGAACCCGAGGAGCACCTCGGCCGTGGCGCGCGCGTCCCCGAGGGCCCGGTGCTCCGGCGTGGTCGCAGTCCCGAAATACGAGGCTATCGTCGCGAGCTTGTGGTTGCGCACGAGCGGGCGCGGCAGCGCCAGACGGGCCAGAGCCAGCGTATCGGCCACGCGCGGCTTCGGCCAGGGGCGCCCAGACGCGCGCGCCGCACGCCGCAGGAAACCCACGTCGAAGGAGGCGTTGTGCGCGACGAGGATGGGGGCGTTCTCCCCGTCGAGTCCCGACCACTCCATGAAACGATCGAGGACGGAGGCTATCGGATCCGCGTCTGCGACCATCGCGGACGTGATGCCCGTCAGCGAGGTGATGAACGGGGGAATGGGGCGCGAGGGGCGCGCGAGGGAGGAAAACTCATCCGTGATGCGCCCGTCGCGCACCGAAACCGCGCCGATCTCCGTGATCTCCGCCCCCGCGCCGAGCCCCGTCGTCTCGAGGTCGACGACCACCCAGTGCCCGCGCGAGGCCGGGGTGCCCACCTGGTCGAGGCTCAGCTGAATCTCCGATCTCGCACGTTGAGACAGAGCGTCAGAAACAAGCGCGCGAGCATAGCGTTTGTCAGACTCTTGGGGCGCGATGGTTTCCCCACAATTGCGCACGGGAGTCTGTTTCGTCATAGAGTTGATACTAATTCGAACGCGCGCCCGCGCGCCCGCTGACAATCGAGGAGTCACAGTGGCGTTCTATCAGGCACTCAAGGCGACCGGCAGCCCGATTCTCAAGGCTGCGTACCACCCGTGGATTCGCGGCAAGGAAAACATCCCCGCCGAGGGGCCCGCCATCCTGGCCTCCAACCATAACGCCGTGTGGGACTCCGTCTTCCTCCCGATGATGCTGGACCGCGAGGTCGTCTTCATGGGCAAGGCCGACTACTTCACGGGAACGGGTGTGAAGGGCTGGATGACCAAGGAGTTCATGCGCGCCGTGGGTACCATCCCCGTCGATCGCACGGGCGGGCGAGCCTCCGAGGGGGCACTTAACGCCGGCCTCAAGCGCCTGCGTGACGGCGAACTCTTCGGCATCTATCCCGAGGGCACGCGCAGCCCCGACGGGCGCCTCTACCGCGGAAAGACCGGCGTGGCCCGCCTCGCGCTCCTGTCCGGTGCCCCCGTCATCCCCGTCGCCATGATCGGCACGCACGCCGCGCAGCCGATCGGCCAGAAGATCCCCTCGCGCACAAACATCGGCATGGTGATTGGCGAGCCCCTCGACTTCTCGCGCTACAAGGGCTTGCATAAGGACCGCTACGTGCTGCGCGCGATCACCGACGAGATCATGTACAACCTGATGCTCCTGTCCGGCCAGGAGTACGTCGACCTGTACGCCGCCGACGTCAAGGCGCAGCTGGCAGCCGAGGGCGCCTTCGAGGGCCCGGTTCCCTCCAACGGCCGCCCCGCGCCGGGCGGACGCACTGCTCCCGACGTCCCCGTGCCGACCGCTCCCGAGGAGGAGAGCGCCGAGGAGGACAGTGCCGAGGACAAGGGCGCAGACAAGGAGTAATCTGCTCCGATTTGCCGCGGCGGTTGGTGGCGCGCATCGGCGTTTCGTGGGACGGGCGTCCTTGGCGAAACGCGGTGTGGGCCGGGTAGAATGAACTGTGCCCTGCGCACGCGCGCGCCCGTTCACTAGGCAGCCCCATCGGGCAGCCGGGGTGACGCTGGCCGCGTATGCGCGCGCGGGGCCGTACCCAACCAACCTGAGAAAGGTGACATTCATGTCGGTCCGTCGTGTTGCCCTGCTGACCGCAGGTGGCTTCGCCCCGTGCCTGTCCTCCGCCGTCGGCGGACTCATTGAGCGCTACAACGAAATTGATCCCACCGTTGAGATCATCGCCTACCAGAACGGCTACCACGGCCTGCTCACCGGCAACTACGTGCTGGTGGACGAGGAAGCGCGCAAGCACGCCGCCGTCCTGCACCGCTTCGGCGGCTCGCCGATCGGTAACTCCCGCGTCAAGCTGACGAACAAGAAGAACCTCGTCGAGCGAGGCCTCGTGTCCGAGGACGAGGACCCGCTGCAGAAGGCCGCCGAGCAGCTGCGCGCCGACGGCGTCGACGTCCTGCACACGATCGGTGGCGACGACACCAACACGACGGCCGCCGACCTGGCCGCCTACCTGGAGGAGCACGACTACCACCTCACCGTCGTGGGCCTGCCCAAGACGATCGACAACGACGTTGTGCCGATCCGCCAGTCCCTGGGCGCCTGGACCGCTGCCGAAGAGGTCTCGGAGTACTCCCAGAACGTCATCGGCGAGCATCGTTCCAACCCCCGCATGCTCATCATCCACGAGATCATGGGCCGCCACTGCGGTTGGCTCACCGCCGCGGGCTCGTTGCGCTACCACGAGTGGCTCAAGACCCAGGAGTGGGTGCCCTCGATCGGCCTGTCCAAGGAGCGTTGGGACATCCACGCCATCTTCCTGCCCGAGATGAAGATCGACCTGGACGCCGAGGCCGCGCGCCTCAAGGCCATCATGGACGAGCAGGGCAACGTCAACATCTTCCTGTCCGAGGGCGCCGGCGTCCCCGAGATTATCGCGGAGATCGAGGCCGCCGGTGGCGAGGTTCAGCGCGACCCCTTCGGTCACGTCAAGCTCGACACGATCAACCCCGGCCAGTGGTTTGCCAAGCAGTTCGCCGAGAAGATCGACGCCGAGAAGGTCATGGTTCAGAAGTCCGGCTACTTCTCGCGTTCCTCTCGCGCGAATGCCGACGACCTGCGCCTCATCAAGTCGATGACCGACCTGGCCGTCGAGTGCGCGTTCAAGGGCGAGTCCGGTGTCATCGGACACGACGAAGAGGACAACGATCGTCTGAAGGCCATCGCCTTCCCGCGCATCGCGGGCGGTAAGCCTTTCGACATCTCGGCTCCGTGGTTCCTCGAGATGATGGCCGAGATCGGCCAGAGCGTCGAGCCGGCTGGCGAGTGAGTCGCTTCGCGTGATTCCTTCGATCACTCCCGGACGCGGCGGCGAGCCTGTGCGTAAGCCTCGCTCCCGCCGCGTCCCCGAGCGTCTGTGGTCGCCCGAGTCCGGGGAGCGCGCTCCCTGGGACACGTGGCGCGGCCTGGACGCTGCCCAACAACCCTCATATGCGGATGCCGAGTCCGTAGCCGAGGTGACGGCTCAGCTGCGCCGTCAGCCGCCTCTCGTGTTCGCGGGCGAGGTCGATGACCTACGCACGTGGATGGGTGCGGCGTCGCGCGGCGAGGCCTTCGTCCTCATGGGGGGCGACTGCGCGGAGACGTTCGCGGAGGCGACGGCCGACCACGTGCGTTTGAAGATCCAGACGCTGCTGCAGATGGCCGTCGTGCTCACCTACGGCGCGTCGTTGCCGGTCATTAAGGTCGGGCGCATCGCCGGTCAGTACGCCAAGCCTCGTTCCTCCGACGTGGAGACGCGAGACGGCGTGACGCTGCCGAGCTATCGCGGTGACGCCGTCAACTCCTTCGAGTTCACGCCCGAGTCGCGTGAGCCCGACCCGCAGCGGCTCCTGGCCCTGTACAACCATGCGGCCTCGACGCTGAACCTGATCCGTGCCTTCACGAAGGGCGGCTACGCGGATCTGCGTCAGGTGCACCGCTGGAACCAGGGTTTCATGTCGAACCCGGCCTATGCGCGCTACGAGTCGCTGGCCGAAGACATCCACCGCGCGATCAAGTTCATGGGTGCCGCCGGCGTCGACTTCGAGACGCTGCGCGACGTGGACCTGTATTCGTCGCACGAGGCCCTGCTCCTGGAGTATGAGTCCGCGATGACGCGCATCGATTCGCGCACGGGCGAGCCCTACAACACGTCCGCTCACTTCCTGTGGGCGGGGGAGCGCACGCGCGAGGAGGAGGGCGCTCACATCGAGCTGCTCTCGCGCGTGCGTAACCCGATTGGGGTCAAGCTTGGACCGTCCACGACGCGCGACCAGATGCTCTCGCTCGTCGACCGCCTGAACCCGGATGGTGAGGATGGACGCCTGTCATTCATCACGCGCATGGGTGCGGGGCGCATCCGCGAGGCGCTGCCTCCGCTGCTTGAGGCCGCGCGCGAGGATGGCCGTCCGATCACGTGGATGACGGATCCGATGCATGGCAACACGATCACGTCGTCGACCGGCTACAAGACGCGCCGCTTTGAGACGGTCATGGACGAGGTTCGTGGCTTCTTCGAGGCTCACGAGGCCGCGGGCACGGTTCCCGGCGGCCTGCACGTGGAGCTGACGGGCGACGACGTGACCGAGGTGATCGGCGGGTCCGAACGCATTGACGAACAGTCGCTGCGCGACCGCTACGAGACCCTCGTCGATCCGCGCCTGAATCACCAGCAGAGCCTGGAGATGGCCTTCCAGGTCGCCCAGTATCTGGCGAATGGCTCCTCCGCCCACGAGGAATGACCTCCTCGCGCCCGCGATCATGCAACTGCGGCCCTGTCTGTCACAGACGGGGCCGCAGTTCGTAGTGCTCGCGTCTCAACGAGCGTGCGTCAGACGATCGTGATGGTCACGGTCGAGCCCTTCTTGGTCATGGTGCCCGCGGCCGGGTCGGAGGAGCGGACCGTTCCGAAGAATCCGCCGAGGACGGCTTCCTCCTTGACGGTGAATCCGGCACTCTCCAGGAGCGAGCGCGCCTCCTCGCGCTGGAGCCCGACGACGTCGGGGATAGCGACCTTTTCGGGGCCCTTGGACACCGTGTAGGCGACAGAGTCCCCGCGGTGGAGCGTGGAGCCCTCGCGGGTCTGCTGCGAGATGACCTGGCCCTCGGCGACAGTGTCGGAGTAGGCGTCGGTGGGCGCGGCGACGAGGCCGAGGTCCTCGATGGCGCTCTTCGCCGCGCTCGCGCTCAAGCCGCTCAGGGTGGGCACGGTCAGGGGTTGGCGGCCCTTGGACAGGACGATGTCGACGGCTGAATCGTGCGCGAGCGAGGTGCCGGCGGCGACCGACTGCGAGATGACCTGGCCCTGGGGGACGTCCTCGGAGTAGGCGTCGGTGATGGCTCCGACGGTCAGGCCGACCTCGGTGAGGGAGCGCTGGGCCTCGTCCTGGCTCTTGCCCGTCAGCTCGGGGACGGTCTTCATGTCTACGCCCTTGGAGACGTAGAGCTGGACCTCTGCGCGCTTGTGGACGGAGGAGCCGCCCTCCGGGTCGGAGCGCGTGACCGAGCCGGTGTCGACGTCGTCGGAGAACTCCTCCTCGACCTGTGTGTGTAGGCCGAGCGCGTCGAGGTCGGCCTGTACGTCGGTCAGCGTGCGCCCCGTCGTCTCGGGCATTGTTAGGTAGGAGCCGGGCCCGTACTCGGTCCACCACCAGCGCCCGCCGACACCTGCGACGACGAGGAGGAGCACGACGAGGACGATCCACGCGGCGGCGCGTGCGGACTTCTTCGGGGGCGAGGCCGCCGACGCGACCTGCGTCGCACCGGAGGTGTGCACGAGTGCGACGCTGCTGGAAGCGGGCGCGGGCAGGGGCCTCGTGAATTGGGCGGGCATGATCTCCGTGTTCAGGGCGCTCGTCTCTAAGGCGCGGTGGCGCTCCTCGGGAGCGACGTCCGCGCGGCGGTTCGCCAGGTCAGAGGGGATGGCAGCCGCCGCTCGCGCGACGAGGTCGATCGCGTCGGAGGCGTCGGCGGGACGGTTCGCGGGCTCGCGCGCCGTGAGAGCGGCGACGAGGTCGTCGATCTCGCGGGGGATCCAGGGCTGTGTGGCGGATGGGCTGGGCACGTTGTCGGAGACGTGGTGCGAGGCGATCTGCAGGGGGGACTCGCCCGCCCACGGCACGGCGCCGGTGAGCATCTCGTAGAGCATGATGCCCACGGAGTAGATGTCGGAGCGCGCGTCGGCCTCGGCGGTCGTGGCGATCTCGGGCGCGATGTACGCCACGGTCCCGAGCATGTTGCCGGTCGAGGACATCGAGACCTCGGAGGCCGCTCGGGCCAGGCCGAAATCGGTGACCTTGGCGGGGCCGTCGGTGGGAACGAGGATGTTCTCGGGTTTGATGTCGCGGTGGATGACGCCGACGCGGTGGGCGGCACGCAGAGCCTCGAGCGTGTCGGTCGTATAGCGCAGCGCCTGGGGGATCGTGAAGGCGCCCTGCGCGCGCAGGAGCTGGCGCAGGTTCGTGCCGTCGATGAGTTCCATGACCAGGAATCCCTGGCCCGTCACGATACCCTGGTCGAAGACCGAGACGACGCCGGGGTGCACGATGCGCGCGGCCGAGCGCGCCTCGCGTCGGAAACGCTCGACGAATGCGGCAGAGTCTGCCAGGTGCGGGTGCATCACTTTGAGGGCGACGGGCCGGTCGAGTCGCTCATCTTGGGCGACGTACACGGTAGCCATGCCGCCGCGGGCCAGCCTGCGGGTGACCCGGTATCGTTCGTCGACCAGCAGGCCGATCAACGGATCGGTTTGGTCGAATGTTCTCTCGTCACTCACCTGGTTGATTCTATGGGAGTTTTCGTCAAATTAGTGGAGGTGCGGGCCTCGGTGCGGCGTTGAGATGGGGTAGTCTTGCCCCTATGACCAGTGCTGATATCTCCCTGTTGTCCGCCGACGAGGTGTGCCGTCTGCTCGGCATTGAAGAACGCCGGCTCAAGCAGCTGATCCGCGATCGCGTCCTGATCGAGGCACGCACGGCGCGCGGAGAGCGCGGGATCCCGCGCGAGGTGATCGTCAAGGGCGCCGACGGCTGGGAGCCCCTGCCGGTCCTTCAGGGAACGCTCACGCTCCTCGCGGATGACGGCTTCACGCCCGAGGAGGCCCTGGAGTGGCTCTACACGCTCCAGGATGAGCTGGGCGAGCGACCGATCGACGCGATGACGTCGGGGCGCCACCATCGGGTCAACCGCATCGCCTCGACCCTGGCTTTCTGAGCCGCGTTCCCGGCGCCTAAGCGCGCCGGGAGGTGAGGATGAGGCACAGCTCGCGCAGCATGCCCGAGGCCTGCGGCGCGAATTGCGCGGCGTCGAGCGCGCGGTGGCCCTCCTCGACCAGGCGCGCGATTTCCTCTTCGTGGGCGCCCCGGCCGTTGCTGTGAACGATCTGCGTGGCTCGCGCGATCTGCTCCGGCGAGGCGGTGGCGACTCCGAGCACTTCGGTGAGAGCCTCGCGTTCGGCGGGGGAGGAGGCCGCCCAGGTCAGAGCAAGCAGCACGGTGCGCTTGCCCTCGCGCAGGTCGTCTCCCGCCGGCTTGCCGGTTACCTGGGGATCCCCGAAGACTCCGAGGTCGTCATCGCGCAGCTGGAAGGCCAGGCCCCACGGGGTGAGGACCTCCTCGAGGGTGTCGGCGAGCGCGGCTCCGGCCTCGACGCTGGCCGCCCCGCAGATCGCGCCCAGAATCGCCGGGTGGACGACCGAATAGTGGGCCGACTTGTGGAGGGCGACGTCGAGGGAGTCGCTCGTGCGCAGGGCATCCGAGCGCTGCGGGTCGAGGGGCGCCTGTTCGGCCGCAATATCCAGGTATTGGCCCAGCGCCACCTCCGCGTGCATGTCGGCGAAGCGTCGCGTGAACGCTTCGGCGCGTTCGTCACCGAGGCTCAGAGCCTGGCGGTCGGCCGCCGCGGCCGCCGCGGAGAAGAGGAAGTCGCCGACGAGGATTGCGCCGTGGCGGCCAAAGTCGGTCGATGAGCCGATCCACGATTGCCGGGCGTGGTGCTCGGCGAGGGTCCTGTGTGGCGTGGGCATGCCGCGGCGCTCGTTCGCGTTGTCGATGATGTCGTCGTGCACGAGGGCGCTGGCCTGGTACAGCTCCAACGCGGCGCCCAGGTCGGGGATATCCACCTCCTCGAGGGGGATGCGTGCCCCTAGGCAATACCCGACGTGCGCCATGAGGGCGCGGAAGCGCTTGCCGCCGACGACGGAGGCGAGCACCGCCTCGGAGAACTCCTCGGAGCGGATGCCGGCGCCGGCGCGTGCGAGCAGACCCGCGAGACTAGAGGCCGTGGCCTCGTCGATGCGGGGACGCAGCGCGGAGAAACTGTCGCTCAGACTCATGTGCCCACTCTAACGGACCGGGGCGTGAGCGCGCGGGGCGCAGGCGGGGAAGACTCACACCTACCGTCAGGAAAACTACGGGGCGAGGCACTAGACTGGCGCTGGTATGCCGATTTGCAATCGGCTCTGTTGTGCATGCCCATCAACGAAAGGGACCCGTGTGAGTGCATCGCGCGCTTCGGCAAAGGACTCCGCGACGAACGAGGAAACCCCGGAGGTGAAGGCCCCCGCGAAGAAGACCACCCGCGCCAAGAAGGCGACGGCGTCTGCCGACGCGGCCTCGGCCCCCGAGGAGAAGAAGTCTGCCGCTAAGAAGCCCGCTGCCAAGAAGGCCCCCGCGAAGAAGGCTGCCGCCACGAAGACCAAGAAGAAGGCGACCGAGGTCGGCGTCGACAAGCCCGCCGCCAAGAAGCCGCGCGGGCGCAAGAAGAAGGACGCGGAGGCCGTCGAGGAGGTCGCGGTCGATCTGGAGGTCACCGAAGAGGAGGAATTGGAGCCTACCGGCGCGGATCTCGAGGATCCCGAACTCGACACTGGCGCTGACGACGAGGACGTGGCTGAGGTCGAGGAGGAGCCGGAGGAGGAAGACTCGAAGGTGAGCGAGGGCGCCGCACTGCGCGAGCGCACGAACACCGGCATCCATGTGAAGGGTGGATTCGTCGTCTCCGATTCCGACGAAACGGACGAGCCTGTCCAGCAGGTCACCGTCGCCGGCGCGACCGCCGACCCCGTCAAGGACTACCTCAAACAGATCGGTAAGGTCTCCCTGCTGAACGCCGAGCAGGAAGTCGACCTGGCCCGCCGCATCGAGGCCGGCCTGTACGCCGAGTTCAAGCTGAAGAACCAGGCCGATGAGATGACCAGCCGCGAGCGCCGCGAGCTGCACTTCCTCGCCCAGGACGGCCAGCAGGCGAAGAACCACCTGCTCGAGGCTAACCTGCGTCTGGTTGTGTCCCTGGCCAAGCGCTACACCGGGCGCGGCATGCAGTTCCTGGACCTGATCCAGGAGGGTAACCTCGGTCTGATCCGTGCGGTCGAAAAGTTCGACTACACGAAGGGCTACAAGTTCTCCACCTACGCCACGTGGTGGATTCGTCAGGCAATCACCCGCGCGATGGCCGATCAGGCGCGCACGATCCGCATCCCCGTGCACATGGTTGAGGTCATCAACAAGCTGGCGCGCGTCCAGCGCCAGATGTTGCAGGACCTGGGCCGCGAACCTACCCCCGAGGAGCTCGCTAAGGAGCTCGACATGACCGCTGAGAAGGTCGTCGAGGTCCAGAAGTACGGGCGCGAGCCCATCTCGCTGCACACGCCCCTGGGCGAGGACGGCGACTCCGAGTTCGGTGATCTTATCGAGGACTCGGAGGCCATCGTGCCCGCCGACGCCGTGTCCTTCACGCTCCTGCAGGAACAGCTCCACCACGTGCTCGACACGCTGTCGGAGCGAGAGGCTGGCGTCGTGTCGATGCGCTTCGGCCTGGGCGATGGGCAGCCCAAGACGCTGGACGAGATCGGTAAGGTCTACGGCGTGACGCGCGAGCGCATCCGCCAGATCGAATCTAAGACGATGTCGAAGCTGCGCCACCCCTCGCGTTCGCAGGTGCTGCGCGACTACCTCGACTGACGCCGCTGGCGTTGCTTGACGGGGCCGGGGCCCCGTCAACATTGTCACAAAGCGGTCAGGATCGGGTGCCTTTGTCGCTTTTGAGGGGCGGGTAGGGCAGGATGAAGACATGCTTGAGGGTGCAATGATTCTTGTCCTGACCGTCGTCCTGGTTCTCGTTGTCGCGGCCGGAGTCGTGACCGTGCTGGCGCTCTCGCGACGCAGCGCGGACGACTGGAAGGGCGTCATCAAGCGTGAGGGGGAGGAGATCCGGGAGGACGTGAAGACTCACTCGTTGCCTAAGCGCGCCTCCTCCTCGGACGATGGGCCCGTCGTGCCCCGCACCGCCTCCCTGCAGTCCCTCCTGCAGTCCGCCGATTCCTCGAACGCCTACTTCGACGCCGATCGGCTTCCGGGTATCGACCGCCTCGAAAACGTAACTGAGCGCGTCAGTGGCCGCTTCGAGCGCGGCCGCAAGGGAAACGCTGAGGCCGCCCGCTCGGACGGGCCCGCGGGGTCGTGACGGTTCTCGCGTTGTCCTAGCGATGCGTCCATGGGGGATAATGTCCCCATGGACGCATTTGTTTCACTCTTTCAATCGCCGTGGGCGGTCGTCGTCGCCCTGGTGGTCGCCGTACTTATCGGCGTTGCCATCCGCCTCGCTGTCAGCGCCCGGCACCGCCGCAGCGACGACGTGACCGCGCGGCTCGACACCCCGGCGCCCGTGGGCGCCGACACGCCAGAACCAACCGAATCCGACGAAGACGGGGGAGACGAACCACGCGCAGGTCCCGAGGTCGCCGAGGAAACCGAGTCGGCCGTCGAGGAACAGCCTGCCGTTTCCGTCGAACGCCCCGAACCCGTGCGCGGGCGCATGGAGCGTCTGCGCGAGCGCCTCGCCTCCTCCGGTTCCCTGGGCCGCGCCATCCTTGGCGTGCTCAGCCGCGGCCAGCTCAGCGCGGCCGACTGGGAGGAAATCGAGGAATCCCTGCTCATCGCGGATCTTGGCCTGGAGGCCACGGACTCTCTCATGGAGGCGCTCAAGCGCCGCGTCGCCGTCGAGTCCACGACTAACGAGGCGCGCATCCGCGAGATCCTGCGCGAGGAGCTCCTGGCCCTCGTCGACCCCGACATGGATCGCTCCCTGAACCTGACCCGCCCGGAGGTAGACGGTGCCGCGAGGCCCGCTGTCGTCCTCATGGTGGGCGTCAACGGCACCGGCAAGACCACGACCGTCGGTAAGCTCGCCCGCATCCTCGTCGCGGAGGACAAGTCCGTCCTCCTGGGCGCCGCCGACACCTTCCGCGCGGCCGCCGCCGACCAGCTGGCCACCTGGGGCGAGCGCGTGGGCGTTGATGTCGTGCGCTCCGACCGCGAGGGCGCCGACCCGGCATCCGTCGCCTTCGAGGCCGTGCGTGAGGGAATCTCGCGCGATGTGGACGTCGTCCTCGTCGATACCGCGGGCCGCCTGCAGAACAAGTCGACCCTGATGGACGAGCTCGGCAAGATCAAGCGCGTCATGGAAAAGCAGGTGCCCGTCTCCGAGGTCCTCCTCGTCCTGGACGCCACCACCGGCCAGAACGGCATGAAGCAGGCCGAGGTCTTCGCGGAGGCGACCGGGGTGACCGGCATCGTTTTGACGAAGCTCGACGGCTCCGCCAAGGGCGGCATCGTCGTCTCGGTCCAGCGTGCCCTCGGCGTGCCCGTCAAGTTCGTCGGCCTCGGCGAGGGAGCGGACGATCTCGCCCCCTTCGACCCCGCGGGCTTTGTCGACGCCATCGTGGGCCGGGCCTAGCCTCGCGCTCACGCCCACCTCACCCTCCTCGGCCCCGGTCAGACATACGACCGGGGCCGAGGTGCGCTAACCTGGCCTAGTACTGTCGCCATCTTGGGAGAGAACACGTGTTTGGAAACCTGTCAGATCGCCTGACCCAATCCTTCCGCACCCTGCGCAGCCGCGGGGTCCTGACCGAGTCGGACGTCGATCAGGCGATTTCCGACATCCGTCGCGCCCTCATCGACGCGGACGTCGCGCTCCCCGTCGTTCGCCAGTTCACCACCCAGGTGCGCGAGAAGGCCTACGGCGCGGCGCGCTCGAAGGCCCTCAACCCCGGCCAGCAGGTTGTCTCTATCGTCCACGAGGAGCTCGTGGAGATCCTGGGTGGCGCGACGCGCGAGCTCGCCTTCGCCGAGTCCGGTCCCACCGTCTTCATGCTCGCTGGCCTCCAGGGCGCCGGTAAGACGACGCTCGCCGGAAAGCTGGGTAAGTGGCTGCGTGAGGAAGGCAAGACCGTCCTCCTCGTCGCATCCGACCTCCAGCGCCCCAACGCCGTCCAGCAGCTTCAGGTCGTCGGTGAACGCGCCGGCGTGAAGGTGTGGGCACCCGAGCCGGGCAACGGCGTGGGCAACCCGGTCGAGGTCGCGAGAAGCGGCGTCGAGTTCGCCCGCCAGAGCGGCATCAACGTCGTCATCGTCGACACCGCCGGCCGCCTGGGCGTCGACCAGGAGATGATGGACCAGGCGATCGCGATCCGCGACGCGGTGCGCCCCCACGAAATCATGTTCGTCCTGGACGCCATGGTCGGTCAGGACGCGGTCACCACCTCCACGGCCTTCCGTGACGGCGTCGGCTTCACCGGCGTCGTCCTGTCCAAGCTCGATGGCGACGCGCGAGGCGGCGCGGCCCTGTCCGTGCGCGGCGTGACCGGCGCGCCTATCCTCTTTGCCTCCACCGGCGAGGGCCTCGACGATTTCGAGCGATTCCACCCGGATCGTATGGCCGGGCGCATCCTCGACATGGGCGACATCCTCACCCTCATCGAGCAGGCCGAGAAGAAGATGGACGCGGAGGAGGCCGAAAAGGTCGCTTCCAAGGCCCTGGCCGGCCAGCTGACCCTCGGCGACTTCCTGAGCCAGCTCCAGCAGATCAAGAAGCTCGGCTCGATGAAGAAGATGCTCGGCATGATCCCGGGCGCCGCGCAGCTGCGAGACCAGATCGAGAACTTCGACGAGCGTGAGGTCGACCGCGTCGAGGCCATCGTCCGTTCGATGACCCCCGCGGAGCGCGAGGACGTGTCCATCCTCAACGGCTCCCGCCGCGCGCGCATCGCCCGCGGTTCGGGTACGACCGTCGCCGAGGTGAACCAGCTCGTTCAACGTTTCGAGGCCGCCCGCGAGATGATGGGCCAGATGGGTCAGATGGGCGGGGGAATGCCTGGAATGGGCGCCATGCCCGGACGCGGCGGCAAGGCCAAGCAGAAGGCAAATGCCCGCAAGGCTCAGGCCCAGCGCGCCCGCATGAAGAAGAAGGCGCGCTCGGGCAATCCCGCCAAGCGCCGCCAGCAGGAGCTCGAAGCCATGCTGCCCCCGTCCGAGCGCAGCGCCCCGCAGGGCTCCTCCTTCGGTGCTCCGGCCCCCGCCCCCGCTCCGCGTCCGACGATCGACGATCTGCCCGACGACGTCAAGCGCATGCTCGGACAGCTCTGATCCGATGATCCTTACCGGCGTCGGCCTGTGGGCCCAGGACGCGGCCGCTCGCCCGCGGTGGGTGAGCGGCACGTGGTCGCTTGAGGGCGGGACAATTCGCCGCGTGAGCGATGACGAGCGCCCCCGCGCGCGTCACGCGGGATTCGTCCTGCCGGGCCTGGTCGACGCCCACTGTCACATCGGCTATTCGGAGACCGGCGCCGTTGACGCCGACGAGATGGCACGCCAGGCGGCGCTCACGTTCGCCAGCGGCGTGACGCTCGTGCGCGACTGCGGGGTGCCCGTCGACAACTCGGGCGTGCAGGCGCTGGTTGGCCCCCGCCTGATCCGCTGCGGGCGACACGTCGCCCGCCCCAAGCGCTACATGCGCGACTTGCCCATCGACGTCCACGACCAGTCGGAGCTGCCTGGGGTCCTGACATCCATGGCGGAGAGCTCCGACGGGTGGGTCAAGATCGTCGGCGACTGGATCGACCGCTCGGCCGGCGCCGACGCCGATCTCATGCCCCTGTGGGACCCGTCGGTGCTCGTCGACGCCGTCGCAGCCGTTCACGAGGCCGGGGCGCGCATCGCGGTCCACGCCTTCTCTCACCGGGTCATCGACTCTCTCATCGAGGCCGGAGTCGACGACATTGAACACGGCACCGGTATCGATCGCGATCAGGCCAGCGAGATCGCTGCTCGCGGCATCGCGGTGACGCCGACACTGCGCCAGGTCGAGCTCTTCGCCGACTTCGCCGAGCAAGCCGGCTCGAAATACCCCGTCTACGCCGCCACCATGCGCGCCATGTTCGAGGAGCGGCGCGACCACTTCCAGATGCTCATCGACGCCGGGGTGCTGCTGCTGCAGGGCACGGATTCGGGCGGCTACCAGCAGCACGGCTCTATCGCGGGCGAGCTGGCCCTGTGGTCGAGCTGGGGCGCCAGCGCTCAGCTCATCATCGACGCCTCCACCTGGGTGAGCCAGCGCTACCTGGGGCGCCCCGGCCTCGTCGAGGGAGGAGAGGGCGACCTCATCGTGCTCGATGAGGATCCGCGCATTGATCCGGTGGCGCTCGCGCGTCCCAGCGCCGTGTACGTCGGGGGAGAGCGTGCGTGGGTGCGCCCGTAAGCGCGGCCTCGACGTGATCGATTTAACCGCGCCGCTGCGGTGGGCTCGGGGTCCCCATGTGGGAATCCGACCCGGAATGTGGCATAATCGCTAGCTGTACCCGGCGATTCGTAGACCCTCTCACTGCGTGTCGCCGTGTCCCGGTCCGATGCGACCCCTGTGTTTCCCACCTTGGGACGCAAAGGTCCACCCCAATTCTGAAATGGAGAGACCACACAAGTGGCAGTTCGAATTCGCCTGAAGCGCGTGGGTAAGATCCACGCCGCCCAGTACCGCGTCGTCGTCGTCGATTCCCGCAAGAAGCGTGACGGCCGCGTCATCGAAGAGGTCGGCTACTACGATCCTCAGCCCAACCCGTCGATCATCCGCATCGACTCTGAGCGCGCCCAGTACTGGCTCGGCGTCGGCGCTCAGCCCTCCGACCAGGTCCGCAACCTGCTGGTCCTGACCGGTGACATCGCTAAGTTCAACGGCAAGGCCGACGCGGTTTCCCGCGTTAAGGTCTCCGAGAACGACAAGGCCGCCCAGGCCGAGCAGGCCGTCAAGGACGCCGAGGCTGCGGCCGAGAAGTCCAAGGCCGCCGCCTCCGCGAAGAAGGCCGAGGAAGAGGCTGCTGCTGCCGCAGCCGCCGCCGAGGCCGAGAAGGCTTCCGAAGAAGCCGCTGGAGAGGATGCCTGAGCATGCTCGCCGACGCGTTGGAGCACCTGGTCAGCGGCATCGTTGACCACCCCGAAGATGTCGAGGTGACCCCCCGTTCGATGCGCCGCGGTCAGCTCCTGGAGGTTCGCGTGAACCCCGAGGATCTGGGTCGAGTCATCGGGCGCGGCGGTCGGACGGCTCGCGCGCTGCGCACCGTCATGGGTGCGCTGTCGACGCGTGGCACCGTCCGAGTCGACGTCGTCGACACGGATCGCGAGTAAGACTCGCACATGTCTCGAAGGGGTCCGGCAATGCCGGGCCCCTTCGTTGTATCCTTCGGACAGATCCCCGTTCATGATGAGGAGAACTCATGCAGCTCACAGCCGCTATCGTCGGCCCGGCCAACGGCCTGCGCGGCGAGGTCATTCTCGACGTGCGCAGCGACGACCCTGATGTTCTCGCCCCCGGGGCGTGCCTGGAGGTCGCGGGGCGTGACCTGGCGCTGACCGTTCGCGCCGTGCGCACGCATAAGGACCGCGTGCTCGCATCCTTCGAGGAATGCACCTCGCGTGAGGATGCCGAGGCGCTGCGTGGCGCCCGCCTGCTCGTCGAGGAGCACGAGGAGGAGGACGCCTGGTACCCCCACCAGCTGACAGGGCTAGAGGCCCGCACGCCCGCAGGCGAGGTTCTCGGCACCGTGAGTGGCCTGACCCCCGGCGCCGCCCAGGACCTCCTGCTCGTGGCGACCCCGAACGGGCGCGTCATGGTGCCCTTCGTGAGCGCCCTCGTGCCCACGGTCGACGTCGAAGGCGGCCTCGTTGTCATCGACGCGCCCCCGGGTCTCTTCGACGACCAGGCCGTCTCCGAGCGGGACGGGAAGTAGCGTGCGCTTCGACCTCATCTCCATTTTCCCGGACTATTTCACGCCCCTGACCCTCTCCCTCATGGGTAAGGCCGAGGACGCTGGCCTCGTCACCCTCGCCGCCCACGACCTGCGTCAGTGGGCCACCGGCAAGCACCGCAGCGTCGACGACACCCCCTATGGCGGTGGCGCCGGCATGGTCATGCGCGCGGACGTGTGGGCGCGCGCCCTCGACGACGCGCTGGCCACCCCGCTCGCGTGCGAGAACGCAGAGGCTGCCACGGCCTCGTGCCGCAGGGTCCTGGCCATCCCCACCCCCTCAGGGACGCCGCTCACGCAGCCCGTCGTGGAAGACTTGGCGCGAGCCGACCAGATCATCGTCGCCTGCGGTCGCTACGAAGGCATCGACGCGCGGGTCGCGCAGCACTACCGCGCAGCCGGCGTCGAAGTCCTTGAGTTTTCCATCGGCGACTACGTGCTCAACGGTGGCGAGGTCGCGGCGATGGTGCTCACCGAGGCGGTCGCGCGTCTCCTCGACGGATTCATGGGCAACCCGGACTCCCTCGTCGAAGAATCGCATTCTGGGGCGGGTCTGCTTGAATACCCCGTGTTCACCAAGCCACGAGAGTTCCGCTCGCTCGAGATTCCCGAGGTTCTCCTCGGCGGTAACCACGCGGCGATTGAACGCTGGCGCCGCGACCGCGCGATCGAGAAGACCGTGACGGTGCGCCCCGACCTCGCGCTCTCGCTCGACGCCGCTGCCCTCAGTGGAGACGATCGCGCGACGCTCGCGGCCTGCGGCGTCGCCTACCCGCGAGCTGGTGGTGCGGAACGGCTCACAGTACGACAGGCTGAGCTTGAGGATGTCGTCGCAGTCAGCGAGCTTGCCGCGCGCACGTTCCCGGATGCCTGCCCGCAGGACCTGCCCCGGGAGGCGATCGTCGAGCACATCGCCACGCAGCTGAGCGCGGACGTGTTTGACGCTCTTATTTCCGATCCCGAGCGTCACCGCCTGTTCGTCGCCGAGGTCTGGGGTGGCCTCGTCGGTTACGTGCTGACCCATGTCGGCCCGGATGCGTTGCCGAGCGACCTGGTGCGTCCCGGACGCGTCGAGGTGGGAAGCGCTTACCTGTCGAAGTGCTATGTCGACGCGGCCTGGCGGGGCAGCGGCATCGCCGACTTCCTGCTCGAGCGCGCTGTTGCGGACGCCGCCAAGGCAGGACATCGAGCGATCGTGCTGGGAACCAACCGAGGTAACAAAGCGGCGCAGGCCTTCTATAAGAAGCACGGCTTCCGCAAGCGCTCGACGCGAACCTTTGATGTCGGTGGAGTGACCAACTACGACGTCGTCATGGTGCGTGATCTCACCCCGACGGGCGGCGCAACGCTCGCCTGAACAACGGGCCGCGTGGGATAATAGCCAGGATTGTGCGCGGTTCATCCTGCCGCAGGGGGACACCGAGGCGCACGATCGGACGAAGGAATGAGCGGGCACAGGCCCGCCCAACCAGGCGCCCCCGACCTGCGGCAGAGGCGTCAAGGAGAAAAAATGCAGAAGCTGGACGCCGTTGATGCGGCTTCGCTGCGCGATGACATCCCGCCGTTCCGCGCGGGCGACACCCTCAAGGTGCACGTGAAGGTTATCGAAGGCAACCGCTCCCGTATCCAGGTCTTCCAGGGTGTCGTGATCGCTCGTCGCGGCCACGGAGTGTCCTCCACGTTCACCATCCGCAAGGTTTCCTTCGGTGTGGGCGTCGAGCGTACCTTCCCGGTTCACGCCCCCACGATCGACCACATCGAGGTCGTCACCAAGGGCGACGTGCGCCGCGCCAAGCTCTACTACCTGCGTGAGCGTCACGGCAAGGCCGCGAAGATCAAGGAGCACCGCTCCGGCAAGGCCGAGTGAGGCCAGCGGCCACGCGCCTTGGCATTTTTCACGGAAAGGCCCGACACCGCGCGCCGGTGTCGGGCCTCGCCGTATCCTTGGATGGTTCACGACGTAAGGAGATCGGATGAGCTCGACTGCAGGCCCGGTGCTTGGACCGGTGCACGCGCCGTCGCTGCGGGATCGCGAGCGCGCCGAGGCGCGTGCTCGCCGTAACCCCTGGGTGTGGCTACGCGAGATCCTCGTCATCATCGTCGTCGCGCTGGTGATCTCCTCACTCCTTCGCGCCTTCATCGTGCAGGTCTTTTGGATCCCCTCGCCCTCGATGCGTAACACACTGGTCGAGGACGACCGCATCGCTGTGTCCCGCGTGGACGCGCTGCGCTCGAATATTCACCGCGGAGACGTCGTCGTCTTTGACGACACGCTCGGCTGGCTCGGCACCACCGAGGTGTCTTCCTCGTCCGTCGTGCGCCGACTCGGAGAGTTCACGGGTTTCGTGCCCGCGGGCGGGGAGCAGACCCTCGTCAAGCGGGTGATCGGTGTGGGCGGCGACCGCGTCACCTGCGTGAGCGCCACCGGCAAGGTCAGCGTCAACGGCGTCGAGATTGACGAACCATACGTCGCCGACGGCCAGGTGCCCTGCGGCGAGCGTACCTTCGACGTGACCGTGCCCGAGGGTTACCTGTGGGTGATGGGCGACAATCGTTCGAATTCCGCCGATTCTCGGTATCACATGGGTTCGGGTCAGTCGCCCTACGTGCCCGTCTCCTCCGTCGTGGGGACGGTGCAGGCCGTGATCTGGCCGGTCTCGCGTTGGTCTACTGACATCGGCCACCAGGAAGTCTTCACCTCCGTTCCCGACCCCTCATGAGCACCGCGGCGCGCGACCTGGAGCTCGCCCTGGCGAAGCGGTGGGGCCTCGTGGCGGGCATGGACGAGGTCGGCCGCGGGGCCCTCGCCGGCCCCGTTGCGGTCGGCGTCGCCGTGATCGGCCAGGACGCGCCTCCCGTTCCCGAGGGACTGACCGACTCCAAGGCGCTTTCCGCTCGTCGGCGCGAGGCTCTCGTCGCCCCCATTCACTCCTGGGTCCGCGACTGCGCCGTCGGCTACGCGTCCCCGCAGGAAATCGACCGATGGGGGATCGTCGCGGCTTTACGCCTGGCGGGGCGCCGCGCCCTCGCCGAGGTGGCGAGGCGCGCAGTCATGCCGGGCGGCGTCTTGCTGGACGGTTGCCACGATTGGCTTTCCGCACCCGAGGACCTGTTCGGAGACGAAGGCGGTCCCGAGGATCCTTTCGGTATCGCCCTGCCCGTCCACATGCAGGTCAAGGCCGACCTGTCTTGCGCCGTCGTGGCCGCGGCCTCCGTTATCGCCAAGGTGGCCCGCGATCGCCTCATGAGCGAGGCCGAGGACCCCGGATACGGGTGGGCCTCCAACAAAGGCTACGGCTCAGCAGCGCACGCCCGCGCGATCGGCCGCCTCGGCGTCAGTGACTTTCATCGTCGCTCGTGGAAGATGCCGACGAGCGCCACAAACTAGGGCACGCCGGGGTGGCAGGGTGGCAAGCACGTCCAGGCCCGGCATGATGGGTTCGTGAGCGAAGAAATCGAAGGTTACGAGAACAACCTGGAGCTGGAGCTTTTCAAGGAGTACCGCGACGTCATCGGCTTGTTTAAGTTCGTCGTGGAGACCGAGAGGCGTTTCTATCTGTGCAACCACGTCGACGTGCAGGCGCGCCCGGTGGGCGGTGACGTCTTTTTTGAGCTGACGCTCACCGACGCCTGGGTGTGGGACATCTACCGATCCTCCCGTTTTGTTCGCTCGGTGCGAGTCATCACCTACAAGGACGTGAATGTCGAGGAGCTCTCCAAGCCGGAGCTCGACATTCCCTAGCCTAGCGCCGTCCACAGGACAAGCGGCGCGAGCCGTTTATCCACAGGCCTTTGCGTCAACCGCTCCCTGTCCACAGGGGGCGGTTTTCGTGTTGTGTGGCCCGGTGGCCGGGGCGCACTGTGGTCGTGGAGGTGAGCTCTCATGGAATGCTCAACACGACCCGATCGTCGGACTCTCGGTGCAGCCGGGGAACACACGGCCCGCCTGATGATCGAGGAGTCGGGCCTGCGCGTCCTGGAATGCAACTGGCGCGATGGCCGACGCGGCGAGCTTGACATCATCGCCCGAGACGAGACGGACCCCGCGTGCTCGTGGACCGTCATCGTCGAGGTACGCACGCGGGTTGGTCGGGGAAAAGGCAGTGCTCTCGCATCGGTGGATGCACGTAAGGTCGCTCAGTTGAGGGCGCTCACGGGCGCCTGGTGCAGACAGCGAGGCCGACTGGGCTCGCGGGTCCGCATTGACGTCGTCGCGATCACGCTGTCGGCGCAGTCCCTTCGGCAATGGCCGGACGTGGATCGAGCGGACGTCGACGTGCGCGCGCTCGGTGCGCACGCGGTGTGGCTGCGGGGCGTGCAATGACCGGGCCAGGGCTTGCTCGCACCTATTCGATCAGCGTGGTTGGCATTGAGGGACACCTCGTCGATGTCGAGACGTATGCCGGTGCCGGGCTCGTGGCCTTCACACTCGTCGGCCTGTTGGACACGTCGGTGCGCGAGGCCCGTGACCGGGTGCGCGCGGCCTTCGAGTCCTGCGGCCTTGACGTGCTGGATCAACGCATCACGGTGAACCTCTCGCCGGCGGGCATCCCGAAGTCGGGTTCTGGCTTCGACCTGGCCATCGCCTCGTCTATCGCGTTGGCGACGGGTCTCGTGTACCCGCGCGCTTTTCAGGACGCTGTCATCGTTGGGGAACTCGCCCTGGACGGCAGCATTCAGCCGGTGCGCGGAGTGTTGCCGGCCGTGCTCGCCGCCCGATCACGGGGAGTGCGTCGGGTTATCGTCCCGGAGGCGTGCGCCCGGGAGGCGCGGCTCGTGGACGGCATCGAGGTGATCGCCTTCGCGCACCTGGCCGACCTCATCGCCTGGGGCGGGGGAGAGGCCATCAAGGCTCCTTTCCACGGCCACCTGGGAATGCGCGCCGTGGAACCAGGCCGTCAATCGCCCGCCGTCCTCGATATGGCTGACGTGCGAGGCCAGGGCGAAGCGGTGGGTGCGATGGAGGTCGCTGCGGCCGGAGGGCACCACGTCTTCCTCATCGGCGAGCCCGGCTCGGGCAAGACCATGTTGGCCTCGCGGCTGCCGACGATTCTTCCCGACCTGGATGCCGACACCGCGCTTGTGACGACGTCCTTGCATTCCGTGGCAGGGCTCGTACCTGCGGGCACTGCCCTTGTCACGCGCCCTCCCTTCCAGGCGCCCCACCATTCGGTGACGATGGCCGCCCTGATCGGGGGTGGATCACGCACCCTGACGCCGGGTGCGGCGTCGCTCGCACACGGCGGCATCCTGTTCCTCGACGAGGCCGCCGAGTTCGCGCCCTCCGTGCTCGACTCCCTGCGTGAACCCTTGGAGTCGGGGGTCGTCAACCTGCACCGGTCGGGGATCCACACGCGCTACCCGGCCTCGTTTCAGCTGGTCATGGCCTCCAACCCATGCCCCTGCGGCGGGGGACGGGCAGGGCGTCACTGCACCTGTTCCTCGGTCGCTCGGAGGCGTTACCTGGCGCGCTTGTCGGGCCCTCTCCTGGACCGGATGGACATTCGCATCGACGTGCACACGCCGACACGGGCGGACATGGCCTCGTGTACGACGCGCGACTCGGAGACGATCAGGCAGCGAGTGAGTGCCGCCCGCGACCGGGCCCGCCACCGCCTTGCGGGCACACCCTGGGTGTGCAATGCCCAGCTTCCGGGAGCGTGGATCAGGCGTCACTCGGGCATCGACGCCGAGCTGGTCGCCCAGCTGGATCGGCTCGTCGACGTCGGCGCCTCCTCGATGAGGGGAGTGGACCGCATGCTGCGCCTGGCGTGGACGCTGGCGGACTTGGCGGGAGCACCTCGACCGACAATTGACCACATCGTTGCAGCGCAGCAGCTGCGGAATGGACACGATCATGACACCAGATGAGACGATGCAAGAGGCGGCCTGGTGGTCGGCGGTGGCAGAACCCGCCGATCCTGCGGCGCGCGTAGTGCGTGCGACGCTCGGGGACCGTCGGGGGCGCGAATGGCTCCAAGGGGAGTGGAGGGGCGTGCCGAGGGAACTGCAGTGCGCTGGCGAGGCCCGTTGGGACCAGCAGTGGAATCGCTGGCGTGAACGCGCGCTGGCGGTCGATGTCGAGCGCGAACTGGCGCGGGTCGAGCGCGCCGGAGGCGGATTCATGACGCCCGCGGATCCGCGCTGGCCGGTCCAGCTTTCCTGCCTGGGAGAGGAGGAACCGCTTGGCCTGTGGTTCCTAGGTCGCCTGAGCGATTCGTCGCAGTCCGAGGGGCACGTCTCGATCGTCGGGGCGCGCGCCTCCACGTCGGCCGGGGGCAGGTGCGCGCGAAACATGGCCTACCACCTCGCGCGCTCGGGGTACGCGATCGTCTCTGGCGGGGCCATCGGCATTGACATTGAGGCGCACCGGGGGGCGCTGGCTGGCGGCGGGCGAACGATCTGTGTTCTGGCCGGCGGGGTACTCAATCCTTATCCTGCGTGTCACACCGAGGATTTCCGCGCGATCATCGACAGGGGCGGGCTGATCGTCTCGGAGGTTGCTCCTACCGCCCGTCCCGCGAAGTGGCGTTTTCTGACTCGCAACAGGCTGATCGCCGGGTGGAGCGCGGCCACCATCGTCGTCGAGGCCGGGGCTCGTTCGGGCGCTCTGGCCACGGCCAGGTGGGCGATGGGGTGCGGACGCGAGCTCGGCGCCGTGCCCGGGGCGGTGGATGCGCCCATGTCGGCGGGCTGCCTCGAACTGGCCAGGAACGGCGCGACGATCATTCGCGATGGCCGCGATGCTGCGGAACTGGCGGGCCCCATCGGGACGGAGGATGTCGCCCCGCTCTTCGGGATGCCGGTCGAGCGAGATCACGGCATCGCCGCCCTGCCCCCGGTGGCGCGTCGCGTGTGGGAAGCGCTTCCGGCACGCGCGTGTGCGGATGTGTCCGCAATCTGCGTCAGTGCTGGGCTCGGCCGCGAGGAGGTGAGCCGTGCCCTGATGGACTTGGCCGTGGCTGGATTGGTCACCAGTTCCACCCGCGGGTGGGCACGCAGGGAGGGCGGGGACGCCGTAGGATGAGCGCATGATCGAGAGCGTGGGGGACCAGTGGGGTGAGTATCTGCGACTGAGCCGCCGCATGAGCGAGCACACCATCGACGCCTACCGGGGGGACCTGCGCGCGCTCCTGGACTACGTGGGGCTTCGATGGGACGCGCCCGCCGGCGAGTTCGGCCAGGCGCTCACGCACCGCTCCATCCGCTCGTGGCTGGCACACACGCTGGCAAGCGGGGGAGCACGCTCGACCATCGCGCGCCACACGGCGGCCATCCGCAATTTCACGGCGTGGGCCGTGCGCGAGGAAATCCTGGCGAACGACCCGGCCGCGGCGCTGACGAGCCCACGCGCGGATCAACGTCTTCCCACTCCCCTGGATGAGTCCGAGGCCCGCACCCTCATGAACCTGGCCCGCGCTGAGGCGGTGGACGGGAGTGCCGCGCAGATGCGCGCTTGGGCGATTCTCGAGCTCACCTACGCGTGCGGCCTGCGAGTGTCCGAAGTGTGTGCCCTCGACGTGTCCTCACTCAACCGTGAGGCTCTGACCGTGCGCGTGCTCGGCAAAGGAAATAAGGAACGCGTCGTGCCCTACGGCCCGCCGGCGCGCGAGGCACTCGACCACTGGCTGGTCCGAGGCCGTCCGCAGTTGGTCGCCCAATCCAGTGGCGAGGCCCTGTTTCTCGGCGACCGCGGGGGGCGCATTGATCCTCGCGTTGTGCGCTCGATGGTCCATCGGCTGGCCGCCAAGGCGGGGGTACACGACGTCGCCCCCCACGGGCTGCGCCACTCGACGGCGACCCATCTCCTGCAAGGCGGCGCGGATCTGCGCGCCGTGCAGGAGATGCTCGGCCACGCCTCCTTGTCCACGACGCAGCGCTACACGCACGTGGACACCGCTCGCCTGAGCGCCATCTATCAACGTGCTCACCCTCGCGCCTGAGGCCTCCTCTGGCGCTACCCGTCCCAGGGGAGGAGACGAGGCCGCCCCACCGTCAGGCGGATCGGGTCGATATATGCGGTCGGGCCCGTCTTCGCTCCCCAGTGCAGGGTGTCCGATCCCTCCTCGACGACCCCGATGACCTGCCCCGCGGTCACGGCCTGCCCTGCTGATACGCTCGGCGTGACTGGCAGATAGGTGGACCATACCGCGCGGCCGCGCACGTCGTGGCGAAGAGACACGACCTGGCGACCGCCGACCTGGCCTGCGAAGGTCACCGTCCCGTTGGCGCACGCGTAGACCGGCGAGCCGGACGGATAGGAAAGGGTGACCCCCCGTCTGCCGGGCAGCCAGTCGTGGGCGGGAGGAGCGAAGGAGGAGACGACGGGCACGGGGGAGCCGCTGGGCCACTGCCAGAGTGTGCCGCTCTCCGTGCCGCCTGCTGGCGGAGCCAGGAGGGCGAGCACTATGGCGCCGAGGAGCAGCGCGAGAGCAGCGAGACAACGCTCGGCGTGAAGCGGACGGTTATTCATACGTCCACGATGTGCCCGGGACCCCTGTGCGATCCAGTCGACGTCGTTGCCTTGTGCATGGCGCCCCGAACGCGCAGACCCCTGTGGATAACGCGGCGTCGGAGCGAGAGAGGCTCGTCACCCTGTGGATGGGCACCCAGGCCTCGTCGATGAACGTGAAAGTCGGCACACTCACACCCTCCACGTCCCTGAGGCTAGTGGGTCCATGAGGTAAGATAGCCGGGCACTTGCCTTGTGCAGGTGACTTCGCGTGCCATTTATCGCGACCCACGGGAGACCGCCAGGGTAGCGAGGCGCGGCGGCTTCGGTCCCTGTGGGGATGGTCGCCGGTCATGGCACCAGGGTACGCACCGCGTACAGCAAACCGATAACCCGGGGGAAACCCCACTGATCACTCGCGACTTGCGGGGAAAGGACGAACCATGGCAATCGTTACCATGCGTCAGCTCCTCGAGTCCGGTGTCCACTTCGGCCACCAGACTCGCCGTTGGAACCCGAAGATGAAGCGCTTCATCCTCACCGAGCGCAACGGTATCTATATCATCGACCTGCAGCAGACCATCGCTGACATCGACATCGCCTTCGATTTCGTGAAGCAGACCGTCGCCCACGGCGGCACACTGCTCTTCGTCGGCACCAAGAAGCAGGCCCAGGAAGCCGTGGCCGAGCAGGCCCAGCGCGTCGGCATGCCCTACGTGAACCACCGTTGGCTCGGCGGCATGCTCACCAACTTCTCGACCGTTGCTACCCGTCTGCAGCGCCTGAAGGAACTCGAGCAGATCGACTTCGACGACGTGGCCTCTTCGGGTCACACCAAGAAGGAACTGCTCATGATGCGCCGCGAGAAGGACAAGCTGTCCCGCACGCTCGGCGGCATCCGCGACATGGCCAAGGTTCCCTCGGCCGTGTGGATCGTCGATCCCAAGAAGGAGCACCTCGCGGTCTCCGAGGCTCGCAAGCTGCACATCCCGATCGTCGCCATCCTCGACACCAACGCTGATCCGGACGAGGTCGACTACCGCATCCCCGGCAACGATGACGCCATCCGCGCCGTCGCGCTGCTCACCCGCGTGATCGCCGACGCCGTCGCCGAGGGCCTCATCGCCCGCTCCGACGTGCGCAAGGGCAAGGGCGAAGAGACCGCCGCTGAGCCGCTGGCCGAGTGGGAGCGCGAGCTCCTCGAGGGCGAGGTCAAGGCCGACGAGGCTGCCGCCGCTGAGGTCGCCGAAGAGTCGACCCCCAAGCAGGACTGAACTTTTTAACTGAGAGGAATCATCCGATGGCGAATTTCACCGCTGCAGATGTGAAGGCGCTGCGTGAGCAGACCGGCGCCGGCATGATGGATGTCAAGAAGGCTCTGACCGAGGCCGACGGCGACGCCGAGAAGGCTCTCGAGATCATCCGCCTGAAGGGCCTGAAGTCCCTGTCCAAGCGCGAGGGCCGCCAGGCCTCCGCCGGCCTGCTGGCCGCGCAGACCGACGGCACCGTCGGCGTGCTGGTCGAGGTCAACTCCGAGACCGACTTCGTCGCCAAGAACCAGAAGTTCATTGACTTCTCCAACGAGGTTCTGGCTGCCGCCGTCGCTTCGGGCGCCGCCGACCTGGACGCACTGCTCGCCTCCCCCATGGGCGAGGGCACCGTCAAGGACCGCCTGGACGCCTTCGCCGCGATCATCGGCGAGAAGCTGCAGGTTGGCCGCATCGTGCGCGTTGAGGGCGACAACGTCGACCTTTACCTGCACCAGACCAGCCCGGACCTGCCCCCGCAGGTCGGCGTCTTCGTCGTGACTGACGCTGCCGGCAAGGCCGTTGCCCACGACATCGCGATGCACGTCGCCGCCTACATGCCCGCTTACCTCAACCGCGAGTCGGTTCCCGCCGACGTGCTTGAGAAGGAGCGCGCCACCCTCGAGAAGATCACCCTCGAGGAGGGCAAGCCCGCCAACATCGTTCCCAAGATCGTTGAGGGCCGCCTGAACGCGTTCTACAAGGACAACTGCCTCGTTGACCAGGCCTACGCCCGTGACCCCTCGAAGTCCGTCGGCCAGATCCTCAAGGAGGCCGGCGCCACGGTCACCAACTTCGTGCGCGTGCACGTGGGTGCCTGATTCGGTCTGTGCGTCAGCTTGCTGACAGTTGGGAGCGGCTCCGCCTAACGGCGGGGCCGCTTCCCTTTTACCAGGTAGTATGGTTCCTAACCGTTCCGCCCATCTCGGGCCGTCATAAAGGAGAAGCGTCATGTCGACGAAGCGCCGCGTTTTGCTCAAGCTTTCCGGAGAGGCGTTTGGAGGTGGGTCTATCGGCTTGGACCCCAAGGTCGTCCGCAATATTGCTGAGCAGGTGGCGAGCGCCGTGCGCGAGGGCGTGCAGGTTGCGATTGTCGTCGGTGGTGGCAACTTCTTCCGCGGCGCCCAGCTGGCTCGTGAGGGCCTGGAGCGTTCCCGCGCCGACTACATGGGTATGCTTGGTACCGTCATGAACGCTCTGGCCCTCCAGGACTTCATCGACCAGTCGGGGATTCCCGCACGCGTTCAGACGGCCATCACGATGGCCCAGGTCGCTGAACCGTATCTGCCGCTGCGGGCGATCCGTCACCTGGAGAAGGGGCGCGTCGTCGTGTTCGGCGCCGGCGCAGGCCTGCCCTACTTCTCGACCGACACCGTCTCGGCGCAGCGCGCGCTTGAGATTCACTGTGACGAGCTCCTGGTGGCGAAGAACGGCGTGGACGGCGTCTACGACGACGATCCGAACAAGAACCCCAACGCGCATCGTTTCGACTCGCTGACCTATTCGGAGGCGCTGCGGCGCGACCTGAAGGTGATCGACGGCTCGGCGCTGGCGCTGTGCCGCGAGAATGGCCTGACCACTCGCATCTTCGGCATGGGTGGGGAAGGCGCGGTCACACGCGCGCTCTTGGGCGCTGAAATCGGTACCCTAGTGACGGCGTGATATAACCTTCACAGACCACTGACGTTAAGGAGCACATAGTGATCGACGATATTCTCCTCGAAGCCGAGGACAAGATGGACAAGGCCGTCGAGGCTGCCCGCCATGAGTTCACGAACATCCGCACGGGGCGCGCGACGTCTTCGATGTTCGAGCAGCTGCTGGTGGACTACTACGGCGCGCCCACCCCGATGCAGCAGCTCGCGAGCTTCCAGATTCCCGAGGCGCGCACGGTGCTTATTTCCCCCTTCGACCGCACGGCGACGCAGGAGATTATCCGCACGCTGCGCGAGTCCGACCTGGGCGTGAACCCCACGGACGACGGCAACATTGTTCGTGTCGTGCTGCCTGCGCTGACCGAGGAACGCCGCAAGGAGTACGTCAAGCAGGCTAAGAGCAAGGCTGAGGATGGTCGTGTCTCCGTGCGCGGCGTGCGCCGCAAGGCCAAGGATCAGCTGGATCGCCTCAAGAAGGATGGCGAGGCGTCCGAGGACGACGTCGATCGCGCAGAGAAGAACCTTGATTCGATGACGAAGGCTCACACGGAGCAGATCGACAAGATGCTCGCGACGAAGGAAAGCGAACTGCTGACGATCTGATGGCGTCAACGGATTCTTCACTGCTGGCTCGTATCTTTTCCCCGGGCCCCACGCGCGACAATCATCCAGCGAGTGGGGCGACGGGGAAGGCGGGTCGTAACCTTCCGCAGGCGATCACGACGGCGGTTGTCCTCATCGTTGCCGTCGCGGTCCCCCTGTTTACCTCGCTTCCGGCGTTCGTCGGCGTCATCGGCTTTGTGTGTCTCGTTGGTATCTGGGAGCTGGCCGGCGCTTTTGCGCGCATGGGCATCACGCTCACCGTGACACCGCTGTACGTGGGCGCGATCGGCATGATCACGTGTGCGTGGTGGCTGGGCAGCGAGGGCACGCTCTTCGCGCTGTATATCACGGTCTTCGTGTGCGCTGCGTGGAGGCTGCTCGACCGGCGGCAGGAGTCGCGGATGAGCGACGTCGTCTCCTCGACGTTCACGGCTGTCTACGTGCCCTTCTTGGCCTCTTTCGTCGTACTAATGCTCGCGGCGTGGCGCGATCCGTGGGTGTTTGTCGTCTTTGAGCTGATGGTCATCGCGAACGACACGGGCGGGTGGGCTGCCGGTGTCTTGTTCGGCAAGCATCCCATGGCCCCGGCCCTGTCTCCGAAGAAGTCGTGGGAGGGCTTCGCTGGTTCCGCGGCTACTGCGGTCGGTGTCGGTTGCGTGGGGCTGTGGCTGCTGGGTGCCGCCTGGTGGTGGGGCATCGTCGCCGGTGTTTCGATCGCGTTCGTGGGCACGATGGGTGACCTGACCGAGTCGCTGATTAAGCGTGAGTCGGGGCTCAAAGACATGTCCCACATCCTGCCCGGGCACGGTGGCGTTCTGGACCGGGTGGACGCGCTGCTAATGAGCGCGCCGGTCGCCTACTTCATCTTCGCGTGGGCGCTGCCCGGTATTTCTTGGGAGTCGAGCCATTGAGCCTCACGACTACGACAGGACGCGGGGCGCAGGGCCGCTCCCGCGAGGAGGCCACGGCCTCGGCGCAGCGTCTCCACGGTGCGCGCCGAGAGGTGCGCCCGAGCGATCAGCCGCCGGAGGGGGCGACGCATAAGGACGCGAAGCCCGTCCTGTCCTTCACCGCTCGGCGCCGGGGCAAGGCTCCCTCGCACTTGGCTGATTTCGACGCGGCCGGGCGCAAGCAGGTGCTCAAGGACCTGGGGCTGCCCGCATTCCGTGCGGATCAGCTCTCGCGCCACTACTTCACGCACTTCGTGGCCGACCCTGAGCGCATGAGTGACATTCCGGCTGGCATGCGCGCCCAGGTGAGCGAGGCTCTCCTGCCGACGCTCGTGTCGAAGGTCGTCTCGTTGGAGGCGGACGGCGGCCGCACGATCAAGGACCTGTGGCGGCTGTACGACGGGGCCCAGGTGGAGTCGGTGCTCATGCGCTACCCGCAGCGCACCACCCTGTGCGTGTCCTCGCAGGCCGGTTGCGGCATGGCGTGTCCGTTCTGTGCGACGGGGCAGATGGGCCTGAGTCGTAACCTGTCGACGGCGGAAATCGTCGATCAGGTCCGCTACGCGCAGGCGGCATGCCGAGATGGAGCGCTCGCCGGTGGACCCACGACGCTGTCGAACGTCGTGTTCATGGGAATGGGTGAGCCGCTGGCCAATTACAAGACGGTGATCGGCGCCCTGCATCGCCTCATCGATCCCGCGCCAGAGGGTTTCGGTATGAGCGCGCGCAATATTACCGTCTCCACGGTCGGCCTGGTTCCCGCGATTAAGAAGCTCGCGGGGGAGGGGATGCCGGTGACACTCGCGGTGTCGCTGCATGCTCCCGACGACGATCTGCGTGATGAGCTCATTCCGATCAACTCGCGCTGGAAGGTCGGGGAGCTCCTGGATGCTGCCCGCGCCTACTTCCTGGCAACGGGACGGCGCGTGTCGATCGAGTACGCGCTCATCAAGGACATGAACGATCAGGAGTGGCGCGCCCAGCTTCTGGCCGATGAGCTCAACAAACGAGGCCATGGCTGGGTTCACGTGAACCCGATCCCCCTGAACCCGACGCCGGGATCGATTTGGACGGCGTCTACGAAGCATGCCCAGGATGCGTTCGTCAAGCGCCTGCGCGACAACGGAATTGCGACGTCGATTCGCGATACCCGGGGTTCTGACATCGACGGCGCGTGCGGTCAGCTGGCCACGGCGGTTTCCGAGGGGCGCAGGTCCGCCGGTGAGGAGCGCGCGTGAGGACGAACGATTTTTCGCGCACGTTCTTGCGCGAGGGCTACGACATGAGCGAGGTGCGCGCATTCCTCGCCGATGTGGAGCGCACAATCAGGGGGCAGGCGAGCGATCCGGATGAGATCGTGACCGCCCGCAAGGCTGAGGAGATAGAGTTTTCCGTCAAGTTCCGTGGCTTCAACATGGACCAGGTGGACGCCGAGATCGATCGCTTGATCGGCGTGTTGAGGGGGCTTGATCGCGACCGCGAGTGGGCGGCCCAGCGTGAGGGCGAGGCCGGCGAGGAAGTGTCGGCTGCGCACGCGCACGAGCCCGCCCCGGCCTCGTTGACCGACTCGCGCAGCGGCCCCGAAGCGCCGGCAATTCCTTCCGCAGTCTCTCAGGTGCCCGCAATTCCTTCCGCAGCCTCTCAGGCGCCCGCCGCCTCCGACATCTGGCCAATCGCCCCTGAGACGCGTATACCCCGGGCGGATTCTGGTGACGTGCCGGTGTCCCCGGAGCCGCCAGAAGCACTCGTTGTCCCCGCGCCGACCGTAGACGCGAGCGCGCCCGTGGCCACCGATAGCCTCGACGTCGACCGCATGCTCGATCGCCTCGCGGCCGATCCGCCCATCCAGACGGTCGTGGACCAGGTGGCCGCCGAGTTCGGCACCCAGGAGGCCGTCGATGAGATTCTTCGTTCCATGACTCAGAGTAAGGAGCAATGATGACTGAGTTCCCTAAGGTTGGTATCTTCTCCAAGGGCTACCACCGCGGACAGGTCGATGCGTTCTTTGAGGATGCGCGTCGCGCGTACGAGGGGGGTCTACCTCCCGAGCAGTTCAGCGCGGAGCAGGTGCGCCTGGCGACCTTTGAGCTGAAGAACCGGGGCTACAACATCGAGGCCGTCGACGCCGCTATGAACCGCCTGGAGGCTGCGTTCGTTAAGCGCGACCGCGCCGATTCCGTGGCCGCCGAGGGCGAGGCCGCGTGGTACGACCGCGTCGCGGACCGCGCGACGACCCTGTATCCGCGCCTCCAGCGCCCCCGCGGTGAGCGTTTCGCCCACCCGAGCAGCGGGCGGGGCTACGACTGCGAGGCCGTGGATGATCTGCTTGATCGCATCGCCGCCTACTTCGACGAGGCCGGGGAGTTGACCGCGGACGAGATTCGCACCGCGACCTTCCGCGCTAAGCGTGGCAAGAAGGCCTACGCCGAGGGGCCGGTGGACGCCTACCTGGGGCGCGCGATCGAGATCCTGCTCGCGGTCGACTGATGGCTGGCCATCACGTGTCCGGGCTGGGCCCCATCCCCGTTGTTCTGCTCGGTTCGACCGGCTCGATTGGCACGCAGGCCCGCGAGGTCATCGAAGCGAACCGGGGCCGTTTCGACGTACTGGGCCTGAGCGCTGGCGGTTCGTCGGTCACCGAGCTCGCCGCGCAGGTCCTCGCCTTGAACCCCGCGTTCGTCGGCGTGGCCCGCGACGTGCGCGCGGAGCTGGCGGCCGCCGTGGAGTCGATGGGCGGCACGTGCCCGGAGGTGTTCGTCGGCGAGGACGCCTCGGTCGAGGTCGTGTGTGCTTCGGCTCAGCGTGCGCAGGAGCTGTATCCGAGCGTGACTCCCGTGGTTCTCAACGGTATTACGGGTGGCGTGGGGTTGTCCTCGACGCTCGCGTCCCTGCGCTGCGGCGCCCGCCTGGCGCTGGCGAACAAGGAGTCGCTGGTCGTGGGCGGCGCGCTGGTGAAGAACGCGATGCGTTTCCCCGGGCAGATCGTGCCGGTGGATTCGGAGCACTCGGCGATCGCGCAGGCCCTGGCTTCGGGCGTGCACGAGCGGGGGCTGACGTCGCCGGTCGTGTCGGGGCACTCGGAGGTCGCTGACCTGGTGCTGACTGCTTCGGGCGGGCCTTTCCGTGGTCGTACTCGCGAGCAGCTGCGCGGGGTGCGCGCGGAGCAGGCGCTGGCGCACCCGACGTGGGATATGGGTCCGGTCGTGACGATCAATTCCTCCACGCTCATCAACAAGGGCCTGGAGCTGATCGAGGCCCACCTGCTCTTCGACGTGGAGCCGGAGCATATTGTGGCGACGGTTCACCCGCAGTCGATCGTGCACTCGATGGTGACGTGGCGCGACGGGGCGACGACGTTGCAGGCATCCCCTCCGGATATGCGCTTGCCGATCGCGCTGGGGCTGACGTGGCCGGAGCGCCTCGATGGCGTGGAGGAGCCCCTGTCGTGGGGCAATCCTTCGCAGTGGACGTTTGAGCCGGTGGACGACCAGACGTTCCCGGCGATTAATCTGGCGCGTTTTGCCGTCGGCGCTTCGGCCACGCATCCCGCGGTGCTCAACGCCGCGAATGAGGTGATGGTCGACGCCTTCATCGAGGGTGCCGTTCCGTGGCTCGCGATCGTCGACACTGTGTCGGCGATCGTTCATGAGCACGAGGGTGTCGCGGACCCCTCGCTGGAGGATATTGTGGCCGCGCAGCGCTGGGCCGACCGGCGCGCACGCGAGTGTGTCGCGGCTGGTCAATGGAAGGATATGTGAGCGTGGGTTCTATCGTCGGTATCGTCGTCATCATCGTGGGGATTTTGGCGTCGGTCGCACTGCACGAGGTGGGGCACATGCTACCCGCCAAGAAGTTCGGCGTCCTGGTGCCGGATTATGCGGTGGGTTTCGGTCCAGCCCTGTGGAAGAAGAAGATCGGGGATACGACGTATGCGCTGCGCGCTATCCTGCTCGGCGGCTACGTGAAGATCGTCGGCATGTACGCGCCGGCGCGCCCGGGCACGCGCCTGGTGGGGCGGGGTGGTAAGCCGACGCTCGCTCAGGAGGCTCGCGAGGCCTCGGCGGAGGAGATCCCGCAGGGGCAGGAGCATCGCGCGTTCTACCTGCTCAGCGCGCCCAAGAAGGTCGTGGTGATGCTGGGCGGGCCCCTCATGAACCTGCTGATCGCGATCGTGCTCAGCGCCGTGACGATGATCGGGATCGGGGCTCCCACCGCCTCGCGCACCATCGCGGCGGTGCCGGCGACGATCTCCACGTCCTCGGGTGAGGTTGCTTCTCCCGCCTACGAGGCGGGGGTGCGTCCCGGGGACACGGTGGAGGCGTGGAACGGGCAGCCGGTCGCGACCTTCGCGGAGCTTCAGCAGGCCGTGGGCGCGACCCCCGAGGGTGAGTCCGCGACTCTGACCGTTGAGCGTGACGGTGGACGCGTGGATCTGACGGTGACGCCTGTCACGGGTGCTCAGGGTGCGCGTTACGTGGGAGTGACGGCCGCCTACGAGTACGTGTCGGCCTCGCCCGCGGACGTCGCTCGGGCTGACTGGCAGATGTTCACGGGCACCGCCTCGGTGGTTGTGCGCCTGCCGCAGGCCGTGTGGCAGGTGGGTCGCTCAATCGTCACCGACGAGGAACGTGATGCGAGCGGCGTCGTGTCGGTCGTGGGCGTGGGCCGCATGGCCGGCGAGGTGACGGGGGATTCGGCGGCCCTGGGTCTGCGCGACACCCGTCAGGTGGTCGCTGTGCTGCTGAGTCTGCTGGCGTCGCTGAACATGGCGCTCTTCGTCTTCAACTTGATCCCGCTTCCGCCTCTGGATGGCGGTCATATCCTCGGTGCCGTGTTTGAAGGCGTGCGCCGCCAGGCGGCACGCCTGCGGGGCGCGCAGGACCCGGGTCCCGCGGACACGGCTCGCCTGGTTCCGCTGACCTGGGCCGTGGGCGGCCTGCTCGTCGCGATGAGCGTCATCCTGATCGTCGCTGACATCGTCAAGCCCGTGTCCCTCGGTTGACGTGGCGGCGCCGACCCTATCGGCGGCGGGCGGAAAGCGAGCCTTCCCACGTGGCTGGCGTCCGCGTGGGAAGGAATGGCCCGGGTGCGCGATAATGGGCGGGTGAGTGAAATCAATCTTGGTATGCCCGACGTCGCGGCGTCGCCGTTCCCGCGTCGGCCCACGCATCGCCTGATGGTGGGAGACGTTCCCGTGGGCGGTGGGGCGCCGGTGTCCGTCCAGTCCATGACGACCACGAAGACGCACGATATTGGCGCGACGCTGCAGCAGATCGCGGAGCTGACCGCCGCGGGCTGTGACATCGTGCGCGTCGCGTGCCCGACGGATAAGGATGCCGATGCGCTGCCGATCATCGCGAAGCAGTCCCGTATTCCCGTCATCGCGGACATTCACTTCAAGCCGAAGTACGTGTTCCAGGCGATCGAGGCCGGTTGCGGCGCCGTGCGCGTGAACCCGGGCAACATCCGTAAGTTCGACGACCAGGTGAAGGACATCTGCAAGGCGGCCTCCGATCACGGCGTCTCCCTACGTATCGGCGTGAACGCGGGTTCGCTGGATCCGCGCCTGCTGAAGAAGTACGGCCGCGCGACGCCCGAGGCCCTGGTCGAGTCGGCGATCTGGGAGGCCTCTCTTTTCGAGGAGAACGACTTCCACGACTTCAAGATTTCGGTCAAGCACCACGACGTGCTCACCATGGTTCAGGCCTACCGGATGCTCTCGGAGGCGGGGGACTGGCCGCTGCACCTGGGTGTCACCGAGGCTGGGCCTGCCTTCCAGGGCACGATTAAGTCTGTGTCCGCCTTTTCGATTCTGCTGGCCGAGGGCATCGGTGACACGATTCGTGTCTCCCTGTCGGCGCCTCCCGTGGAGGAGGTCAAGGTGGGCACGAAGATGCTGGAGTTTTTGGGCCTGCGTGACAAGACCCTCGAGATCGTGTCCTGCCCCTCCTGTGGCCGAGCTCAGGTGGACGTGTGGACGCTGGCCGAGAACGTCACCGAAGGGCTCAAGGACTTGACCGTCCCGCTGCGCGTGGCCGTCATGGGGTGCGTTGTCAACGGCCCGGGTGAGGCTCGTGAGGCGGACCTGGGTGTCGCCTCGGGCAATGGCAAGGGCCAGATCTTCATCCGCGGTGAGGTGGTGGAGACGGTGCCCGAGGACCAGATCGTCGAGACGCTGATCCGTCGCGCTAACGCGTTGGCCGAGGAACTCGGCCTCGAACCGGGGTCAGGAACCGTTGAGGTTGCTCCGATCACCGCCCCGGACGTGAAACTTCCGGGCATCGATCGCTGAGCGTTGGAGGATTCATCATGCGTCTTCGTACCCTTGCCTGCCTGTCCCTGATCGGCGGCGCGTGCGCGCTGGCGGCCAGCGGTTTTCCGCGGCGCATTGGCCTGACCGCGTCTCAGGCCGACGTGTCGCTGCCCGGCGACCTGCTCCTGCCTGGCGCGAACGTGGTCGTGGACCGCGGCGTCGCCATCGACGCCCCCGCCTCCGTCGTGTGGGACGTGCTCGGGCGCGCCTTTGAGCCCGAGGACGAGTCGACGATCGTGGACGTTGAGGAGGAGGATCACGTGCTCATGCGGGTGGCCGCGCCCGGCGCTCCCGCGGGGGCCCCGGCCTCGGGCACGTGCGTGATCGCCCTGCTGCCCCTGTCCCCGTCGCGCACCCTGCTGCATATTCGCGAGCGTCACGAGGCCTCGGGCCGTGAGCTGGCGCTCGTGTGGGCGGGCGTCACTGCGGAGTCCCTATCGTCCCTGTCCATGCTGCGCGACATCCGCGAGGCATGCGTCGGCGCGCTTGCCGATGCCTGATTAGTCTCCTTCGAGTCCGTTCGGTTGGACAGCCATCCCCGTTGGTGTTGTAGTATCGCTTCGTACGCAACGCCGACGGGGATGTTGCGCTATCCGAAGGGGGATACGGTGTTCTTCATTTCCACCGCTCTGCTCGCGCTCGTGGGCTTGTTTGTCGCGCTCCTGTGGGCGTGGACGTGGTCCGGCGTCGGCGCGAGCGCCCGTCGCGTCGCGATGCGCATGGATCTGCGCGGTGGATCGGCCAGCGCGGAGATGACGCGCCTGGTGTGGCCGCTCATGCCCCTGCTCTCCGTCGTCTGGTTCGTCACCGCTGACCTGGTGGGTCGTGAGGCCGCCGGCCTCGACACGCTCGGCCCCTGCGCTCTGCTCCTGGGCCTCCTCGCCGCCATGATCCTGGTCGCTGTCCAGTCCCTGTACCTGGGTGGCATGCCCGAGTGGGCCTACCCGGGGTGGATGGCGCGCCGCTACTACGCCGCGCACCCGCAGGCACGCGAGCGCGAGCTGGGGGTCGGTGCTCTCATCTGAGGGACTCCGAGCCCCGATGAGGGGCCACACGGCTGTGCCGGTGGCCCACCTGGTGGCGCGTGCCGTACTCTTGGACCATGCTTCGAAATCTCTCGACTTTCTTCCTGCGGACCCTGCGCGAGGACCCGGCCGACGCCGAGGTCAATTCCCATAAGCTTCTGGTTCGCGCCGGTTACATCCGCCGCTGTGCCCCCGGCATCTACACGTGGCTTCCTCTCGGCCTGCGCACGCTGCGCAAGATCGAGAACATCGTGCGCGAGGAGATGGACGCGATGGGCGCCCAGGAGGTGCACTTCCCGGGCCTGATTCCCGCTGAGCCTTACAAGGCGACGAACCGCTGGGAGGAGTACGGCCCGACGCTGTTCAAGCTTAACGATCGCAAGGGCGGCGACTACCTGCTGGCCCCCACTCACGAGGAGATGTTCACTCTCCTGGTGAAGGACATGTACTCCTCGTACAAGGACCTGCCCGCGACGCTGTACCAGATTCAGACGAAGTACCGCGACGAGGCGCGTCCGCGCGCCGGCCTGATCCGTGGCCGCGAATTCGTCATGAAGGACGCCTACTCCTTCGACATTGACGACCAGGGCCTGGACGCCTCGTACCAGGCTGAGCGCGACACCTACGAGCGCATCTTCCAGCGCCTGGGCCTGCGCTACGTCATCGTCTCCGCGATGAGTGGCGCGATGGGCGGCTCTCGCTCGGAGGAGTTCCTGCACCCCTCGCCGATCGGCGAGGATACGTTCGTGGCGTCCCCGGGCGGCTACGCTGCCAACGCCGAGGCCGTGACGACCCCCGTCCCCGAGGCCGTCGATGCGTCCGGCGTGCCCGCGCCCGTGGAGGTCCCCACGCCCGATGCCCCCACGATCGAGGCGCTCGTCGATCTGCTCAACGATCAGTACCCGCGTGATGATCGTCCCTGGACCGCCGCCGACACGCTGAAGAACGTCGTCGTGACGCTCACCCACCCGGACGGGCAGCGTGAGCTCCTCGTCGTGGGCGTGCCCGGCGACCGCGACGTCGACATGAAGCGCCTCGAGGCCGCCGTGGCCCCCGCCGAGGTTGAGATGGCGTCGGATTCGGACTTCGAGCCGCACCCCGAGCTGGTGCGCGGCTACATCGGCCCCACGGTCCTGGGACCCAACTCGCCGAAGCGCGTCGTGGATGAGGAGGGCAACGCCTCCGGTTCCGTGCGCTACCTGGTCGATCCCCGCGTTGTCGAGGGCACAGCCTGGGTGACGGGCGCGAACGCCGAGCAGCGTCACGTCCTGAACCTGGTCATGGGCCGCGACTTCACCGCCGACGGGACGATCGAGGCCGCCGAGGTGCGCGAGGGCGACCTGGCCCCCGACGGTTCGGGCCCCCTTCATCTGGAGCGTGGCATCGAGATCGGCCACATCTTCCAGCTGGGCCGCAAGTACGCCAAGGCGCTGGGCCTGACCGTCCTCGACGAAAACGGCAAGACCCAGGTCGTGACCATGGGCTCCTACGGTATCGGCGTCACCCGCGTCATGGCGGCACTGGCCGAGGCCAACTGCGACGACAAGGGACTGAGCTGGCCCGCGCAGATCGCCCCCTTCGACGTGCACGTCCTGGCCACGGGCAAGGGCGATGAGGTCTTCGAGACCGCACAGTCTCTGGGCGAGCAGCTCGACGCGGCCGGTCTGGACGTCCTGGTGGACGACCGCCGGAAGGTCAGCGCGGGCGTGAAGTTCAAGGATTTCGAGCTTGTGGGCGTGCCCTTCGGTCTGGTCGTGGGCCGGTCGCTGGCCGACGGCCAGGTCGAGATCCGCGTGCGCGCTACCGGTGAGACGATCGTGGTGCCCGTCGAGGAGGCCGTCGCTCGTCTGCGCGAGGCCCACGCGGCGGCCCTGAAGGGGGAGTGACATGGCTATTCGTCCCATCCGCATCATCGGTGACCCGGTCCTGCGCACCGTGTGCGACCCGATCACGGACATCACCCCGAACGTGAAGGCTCTCGTCGAGGACCTGCTCGAGGGCGTCGACATGGACGGGCGCGCGGGTCTCGCTGCCAACCAGATCGGCGTGAGCCTGCGTGCCTTCTCCTGGAACATCGACGGGGAGATCGGCTACGTGCTCAACCCCCGCATCGTCGCCCTGAGCGAGGACGAGTACCAGGACGGCGACGAGGGATGCCTGTCGGTTCCTGACCTGTGGTACCCAACCGAGCGTGCCTGGTACGCGCGCTGCGAGGGCACGGACCTGGACGGCAAGAAGGTTGTCGTTGAGGGTGAGGAGCTCATGGCCCGCTGCATCCAGCACGAGTGCGACCACCTGGACGGCCACATCTACATCGACCGTCTGGATCGCCCGACTCGCAAGAAGGCGCTGCGCGACATCCGCAACGCTGGCTTCTGAGAGAGACGGCGCCACCGCGTGAGAACGCGCCGAGGAATGGAGTGCATTCCTCGGCGCGTTCCACTATCCTGTAATCACATCGTGCGTGCCGATCAGGCACGGTTCATTGCGACTCGCGGCGACTTAGGACGTAGGGGAAGACGATCCTGACAAAGCCAACAGGAGGAACAATGAGAGGGTCATACACCCGCGGTGTACTTTTCGTGCACTCAACACCGCCAGCTCTGTGCCCGCACATCGAGTGGGCGTTGGGCACCGCGCTCGGCCAGGAGGTCCGCCTCCAGTGGTCGGATCAGGAAGCGGCGCCGGGCATGGTTCGCTGCGAGTTTTCGTGGGTAGGACCGATCGGCTCGGGCGCCCGTTTGGCGTCCGCGCTGCGCGGTTGGGAGCACCTGCGTTACGAGGTGACTGAGGAAGCCACGGCCTCGAGCGACGGGGGACGCTGGTGCCACACCCCGTCCCTGGGTATCTTCCACTCTCAGATGGATTCCGTGGGTAACGTTGTGGTCCCCGAGGATCGTATCCGCGCCGCCATGGAGTCCGCCTCCTCCTATCAGGAGCTGCTCGAGGGGCTTGACTTGGCCCTCGGTCAGGCCTGGGATGACGAGCTCGAATCGTTCCGTCACGCCGGCGCCGGCGCGCCCGTGCGCTGGTTGAACAACCGGGTGGGCTGATGGGGTCTATCGCCGACCTGTTGGGTGACCAGCTGCGTGCGGGCTTAGCGCAGCTGGTCGATCCCGACGCCGACGGGGAAGCACCCGACACGGCCCAGGCCTCGTCGGTCGGCTCGTCGTCGGCGAGCCCCACGGCCGCGGAGCTCGCGCGCGAGGCCGCGATGGAGGCCGTCCTCGATGAGGCGGACCTGGAGCCTGCGCACGCGCGAACGGAGCTGACGCTGCGCTCGGACCTGGACATGGATGACGTATCGCTGTACGCCGTCGTCGCGCGCATCGAACGCGAGGCGAAGGTGGGTTTCAGCGACGCGCAGATCGAGGGATGGCAGACCCTCGGGGACCTGCTCGACGCGGCCGCCACCGCCGCTTCACAGTCCTGACGCAAGGGGAACGTTAGGGGAGTGTCAACGACGTTCCCAATGTTCGTAAAGTGCCTGAAAATAGGGCGCTTCGGGCCTACGATGGAGGCGGATCGCCGGGGGTTGTCCGGCGCTGACTCGAACGGAAGGAACGACGTTGACCCGCACCGAAGAGGATCTGCTTGGCACGCGCGAAGTACCCGATGACGCGTACTGGGGCATTCACACGCTGCGCGCCATTGAGAACTATCAGATCTCTGGCCGCACCATCAACGAGGCGCCCGAGCTGATCCGCGCCTTCGCGCAGGTGAAGAAGGCTTGCGCGATGGCGAACATGCAGCTCAAGGCCATGAAGCCCGTGAAGGCTGAGGCCATCATTTCCGCCTGCGACGAGATCATTGAAAACGGGCGCTGCATGGACCAGTTCCCCGTCGATCAGTTCCAGGGAGGTGCCGGAACCTCCGTGAATATGAACGCGAACGAGGTCATCGCGAACCTGGCGCTGGAAATCCTGGGGGAGGAGAAGGGAAACTACGACGTCATCAACCCCAACGATCACGTCAACCGTTCCCAGTCGACGAACGACGCCTACCCGACGGCCTTCCGCATCGCCCTGTGGCGCAAGGTGAATCGCCTGCGCAAGGCCATCGACGAGCTGGCCGACTCCTTCGACGAGAAGGGCGCGGAGTTCCGACACATCCTGACGATGGGGCGCACGCAGCTCCAGGACGCCGTCCCCATGTCGCTGGGCAGCGAGTTCTCCGCATTCGCGCACACGCTGCGCGAGGAGGACGAGCGCCTGGTGAACAACGCAGAGCTGCTCCTGGAGACGAACCTGGGCGCGACCGCGATCGGAACGGGCCTGAACACCCCGGACGGCTATCAGCAGGTCGTCGTGCGTCACCTGCGGCGCATCACGGGCGCGCGCGTCGTCGGCTCCCCGAACCTGCTGGAGGCGACCTCCGACACGGGTGCCTACGTGTCCATGCACGCCACGATCAAGCGCAGCGCCGTGAAGCTGTCGAAGGTCTGCAACGATCTGCGCCTGCTGGCGTCGGGGCCGCGCGCCGGCCTCAACGAGATTAACCTGCCGAAGATGGCGGCCGGCTCGTCGATCATGCCGGCGAAGGTCAACCCGGTGATCCCCGAGGTCGTCAACCAGGTGTGCTTCAAGGTCATCGGCAACGACCAGACCGTCACCATGGCCGCCGAGGCCGGTCAGCTCCAGCTCAACGTCATGGAGCCCGTCATCGCGCAGGCGCTCATCGAGTCGATTAACCTGCTCGTGAACGCCTGCGACACGTTGCGTGAGCGCTGCGTCTCGGGTATTACCGCGAACGAGGAGGTGTGCCGCGGCTACGTGGAGAACTCCATCGGCATCGTCACCTACTTCAACGACGTCATCGGCCACCACCTGGGCGACGTCGTCGGCAAGAGGGCTGCCGCCGAAGGCAAGACCGTCCGCGAGGTCATCCACGAGATGGAGCTCCTCTCCGAGACCGAGGTGGAGCGTATCCTGTCTCCCGAAAACCTCGCGCACCCGAAGTACGCGGGCACCGAGGAGGAGTGAGCTCGATCCTTGCCGCCTGATCGAATGGCGCAGGCCGGGGTTCCCGCGTGGGGCCCCGGCCTGGTCGTTTGCCGGTGCCGCTAGGGGAGCAGGGACTCCTTGAAGGAGCGAACGAAGGTACCGAAGCGCTCCACGCGGTCCGAGAAGTAGCGGTAGATGCGCCTGCGCGCGTCACCCACGTACTCGACGGTGTGCAGCTCCTCGTAGCGGAAACGGCCGTGCTCGTCGACGAGGGAGGAGTCGACCAGGCGCCCTGTGATCTCGCAGCGGAAGTGCGTGTACGTGCCGTCGTCCGTGGCCTCGAGGACCCGGCACAGGAGGCTCATCTGTGAATCGTCGAGGACGGGGATGCCGTCGTGGTCGCTCGAATCCAGCTGCGCGTGCCTGAGCTTATCGCCGCCCGAGACTGTTCCGGCATACTCGAACAGGCCCATGGCCTCGGCCCCGAAGAGATTGAGCGAGCAGACTCCCGAGCGCTTGATCGATCGGGCGGCATGCGTGGTGGAATCGCAGCCGATCATCACCATCTGTCCCAGCGAGTACGAGGAGGACCCCGTCGTGATGCCGACGCCGACGGCGTCGTCCGGGTAGGCCAGTATGTAGACGGGAAAGCCGTAGTAGAACTTTTCTGTTTCGTAGGGAACGTGCATGCTCCCATTGTGCACCGGTCGCGGCGCGTGGGCAGCCGCTGTTCCACCGGCGTGAAGGATGAGGCCGGGGACCCGCGTGGGGCCCCCGGCCTCGTCAGTTGTCGTTAGGCACCGCGGTGGAGGAGCGGGCGCCTAACGGCGCTCACTCCTCGCCGGCGTGATCCGAGCCTGCGATGGAGTAGTTGAACAGGTCGTACTTCGCGATCGCCTGGCCGACGACCGACGGGTCAACCTGACCCTTGTCGGCCAGGGCGGCCAGCGTGCGCACGACCATCGACTCGGCGTCGATGTGGTACCAGCGGCGAGCGGCGCGACGCGTGTCGGAGAAGCCGAAGCCGTCCGCGCCGAGCACGTGGTAGTCGCCGGGCACCCACTGGCGGATCTGGTCGGGCAGCATACGGTCGAAGTCCGAGGAGGCGACGAAGGGGCCCTCGCGACCGGCGAGCTTGACGGACACGTAGGGCGTGCGGCGCGGCTCGTCGGGGTGCAGGAAGTTGTGCTCCTCGGCGTCCAGGCCGTCGCGGCGCAGCTCGTTCCACGAGGTCACGGACCACACGGCGGCGTCCACGCCCCAGTCGCGGGCCAGCAGCTCGCGGGCCTCGCGCGCCCACGGCACGCCCACGCCGGAGGCGAGCAGCTGAGCCTTGGGGCCGCCGAAGTTCTGGTGCTCATCGAGGTTGTAGATGCCCTTGATGATGCCTTCGACGTCCACGTTCTCAGGCTCGGCCGGCTGGTGGATGGGCTCGTTGTAGACGGTGATGTAGTACATGACGTTCGGGTCGCGACCGCCCGCGTCGCCGTACATGCGCTCCAGGCCGTCCGCCATGATGTGGCGGATCTCGTAGGCGTAGGCCGGGTCGTAGGACACGAACGCGTGGTTGGTCGCGGCCAAAACCTGAGAGTGACCGTCCATGTGCTGCAGGCCCTCGCCCGCGAGCGTCGTGCGGCCGGCGGTCGCGCCGATGACGAAGCCCTTGGTCAGCTGGTCGCCCGCGGCCCAGAACTGGTCGCCGGTGCGCTGGAAGCCGAACATCGAGTAGAAGATGTAGATCGGCACCATCGGCAGGTCGTGCGTCGCGTATGCCGTGCCGACGACCTGGAAGGCGGCCGAGGAGCCGGCCTCGGTGATGCCCGTGTGCAGGATGCGGCCCTGCTCGGACTCGCGGTAGGACAGCATCATGTCCGCGTCGACGGGCGTGTAGGACTGGCCGGTCGTGTTGAAGATCTTCGCCGACGGGAAGATCGCGTCCAGGCCGAAGGTGCGGGCCTCGTCGGGGATGATCGGCACGAAGTACTTGCCGACCTCCTTGTCCTTGAGGAGGTCCTTGATGAGGCGCACGAGGGCCATGGTCGTGGCGACCTCGAGCTTGCCGGAGCCCTTGGACAGCGCCTCGAAGGGGCGCGTGGGCAGGGTGGGGAGCTTGGGCGCACGGTCGGCGCGGCGCTCGGGCACCCAACCGCCGAGGATTTCGCGGCGCTCCTTCATGTACTGCAGGGCCGGGTGGTCGGCCGGCGGCATGTAGTACGGCGGCATGTAGGGATCGCGCTCGAGTTCCTCGTCCGTGATCGGGATCTGCAGGCGATCACGCAGCTGCTTGGCGTCCTCGAGCGTCAGCTTCTTCATCTGGTGCGTCGAGTTACGGCCGGCGAAGTGCGTGCCGAGGGCGTAGCCCTTGATGGTGTGGGCGAGGACGACGGTCGGCTGGCCGGTGTGCTCCATGGCGGCCTTGTAGGCGGCGTAGACCTTGCGGTAGTCGTGGCCGCCGCGCTTGAGTTCCCACAGCTGGTCGTCGGTCCAGTTCTTGACCATTTCCTTGGTGCGCGGGTCGCGGCCGAAGAAGTGCTCGCGCACGTAGGCGCCGTCGTTCGCGCGGAACGTCTGGTAGTCGCCGTCCAGGGTTTCGTTCATGACGTGGACGAGGGCGTCGTCCTTGTCGGCGGCGAGGAGCTGGTCCCAGCCTCGTCCCCAGATGACCTTGATAACGTTCCAGCCGGCGCCCTTGAAGAAGGCTTCGAGCTCCTGGATGATCTTGCCGTTGCCGCGCACCGGGCCGTCGAGGCGCTGGAGGTTGCAGTTGATGACGAAGGTCAGGTTGTCGAGGCGCTGCTGGGCGGCGAGCTGGAGCATGCCGCGGGATTCGGGCTCGTCCATTTCGCCGTCGCCGATGAAGGCCCAGGTGTGCTGCTGGGAGGTGTCCTTGATGCCGTTCATGTGCAGGTAGCGGTCGAACCACGCCTGGTAGATGGCTTCGGCGGGGCCCAGGCCGAGCGAGACCGTGGGGAACTCCCAGAAGTGGTCGAGCTGGCGCGGGTGCGGGTAGGAGGGCAGGCCGTGAGCGGTGGAGACCTGCTGGCGGAAGCCGTCCATCTCCTCTTCGGAGAGGCGTCCTTCGAGGAAGGCGCGGGCGTAGGGGCCGGGGGAGGCGTGTCCCTGGAAGAAGACGTGGTCGCCGCCGCCGGGGTGGTCCTTGCCGCGGAAGAAGTGGTTGAGGCCGACCTCGTAGAGGGTGGCAACCGAGGCGTAGGAAGAGATGTGTCCGCCCACCTTGACGCCGGGGCGTTGAGCGCGCGTCACCTGGACGGCGGCGTTCCAGCGGATCCAGCGGCGGTATTCGCGCTCCATGGCTTCGTCGCCGGGGAAGTAGGGTTCCTGGTCAACGGGGATGGTGTTGACGTAGGGGGTCGTGTATTCCTGGGGGAGCTGGACGCCGTTGCGGCGCGCTTCGCTGAGCATGTGCAGCAGGATGTAGCGCGCGCGGGGGCCGCCCTTTTCGTTGATGAGTCCGGTCAGGGACTCGACCCATTCGGCGGTTTCCTGCGGGTCGTTGTCGGGGACCTGGGGGATCAGCCCGTTGACGACGACGGGGCGTGACTCGTGGAGTTGGCTCACGGTGTACCTTCTCGCTTGACTCGGAGCTGCGACGTGCAGCGTTCGTGGGCGGAGTCTTCGATCGACACCGCGCATATCGGGACCATTGTCCCACTAATGGTGTGGCTTTGCTAGCGTTTGGGTGCGCGCGAGCCTATGAGGTGCGTATCACCGCGCGTTGTCGTGGCGCGAGTATGTAAACCCGCTGGTCAGTGGCGACCTGGTGGGGAGGTGTGTTTCGCCTGGTGTTATCCCTTGCGTTCGACCTGCTTTCATGCCCTAGGATGAAGGCGTGAACGTTGATATGACACTGAGCGCCAGCTCGTTGATGGGTGGTGCTGCGTGATGGCAGTGAGCCTGGGTTTTGCGTCCGATGCGATCGTGCAGGAGTTTTACGTCGATGACGACGTGGATCAGGGTGTGCGCGACGCGATTGAAGGGGAGACGGGTCAGCCGCTCGTTGACGTCGATTACGCGGACGTCGTGGACGGCGCGATCGTCTGGTGGCGCGCCGACGACGCCGAGGAGGAGGACCTTGCGGACGTCCTCGTGGACGCCATGTCGAACCTGGATGACGGCGGCCTGATCTGGGTCCTGATCCCCAAGCCGGGACGCCCCAACTCCGTGCGCGTGGGCGACGTGGAGGAGGCCGCGGAGATCGCTGGCCTGCACGCGACGACGTCGACGGCGCTGGGGGCGAACTGGGCGGGCGTGCGCCTGACCGCGCGTCCTCGTTCGCGCCGCTAGTTTCATCGACGAGGCCGGGGTTCCTCCGCGCTGCCGTGCGCTGTGTCGCTCGGCCTCGGATGTGACCGTGCGTGCCTGTTCTGGTAGATTGGCGCGTGCGTGGGGCCTTTAGCTCAGTTGGCTAGAGCGTCTGGTTTACACCCAGAAGGTCATCGGTTCGAGCCCGGTAGGGCCCACAAACGCTCAGGGGCCGGAAGCGACAGCTTCCGGCCCCTAAGTGTTTGCTGCGAGCACTGCGGGCGACGTGCGTCAGTCCTCCTGCGCGCTCTCCTCGGTGGGTGACTCGTCCTTCCCCTGAGCCAGCTCCTGCTGGGCTGCTTCGAGGTTCTTGCGTACCGTTTTGGTGAGCGGGTGGTCTTCGCCTAGGATGCGAGCACAGTCTTTGGTGACCTGCTCGTATAGGGTGATGGCCTCCTCTAGGCGGCCCACCGCACGGTATGCGCCTGCGAGGTTGTTGCGCGAGGTGAGGGTGTCGGGGTGGTCTTTGCCCAGGACGCGGATACGGTCGGGCAGGACCTGCTCGTATAGGGTGATGGCCTCCTCTAGGCGGCCCACCGCACGGTATGCGCCTGCGAGGTTGTTGCGCGAGGTGAGGGTGTCGGGGTGGTCTTTGCCCAGGACGCGGATACGGTCGGGCAGGACCTGCTCGTATAGGGTGATGGCCTCCTCTAGGCGGCCCACCGCACGGTATGCGCCTGCGAGGTTGTTGCGCGAGGTGAGGGTGTCGGGGTGGTCTTTGCCCAGGACGCGGATACGGTCGGGCAGGACCTGCTCGTATAGGGTGATGGCCTCATCTAGGCGGCCCGTCGACTCGTATGCGCCTGCGAGGTTGTTACGCGTTGCGAGTGTTTTGGGATCGTGACTACCTTGAACTCGGACAAGGTCGTCTAGGACTTGCTCATATAAATTGATAGCTCTATCGAGTTGTCCGCACAACTCGTAGCAAGAAGCGAGGTTGTTACGGACCGTGAGAATTAGAGCGTGGTCAGCGCCGAGAACTTTGGTGCCATGTTTTATGAGTTGTTCGGACTGTGTAATGGCTTCGTCAAGGCGGCCAGCTGTTCTATAGGCGTAGAGCAGATTGCTGTGCATATAGAGTGTTTCAAAGTGTTCCGCGCCGTGGAAATCGATGCTCTTTTTTAGGTTCTCTTCGTACATATTGATGGCCACATCGAGATAACCTGCGAAGTGCCATACAACGGCCAGACTGTTCAACAGAGTGAGTTGGTCTTCGGTGTTCGAAGCGAATCGTTCTGCCGCCAGCAGAACTGTGCTGCTAAGCGTGATTCCGTCGTGGGAAAGATCAAGATCATACGCTTGTGTGAGTGCATGGTTGAGCATGAAACGAATTTGCGTACTCGCCAACAGCTGCTGGGAATAAGTTTGGTCACCGATTGCGCGGAGTTGTTCGATCAGAGCGAGTGTTTCTTGCCGGCGGAAATATGTGTTGTTGCGAGGGATGATATCGATGTTTACTCTGCCCAGTAGAATTACGGCGGATCGGTATGCTTCCGCAGCTTCATTTGCATTCCAGGATTCGCGGAAAGCATGCGCTTGGAGGCGATGAAGCATCGTCGTCGCTTTGTCTGCGCTCTGCTGAACGATGGATCTGTGAATGAGCTCGGTGAGCGCATCGTGCGCGTCTTCGTCTTCGGCTCGGTTAGCGTCTTGAAGTCCTCGGTCGTCCTGCTGCTCGATGGTGGGGTCGAGCCATCGCGTGGGTACGCCGGACTCCGCAAGCAACGCAAGCGTTCCCAAGAGGTATCGAGCAGCCTGCTTTGCGCCATCCTCCAGGTTCTCGAGTGCATCCTCGATGGCCATAGATAGAGCGGTGGCCACGTCGTCTGTGTAGTAGTCTCCGGGGACCGGGTGGATGACACGTTCACTGCCGTATGCATCGAGGCGTTCCAGGTAGCGAGTGAGTGATCGGTCGCTGTTGCGTGCAGTCGCCGCGGCTTGCGCGATAGCCAGAGGCAAGTCGCCCAGGCGCTCGGCCAACGCATCTGCGGAGTCGTGATCGTCGGACTTCATGACCGTGAGGAGGAAATTGATCGACTCGCTGCGATCGAACATCCCGACCTTCATCGTCGTCCAGTCTTGATGTTCCCAGCCGGTGTCGTTCGTTGTCGTTGCGATCACGCGCAAGCCGTTGCCGCTCGGAATGAGTCCCGTCAGGTGATTGATGTCTTCCACGTTGTCGAAGACGATGAGCCTGTCGGCAGCAGGCGTGGACTTTAAGTGGCCGAGGCAACGACGGATGATTACGTCCTGAGTGGGTTGGTCGCTCGTGTCGATCTTAAATTGCTTAGCGAGCTCGACCAGCCCGCTTTTGATTGACTCTGGTGAACCTGCATGCACCCATGCGACGAGGCTCCAGTTTGCGTCTTCGCATTCTTGTGCAAGGGCTGCGGCAAGCTGTGTCTTTCCGCAGCCACGCATACCCACCAAAACCGTGCGCTGCCTCGTTGGATCGGAAATCAGTGCTTTCAACTGTCCGTGCACGCCACGATCGACAAAACGGTCTCCCGCTACTGCATCCGGTCGGCTACCGAAAATGACGGGACTGACGGCAGGGGAAGACTTCCCCTTGAGAAGGTCAATGATCGTTTGATGATCGTCGTCAACCTTGTCGAACCGGGCGTTCGCCCCCTGTTCAAAACGTGCTATTTGATTTGCCAGGTCCGGGAAACAATGCAATAGCCTGGTGAGGGCGACGGGTTGGAACCTGGGTGACCAAGGTGCGAGAGTGAGGAATTCTTCCGCGATTCGATCGAGGAGCGTTTCGTAGTGAGCCTGCATCTCGTCGCTGGAGTAATCGGGAAGTGGTGCAGCGTGACCTCTGAGCTGTTCGGCGAAGCACCGGGGTTGCTGTACTGCCCGGGTAAGGGCATTGTCGTCCTCTGCCAGGTCCTTGATCGTTTCGCGTGCAGCTTCGGCTAGCTGAGCTGTGGCTTGCTTAACTTGTTTCCCACCCAGGCCATTGTGCTTGAGTGCGTCCTGAATGGCATCAAGTTCGGATTTTACTGCGCCGTTCAGTGATCGAATCATCTCTGCATTGGGGCTGTCAAGAGCATCGGATTTGATGTCGGCGAGCAAGTTGAGAAACTCCTGCCCGCCATCGATCATGTCAGCGACGCGGCCAAAACCGGCCATCTTGACCAAGGTCTTGACGACTGTGATCGACAGGTTTGCGACGCTGCTGTTTGTGCTCATGGACACAGTCTACACATGACAGCAAGTCGATGTGACCACACGTTGAAACGTGTGACGGTGTGGCTGTTTGTCAGTGAGTCTTGACAGAGCGCCCGAAGGTGTGCTTGAGGACAGTGTCCGAGCGTGGCGCGTTAGTCCTCCTGTGCGCTCTCCTCGGTGGGTGAGCTGTCCTCTTGCTGCGCCAGCTCCCGCCGGGCTGCCTCGAGGTTCTCGAGTACCGTTTTGGTGAGCGGGTGGTCTTCGCCCAGAACACGAATACGGTCGGTGAGGACCTGCTCGTATAGGGTGATGGCCTCGGTGAGGCGGCCCGCCGACTCGTATGCGCCTGCGAGGTTGTTGCGCGAGGTCAGGGTGTCGGGGTGGTCTTCGCCTAGGATGCGAGCACAGTCTTTGGTGACCTGCTCGTACAGGGTGATGGCCTCGGTGAGGCGGCCCGCCGACTCGTATGCGCCTGCGAGGTCGTTGCGCGTGATGCGGGTATGGCGGTGTGTGTTGCCTAGGGTGCGAGCGCGTGCTTCAAGCACGTACTCGTACATCTTGATGGCATCGTTGAGACGGCCAGCGGATGCGTATGCGTCGGCGAGATTATTGCGTGTGACGAGCGTATGTTTGTGGTCCGATTTCAGCACGCGGTCGCGGTTTTCGATCACTTGCTCGGCCAGTGCGATGGATTCTGAAAGGCGGTCCGCATCTGCGTATGCAAGTGCGAGGTAGCTGCCCGTCATCAAGGTGTCCTCATGGTCGGATCCCAGAATGCGAGTGCGTTCGTCAAGGACCTGTTCGAAAAGATCAATGGCATCGTCAGTGCGATTCGCCCAGTAGTAGGCGTATGCGAGATCATTCTGTATGGTCAGGGTGACATGGTGGGTAGGCCCTAGATCATGCTTGCTGTCGCTCAACACCTCCTCGTAGCGATTGATCGCATCGGCGGAGCGTCCGGCATGCAGGTAAGCGTATGCGAGGTGTGAACGCAAACTGAGAATGTCGAGAGCATCCACAACTTGCAGACCCCAAAGTGTGTCCACAGATTGCTCGAGTGAGAGGGCCTCGGGAGAAAGCCCGAGATCACGTGCATGAGTGAAGGCTTGGCAGAGGGCAGACGTAAAGTGCCGATAGTCTCGGAGATAATGGAAACAATCCTGAGCGCCAAAGGCACGAAGGTGTTCGATGAGGTTGCGTGTTTCTTGAAAACGTGCATCTGAATCATCAGATGGCAATCTGTCAATGTCCACAGAAGCTAGCAGTCGAACGGCCGAGTTGTATGCAACTGGCCGTTCCTCTTTGCTCCAGGACTCGCGGAATACCTGAGCCTGGACACGATGAAGCGTGAGTGTCGCTTTGTCTGCGGACTGCTGAATGATCGAGCTCCGAATTAGCGCCGTAAGCACGTAATGCGCTTGGTCATCAAGCTCTGGTTTAGCCCCCTGATATGCTTGATTGCCTTGCCGCTCAGTCACGGGGTCAAGCCACCGTTTGGGAACTCCTGTTCCGGCGAGCAGTGAAAGGATGCAAAGCTGTTGGAAGGCAATGTGTTGTAAACTCTCTTCGAGCCTATCGAGTGCGGATTTCATTGCCATCGATAGTGTTGTTGAAACGTCATGCCGATACTCGTCCCCGGGAATCGCATGGATGACACATTGGCTACTGAAAATGTGCAAACGTTCCAGATACTGAGCTAAGATCCAATCCTCATTGAGAGCTGTTGCTGCGGCTTGCGCGATAGCGAGAGGCAAGTCGCCGAGGCGCTCGGCCAACGCATCTGCGGAGTCGTGATCGTCGGACTTTGTGAGCGTGAGGAGGTAATTGATCGAATCGCTGCGATCGAACACCCCGACCTTGATCGTCGTCCAGTTATTATGTTCCCAGCCGGTGTTGTCGTTCGTCGTCGTCGCGATCACGCGCACGCCGTCGCCGCTCGGAATGAGTCTCGTCAGGTGATTGATGTCCTCCACGTTGTCGAAGACGATGAGCCTGTCGGCAGCAGGCGCGTTCTTTAAGTGGTCGAGGCAACGACTGGCGATTTCGCCCCGATCGTCTAGGTCACTCGTGTCAATTCCGAGTTGCTTGGTGAGTTCGAACAGGTCGCCCTGGATTGATTCGCGTGATACCGCGTTTATCCATGCGACGAGGTTCCAGTTTGCGTCTTCGCACTGTTTGGCGAGAGATGCAGCAAGCTGGGTCTTTCCGCAGCCGCGCATGCCCACCAGAACCGTGCGCTGCTTAGTTGTATCGGTGATCAGCTCATCTAATTGGTCTTGCTCAACACGAGCGACAAAACGGCTACCAGTAGTAACGTCCGGTCGACTTCCGAATATTATGCGGGTTTGCTTGTCCTCATGACGAGACACCTCGGCCAGGTTGGACAAGACCGTATCGAGCATCTCATGCGTCATCTCGTGTGCTTGGAGAGAACGACGAGAATTATCTTGGATCTCGTCGATTCCAGACAAAATGCTCTTGAACGCCTCAATCTGAAACCTGGGGGACCATGGGGCGACAGCGCTGTACTCGGCAGTAACTGCTTCCACAAGCTCGTCGAAATACGGCTCAGCTGCAGCGTCGATGTTCATGCGGCGTCGATTAGCGTGCTCCCGTAGCGTCTCTGGAAAGCTCTCGGGGCTGCAGACTGCACTGAGGAGAAGCGCGCCATCATCGGCGATCTTTTCGAGGATGATTTCAACTTCGGTGCAGGCACCCGAGAGTAGATCAGGATCGACGCCTTGGTTGCTACAACGTTCTCGCATCGCCTTCATGCGTGTCATCAAGGCCTGACTAACGCGACGTTCAATCTGGTTCTTCGATTCATCGGTGCGGCGCAACACCCGCGACAGAGTGCCGACAAGCTCCTGACCGTCTCCAACAAGATCAGCACCAACAGAACTATCGCATGCACGCAGCAACACCTTCGTCAGGGCTACGCCAACATTTGCTACCGCGACAACTACAGGATCAGCCATACACGATACTTTACATGAAAGATCTCAACAGATGTTGTAGGTGCCACAGTGGCTGAATGCAAAGTCTTCAAATTGTGGGGCCGGAAGCTCTTGCTTCCGGCCCCCCGCCGTGTCTGTCTGCCTGTTTGTCAGTCTGCCTTGACGAAGCGCTTGAAGGTACTCATGAGCGCGCCGTCAGCAGGCGACGCGCGTCAGTCCTCCTGCGCGCTCTCCTCGGTGGGTGACTCCTTCTCCTGCCGCTCCAGCTGCCGTTTGGCTGTTTCGAGGTTCTTGCGTACCGTCTTGGTGAGCGGGTGGTCTTCGCTTAGGATGCGAGCACAGTCTTTGGTGACCTGCTTGTATAGGGTGATGGCCTCCTCTAGGCGGCCCGCCGCATAGTATGCGCTTGCGAGGTTGTTGCGCGAGCTGAGGGTGTCGGGGTGGTCTTCGCCCAGGACACGGATACGGTCGGGCAGGACCTGCTCGAACAGGGTGATGGCCTCCTCTAGGCGGCCCGCCGACTCGTATGTGTATGCGAGGTTGTTGCGCGAGGTGAGGGTGAGGGGACGGTCTTCGCCCAGGACGCGAGCACAGTCTTTGGTGACCTGCTCGTACAGGGTGATGGCCTCGGTGAGGCGGCCCGCCGACTCGTATGCGGCTGCGAGGTTGTTGCGCGAGGTGAGGGTGTCGGAGTGGTCTTCGCCCAGGACGCGGATACGGTCGGGCAGGACCTGTTCGTACAGGGTGATGGCCTCCTCTAGGCGGCCCGCCGACTCGTATGCGTATGCGAGGTTGTTGCGCGAGGTGAGGGTGAGGGGGTGGTCTTCGCCCAGGACGCGAGCACAGTCTTTGGTTACCTGCTCGTACAGGGTGATGGCCTCGGTGAGGTGGCCCGCCGCACGGTGTGCGCCTGCGAGGTTGTTGCGCGAGGTGAGGGTGAGGGGGTGGTCTTCGCCCAGGACGCGAGCACAGTCTTTGGTGACCTGCTCGTACAGGGTGATGGCCTCGGTGAGGCGGCCCACAGACTCGTATGCGTATGCCAGGTTGTTGCGCGAGCTGAGGGTGTCGGGGTGGTCTTCGCCCAGGACGCGAGCACAGTCTTTGGTGACCTGCTCGTACAGGGTGATGGCCTCCTCTAGGCGGCCCACCGCATAGTATGCGCCTGCGAGGTTGTTGCGCGAGGCCAGGGTGGCGGGGTGGTCTTCGCCCAGGACGCGAGCACAGTCTTTGGTGACCTGCTCGAACAGGGTGATGGCCTCCTCTAGGCGGCCCGCCGACTCGTATG
>ERZ772978.25-NODE-25-length-79043-cov-231.201_pt1 | contig 79043 bp, 68 predicted proteins | sample MGYA00511675_ERZ772978 | MGnify/ENA primary metagenome ERZ772978 (study PRJEB29015, sample SAMEA2738092) | human oral metagenome | biome: human oral; feature: human-associated habitat; material: saliva | place: China | collected 2156 ... | reverse complement strand
ACCCCGACAGCCGCCACAACCGCCACAAGCACGGGGGCACTGCACCCGATATGGGGCACTGCACCCGTTACGTGGCGCTGCACCCGATATGGGGCACTGCACCCGTTACGTGGCGGTGCACCCGAACAGAAGAGGTGCATTGCCTACGGATCGGGTGCAGTGCCCCAACATACAAGAACAAACGCGGAACTGGCACACCGAACCACTCACCGCCACACCCCTCCATGCGCAGCTGGGCCCTACTGGTGGCAGGACGGGCACGCCGCCCACGCCACCACCTGCACCCCGGCCCACTCCGACACCTCCCACACCCTTACATGCGAAGAGCCGGTTAACGGACAAAACGTGTTGGCTTTGTAGCGACTATTCAGCTTGGTAGTATGCCAAAGCCGGTGTTGAAGGCGGGTGTTTCATCGTGGTGGCATGTGGGTGCGTCGTAGACGACGAGGCCGGGGCACCTCGTGGGTAACCCCGGCCTCGGCCTCACGCGATACGCCCGAGCCACGTTCGCATCGCGTCAGGCGAAAACCTATACAAACTGCCTCAACTGGCCCCCGTTATCAGGCGCGGTACCTGCGCAGGGCGATCACCCCAGCGCCGATGAGGCCTAGGAGGGCCGCCGCACCGGCGAAGCCTCCCGCGACCGTGCCCGTGCGTGCGAGCTTCGGAGCAGGCGTCTGCTTCGCGGGCGTCGCGGGCGTGGAAGGCACGGGCGTCGAAGTCACCGAGGGCGCGGGGGCGGGCGTCGCGGGCGTGGAAGGCACGGGCGTCGCGGGCGCGGAAGGCACGGGCGTCGCGGGCGTGGAAGGCACGGGCGTCGAAGTCACCGAGGGCGCGGGGGCGGGTGTCGAAGGCACAGGCGTCGAAGGTGTGGAGCTCGGCTCGGGTGTCGGATTATTCGCCACCTTGCGGATCACGATGTCGGTGTTCGCACCCACGGCGCGCGCGTCGGCGGGGTTATTGGGGTCGACTGTCCCAGCGCCGGCATCAAGGCCGAAGACGTTTTGGCCGGGGACAATCTCGTAGCCGGCTGGGATCGCCGGGATAGCCGTCGCGGCGGCGCGCGACGGATCGTTCTGATCGTTGGCATAGGACTGTGCCGCGTGCACGGTGCCGTCGGCATCAACGAGACGAACCTTACCGAGGGATGAGTAGAAGACCTCGCATGCAAAGTGCAAGTCGGGCTGATCCGGATCGAAGTTCACTGCGGGAGCGCTCACTTCGAGCGTGTACTGGCCGGCGACGACGGGACTGGGAAGCATGGGGAGCCCACCGGCGCCTTCGCGCGGAGTGTACTCCTGGCGGGGTTCGATGATGGTGCCGTTGTCATCGGCAAGGTAGCAGGTTGCCGGTCCCGCGACGTCTGCCGCGTAGGCTGGGACCTGCAGGACACTGGGGATCGCGGCGAGGCCGAAGATGGCCACGGCAGCGCCGACGCGCACGATCGATGGGGCATGCATGGACGTTGTCCTTTCATGGTCAGGTTACACCCACCACCTTACCGGGTATCCACATTCCTGTCTTCTATTCGAGTCTCGAATCGCGCCGATCTGTCACGCCTCCGCACGGCGCATCACTGGTCAGAGTCGCCCACCTCTCCCCCACCGGCAGCACCCACACACGCCGCCAGGCGCTTCGCCCCACGCGTAGAGCACTGAGAACGAGGCCGGGGCACCCACGCGGGCAACCCCGGCCTCGTACATCCACGTGAGGTGAAATCAGTGCCCCGGCCAGCTGCGAATCGTCGTCAGCGCGGCAACCGAGTACCGGTCCCACACGCGCCCACCGACACGCACTGCCCCCTCCAGGATGATCACCGACCAGGGCAGGGCGACCACGTAAGCGACCCAGAACGGAACCAGGCCGAAGGAGGCCAGCGCGATCAGCACGTAGGACGGGATCTGCAAGACTGCGGTGCCCGCGAATCCCGCGAGCTGCATCAGCATCGTCAACAGGAACGAGCCGGTCCCCTTCGTCGCGAGCGGCGAGACACCCGGCGGCTGTACCGGGTACACCCAGCGCGCATTCACGACGAGGGTCGTTGCGGCCGCGCCCGAGAAGAGGACGATGCCCATCACTTGGTGGAAGACGAAGTCGGACGCACCAGCCCTCGTGATGGCGTCGTGAATGAGGTATCCGAGCGCCTGGGGCACGAGGACGACGAGGGAACCGACGAGGCGTCCGCGGCGTTCCTCCCGGCCGCTCATCCCCGAGGAAATGACGATCCAGGCACCCGTCGAATCGTATTGCATGAGCGCTCCCACGCTCAGGCCCATGGTCACGGGCACGAGGTAGAGGAAGATCCCCGTGAAGAGCACCTGCTGCCCATCGACCGCCACGCGCCCCAAGAGCACCCCGATGATCGGGAAGAGAATAGCGAACACCATGTTCATGCTGAGGCGCGGATCCACGATCCAGTAGCGCAGCGTGCGCGCCGCCAAAGACGCCGAGCGCACGCCGATACCGAGGCGTGTGAAGGTATCGACGCTACGCAGGCCAGCCGAACGCGACGCCGCGGTCCGTTGGCCTCGCGCTTCCTGCTCGGCGGACTCGTCGATGAGATAACGTCCCTCGTTGATGGCCCGCTGCGCGTCGGCACTGATCTCACCCGCGTAGCCGCTCATGACGGGACGCAGGACGGCCAGCCAGACACGCCAGCCGACAACAGCCGTGGCCAGCGTGACGAGGGCGCGGATACAGGCGGCACCCCACGCCCCCTCGAGCAGGGAGACAACAACGCCGAAGGGAGCGCCAACAGGCGACCACAGCGCGACGTTCAACCCGGCTTGGAACAGCTCCAGCGAGAAGTTATCCGACAGGAGCTTCATCCAGTAACCCAGCGGGGTCAGCACCACGAAAAAGGCGATCAAGCCGACCATCGTGACGGCGTCCTTCTTGCCCGAGCTATCGATACGCACCGCGAACCAGGTGCCGACCGCACGCGCCCACAGCACCGCAAGAGGAAGAGTGACGATGCCCGCGACCAGCCAGCCGAGGGCCGCCACCCATTGGGCCCGCCACAACGCAAACCACACGGGGACGAGAAGCGCCATGGCGGACATGACGCCGCCGGGCCCCACAGCGGTCGCGGCGACCAGTGCCGCCCCCAGCCGCTTGCTCGGCCCCACGTAGGGCGACAGACGCACGGGATCGAGTGAGTTGTCCATCGAGGCAAACGCAATGGGCAGGATCAGCCACAGGACAACGACAACGGGACCCACGATGGGAAGGAACGGCGTTGCCAGGTCGGCCTCGTCGGATCGGGCGAGGAACGCTGCCCCCACGAGCACGGACGCATAGATCCCACTGAAGTACAGGACGCCGAGGGCGGCCAGCACCAGCACGGCAGTCTGGCGGCGAACCGTGTTCCAGATGATGCGGAGCTTGAGGCGAATCAGTTGCCCAACCACGACAGGCCTTCCTCGGAGTGGACGCCGCCGACCAGGGAGGTGAAGCGCTCCCCCAGGTCGCCGCCCTGGGCGACCTCGTCGGTGGTGCCTGCGACGAGCACGCGCCCCTTGTCGATGATGGCCACGTGCGTGCACAGCTGCTGGACGGTCGCCATCACGTGCGAGGACAGGATGACGGTGCCGCCCCGGCGCGTGTAGTCCGTGAGGATCTGGCGGATGTTGGTCGCGGAAACGGGGTCGACAGCCTCGAAGGGTTCATCCAGGACGAGGAGACGCGGAGAATGAATGAGGGCTGCAGCCAGCGCGATCTTCTTGGTCATACCCGCCGAATAGTCGCCGATCAGCTTCTTGCCGGCCTCGGCCAGATCAAGGGCGTCCAGCAGTTCCTGAGCGCGCTCGCGGGCGGTAGAAGCGTCCAGCCCGTGCAGCATGGCGACGTGGACGAGGAAGTCGGGGCCGGAGAGTCGGTCGAGCAGGCGCATGCCGTCGGGCATGACGCCGAGCAGGCCGCGCGCCCGCTGGGTGTCGCCCCACACGTCGACACCGTGCACGTAGGCGGTGCCGCGATCGGGGGTGAGCAGGCCGGTGGCCATTGTCAGCGTCGTGGTCTTTCCGGCGCCGTTGGGGCCGACGATCCCGTAGAAAGACCCGGTGGGAATGTCGAGCGAGAGGTCCGCGACGGCGATGAGGTTGCCATAAATCTTGACGAGGCCTCGGATGGCCAGTGCGGTATCATCCCCGACGGGAACGGCGAGGGCCGCAGGCTGCGAATCGGACACGAGAGACTCCTTCACGCGTTGAAATACGCGCCGATTCTACGGCGGCATTGTGACGCTTGCGGACTCAGTCTCAGGACGCGACCGCGCGACCAGCGGCGCAAGAGTTCCTATCGAGCGCTGATGACAACGTTAAGCCCCTGGTCGGGGTGGTACGTCCAGGTCGCGCGGTACAGGCCCCACTGTTCCTCCTGGGTACCGTCAATGGCGCGCGTCAGGAGCATACGTTGGCGCATGGAGGCGGGGGCGTCGAGCTCGTCAAGAACGCACCGGAACCGGAGCCGATAAGCCTCGCCCGCTCTCGTTCTCCGCCTGCAGCGTGAGCGAGGATTTGTCCGCCGCCAGCCGCACGTAACTGCCGCTCGCGTGGCACGTATCGAGGGCCGAGGAAAAGGTCTGCGCCCCCGCGAAGCGTAGGTAGTACAGGGCGACGGCAGCGCCAAGAACCAGGACGATGGCAACGAGGAAGCCGAGGAGGAACATGACCAGGCCTCGGTGCGAGCGCTTCTTGCGACGAGGAAGGTCGCGGCGCAGGGGCAGGCGATCGACACTCTCATTGTCACTGCCGGAGGCGAGAGCATCGCCCAGGCCTCGCCCCTGGGGCTCGGAGGCGCGCGTGTACGCCTGGTCGGCAGAGACGAGCCTGTGCGCGTGAGCGGCTCGTCGACTGAGCGCGACGTCTGCGCGGGAAGGGACCCCCCAGTCCCCCTCACTGACAGAGAAGTCGCTCTCTTCATCCTGGGGACGGTCGAAGCCGGAGACGACCGGCTCGTCGAAGTGGGCGTATTCCCGCGCGGGGGCGGCCTGCGGGCGCGGGGCAAAGCTGCGCTGGTCGGCCGTGAGATCGGCGTCGGGGGCGAATCGGCTGGCCGGAGCAGCTGGCGCTGCGTCCGCGTCGGCAGGCCTCGGCGCGGCGGCAGACTCGACGCTACGCGCAGCAGCGGGTTCAGCACTCTCCGCGACAGCGGGTTCGATACTGCGCACGGAGGCAGACTCGGCGGCAGGACGGGCAGCAGCGGGCGCGGGATGGCGAGGCGCGGGATGGTGAGGCTCGGGCGCGCTGGTCGTGCGCGGCGACGCGCCCTGGGCGGGCACGGGAGCTGACGCAGCCTGACCGCGGGGCGGGACGACGGCGATGACGGTGCGCTCTACTGCGGGGGCGATGGCGCCCGCCCGCGGGCCTTCCACCACGGTTGCAGGTTTGGGGGTGGGAGCGTGCGTGCGTGCGCGACGGATGACGGGCGTCGGGGCGGTATCGACCGAGGTAGGGGCCGCCGGACCCGAGTAGCGTCCCGGCAGGGTGGGTTGTTCGCTCAGTCGCGTGGCGACGCCGCCGGGATAGCCGCGAGTGTCCGCGCCTGCATCGACTCGATACGCGTCCGGCGTTGCTGCCTTCATAGCCCCTCCATCAACAAAACACTTGCACTTGTCGAACAAGCATACTTGTCGATTACTCAGGAAGCAACAGGGTTAGTCAATCCCGAGAGTCTTGCGCAGGCGCGCGACGTGACCGGTCGCCTTGACGTTGTACTGGGCCAGAGCCACCGTGCCGTCGGGGCTGACGACCACGGTCGAGCGGATGATACCGACATAGGTGCGCCCGTAGTTCTTCTTCTCACCCCACGCGCCCCAGGCCTCGAGAATCTCATGATCCGGGTCGGAGGCGAGCGGGAAGGTCAGGGACTGCTTCTCCGTAAAGCGCTCGAGGGCGGCCATCGAATCAGCAGACACCCCGATGACGGAGTAGCCCGCTCCCTGCAGCGAGGCGAGCGAATCTCTAAAATCGCAGGCCTCCTTCGTGCAACCCGGCGTCGAGGCTTTCGGGTAGAAGTACACGACGACGCCGCGCGAGGAAGCGGCGAGCAGATCCGACAGGGACAGGGTCCCCTGGGTGGTTTGGGCAGTAAAGTCAGGGGCCTTCTGGCCAATCTCCAAAGCGCTCATGACCACAGTGTATCGACCGCCACTGTCCCTGGGCGACCCGGTTCGAACATTGTGCGCGAGATGGGACTCGAACCCACACGTCAAAGACACTGGAACCTAAATCCAGCGCGTCTGCCAATTCCGCCACTCGCGCGCGCACCCAAGTCTAGCGGATGGGCGCGGCCACGTCCGAACGCGCGCGGGCACGAGTCGCAGGCGGCAATGCCGATACCTTCAAGTCGGGCCACGTCCGAACGCGCGCGGGCACGAGGCCGGCGCACGCTCACGTCAGCGCGGTCGCGTTGATGGTCCCCTCGCCGAGCACTCGACTCCCCCGGTAAACGACCATCGACTGGCCCCGGGCCACCCCCCGCGCGCTCCCCTCGAGCACGACGCTGATGGTCCCAGCGTCCAGGTCCCGCGACAGCGACGCGACGGGAATGGGTGTGCCGTGCGCGCGCAGCTGCACGAAGAGGTTGGTCGCCTCCGACCCGTCGTCGTCGCGGGCCAACCACACGGCGTCCGTCGCCGTGATGCGAGAGATGGACAGCAGCTCGGAAGCGCCGACCACGACCTGGTTAGTCTCGGGCCTGGTCTCGAGGACGTAACGGGGGCGGCCATCGGGGGCTGGCGAGCCGATGCCCAAGCCCTTACGCTGGCCCACCGTGTAGTTCCAGTAGCCCTCGTGGCGGCCGAGCACCTCGCCGTCGGGGGTGACGATGTCGCCCTCGGAGGCACCCAGGTGGGCGCGCAGGAAGCCCTGCGTGTCCCCGTCGGGGATGAAGCAGATGTCGTAGGAGTCGGGCTTGTTGGACACGCCCAGGCCGAGGCGCTCCGCCTCGGCGCGCACCCACGCCTTGTTGGGCGCGTCGCCGAGCGGCAGGACGACGCGGGTCAGTTCCTCGGGTCCCATAACGGCCAGCACGTAGGACTGGTCTTTGAGGTTGTCGGCGCCGCGGTGCAACTCGGGGCCGGTCGCCCCGTCCACGATGGCCGCGTAGTGGCCGGTGCACACAGCGTCGAAGCCGAGGGCGCGGGCGCGGGCGGCGAGCTCACGGAACTTGACGAACTCGTTGCAGCGCACGCACGGGTTGGGGGTGCGCCCGGCCCGGTACTGCTCGACGAAGTCGGTGATGACAGTTTGCTCGAATTCGCTCGCCAGGTCCCACACGTAAAAGGGGATGCCGATGATCTCGGCGGCGCGGGCAGCATCCCCGGCATCCTCGATGGAGCAGCAGCCGCGCGAGCCGATGCGGCACTCCTGCGGCTGGGAGGACAGGGCCATGTGGACCCCGACCACCTCGTGTCCGGCCTCGACGGCTTTCGCGGCGGCGACGGCGGAGTCCACACCGCCGGACAGTGCTGCCAGAACTCGCATGCTCAGCGCTCCTCGTTTCGTTCGTTGCGCACGTGGGCGACGCCGTCCAGGGCTGCGCCCGCACGCATCGCGGCGGGCAGGGCGGACAGGAAGGCGTCGGTATCGTCGCGGGTCGTCTCGCGTCCGAGGGAGACACGCAGGACTCCGAGCGCCTGCTCTTCGGTGCGCCCCATCGCCATGACGATATCGGAGGGGCGGGTGACACCCGCGTGGCACGCGGACCCGGCGGACACCGCGATGCCGGCCATGTCGAAGGCCATGAGGACGGCCTCAGGGCGGGCGGTGGGCAGGGACAGGTGGATGATCGCCGGGCACGAGGCCGACTCCCCCGCCGTGAGCACCACGCCGTCGGGCAGGTGGGCCAACAGGTGCGCACGCAGGTCGGCCGCGTGGGCGGCGAAAGCGGCGCGCTCGCGAACGACCTCGGTGAGCGCGGCGCCGAGGGCGCACGCGCCCGCGACGTCGGGGGTTCCCGATCGGATCGATCGCTCGTGGCCGCCGCCGGGTCGGTCGGTCGTCATGGGGATGCCGCGCCGGGCGAGGAGAACGCCGGTGCCGGCTGGAGCGCCGATCTTGTGTCCGCCGACGCTCATGAGGTCGAGGCCGAGGCCGGCGAAGGACACGTCCAGCGTGGGGATGGCTTGGGCGGCATCGGAATGGGCGAGGCCTCCGCTGGCGTGTACGAGCTCAACGAAGTCTGCGACCGGCTGGATGGTGCCAATCTCGGAGGACACAAGGGCCATGGAACCGACTGCGAGGCGACCGTCCCACGACGGCGGTGCGTCGTGGCCAGAAACCACGGGTAGGATGGACACACCGCTCGCATCGACGGGCAGGACCTCCCAGGAGAAGCCCTCGCGTGAGGCAACCTCGCGCTGATGGGCGACCGCGTCGTGCTCGAGGCCGGAGACGACGATGAGGTCGCGCGCGCCGTCGCGGCCGCGCATGCCTCGGGCCGCAGCCATCACGCCGAGGGCATCGGATTCGGTGGCCCCGGAGGTGAAGATGACCTCGTGAATGTCGGCCCCCAAGGCCTCAGCGACCTGTTCGCGCGCGTCGTCGAGCATGCGACGGGCCCGCCGCCCTCCGAAGTGGAGGGCGGCGGGGTTGCCGGGGGTGGCGGCCAGGTCACGCTGGGCGCGAGTCCACGCATCAAGCGCGCACTCGCGCAGCGGCGTCGTGGCCGCGTGGTCGAGGTAGACACTCACGCCTGGGAGCGCGCCTCCTCGAGGATCGCCAGGGCGGCAGGGACGACCTCGCTCACGTCACCGACCACGCCAAAGTCCGCGATCTCGAAGATCGGGGCATCCGGGTCGTCGCACACGGCAACGATGTGGGCGGCGGACTGCATGCCCACCGTGTGGTGAATGGCGCCGGACACGCCCAGACCGATGTAGAGGTTGGGGGTGACGGTCAGGCCGGTCTGGCCGATCTGTTCGCTACGGGGCGCCCAGCCCTCGTCGCAGGCAACGCGGGTCGCACCCACGGCTCCGCCGAGGACGTCCGCGAGGGACTGAACCAGCCCAAAATCGCCGTCCACGCCGCGGCCACCGCACACGACGGTCGAGGCGTCGGTCAGGGACACGCCCTCCTCTTCGTCGGCCACGCTGGAAACCACCTCGACCGCGCTGGCCTCGGGGCTCAGATCGACGGCCAGGGCCTGCGGGGTCAGGGCGACGGGAGAGGCCACCGGGGCCTCGTCGATGATTCCGGAGGCGATGCCGACGATCGGAGTCTGGCCCTCGAGCACGATGCGCATCGACCAGGAGCCACCCAGGGCGGTCTTGCCGACCTGGAGCACGCCGCCGTCGAAGCCGACGGAGGACGCGCCGGAGACCACACCGGCCTCGGTGAGGGCGCCGACGCGGCCGGCGATTTCGCGACCGCGGTAGTCCGAGCACAGGAGCACCAGGCCAAAGCTGCCGGTCGCCAGCGCGGAGACAAGCACGTCAGAGGCAACCACCGAGGAACGCGCCGCGTCACCCAGGTCGGCGTGCAGCAGCTGGGTCGCGCCCAGCTCGGACAGCGCAGCCACGTCGGGGGTGGCGGCCAGGGACAGGGCGACGACGTCGGCGGAGGTCAGGGACGCGGCCAGCGTCACGGCCTGGCGGGCCAGGGGCGTCAGGTGATCGCCCGCCTGGTCGGCCAGAACGAGAATCGGGGAACTCATCTGCTGCGTCATGTCACTTCACCACCGAAAGGATGTAGTCGGCCAGAGCGCGCCCGCCCTCGCCGGCGTCCTGAATGATCGTGCCGGAACCGTCGCGCACGTTCTCCTCGCCGTGGGTAACGGCGGTCAGCGCGCGGCGCATGACGAGAGCCTCACCACCGGGAACCTCGACGAGGTCGTCGATGCCCCACTGGTCCAGCGGCTTCTTGCGAGCGGCCTTCATGGCGGCGAAGGCCGGGTAACGCGGCTCGTTGATCTGGTCGGTCACGGAGACGACGGCGGGCAGCGCGGCACGCACGGTCTCAGTGTAGCCGTCGACGGCGCGCTCAATGGTCACGGCGCCGTTCTCGACGCTCAGGGACCGAGCCAGGCCCAGCAGCGGCATGTGGGCCTTGGCGGCCAGGGCAGAGGGCAGCATGGAGGTCATCGCGTCCAGCGAGGCCATGCCGGTGATCACGAGATCAACGGGGCCGCACTCCTCGGCGATCTTCGCGATCGCGACGGAGAGCACGGAGGCGGTCGTGATGACGTCGGAGCCCTCAAGGAACTCGTCGGAGACGATGTAGGCGCGGTCCGCGCCCATCTGCAGGGCACGCATGAGCGCGTCCTCGGCGTCCTCGGGGCCCATCGTCAGGGCGACAACCTCGGCCTCGCGGCCCGCATCCTCTTCGGATTCCTTGAGCTGGACGGCTGCCTCGATGGCGTTTTCGTCCAGCTCGTTGAGCACATCGTCCTCACCGCGCACCAGGCGGCCGCCCTCAAAACGGCGTTCGGACTGCATGTCGGGGACATGCTTCACACACACGACAATTCTCATGGCTTCTAGCGTGCCACATTCCTCGCGGCTCGCCCATATGAGGGTCACCTCACCGTCGCACACCACAGGTGCAACCCACACTCGAGCACGAATCAACTGCCGCCCACGTGCGTCTCCTCATAGGTCTTTCATCCCACCAATCCGACCAGCCTGTTCACGGTCCCGTATGATGGGAGTTAGCTTTATCCGCGAGGCAATGACTCTATCCGTCATTCAGCAAGAAGAGGCACCCCTAATATGTCCGAGCGATCCGGCTCGTCCCACACTCCCACAAGGCGCGTCACCGAACCCAACCCGCTGCCCACCCGTCTGGGTGTCCACCCTGCGGGCGACGGCCTCGACGTGGCAGTGATCGCCCGCGGCGCCTCCGGCGTGGAGATGTGCATCTTCGACGAGGCCGGGGCTGAGACGCGCTATGCCCTCATGGGCCCCAAGACGGGCGTGTGGCACGGCCACATCCCGGGCTACGGCGCGGGCACGCGATACGGTTTCCGCGCACACGGCACGTGGGATCCCGACGGCGGCAAGTTCTTTAACTCCCACAAGCTCCTGCTCGACCCCTACGGTCGAGGCCTCGACGGCGTCGTCGACATGAAGCCCGGCGTCTACGCGCACTACGTGGACGAGGATCTGTACCCGTCGGAATACCCGATGCGTCGCTCCCCCATCGATTCCGCTCCCTACATGCCGCGCTCGGTCGTGGTCGAGCCCTCGTTCCCGATCATCCCCAAGCCCCAGACACCGTGGGAAACGACCGTGATCTACGAGATCCACGTCAAGGGCTTCACCAAGAACATGCCCGGCGTTCCCGAGCCTCTGCGCGGCACCTACGCGGGCCTGGCGCACCCGGCCTCGGTCTCCTACCTCAAGGACCTGGGGGTGAGCGCCGTAGAGCTGCTGCCCATCCACGCCAAGTGCGACGAACCTTTCCTCGCCGAGCGCGGCCTGACGAACTACTGGGGCTACTCGACGCTGTCCTTCTTCGCCCCCGAACCCTCCTACGCGACCGCCGAGTCGCGCGCAGGCGGTGCCCAGGCCGTCGTCGACGAGTTCCGCGGCATGGTCTCCCTCCTGCACAAGGCCGGCATCGAGGTCATCCTCGACGTCGTCTACAACCACACGTGCGAGGGCGGCGACGCCGGCCCCTCCCTGTCGTGGCGAGGCCTGGACTCCGACATGTACTACCGCCACACCTCCTCGCGCCCCGTCCAAACCATCGACGTGACCGGCACCGGTAACACGATGAACGTGGACCACCCCAAGACCATCCAGATGGTGCTGGACTCGCTGCGCTACTGGGCGCGCGACATGGGCGTGGACGGATTCCGCTTCGACCTGGCGGCCACGCTCGGGCGTTTCTCCACCGGCTTCAGCCCGATGCACCCGCTCCTCATCGCGATGGCCACCGACGACATCCTGGCCCACACCAAGCTCATCGCCGAGCCCTGGGACGTGGGCCCGGGCGGCTGGCAGACCGGCAACTTCCCGGTGCCTTTCTCCGAATGGAACGATCACTACCGCGGTGCCCTGCGTAACTTCTGGCTCGCGGACGTGCGCGCCCAGGCCTCGGGCCACGTCGTCTCCGGCCCCAACGACCTGGCGACCCGCCTGTCCGCCTCGCAGGACGTGTTCGAGCACGGCCTTGGACGCCTGAGGGGCCCGCGCGCCTCCATCAACTTCGTGACCGCGCACGACGGCTTCACCCTGGCGGACCTGACCGCCTACGACCGCAAGCACAACAAGGACAATCTCGAGAACAACCGCGACGGCTCGGACGACAACCGTTCGTGGAACCATGGCCTCGAGGGCACGCTGGCCTCGGGCGCCACCCACCCGGACGCAGCCACCCCCTACGCGATCCTCACTAACATGCCGATCGCGCGCCTGCGGGCACGCTCGCAGCGCAACATCCTGGCCACCATGTTCGTCTCCTCGGGCACGCCGATGCTCACGGGCGGTGACGAGTTCGGGCGCACCCAGAACGGCAACAACAACGCCTACTGCCAAGACGGCCCGATCTCATGGGTCGACTGGGACCTCGCCGAGGCTCAGCAGGCGCAGATCGACGCCGTCTCCTGGCTGATCGCCCTGCGCAAGGCGCACCCCGTGCTGCGCCCCGACAGCTTCGCAACCGGTCAGCCCTACGGCGGCGATACGCTCCCCGACCTGTCGTGGTACACCGCCCAGGGCACGCCGATGCCGGACTACGGGTGGACGGACTCGCGTCACCGCACCTTCCAGATGCTGCGTTCCGGCGTCAAGTGGGGCGACCACGACGCCCTCATCATCATCAACGCGAACCTCAACGACGCGCAGGTCACGCTGCCGGAAGGCCACGATCTGGACTGGCTCATCGCCTACTCCACCGTGTGGGAGACCCCCGGAGTTGGAGGGGTCGGCTCCTCGCTTGATCCCTCCGACATCTCCCTTGAGGTCGAGCACGTCACCCCGCGTTCCACACTCACGATCGAGGCGCTGTCCGTGACGATTCTCCTCTCCGACATCGCCTTCCAGCCCGAAAACTAACGCACCTCGCGTTTTTCTTTCCTCCCACACACCCGTTAGGATCAATGCATGACTCGCAGTGAAGATGCCCTGGAAACAGCAACCTCCGATGCCTCGCTGGCCCGCTCGAAGGCCCGCAGCGCCGAGATCGACCTGGCGATCGACCAGGACCCCTCGCGTTTCCGCATCCTCACGGGTGACCGCCCCACGGGCCACCTCCACCTGGGCCACTACTTCGGCACGCTGCGCAACCGCGTGCTCCTGCAGAACCGCGGGGTGGAGACCTGGGTTCTGGTCGCCGACTACCAGGTGATCACCGACCGCGACGGCGTGGGCCCGATCCGTGAGCGCGTCCTCGGCCTCGTCGCCGACTACCTGGCCGCGGGCATCGATCCGGAGCGCTCCACGATTTTCAACCACTCGGCGGTGCCGGCCCTCAACCAGCTGATGCTGCCCTTCCTCTCGCTCGTCACCGAATCCGAGCTGCACCGCAACCCGACCGTCAAGGCCGAGCTGGAGGCCACGGAGGGCCGTGCGATGACGGGCCTGATGCTCACCTACCCGGTCCACCAGGCCGCCGACATCCTTTTCTGCAAGGCCAACATCGTGCCCGTGGGCCAGGATCAGCTCCCCCACCTGGAGCAGGCCCGCCTGATCGCCCAGCGTTTCGATAAGCGCTACGGCCGCGCGACCCCTGAGCGCCCCGTGTTCCCCCGCCCCGAGGCCCTCCTGTCCGAGGTCCCCCTGCTGCTGGGCACCGACGGGCAGAAGATGTCGAAGTCGCGCGGCAACACGATCGAGCTGCGCATGAGCGCCGACGAGACCGCGAAGATCCTTAAGAAGGCGAAGACGGACGCGCAGCGCCGCATTACCTTCGATCCGGAGGGGCGTCCCGAGGTCTCGAACCTCCTCATGCTGGCTTCCCTGGCGACGGGCGAGGCCCCCGAGGCGATCGCCGACCGTATCGGCGACGCGGGCGCGGGCACCCTCAAGGCCCTCGTCACCGAGTCCCTCAACGAGATGCTCGCTCCCCTGCGGTCTCGCCGCGCCGAGCTCATCGCGAATGAGGACTACCTACTGTCCATCCTGCATGCCGGTAACGAGCGCGCGGGCGAACAGGCCGATCAGACCTTGTCCGAGGTTCGCACCGCCATGCAGATGGTCTACTAACCCATCCCCCACTGCGTCATTGGAGAACACTATGGCCTACAATCAATTCCCCGAACGTCCCGACGAGTCCGTCGGCTCGTGGATGCTCACCCTCCTCGTGTGCGGCATCCCGGTGATCGGCTTCATCTACCTGCTGGTGCTCGCTTTCGGCTCCGGCGCCGCGCCGTCGAAGCGTAACTTCGCGCGCGCCGTCTTCGCCTGGGAGATCATCGCCCTCGTGGTGACGGTCATCTTCTACGTCCTTTTCGGAGCGGCGCTCTTCGCAGGATTCAGCAGCGGCCACTGACGTCTCATCTCACGTCTTCCAGCGGGGCGGCATCCGAATCACTCGGGTGCTGCCCCGCCCTTTCTCGCCAGCCAGGGGCTCTGTCGTTCCTCCACACACCCCATCACCACACCATGGGAGATCGGTCACATTCCGTGGTGTGATCTTCGCCTATCAGCTGGTCGGTCCATACGTTAGGGTTGGATATGTGAGCGAGAAACTGTTGCCCCGTATCCCGATCATCGAAGTGTTCCCCGTCATCGAAGACGGAACGCTTCCCGCCAAGGCGACCGAAGGCGAGCCTTTCCCCATTCGTGCGACCGTGTTCCGCGAAGGACACGACGCATTCGCCGCCGAGGCCGTCCTGCTGCGCCCGGACGGAGGTGAATACTCCCGCACCCGCATGGTCGACATTGCCCCCGGCCTGGACCGCTACGAGGCCTGGGTCGCCGCCGACACCCCCGGCGCCTGGTCCTTCCGCATCGACTCCTGGTCCGACCCCTACGCCACCTGGCGCCACGACGCCGCCGTCAAAGTCGGAGCCGGCATCGACGTCGAGCTCATGCTCGAGGAGGGCGCCCGCCTCATGGAACGCGCGGCCGCCGGCATCGCCTTGCACAACCCGACCCAGGAAGAGCCCCCGGCCTCGGACATCGAGGCGCTCTTCGACGCTGCGCGCCGCCTGCGCGACACCAGTCACTCCCCCCAGCAGCGTCTCTCCGCTGGCATGTCCTCGCGCATCCGCCTGGTCTTCCGCGATCACCCGCTGCGCGACCTCCTCGACTCCTCGCGCGTCTACCCACTCGACGTGGCCCGCACCAAGGCACTGGCCGGCGCGTGGTACGAAATCTTCCCGCGCTCGGCAGGTGCCTACCAGAACCCCGACGGCACCTGGGTCTCGGGCACCCTCGAGCGCGCCGCCGACGAGCTGCCGCGCATCGCGGGCATGGGCTTCGACGTCGTCTACCTAACCCCCATTCACCCGATCGGCACGACCTTCCGTAAGGGCAAGAACAACTCGCTAACCGCGGCACCCGGCGACCCCGGATCCCCCTACGGCATCGGCTCGCCCGAAGGCGGCCACGACGCCATCCACCCGGACCTGGGCGACTTCAACGATTTCGACCGCTTCGTCGAGCGCGCCCGAGGCCTGGGCATGGAGGTCGCCCTCGACCTGGCCCTCCAGTGCTCCCCCGACCACCCGTGGGTCAAGGACCACCCCGAATGGTTCACGACCCGCGCCGACGGCACGATCGCCTACGCGGAAAACCCGCCGAAGAAGTACCAGGACATCTACCCCCTGAACTTCGACAACGACCCCGAGGGCATCTACCAGGCCGTCCGCGACGTCATCGAACTGTGGATCCACCACGGCGTGACGATCTTCCGCGTCGACAACCCCCACACCAAGCCCATCCCGTTCTGGGAACGCCTGCTCGCCGACATCAAGGCCCAGTACCCGGGCACGCTCTTCCTGGCCGAGGCCTTTACGCGCCCCGCCATGATGCGCACCCTCGGCGCGATCGGCTTCGACCAGTCCTACACCTACTTCGCGTGGAGGACGTACAAACAGGAGATCGAGGAATACCTTCTTCAGATTTCTCGTGAGACGGCGCACCTCATGCGTCCCGCCTTCTGGCCGACCACGCACGACATCCTCACCCCGCAGATGTGGGACGGCGGCACTGCCATCTTCGCGATCCGCGCGATGCTCGCTGCGCTCGGTGCCCCCACGTGGGGCATTTACTCGGGCTACGAGTTCGTCGAAAACGAGCCGCGCGGCACCTTCCAGGAGCCCAACAACAACGAGAAGTACGAGTACCGTCCGCGCCGGTGGGAGGACGCCGACGCCATCGGCATCTCGCGGCTCTTCACGCTGCTCAACGCCGCGCGCGCCAAGCACCCCGCGCTGCGCCAGCTCCACCAGATCCGCATCCACCCCACCTCCTCGGATCGCCTCATCGCCTTCTCGCGTCAGATGCCCGGCAAGTTCACCGCAGACGGCAACCCGGACACCGTCATCTGCGTGATTTCCCTGGATCCGCACAACGGCGTGGATGCTTCGGTCGAGCTGGACCTGGCGGAGATGGGCCTGGCGACGCCGGGCGGCAACATCACGGTCGTCGACGAGCTCGACGGACACTCCTACGTGTGGGGTTCATCCAACTGGGTGTCCCTGTCCCCCGTGACACGCATCGGCCACGTCTTCAAGGTCGAGCCCGCCCACTCCTCGCCCTGGTCGCAGGCCTGACGGTGGTGGTCCCGCTCGGAGCAGCGCGCGCCGCGCGGGACCGCCACGCACACATTAACCACCTCGATGAGACCCGGCTGCCAATTTTGCCGGTCAACCGATAGACTACTAACACGACAGTGAACTAAGCGGTTCACACCATCTGGAGTAAGGACAATCCATGAGCTGCGAACTATCGCCGATCCCGGTCAATGACGACATTCTCGACGCCGTTGCCTCAGGCTCCTACTACTCGCCGCACTCCGTGCTCGGCGCTCACCTGAGCGACACGGGCGTGACCATCCGCGTCGTCGCGCGCCTCGCCGACGCGGTCGACGTGGTTACCCCGTCCGGAGCCTACGCGGCGACCCACGAGCGCGGCGGCATTTGGGTTGCGGCCCTGCCCGGCAAGGAGATTCCCCCCTACCGCGTGTCCGTCACCTACGGTGAGGACACGATGCTGCGCGACGACCCCTACCGCTACCTGCCCACCCTGGGCGAGATGGACACCTACCTCATCTCTGAGGGCCGCCATGAGAACTTGTGGCGCGTCCTCGGAGCCCATGTGAAGACCTACACGGACGAGATGGGCGAGACCACCGGTACGGCCTTCGCCGTGTGGGCGCCCAACGCGCGCGCCGTGCGCGTCGTCGGCGAGTTCAACTTCTGGGACGGCGTGGCTACCTCCATGCGGTCGCTGGGTTCCTCCGGCATCTGGGAGATCTTCGTTCCCGACGTCGGCGTGGGTGCCCGCTACAAGTTCGAGATCCAGGGCCCCGGCGGCAACTGGTTCGAGAAGGCCGACCCGCTGGCCCGCGCCACCGAGATCCCCCCGGCCACGGCCTCGGTCGTCACCGACTACTTCCACGAGTGGACGGACGACGAGTGGATGTCGACCCGCAAGGATCGCAACCCCCACAGCGGCCCCATGTCCATCTACGAGGTCCACGCGGGCTCCTGGCGTCAGGGCCTGGGCTACCGCGAGCTGGCCGACGAGCTGGTCCCCTACGTCAAGCAGATGGGCTTCACGCACGTGGAGTTCATGCCGCTGGCCGAGCACCCCTTCGGCGGCTCCTGGGGCTACCAGGTGACCTCCTACTACGCCCCCACCTCGCGCTACGGCACGCCGGACGACTTCCGCTACCTGGTGGACGCCTTCCATCGCGAGGGCATCGGTGTCATCCTGGACTGGGTGCCCGCCCACTTCCCCAAGGACGACTTCGCCCTGGCCCGCTTCGACGGCACCCCGCTGTACGAGGATCCGGACCCGCTGCGCGGCGAGCACCCCGACTGGGGCACCTACGTCTTCAACTTCGGACGCCGCGAGGTGCGCAACTTCCTGGTCGCCAACGCCCTGTACTGGCTGGAGGACTTCCACGTCGACGGCCTGCGCGTCGACGCCGTTGCCTCGATGCTCTACCTGGATTACTCGCGTAAGGACGGCCAGTGGCGTCCCAACCAGTACGGTGGCCGCGAGAACCTGGAGGCCATCGAGTTCATCCAGGAAGCCAACGCAACCGCGTACCGTCGTCATCCCGGCATCATCATGATCGCCGAGGAGTCCACGGCATGGCCCGGCGTGACTGCCCCGACCTCGGGCGGCGGCCTCGGCTACGGCATGAAGTGGAACATGGGCTGGATGAACGACACCCTGCGCTACCTGAGCGAGGATCCGGTCAACCGCCGCTGGCACCACGGCGAGCTCACCTTCTCGCTCGTGTACGCCTTCTCCGAGAACTACGTGCTGCCTCTGTCCCACGACGAGGTCGTTCACGGCAAGGGCTCCATCATCTCCAAGATGCCCGGCGACAAGTGGCAGCGCCTGGCTGGCCTGCGTTCCCTGTACGCCTACCAGTGGAGCCACCCGGGCAAGCAGCTCCTCTTCATGGGTCAGGAGATCGGCCAGGAGCAGGAGTGGAACGAGTCCTACTCTCTCGACTGGTGGCTGCTTGACCAGGAGGGGCACGCGGGCGTCGCGGCCCTGGTGGAGCGCCTCAACGCGATCTACACCTCCTCCCCCGCCATGTGGGATGACGACTACACGGGCTTCGAGTGGATCGACGCCTCCGACGGCGATCACAACCTGATCTCCTACCTGCGTAAGGGGGCCGACGCCGAGGGCAACCGCGAGGTCGTCGTGTGCGTCTCGAACTTCGCGGGCAACCCGCATGAGGGCTACCGCGTGGGCCTGCCCTTCGGCGGCGAGTGGGTCGAGATCCTGAACACGGACGCCGAGGAGTTCGGCGGTTCCGGCGTCGTCAACGTCGGTCCGATCATCGCCGAGGACACCCCGTGGAACGGCCGCCCGGTCTCCGCTCAGCTGCGCGTGCCGCCGCTGGGCGCCGTGTGGCTGGTGCCCGCCTCTCAGGTGCGCTGACACGCCATAGGCTCGTGCGACGAGGCCGGGGCAGGGATTCCTGCTCCGGCCTCGTGTCGTTGCGTGTGCGGCGCAGCTCGAAGCCGCGTCGCGCACACTGTCACATGAGAAGCATCGCCAGGCGCGTGCGCGCCTTGGAGACTTCGGGGGACGAGCCCGCGACGCGGAAGAGGTCGAGGAGACGCAGGCGCAGCGCGTCACGCTCCTCGGCGTCCGTTGTCGCCGCGAGAAGCTCGAGGAGCACGTCGAAGGCAGCTTGGGCGTCGCCGGCCGCGAAGAGCGCGTCGGCGCGGGCTGCCGGGTCGCTCGCATCGTGGTCACCGTAGGCGCGGGCGGCGAAACGGACGCGCGACAGGTGCGACTTGGCGTCCTCGTCGCGAGGATTAAGCTCGACGACCCGCTCCCACAGGGCGATCGCCTCGTCGAGGCGTCCCTCCTCCTCGGCGGCCAGGGGGGCCTCGTGCTCGGGCGGGATCGGAGCAACCGTGTCCTCGGCGGCCACGGCGATGCGAGCCGTGATCCCCATCTGGGCGGCGGCCTGAAGAATCTGGGAGACGACGGGGACCACCTGGTCCTTGCCGGCGCTGCCCTGGAAGAGCGGAACCGGGCGCCCGCCGACGAGCGCGACGACAGTGGGCACCGCCTGGATCTGGAACGCCTGGGCGATTTGGGGGGCCTTGTCGATATCCACCTCGACGAGCTGGAAGGCACCCGCGTGCTCGCGCGCGACATCCTCCAGCATGGCCAGCGTCGGCTTCGATTCGAGCGAGCGCGACGACCACATGACCAGGATGACGGGAACGGCCTGCGACGTCGACATGACGTCCTGGAAGCCGGCCTCGTCGGTGGAGGTGATGAGCGGAATGTGCAGGCCCTCCCCCGCGGGCGCAGCGCTCTCCTCGGGAGCGGGGGCCGCGGCACGGGCCGACAGATCGATGGCCCCGTGTGAGTCTGCGGGGGTGACGGCCGCCTCGGGGACGCCGCTTCGGGGCTCTGGCGTGTTCATAGTGTTCCTCTCGCGAAAGCGTTGTTATCCACAACGATGATATGCGTCGTCCCCACGCCACTGGGCGCGGGGACGACGTGTGCGCTACGGGTGAAAATCAGCCCGGGCTGGACGAAGAATCGAGGGCGACCTTGACGATGGATCGGTCGCCACCGACGATCTGCACGTTGCCGCCCGCCTTCTGGGAGGGGATCCGCATGATGACGGTTTCGATGTAGTCGACCGTCGCCGTACCCTCGACCGTCGTGCCGTCCTTGCTGAGCGATGCGGTCGTGCCGCCCAGGTTCATCGTGGAGCCGGCGACCGTGCGCTGATAGGTCAGCGTGTACTTCAGGTTCGCGGCGACCAGCGCGGAGCCGTCCTGCAGAACCAGGCCAGAAATCGGGTAGTCCGTGGCGGTGGCCGCCATCGTGACGGAGCCAGCGGCGCTGACCGAGGAGTTCAGGTCGGTGACTTGCTGGAGGGTCTGCTTCGTAAACTCGTCTGCGACGAACTGGCTGGTGTCCTGGGTACCTGAGTTCAGCATCGTGATGTACTGCGTGAGCGCGGCATCGGGGCTCACGGTGAAGCCCTCGGAGTCGCCCGTCACGTAGGCGGAACCTGTGCCCACGGGGGGCAGCGTCAGCTGGGTGCCGCCGAGCAGGCGCGCGTAGTTCGTCAGCTTGTAGTCCGAACGCGCCGAGTCTTGCACGTAGACCTGGAGCACGGGCAGCGCCGTGGAGGAGCCGTTCGAAATGTTGAAGATTGCGCGAGGCCAGGAGTCTGAGTTCGTGATCGCCAGCGACGTGGGTTCGAAGTCGAGAGTCGACGGCGCCTGACCCGTGGCGGTGGCCAGTGCGTACTGAGCGGTGCGGGTCTCGAGGGCGCCGTTGGTCACCTTGTCGCCGAGATCGGAGGCGTTGAGGGAGGCGTCCGCGCTCGCCATGGCACCGCCGACGTCCGCCAGCACCGACGAAATGCGCTCAAGGTCAAGATTCGCCGTACTCTGCGCACCGGAGCCCGACTGGGCGACGATTTCGCTGGAGCAGGCGCTCACGCCGAGCGCGGATGCCATCAACAGGGCGGCGCTGGCCGCCGCGAGGGTCCGTCGTTTCACTGCTGTCCTCCCTGACGGTCCTTGAGCCAGCCGGACATGATCGAGGTCCAGCCTCCGGTCGCCGACGCGTCGTCGTCGGGAGCAGACGTGGGCGCGGGGGCTGGTGCGGGGACCTGCTCCTCGGCGCTGCGCGGGCGGGTGATCGGGATCAGGCCGGTGTTGAATTCCTGACCGTCGATGACGACGACCTCTTCGCCCTTGTTACGGGCCTCGCGCAGAGCGCGGCGGGACGGGAGCGTGCGGCCTCCGCGAATGCCGGACAGGTCGATGACGCCGGTGTCGGTCGTCGCGCGCTCGGGCGGATCCTGATCGGTGGGCCCATTGTCGAGGCCATGGCGGCCGCGGCGCTCGAAGGTGTCGGTCATCGGGTCGGGCACGTACTCCTGCGGCGCGGAGGGCTCGCTGTAATCGGGTGCGGGCACGCCGACGATTGACTCGCGCACCACGGGCTCGGCATCCGGCTCGACGACGATGGCCTCGCGAATGGCGGTGTCCTCAGCCGAGGGGACGGAGGCGAGTGCCTGGTCCGGGGTCGCGGCGAATGCGGCGGCACCCCACACAGAGTCACGCGACGTATCCTCGGGGTTCTCGGCGGCGTTCTCCGCGACGGGTTCCTCAACCTGTTCCTTGGCGCTATCGGTCTGCGCTGCCTCGTCCACGGCGGGAGCGGGCGCGGAAGCCGGGCCGGACTCGCGGGCAGCCGCGATGCGCTCGGCCACCTCGGCGGAGTTGATCGACGAGGTCTCGAGAGAGTCGGCCTTCCGGCGTTCCTCGATGCGCTGGGCGCGAATCTTGCGCAGGCGGAGGAGCTGCCAGCGGGTGAGGAAAAGCGCGAGGGCGATGAGGGCAAACACGCAGGCCGCCAGGAAGGCGATGATCGCCAGCATGTTGGTCTGTTCGACCTTCCAGGTCAGCGTCAGCGTCAGGTCGTCGGGGCCGCCCGCGGAGGCGGCAACGGCAGAGCGGCCGCTGGGCACGTTCTCCAGGTCGATGGACACAGAGCCCGCGCCGCTCTCCTGCTTGAACCACATCGGGGATTTCGCCAGCTGATCCGTCAGCTGCGCGGACGTCGGGTCGGCGATAGGCTCGGCGCCGGACTGCACGCCCGACTGCGCGTTGCTGTGCGCGCCCGACTGGCTGCCCGGCTGCGAGCTAACGTTCGGGTTCACCAGGCCCGTTCCGTTCGCCGCGTGGGATTCGGCCTTGAGCTTGTTGCGATCTGCCTCGATGCCGATGACCTCGGTGTAGGCGGCGTTGCCGATCCACCCCTTCGCGTCCTGCGAGGTGCCGATCACGAGCGTCACGGGCGCGCCCGACTTCGAGGTCGCGGTGACCTTGACGTCATCCTTGACGATCGACAACACGTTGTCACGCGTCATGATCAGGTCGGTCGCCGAATCCACCGACGACACCTGCTGCGTCGGCGGCCGCAGGACGGTCACGCCGAGCAGCCCGACAAGGACGCATACGAGTGCGACAGCGCCCATCGACGATGCCGCCACGTATCGCTTCAAGAGTTCCACGGTTGCTCCTCAGGTCCAACGCCCACACTGCGGGCATTCTTCAGACCCCACTTTACGTGCAAACACTGTGAACAGGCACATGTGCACGCGGGGCAGTGATGCATCACATCTCTCGTCACAGGGGCCGCAGCCCCCGTCGCCAGCACTCCGAATGCCAGTGTCGGCGCCCCTCGACCCCCTGCGGCAAACCGAAGGGGGCTTCCTCCGGCCACGCGACGACGTGCGCGGTTCCGACTGGGATCGGTCGCAGGCAGGCGGGGCAGGTGTACTCCTTGGCGGCGCTGGGAAGGCGCCGCACCTGATAGTTGCCTCCATCCGGCCCACGTTCCGTGCGCGGCACGGAGGCGAGGCGGTCCATCTGCAGCGGACGCGCCTCGCCCCACGGTCGTTTCTTGCTTCGTTTACCTCTCACGCAACCACAGTGCCACGTCGCCAGACGCGGCGCACGTGCAGGTCCTCGCTGACCTCAACAATGTCGGCCTTCTTACCGGGCGCGAGAGCGCCGACGGTGTCATCGCCGAGGATCGCGGCTCCCTGAGCGGAAGCCATGTAGACCGCGTCGACCAGGGGAATGCCCCCGCGGGTGACGGCCACGCGCACGCAATCCATCAGATGCGCCGTGCCGCCCGCAATGGCGTTGCCCTGCGCCAGGCGCGCGACGCCGTCCTTGACGATGACGTCCTGGGGGCCGAGCGTGTATTCGCCGTCGGCCATGCCTGCCGCCGCCATCGCATCCGTGATGAAGACGACGTGCTCGCGACCCACCATCTCGTACACGTCGCGCACCAGCGAGGGAGACACGTGAATGGAGTCGCAGATCAGCTCGGCGACAGCGCCGCCGCGCGCAGCATCGGAGAGGAACTCGGCGATCGGACCGGTGTCGCGGTGGTGAAGTGGGCGCATGCCGTTGAACAGGTGCGTGATGGTCGCGCGTGGGCCGCGCTTCGTCTCGACCTGCGCGAAACGCTCGCGCGAGTATTCCAGGGCCTCGCGAGCCTTCGTCGAATTCGAGTCGGTGTGGCCCCAGGAGGGCACCGCTCCCCCGTCGATAAGGGCCTCGGCCACCGATCCGGGGCCGTAGGCGCCGGGCTTCTCGGGGGCCAGCGTCATCGACAGCGCGTATCCCTGGCAGTCTTCGATGAGGGTGCGCGTGAGCTGCGCGTCCGGGTCGATGATGTAGGTCGGGTCCTGGGCGCCGCAGCGCTCGTGGGAGACGAAGGGGCCCTCAAAGTGGATGCCCGCGATCTCTCCGGCGAGCGCCAGCTCCGCCAGGGTCTTGGCACGCGCTCGCAGCACCTCGGCCGAGGCCGTCACGCAGGAGGCGACAAGGGTTGTCGTCCCATGGCGGCGATGCTCCTTGACGGCGACGAGGGCCGCCTCGGCTGTCTCGGCGTTGGGGAAGGACTCCCCGCCACCGCCGTGGCAATGCACATCGACGAGGCCGGGGAGGAACGTCGAATCGGTGGGCTCGGGCGCCTCGCCCTCGTAGTCGGACGCGGGACAGACACGGGAAATGGTTAAGCCGTCGATCTCGATGATTCCGTCCTCGACGATGGAATCCTCCAGGACAAGACGGCCACGCAACACAGAATCAGTCATGCCAACATTGTGGCACACCCGACACTTCATCGCTGTGTCTTAGACAACCATTTCTCCCATTCGTCGAACGCACGCCGCGCCGACTCTTCCCGGGACTGGCATCCCGGGGCCACCACGACCTGACGCCCGGGAGCCAACACGGCCACCACCCGACCACCCTCGACGGCGATCGGGCGAAACATGCCGTTCTTCGCCGGGCAGATCAGGGCCTCGAGGGCGTCGTCAGTCAGGCACGAGCGGTCCTTGTAGCCCACGTGCAGCTCGTCGAATGAAGGGAGAGCGTGCATAGCCTCCGCCTCGGCGCGGCACTCTTCCACGAGATCACTAAGATCGGCACGCGCCAGAGCACCGTCGAACTCCGCCAGGGGAAAGCCCAAGCTCTCCCCCGCCTCGCGCGCGCCGGCCATCGCCCGACGCGCCTCCGTCACGGTCAACCCGGTCCACCTGGCCAAGTCGGCCTCGTCGATGGGACCGTGCCCCCAGGCGTAGCGCGCGGCCAGCACCGCGAGGGCCTCCTCGTGCCCCGACTCCCCCTTCGCCACTCCCGGGGCTCCGGGCAGCGGGCGAGCGTCGACGATCAGGTGTTCTCCCCCTCGCACGGGACCCGAGGTCACCAGCCCGTCCGCGTGCAGGCGCATCACGAGGTGGCGACGACGCAGGCCCGCACCGGAGGAAGAGGCCGTCACCGTGTCGATCCCGCTGCGCGCCCACGCCTCAACCAGCTCCCCGCGGCTCACCCCCATCGGAGACGCCTCCAGCAGCTCGCACGCCACCTGAGCAGCACGCTCGACACTCGCATCATCGAGGCCCAGGGCAACCGCCTGGCGTTCCCACGCCGCACGTCGATGGCGCAGCAAGCGACGCAGCCAGTGGTGGTCGCGCCCGCTCGTCACGTGCACGGTGCCACGCATCGGCCAGGACCGAACCAGCTCCCCACGCGCGAACGAATCCTCAATGTCGGCGCGCGTCGCGCCCTGGCAGCGCACGCCGATCGCCCACGGGATCGCGCTGGCCTGCTGGCCTTGCAGCGCCGCCAGATTCTCAACGGCATCCAGCGGTGAGCGCGAAGCGGTCGCCAAGACGAGTCCTTGGGCGACAATACGCCCCAGGCTGGCCCGCGCAGATAGCGCCATCAGAACAGCCGCGACTCGGGGTCATCCACCCCGCGCATCGCGTCGTAGTCCAGGACCACGCAACGAATCCCGCGGTCCTCCGCGAGGGTGCGCGCCTGCTTCGTGATCTCCTGAGCGGCGAAAATACCCGTCACGTCACCCAGGAGCGCGTCGCGTCCCAGCAACGACAGGTAGCGCGTCAGCTGTTCGACGCCGTCAATGCCGCCGCGACGCTTCACCTCGATCGCGACATGGTTGCCGCAGGCGTCGCGCACCATGAGATCCACGGGACCCACGGGCGTGGGGAACTCGCGGCGCACCAGCTCCCAGCCCTCTCCGAAAACCTGCGGAACCTGCTCGGCCAGCAGCTCCTGCAGGTGCGCCTCCACTCCGTCCTTCACGAGGCCGGGGTCCACACCCAGGTCCTCGCTGACGTCCGCGAACACCTCGTGAATACGAATGATCAGCTTGTCGTCCGTCTTATCGGCCTGCACCGTCCACACGGCCTCCACGCCCTCCTCATCCTTCGAAGGCTCCCCGACGGTGACCGTACACGGCGCCGTCATCCAGTTCAGAGGCTTGTAGGAGCCGCCCTCGGAATGGATAAGAACCGAGCCATCACCCTTGAGCATGATGACGCGCTTCGCGGGGTCAAGGTGGGCGCTCAGACGACCGGAATAATCAACGGTGCAAGAAGCAATAACAATACGCACCCCGTGAGCTTACCAATCCCACTCACGGGCGGCGAGGAGGACCCGACTCCACCCAGGACACTAACCCGTTATATGTCAGGCGTTCCACGGCGACCTCGTAACGATGCTCACCGTACGCCAGGCGAACCTCAACCATCGCCCCATCGGCGGTGTGCGAGATCGGCGCAGAAACCTCCATCCCACGGCGAGGAATCGAGTAGACCGGTTTAAAGGACATGCCGACAAGCCGATACCACGACAGTTCGTCGACGCCGTACACGCCGATACCGGCGGTCCATCCCGCGTGATAGTCGGGGCGCGACCAGCAGCGGAAGGCCCCCAAAAGCGACGTGATCCTGCGGGCGCGAACATTCATGTACGCCCACAGGATCACTCCAACGCACGCGAGGAGAACCGCACACCACATCGCACCATGGATCAGGGTCATGAGGTCCTCCTCGCGTCTCGTCAACCTACTGTGCTGTCACTGTAGCGCTATCGGCGACGAGCGTGACAAAGTCCAAGTCAATTGAGGCGAATCCCCCACTGACCTCGAAAGACACGACCTCGCCGGAACACGTGACCGTCACGGTGCCGCCGCCCAGCTGGGCGAGCAGCGGCTGGCGGCCCGGGAGAATACCCAGGCTGCCGTCAACGGTCGGGATCTGCACCGACAGCGCCGCGCCGTGCCACAGTCGTCCCTCGTGAGAGACGACCTCCACCTGCAAGGACTTGCCCGATGCCATCAGGCTTCCTTGGCCAGTTCGTGGGCGTTGCGCTCCAGGTCGTCGATGCCACCGCAGTTGTAGAACGCCTGCTCCGGAACATCGTCATAGTGACCTTCGGCGATGCGCTTAAACGCCTCGATGGTCTCCGACAGCGGCACGGTCGAGCCGGGAACACCCGTGAACTTCTCGGCCATGTACATGTTCTGCGAGAGGAACTGCTCGATGCGGCGCGCACGTGCAACCGTGATCTTGTCGTCTTCGCTCAGCTCGTCGACGCCGAGGATGGCGATGATGTCCTGCAGTTCCTTGTTCTTCTGCAAAATGGCCTTGACGTGCGTGGCAACGTCGTAGTGCTCGCGACCCACCAGGGCCGGATCGAGGATGCGCGAGGACGAAGCCAGCGGGTCGACGGCGGGGTAAATGCCCTTGGCCGCGATCTCACGGGAAAGCTCGGTCGTCGCATCCAGGTGAGCGAAGGTCGTCGCCGGCGCCGGGTCGGTGTAGTCGTCGGCGGGCACGTAAATCGCCTGCAGGGAGGTGATCGAGTGGCCACCGGCGGAGGTGATGCGCTCCTGGAGCTGGCCCATCTCGTCAGCCAGGTTGGGCTGGTAGCCCACGGCCGAGGGCATGCGGCCCAGCAGCGTGGAGACCTCGGAGCCCGCCTGGGTGAAGCGGAAGATGTTGTCGATGAACAGCAGCACGTCCTGGTGCTGAACATCGCGGAAGTACTCCGCCATCGTCAGGCCGGTCAGGGCGATGCGCAGACGCGTGCCCGGCGGCTCGTCCATCTGGCCGAACACGAGGGCGGTCTTGTCGAAGACGCCCGCCTCTTCCATTTCACCGATCAGATCGTTGCCCTCACGGGTACGCTCGCCGACGCCGGCGAACACGGAGACGCCGCCGTGGTCCTGTGCCACGCGCTGGATCATCTCCTGGATAAGGACGGTCTTGCCGACGCCCGCGCCACCAAAAAGGCCGATCTTGCCGCCCTGGACGTAGGGGGTCAAAAGGTCGATAACCTTGATGCCGGTCTCGAACATCTTGGTGCGGGCCTCGAGCTGATCGAAGGCCGGGGGCTGGCGGTGGATCGGCCAGCGCTCGGTGACCTCGAGGGTCTCGCCCTCTTCGAGGTTGAGCACGTCGCCGGTCACGTTAAAGACGTGGCCCTTGGTCACGTCACCGACGGGAACGGAGATGGGGGCACCGGTGTCGGTGACGGGGGCGCCGCGCACGAGGCCGTCCGTGGGCTTGAGCGCGATCGTACGCACGAGGTTGTCGCCGAGGTGCTGGGCGACCTCGAGGGTCATCGTGAAGTTCGACTCGCCCTCGCCCTGGCCGGCGAGGTTAACCTCGACCGTCAGCGCGTTGTACAGGGGCGGGATGCGGTCCGGGGGAAACTCGACATCGACGACAGGGCCGACGACGCGGGCGACGCGCCCCTCGGCGATTGCAGGTGTATCAGTCATTATTTTACTCCGTGTCTCGAAGGGCTCAGCTCGCGCCCAGAGCGTCGGCCCCGCCCACGATTTCGGTGATTTCCTGGGTAATTTCCGCCTGGCGGGCCGAGTTCGCCAGACGCGTGTACTTCGTGATCAGCTCCTGGGCGTTGTCCGTCGCCGTGTGCATGGCGCGCTGGCGCGATGCCAGCTCGGACGCCGCCGACTGAAGCAAGACGTTGTGAATGCGCGCCTCGACGTAGAGAGGCAGCAGCGTATCCAGGACCGCCTCGGGCGAGGGAATGAACTCGTACTCAGGCAGCGCCGAGGCCGGGTCATCGGCGTAGCCGCGTTCGACCGTGCGCTCCTCGTCGGACTCGGGAGCGTCCACGACCGTCAGCGGCAGCATCTGGCGCACCTCGGGAACTTGGCTCATAACCGTCTTGAAGCGCGTGTAGACGAGATGAAGCTCGCCAACGCCAGTCGCGGGGTCCTCGTCCAAGAATCGTTCCAGGAGCACGCGCGCGATGTCGCGCGCGGTGTCGGCAGACGGCGAATCCGATTCACCCTCCCACTCACGCTCGATCGGGACGCCACGGAAGCGGAAGTACGCCGCCGCCCTGCGCCCGAAGGTGTAGAGCACAGGCTCGCGGCCGTCCGCCTCCAGGTCGGCGATCAGCTTCTCCGACTCACGCAGAATGGTCGCCGAGTAGGCTCCCGCCATGCCACGATCCGATGCCACGACCAGGATGGCGACTCGCTGGGTGTCCTCGCGTTCTTCCGTCAGCGGGTGATCGAGGTCGGTGTGGACCGCGACCGCCGCGACCGCCTGGGTCAGGGCCTTCTCGTAGGGCCCCGCCTCGGTGGCAGCACGCCTAGCCGCGCCAATGCGAGACGCAGCGATCATCTCCATGGCGCGGAAGACCTTCGCGAGCGTCGTCGTCGAGGCGATGCGCTGCTTGTAGATCCTCTGCTGTCCGCCCATCGGTTAGGCCTTCTCGTTCGTGCGGCCGCGCGAGATCTCCTCGCGGGTGCGCTCCGCCGAGACCTCACCCTCTTCCAGGTCGCTCACGCCGCGCCCGGCGCTCAGCCACTGGTGGTGGAACTCCTCGACAGCGTTCTTGAGGGCTTCTTCGGTGTCCTTGGTCAGGTCGCCGGTTGCAGCAATGGTGTCCAGGACGGTGGAGTTCGCGTGAAGGTGGTCCAGCAGGCCGCGCTCGAAGCGCAGGACGTCGGAGACCTCGATGTCGTCAAGGTAGCCGTTCGTTCCCATCCAGATGGAGGCGACCTGGTCTTCCATGGCGTAGGGCGTCGACTGGGGCTGCTTGAGCAGCTCCATGAGACGCTCACCGCGGGTGAGCTGGCGGCGGGTCGCGGCGTCCAGGTCGGAGGCGAACATGGCGAAGGCGGCCATCGAGCGATACTGCGCGAGGGTGAGCTTGAGCGTACCGGCGACCTTCTTCATGGCCTTGGGCTGCGCGGCTCCACCGACACGAGACACCGAGATGCCCACGTCGACGGCGGGACGCTGGTTCGCGTTGAACAGGTCGGACTGCAAGAAAATCTGGCCGTCGGTGATCGAAATGACGTTCGTCGGAATGTAGGCCGACACGTCGTTCGCCTTCGTCTCGATGATCGGCAGGCCCGTCATCGAGCCGCCGCCGAGGGCGTCCGACAGCTTCGCGCAGCGCTCCAGCAGGCGCGAGTGCAGGTAGAAGACGTCGCCCGGGTAGGCCTCGCGCCCCGGCGGGCGACGCAGCAGCAGCGACACCGCACGGTAGGCCTCGGCCTGCTTGGACAGGTCGTCGAAGACGATGAGGACGTGCTTGCCCTGGTACATCCAGTGCTGGCCGATGGCCGAGCCGGTGTAGGGGGCCATGTACTTGTAGCCGGCGGGGTCCGAGGCCGGGGAGGCCACGATGGTCGTGTACTCCATGGCGCCGGCGTCCTCGAGCGTGGAGCGCACCGAGGCAATGGTCGAGCCCTTCTGACCGATCGCCACGTAGATGCAGCGCACCTGCTTGTTGGGGTCGCCGCTCTTCCAGTTGTCGCGCTGGTTGAGGATCGTGTCGAGGGCGATGGCCGTCTTGCCGGTCTTGCGGTCACCGATGATGAGCTGGCGCTGGCCGCGGCCGACGGGGATCATCGAGTCGATGGCCTTCAGGCCGGTGGCGAGGGGCTCGTGGACGCTCTTACGCATCATGACGCCGGGGGCCTGCAGCTCGAGCGCGCGGCGCCCCTCGAGGTCCGTCATCTCGCCGAGGCCGTCGATCGGGCGGCCCAGGGGGTCGACCGTGCGACCGAGGTAGCCGTCGCCGACGGGCACGGAGAGGACCTCTCCAGTGCGGTGGACGACCTGGCCCTCTTCGATGCCGCCGAAGTCACCGAGGACGACGGCGCCGATCTCGCGCTGGTCGAGGTTCATGGCCAGGCCCAGCGTCCCGTCTTCGAAGCGCAGCAGTTCGTTCGCCATGGTGCCGGGCAGGCCCTCGACGTGCGCGATACCATCGGCCGTTTCGATGACGTGACCCACCTCTTCGGTGGCCACGTCCGCCGGACGGTAGGACTCCATGAAGGAGTCCAGTGCTCCTCGGATTTCCTCCGGGGAGATGCTGAGGTCAGCCATGAGGATTCCTAACTAGGTAAAAGAAAATAGTGTGTGTACGAGAGGTGCTAGCTGGCGATCGCGTCGCGTGCTGCACTGATTCGGCTGGCCAGCGAAGCGTCGATGGCGGTCATGCCTGCGCGCAGGCGGAAGCCGCCGACGATGTCCGGGTCGATCGAGATCGCCAGGTCAATGGGCGTGCCGTAGCGCTTCGTCAGAATCGCGCGCAGGCGCTCAACCTGCGCCTGGCTCATCGGCGAGGCCGTGGCCACCGTCACGAAGAGGCGATCCTGCATGGTCGCCGCCCACTGCGCGTACCTGCGCAGGTTGTGCAGGAGGCGACCGTGGTTCGATCGTCCGACGGCGCGGCGCAGCAGGCGCATCGTCCAGACGCTGACGCGCTGCGCGAAGAGACTGCTGGCGATATCGCCGCGCTCGTGGGAGTTGCCCTTAGAGGTATCAGAGAGGCGCACGCGCACCTCGCGGTGGTGCGCCAGGAAGTAGCGCACCTGGAAGAGTTCCTCGCGGACCTGGTCGAGCGCGCTGTGCGCCCCCGCAGCGTTGAGTACGCCGAGGATACCCAGAACCTCGAGCGTATCGGTGACGTCGGCGGGTCGGCGCCAGTGCTCAGCGACGAGCGCGTTGAGGACAGTCATGGTCGCGCCGGTCACGTGCGAGGCGAAAGCCTGCGCGGCCAGGGAACGCTTGTCAGCGGTCGAACGCGCCGGGTCGGTCAGCGCACGCCCGAGGCGGGCGTTCTCCTTGAACAGGTCGGCCAGGCCGAAGAAATCTTCGGCGACCCGCATCGCGTCGGTGCCGGGGACGGCGAGTGCCGCCGCGAGGTCACCCGCGAAGGGGACGGACTCGATCGTGCGCATCTGGGTCATCGCTTCTCCTCGACCAGCTCGCTGTCGGCCTCGAGCTCATCGAGGAAACGATCGACGACGCGCGAGGTCAGAGCCGTGTCGGTGAGCTGCTCGCCGATGATCTTCTCGGCGAGCTCGGAGGCGAGCAGGCCCACCTCGGAACGAAGCGAGATCTGCGCGGCCTGCTTCTCGGCGAGAATCTGGCGCTGCGCACCCTCCAGGATGCGGTTCGCTTCGCCGGTGGCCTCCTGGCGGGCGGCGGCCACGATGGCCTTCGCCTCCTCGTTAGCGCGCTCACGAATCGTGTGCGCCTCGGCATGGGCCTGGCGAATGATCTCCTCGCGCTCGCGTGCAGCGGCGGCCTGGTCGGCCTTCGCTTGCTCGGCGGCGCCAAGGCCCTCCTCGATCTTCGCGGCGCGCTCGTCCATCGTCTTGTAGATGCGAGGCAGCGCGTAGCGTCCGACGAGGAGAAGGACGATGAGCAGGACGAGAGCCGACCAGAAAATCTCGTACAGCGGCGGCAGGATGACGGCGAGGCCGCCGACCTCCTGGTCCGCAGCGGCGACAATCTGGTGCATGGCGATCACTTAACGATGAGCGGCAGAACGAAGCCGATGAGGCCGAGGGCCTCGACCATGCCGGCGCCGATGATCATGTTGGTGAAGAGACGGCCGGCAACCTCGGGCTGACGGGCGGTCGCTTCCTGGGTCTTGCCGACCATGAGGCCGATACCGAGGCCGGGTCCCAGGGTGGCGAGGCCATAGCCGATGTAGGCGAATGCTGCGGTTCCCATAGTGGTTTCCTTCTGTTAGTAACGCCGGATGGCGTTGGGGGTCAGTGATGTTCGATGGAAAGCTTGATGTACACGGTCGACAGGATCGTGAAGATGTAGGCCTGCAGGAAGGCTACGAAGACCTCGAAGCCGGTCATCACGAACATCGCCGCGCCGGTCAGGGCAGAGGCGGCCGACAGGACAGAGAGTTCGTGGAGCAGGATCGCCGTGCCGAAGTAGGTCATGCCCAGCAGGAGGTGACCGGAGATCATGTTGCACAGGAGTCGCAGCGTCAGCGTGACGGGGCGAACGATGAAGTTCGAGAGGAACTCGATGGGCGTGATCAGCAGGTACATGGGCACGGGCAGGCCGGGCGGGAAGAGCTGGGAGGAGAAGAATCCTCCGAAGCCCTGCTTGGCGATGCCGGCGCCGATGAAGGTCACGTAGGTGATGAGCGCGAAGACCATCGGCACTGCGACGACGGAGGAGGCCGCGATGTTGATGCCGGGGATGATGCCGGCGATGTTCATCGACAGGACGCCGAAGAACAGGAAGCCGATGAAGCCGGAGAACTTGCGTCCGGTCTTGGGACCGAGCATGTCGAGGGCGACGTTGTCGCGGATGTATCCTGCGATGGCTTCCACGGCCATCTGTGAGCGCGTGGGAACCAGCTTCGGCTTGCGAGCCACCGCCACGAGGACGACGCACACGAGGACTCCCATGACGACGCGGGCGAGGGTGAGGCGGTTGAACTCGAAGAACGTTCCTTCACCAAAGATCACCGTGGGAAAGAAGTCCTCCAGTGCGGGCTGGTGGGGGTGCTGGGTGAAGGCCGGGTACGCGGTCGCGGCGATGATCAGGAGTAGGATCGCGAGGCTCACCCAATACCAGCGCGGCTTTGACGCTGCGGTGCGGCGAGCAGGCGCGTTATTGGACACGGAACGTGCCTCCTTCATTGTCACTCCATTGGTGCCGTTGCGATGCAAGCAACTCGAACCATTCTATACAGATCAGTGGGTGCATGGCACGCCCAACAGTTACTCGGTGGTAGACCTCGGCTCGACGGTCATCGTGCGCCTGCGGGCGACGACGATCATCTCCACGGTCGACGACACGATAATCGCGACGATCGTCGCAATTGCGGCGAGGCGCACGTTCATGCCGAGCGTCTTCGGCACGTACAGTCCCACCGCGAGGAGAGCGATCTTGGTGACGTATCCGCCGCTGACCCACGCGAGGAATCGCGCGGGAGAGCGCAACGCGCGGGACGTGAAAAACCACTGCGCCCCGCAGATCACGGCGACCATGGCGAGGGCGAGGATGTAGGTCATGCGGCGGGCTCCTCTTGCGAGCATTCTTCCTTGGGGAATTCACGGGTGGTGATGGCGACACCGACGGAGGCTGCGATGAGCGCGACCAGGGCGACGACCCACCAGTCGAAGACGAGCAGGCCGACGGCAGGAACACACACGATCGCAGTCCACATCCACAGAATCGCGACGACCCCGCGGTGGGAGTGACCGGCGACGAGGAGGCGGTCGTGGAAGTGGGAGCGGTCCGCCACGAAGGGGCTCTTGCCTCGCCTCATACGCCGAATCGAGGTGACGACCAGGTCGAGGACCGGCATGAAGATGACGGATAGCGGCAGGATGAGGGGCAGCGCGGAGACGATCATCTGTTGACGGCCCAGGAGCGTCGGGTCGATCTTGCCCGTCACGATGATGCCGGCGGCTCCCAGGACGAGGCCCATGGTCTCCGCTCCCCCGCCCATCATGATCGAGGAGGGGTGGAAGTTGAACCAGAGGAAGCCCGTGCACACGCCGAGCAGCGCGATGACGATGAGGCTGGCGGTCGTCGCGTAGGAGGCCGCGCCCATCAGACGGGTGATGATGTAGGAGTAGACGAAGAAGGACCCAGCTCCGATCGCGATCATGCCCGCTGCCAGGCCGTCGAGACCGTCGATGAAGTTGACGGCGTTCATGATTCCGACGATGAAGAAGACGGAGACGAAGAGCCACAGGCGGGAGGACCCGAGCGTCAGGCCGAAGATCGGGAAGGACGCGAGCTGGACGCCGCCGAAGGCCATGCCCCCCGCGATGAGCACCTGTCCTCCGAGTTTGGCCATCCAGTCCAGCTCGATGATGTCGTCGATGATTCCGAGCACGCACATGGCTCCGGCTCCGGACATGACGGCCCACGGGATGGTCCCGGTGAACAGGGGCGCCATGTAGGGGATGCGCGAGGCCAGCAGCATCGTGATGATCAGGGCAAGCGTCATGGCGACGCCGCCGAGTCGCGGGATGGGTTTCTTTTGCAGGTCGCGTCCGCGCAGGGGCGGCAGAATGTTGAAGCGTAGGCACGTCCAGCGCACGGCTGGGGTGAGGATGATGGTGAGCGCCATCGCGATGGCGGCGAGCAGCAGGTAGACCTTCACGCGCGCCCCTCCCCCGGCGTTTCGATCGCGACGCCGGCGGCCTCGCTCAGGTCGGCGAGGCTGATGGTTCCCATGCGGAGAACGCGCGGGACACCGTGGGCGCAGTCGACGATGGACGAGGCCGTGGAACCGACGGTGGGCCCGGCGTCGAGGTAGAGGGAGACGGCGTCCCCGAAGGAGGAGACGGCCTGGTCGACCGTGGTGGCAGGAGGCTGTCCGGTCAGGTTCGCCGAGGTCACCGCCATGGGGCCGACGTCGGCCAAGAGGTCGAGGAGGGCGCCCTGGTCGGGCATGCGCACTCCGATCGTGCCGCCCGTCTCCCCCAGATCCCAGCCGAGGTCGGGGCGCGCACGCAGGATGAGGGTGAGCCCACCGGGCCAGAAGGCGCGGGCGAGCGCGCGAGCATAGTCGGGCACGTCCACGCACAGGGAGTCGATGGCCTCGATGGAGGCGACGAGAACGGGAGGGGGCATCTGGCGTCCCCTCCCCTTGGCGGCGAGGACGGCGGCGACGGCGTCAGGGTTGGCAGCGTCGCAGCCGATGCCGTAGACGGTGTCGGTAGGCACGACGAGCAGTCGTCCCTGAGCCAGAGCGGACCGGGCGTCGGCCAGGTCGTCGGCGTTCAGGGACGTGGTTGCGCGTCGGATGGTCACACTACTCATCACGTTTATTGTGTCACGGAAGCGCTTGATTGCGCGGACTTGGGCGCGCGTGCACGCAGGAAGCGCTTGCGACCCGCCAGGTCAGCCACAGTGTCGATCTCATCCATGCCGACGCGCGCCGCGTGCTCGCGCATCACCCGCTCCTGCGTGGGCGAATGTTCCATGAGCAGCAGGCCTCCGGGGCGCAGCAGCGAGAGGGCGCGGAGCATGATCCGCACGGGGATCTCGGTTCCGTCCGCGCTGCCACCGTAGAGGGCCGCGTGGGGGTCGGCGGCCGCCTCGGGCTGGGTGGGCATCTCGTCGGCGGGCACGTAGGGGGGATTCGTGACGACGACGTCGACGAGGCCGTCGAGGAAGCCAAGCGTCGCGGGGTGCGTGGCGTCGCCGCGCACGAGGTGGAGGCCGCAGGCGCCGACGCGGTCGCGGTTGAGGCAGGCAAGCGCGAAAGGATCGGGTTCCTTTTCCACGGCCCAGACCTCGGTGTGGGCGGACTCGGTGGCGACTGCGAGGGCGATGGCTCCCGAGCCGGTGCACAGGTCGACGACGCGGGCCTCGCCCCTGGCAGCCACAACCGCCGCGGCCTCGTCGATGGCGAGCCCGGCAAGGACCTCCGTTTCGGGGCGCACGACGAAGACGCCGGGGACCGACTGGAGGGTAAGAGACCGGAAATACATCCGGCCGGTGACGTGCTGGAGGGGGATGCGCAGGGCACGCTCGCTCACGCCGGCGCAGAACTTCTCCTTCTGGTCCTCATCGAGGTGGGTCGGCAGGGCCCACTGCGAGGAGGCGCCGCACGCCCACTCGAGGAGCTCACGCACGTCGGCATCCGGGGAGGCGACCCCGGCCTCGTCTAGGCGTGCGCGCGCCCATGCGCGTGCCGCAGCGACCTCCCACGTCCCCATCGTCTGCTCGCTCATGCGTTCGCCGCGGTGGCCAGGCGTTCGGCCTCGTCGGCCTCCTGCAACGATGCGATGACGGCGTCGAGCGCGCCCGACAGGACAGCGTCGAGGTTGTGGGCCTTGAAGCCCGTGCGGTGGTCCGCGATGCGGTTCTCCGGGAAGTTATACGTGCGGATACGCTCGGATCGGTCCACGGTGCGCACCTGCGAGAGGCGCTGGGCCGAGGCCTCGGCCTCCCTCTTCGCGCGAGCCTCCGCCGCGAGGCGCGAGGCCAGCACGCGCAGGGCCGCCTCCTTGTTCTGCAGCTGGGACTTCTCGTTCTGCATCGACACGACGATGCCGGAGGGAATGTGGGTGATGCGCACGGCGGAGTCCGTCGTGTTGACCGACTGGCCGCCGGGGCCGCTGGAGCGGCACACGTCGATGCGCAGGTCGCCCGGATCGATGACGATTTCGTCGTCGTCCTCGATCTCGGGCATGACGAACACGCCGACGGCGCTCGTGTGGATGCGCCCCTGCGATTCGGTGACGGGCACGCGCTGGACGCGGTGGACGCCGCCCTCGTACTTCAAGTGAGCCCACACGCCCTCGTCGGGGGCGGGAGTGCCCTTCGCGCGGATCGCCAGTGTGATGTCCTTGAAGCCACCCAGTTCCGTGTGGGTCGCGCTCATCTCGGTGACGCTCCAGCCGTGCGCCTCGGCGTAGCGCCCGTACATGCGAGCCAGGTCGGAGGCAAAAAGTGCGGATTCTTCGCCGCCCTCACCGGCCTTGATCTCGAGGATGACGTCCATCGCATCCTCGGGGTCACGGGGAGCCAGAATCTTCACCAGCGCCTCGTGGGCAGCCGCTTCCTCTTCCTCGAGGGCGGGAATCTCGTCGGCGAAGGAACGATCTTCGGCAGCCAGCTCGCGCGCAGCCTCGAGGTCTCCCGTGGCGGAGGCAAGCCGATCAGCGGCGGCCTTCACGCGGCCAAGCTCAGCGTAGCGTCGACCGACTCGGCGCATCAGCTGCGGGTCCGCCAGCGTCTGAGGATCTGCCATCTGCGCCTCGACCTGCTCATATTCGCGCAGCAGGGGGCCCAGGGCACCGAGTTCATCAGTCGCGGCCACGATTCACCACTTCCTTCGTTCCATACAGTTGACAAAACGGCGGCGCCGTCGGCCGTGGGGCCAACGACACCGCCGTGGAGCTAGCCGCTCACCCTCACTTGGAGGGGCGCACGCGCTTGCCGTAGCGAGCCTCGAACTTGGCGACGCGGCCGCCGGTGTCGAGGATCTTCTGCTTGCCCGTGTAGAACGGGTGGCAGGCCGAGCACACGTCCACGCGCATCTCACCGGAGGTGATGGTGGAACGGGTGTGGAACGTGTTGCCGCACGTGCAGGTCACGACGGTGTCCACGTATTCGGGGTGAATACCCTTCTTCATGGAGTTTCTCCTGGATCGTTTGGTGCCCCGGGTCCGGACATGCAGCGTCCCCCGCATCTGGCGGGGACTCGCCTTCCAGCGCACATAAGAGCGCCTGGGGCATGCCGGTGAACCGGTAAGCCGACACGACATTATCGCACAGCACCCCATCAGCTTCAACGACGGCCCCTCCCCGTGGGCGTGAGATCGGCTATGGGTGAAACCCGACCATCGTCCCCCGTGCCCGCTCGTTGGAAGACGAGGCGCTGGCCTCGGTTAGAACGCGATCTCGTTCCTGTGCGGACCAATGTTCGCCGCCGACGTCAGGTAGGTCGCGCGCGAGGAACCGTACCGCGACATCCCGTCCCACACGAGGTAGCGGTGAAGGTACGCGGGAGGCACGTAGACCTCAGCGTTGAACGCCACGAAACGCGCGGTTGAATGGGCCGCGCTTCCCCCAAGATCGATACCCGCACTGTTTGCCGTCAGGCGAACCGCCTGGGCGGGATTGTAGGTATACGTCACGCCAGCGATACGGTACGCGCCGATGTAGCGAACTTCGTTCGTGCGCAGCTTTTCCCCCGCCCCAGTGCGCCAGCGCTTGTAGCGCCTGCGTCCAAGCATCGATGTGTCGGAGGCGAGAACCGCCTCGATGAGTCGCACCAGGCGCACCCTGGCCTCGTCGGCGATGGCGTCGAGGCGCTCAAGAGCCTGCGCGGGAGTAATCGCTACGCGATCGAGGCTCTCTCCGATGCCGATGACGGCCAGGCGTTGCTGATCCATCCACTCGACAAGGGAAGTGACCATGGTTCTCACCATCGGCTCCCTGCTGCGCCACTGGATGGAGTCCGTGATGGTCTCAATAACAGTCAGGTCCTCAAAGACGACCCCCATCTCGTTGTCCCATACCCTCCGCCAATTGGGACCGCGATCGAAGAACTCGCACGCGGCCATCATCGCCGCGTCGGCATCCATCAGTGAGGGAAAGCTAGCGACGACCCGCTCCGCGCTGCGCGACGTCGCCGCGCTCAGCGACGCGGGGAAGGATAACGCACCATACGAGGCGACCACGGCTCGCGCCCTCTCACGCTCCGCGCGGGCGGCCTGGTAGCGCGCGATCACGCCACGCTCGTAGCGCCCACTTGTCAGGAGCGTCGCGACAGCGAGGTCGACCGACACGTGGCGCCTCTCCAGGTCGTCCCAGCCCCTGATAGCCTCTCGCGTCCTCTCACGCGAGAGGCGCCGCAGCATCGCGCCACGCGCCAGGACGACAACGCCCACGATCGAGGCCACCCACGCGTACCAGGCGGGCCACTGGATCGCGCGCGAAACACCCACCAGTAAAGCGATGTAGAGCCACGCGGGGGACGCGACGAACAGGGCCAGGCCCGCTCCGAGGCGCAGACAACCGCGCGCGTTTGGCGAGAGCGCGCCAGGGGGCGCGGCGTTGTTCATCGGAGCGTTTGTCACTGGCGTCATGGCTCCACTCTGTCATGCTTCGCCCCCATCCGCTCAGCACTTTGATGTCCATCGGAAGGACGATGAGGAACCGGAGCCCGAGAAGCTACCCGAGGAGGACCCATAGTCCGCCCTCGACGTGCTCAACGAGGAACTGCCGCATCCACATCGCACGTCAGATATCGATCAAGATACATCGGCAGCAGATAGATGGATGTGCGGCCAGCCGTCAGGACACCGGTCGCCGGGGCTGGTAGCCCTTCGAAGTCAACGCCTGCAGAGTTTGCGATCAGTCGGATCGTGGCTGCCGACTTGTACTCGACGTCAGTGTCTGCGTCCTCGCTCCAGTAGGCCCCGTCGTACTCGGCGTTAGCCGCGGTCAGGCTGATTCCCGTTTCCTTCCATCGCGCGTAGCGTGCGCGTCCCTGCGACGAGGCATCGGTGGCGAGAGTCGCCTCGATGAGCTCCGCGGTGCGCGCTCGCGCCTCGTTGGCTATCCGGTCGAGTTCTTCCAGTGCCTGGGCGGGACCGAGCTGCCTGCCCTTGAGGCGTTCTCCGAGGTTGAACACCGTGTCCTTGTCATCCCCCACATGCTCTCGGAAAGCCTCGATGTCCATCAGAATATGCGGGTCCGTGCCGATTGCTTCGAGGGTGTCTGCGACGTCATCGAGGACGTCCAAGTCTTCGATGATCGGGCCAATCTCGTTGTCCCACACGTCGCGCCAGCCGGGCGCAAAGGCGAACAAGTCGCGCGCAGCCATGATCGCGGTATACGCGTGGGCAAGGCGAGCCATCTGTGCAAGGATCTCATCCTCGGCCCCGCCCGATGCCACGCTGAGCGATGCGAAGAAACCCGCAGACCTGTACTCCTCGATTCGAGCGCCAACCCTGACGCTTTCGACTCGGGCACACTCGTAGCGCGCAGTCAGTCCGCTCTCGTAGTGCCCGGCGCGAACGAGCGCGGAGAACACGCGCTCAACCCGCGTCCGTTGCGTTTCCAAGGATGCCCAAGTCTGCGCGATCGTCGTCATTTTCTGACGCTTCGAACGCCGAAGACTGACCCCGCCCCACAGCACGCCGATTCCGCACAGCGCCATGACCCAGCCGCTCCAATGCGGCCAGTCAACCGCCTTCCCCATCCCGTGATGGGTCTGATCGTAGATGGCGATTGCCAGCTGAAGGGGAGCCGTCAGCGAGAGGAAAAGACCGACAACGAGGCGCGCAAACCCGCGCACGGCACTCCAGGATCGGCGCGAGACACCCCGTACCGCCCGCGTATTGGCCGTATTCGGTGTCGTGTTCGCCATGCGCCAATTCTGGCACAGGCCTTATCGGTTGTCCGGCGTTCGCACGTTCGCCTCATGAGAAAACGGGGCGAGCGGCTCTCGCCACTCGCCCCGCCTCCGACGCTCCGATCACTCGGAGGGCGTGGTCTTTTGGATGAGCATGAGGAACTCAGCGTTGGACTGGGTCTCCTTGAGCTTGTCGAGGACCAGCTCGAGGCCCTGCTGCTGGTCGAGGGTACCCAGGACGCGGCGGAGCCTCCACATGATGCGCAGCTCCTCGGGCTTGAAGAGCAGCTCCTCGCGACGGGTGCCCGACGCGTTGAGGTCGATCGCGGGGAAGATGCGGCGCTCGGCGAGCTGGCGCGACAGGCGCAGCTCCATGTTGCCGGTGCCCTTGAACTCCTCGAAGATGACCTCGTCCATCTTCGAACCCGTCTCCACCAAGGCGGAGGCGATGATGGTGAGCGAGCCACCCTCGGAGATGTTGCGGGCCGCACCGAAGAACTTCTTGGGCGGGTACAGCGCCGAGGCGTCGACGCCGCCGGAGAGGATACGGCCCGAGGCGGGCGCCGCGAGGTTGTAGGCGCGCGACAGGCGGGTCAGCGAGTCGAGGAGCACGACGACATCCTGGCCCAGCTCGACCAGGCGCTTGGCGCGCTCGATGGCCAGCTCGGCGACGGTCGTGTGGTCGGAGGCGGGACGGTCGAAGGTGGAGGCAATGACCTCGCCCTTGACGATCGAGCGCATGTCGGTGACCTCTTCGGGGCGCTCGTCCACCAGGACGACCATGAGGTGCACCTCGGGGTTGTTCAGCTCGATGGCCTTGGCCATCTGCTGGATGACCATCGTCTTGCCGGCCTTGGGCGGGGAAACGATGAGGCCGCGCTGCCCCTTGCCCACGGGGGCGACCAGGTCGATCACTCGGGGTGTGAAGGCCTTGGGCGAGGTCTCCATGCGCAGCTGCTCGGAGGGGTAGACGGGGGTCAGCTTGCCGAACTCGCGGCGCGCCTGCGCCTGCTCGACCGTCATGCCGTTGACCGAGTCCACGCGCACGAGGGCGTTGTACTTCTGGCGCTGACGCTCGCCCTCGCGGGGCAGGCGCACGGCGCCGGCCACGGCGTCACCGGCACGCAGGCCCCAGCGGCGCACGTTGCCGAGCGTCACGTATACATCATTCGGGCCGGGCAGGTAGCCGGAGGTGCGCACGAAGGCGTGGTTCTCCTGAATGTCGAGGATGCCGGCGATCGGCGCGAGGTTGTCCTCGCCGCCGCGCGCGGGGCGACCCTCGCGGCCCTCGCGTTCGCGGCCCTCGCGGCCCTCGCGGTCGCGGCGGGAGCGGCGTCCGCGTTCGCGGCGGGAGCGGCGGCCTTCGGGGTCGTCTCCGTCGGGCAGCTCGATGTTCAAGACGGTCTCGACGACGGTCGTGTCGGGCTCGGGCGTGGGCTCGGTGCGCTCGGCGGCCGGCAGAGGTAGATCGAGCGTCACGCGCGCGGGCTCGACGGCGCCCTGGCTGACCGCGCGGCGGCGGCGCGAACGGCGGGGGGCCTCGGGGGCCGACGCTTCCGAAGGAGCGGCCTCGGGCGCGGGGGCAGTGGGGCCTTCCTGGGACGAGGCCGGGGCCTCGTCGCGGGGAGCGCCGGCAGGCGTGGTCGGAGCGCTGGCGTCGTTGCTCAGGAGCTCGATCAGCTGGGGCTTACGAAGCTGGGAAATGCCCTTGAGACCGCGGGATGCGGCTAGAGCCTTGAGCTCGGGCAGCTTCATCGCCGACAGCGACGCGGTCGTCATCTCGGCGGGGGTTTCGTTGCTCACGAAGGGATCCTTACTGGAATGCGCCCATATCGGGCGGGTGAATTGCTCAAGCACAAGAAAAAGCTTGATAAGGGAGATGCGCATGGAAGGCGCATCGCAACGGTCGGAGGCGAGCAGTCGACTCGGACCTGGGGAAAATATAGCAAGACCGCCAGCCCGCTGCCGATCAGACGGCGCGACTGGCGGTGCTTGCGCAGAAACTCACAGCTCGCAGGCTGTTCAGAACTCGACCTTCGCGAGGGAGCCGCGGGTGATCTGCACACCCGACGCAGCGACGCCGAGCGGCAGGACGCGCCACCCGGAACGCGCGGCTTCGTGGCGGATGTCCACGCCCACGGGCTCGAGCGACATGACAGTGGGGCCGGCGCCCGAGACGACGGCCGCGTATCCCGCGCCGCGCAGCCAATCGACCAGCGCGAGGGAGGGCTCCATGGCGCCGCGTCGCTGCTCCTGGTGGAGGCGGTCGCGGGTGGCCTCCATGAGCAGCGTATGCAGGTCCGCTCCCCCGCTGGCCCGGGCCTGTCCCGACAGGAGGGCCGCAAGCGAGGCGGCGCGGGCAACGTTAAAGCGTGCGTCCACGTGAGCAACAGTGCGCGGCAGGGCGGCGCGGGCCGTGGCCGTGCGCAGCTCAAAGTCGGGAATGAAGACGACCGGTTCAATGCCTTCGGGCGGGCTCAACCGCAGCGCACCAACCTCCTCGGTCTCCTCGTTCATCCAGGCGACCGTTGCGCCACCGAAGACGGCGGGCGCGACGTTGTCGGGGTGGCCTTCCATCTGCGAGCCAATCTCGAGAATCTCCTGGCGTCCGAGCACGTCGGCATCGCCGATGAGCGCGCGGGCCAGCGTCACGCCCGCGACGATCGCACTGGCGGAGGAGCCCAGGCCTCGCGAATGAGGGATGCGGTTCGTGCAGCGCATGCGCACCCCCACCTGGGGCGCGCCTGCTCGGTCCAGCGCCAGGCGCAAGGCGCGCACGACGAGGTTGTCCTCGCCCTGCTCCACGTTGCCGGCGCCCTCGCCCTCGACAACGACGCAGGTCGGGCCCGTCGTGGCGTGAACGGAGACCTCGTCCCACAGGTCGAGGGCCAGTCCCATGCAGTCGAAGCCGGGGCCAAGGTTCGCGCTCGTCGCGGGAACCTTGACCGCGACGAAATCGTCATGAACGCGCACGTCACTCACCCTCAACGCGGATCGTGGAGGTCACCTCGCGCACCGCGTCGGAGACGGCGAGCGCACGGGCAACGGCACGCAGGTCTGCCTCGCGAGCCCGGTGGCTGGTCACGACGATGACGCAGGCGCCGGGCACCTGGTCGTTGCGCTGATGCACGGACTGAATCGACACTCCGTGGCGGGCGAAGATGCCGGCGACGTCGGACAGGACGCCCAGGCGGTCTTCCACCTGGAGGCGGATCTGGTAGCGCGTGTGGGTCGAGCCGGGGTCGAGGATCGGCAGGTGCGCGTAGACGGATTCGCGCGGCGCGTGCCCGCCGAAGGCGCGGTGGTGCGCGGCGGCCACGAGGTCGGACAGGACGGCCGAGGCCGTGGGGGCGCCGCCCGCTCCCTGCCCGTAGAACATGAGGCGCCCGGCGTTCTCACCCTCGACGAGGATGGCGTTGAAGGCGCCGTCGACGGACGCCAGCGGGTGATCCGAGGGCACCTGGGCGGGGTGGACGCGCATCGCGACGCCCTCGTGGCCATCCTCGCCGATGCGGCGCTCGGCGATGGCCAAAAGCTTGATGGTGTGGCCCACGCGAGCGGCCTCTTCCATATCCTCCTTGGTGATGTTGGAGATGCCCTCGACCGCGACGTCGTCGATTCCCACGCGGGTGTGGAAGGCGAGCGAGGCCAGGATGGAACACTTGGCGGCGGCGTCCAGTCCCTCGACGTCGGCCGTCGGATCGGCCTCGGCAAAACCCAGGTCCTGCGCCTGCTTAAGGGCGTCCTCGTAGCTCAGTCCCTTGGAGCTCATCGCATCCAGGATGAAGTTCGTCGTACCGTTGACAATGCCCATCACCGTCGTCACGCGGTCACCTGCGAGGGACTCGCGCAGGCCGTACACGACGGGCACGGCGCCGGCGACGGCAGCCTCGTAGTAGAGGTCGGCGTCGTTGGAGGCGGCAGCCTCGTACAGCTCCGGGCCGTGCGCGGCGAGCAGGGCCTTGTTGCCCGTCACGACCGAGATGCCCTGGGTGAGGGCGCGCAGCACGAACGTGCGCGCCGGCTCGATGCCGCCGATCAACTCGACGACGAGGTCCATCCCGTCAATGGCCTCGGCGGGGTCGGTCGTCAGCAGCTCGCGGTCGATCGGGGAGTCGCGCGGGGCATCCACATTGCGGACAAGGACTCGGCGGACCTCCATCTGCGCACCGGAGCGGGCGGCGAAATCCTCGCGGCTGGACTGCAGGATGCGAATGACCTGGCTACCGACGGTTCCAGCGCCAAGAACGCCAACTGCGAGGACCGGACGGGGTGCGGACATAGGGATTATCTCCTTCGTGAAACGGGCACTGGTACCAGTGTAGGTGGTCAAAGGCCCCCCTTCCCCAATGGGGACCTTCGTCCTATAATTGAGGTGCGAGAGACTTTAGACCAATACCCCTGAGACACAGAACATAGATCGATGGGCGAAACAGGTTGTCTGGTCGCCATCGACCGTAGGACAATAGACCCAAGCGCCGGAATCCGGCGCACTGACGGAGCGATGCTCCCAACGACCGTCCCCACAGGGAAACGGAAAATCCGAGAAGAGGAAGAATGACGACAGCAGACCAGAAAGCCTGGGAAGGTTTTGTCAAGGGTAACTGGTGCGATGAGATCGACGTCCGCGACTTCATCCAGCTGAACTACACCCCGTATGAGGGCGACGCCTCGTTCCTGGCTGGCCCCACTGAAAAGACCATGCGGGTCTGGAACACCCTCGAGGAAAAGTACCTCTCCGAAGAGCGCAAGGTGCGCATCCTCGACGTTGACACCGACACCCCGGCCGACATCGACGCCTTCAAGCCCGGTTACATCTGCGAGGACGACAACGTGATCGTCGGCCTCCAGACCGACGCTCCGCTCAAGCGCGCAATGATGCCCAACGGCGGCTGGCGCATGGTCGAGACCGCCATCCACGAGGCCGGCAAGGAATACAACCCCGAGGTGAAGAAGATCTTCACCAAGTACCGCAAGACCCACAACGACGCGGTCTTCGACATCTACACCCCGCGTATTCGCGCCGCCCGCTCCTCCCACATCATCACCGGCCTGCCGGATGCCTACGGCCGTGGCCGCATCATCGGTGACTACCGCCGCGTGGCCCTCTACGGTGTTGATCACCTCATCGCCGAGAAGCAGAAGGACAAGGATCGCTACGCCGATCAGCCCTTCTCCGAGCACTGGGCGCGCTACCGCGAGGAGCACTCCGAGCAGATCAAGGCCCTCAAGAAGCTGAAGAACCTGGCGCAGTCCTACGGCTACGACATCTCCGGCCCGGCCACCAACGCGCACGAGGCCGTGCAGTGGACCTACTTCGGCTACCTGGCCTCCGTGAAGTCTCAGGACGGCGCCGCCATGTCGATCGGCCGCCTCTCCGGCTTCTTCGACTGCTACTTCGAGCGCGACCTGAAGAACGGCACGCTCGATGAGTCCGGCGCGCAGGAGATCATCGACGCCCTGGTCATCAAGCTGCGCATCACCCGCTTCCTGCGCACCATCGCCTACGACCAGATCTTCTCGGGCGACCCCTACTGGGCCACCTGGTCCGACGCCGGCTTCGGCGACGACGGCCGCACGCTGGTCACCAAGACCTCGTTCCGTCTGCTCCAGACTCTGGTGAACCTCGGCCCGGCCCCCGAGCCGAACATCACCATCTTCTGGGACGAGAACCTGCCCCGCGGCTACAAGGAGTTCTGCGCCCGCATCTCGATCGAGACCTCGTCGATTCAGTACGAGTCCGATCCGCAGATCCGCGCCCACTGGGGCGACGACGCCGCCATCGCGTGCTGCGTGTCCCCCATGCGCGTCGGCAAGCAGATGCAGTTCTTCGGCGCCCGCGTGAACGCCGCCAAGGCCCTGCTCTACGCCATCAACGGTGGCCGCGACGAGATGAGCGGCAAGCAGGTCATGGAAGGCTACGAGCCCGTCCAGGGTGACGGCCCGCTCGACTTCGATGACGTGTGGAAGCGCTACGAGGAGATGCTGGACTGGGTCGTTGGCACCTACGTCGAGGCCCTCAACATCATCCACTACTGCCACGACCGCTACGCCTACGAGTCCATCGAGATGGCGCTGCACGACTCCGAGATCATTCGCACCATGGGCTGCGGCATCGCCGGTCTGTCCATCGTCGCCGACTCGCTGGCCGCCATCAAGTACGCGAAGGTCTACCCGATCCGCGACGAGACCGGCCTGGTCGTCGACTACCGCACCGAGGGCGATTTCCCGACCTACGGCAACGACGATGACCGCGCCGACGACATCGCCGCGACCGTCGTCCACACCGTCATGGACAAGATCCGCGCGATCCCCATGTACCGTGATGCGATCCCGACCCAGTCCGTCCTGACGATCACCTCGAACGTCGTCTACGGCAAGGCCACCGGCGCCTTCCCGTCGGGCCACGAGAAGGGCACCCCCTTCGCCCCCGGCGCGAACCCCGAGAACGGCATCGACACGCACGGCATGGTCGCCTCCATGCTGTCGGTCGGCAAGCTGGACTACAACGACGCGCTCGACGGCATCTCGCTGACGAACACGATCACCCCGCAGGGCCTGGGCCGCTCCAAGGAAGAGCAGATCCAGAACCTGGTCGGTATCCTCGACGCCGGCTTCGTCCCCGACGATTCCTGCGCCTACGACGGCACCAAGGGCTACTGATCCACCATCGGCGGGGATCAACTCGTATCCCTTGTTGATCCCCGCCACCCAACCCGTGGGTGAGGCCGCGACCCGGCCTGCCCAGCCGGCACCGCCGGAGTCTCACAATTAAGGAGAAATGTTATGGCAACCAAGACCTACGAAGAGCGTCTCGCTGACATGAAGGCCGCCCGCGAGGAGCGCGGCGACAAGGATGGCCTGTACCACGCGAACATCAACGTTCTCGAGGAGTCCACGCTGAAGGACGCCATGGAGCACCCCGAGAAGTACCCGAACCTGACCGTTCGCGTTTCCGGCTACGCCGTGAACTTCGTCAAGCTCACCCGTGAGCAGCAGCTGGACGTCCTGTCCCGCACCTTCCACCACTCGGCCTGATCGGTCGACGGTAGTGGGGCGTTGGGCGCACGCCCGGCGCCCCACTGCTATGCCCGCCGGTTGCGCCCGCAATCGCGCACGCTCCGACCTCGTTCGCGCCATCGCCGCGCCCGTACTACTTCGAAGAAGGAATCATGACGCAGCCCCTCGCCATTCCCACGTTCCGCGAGCAGGACTTCCAGGCTCCCCAATCCCGTACCGTCGGCGCGGGCGTCGAGGGCCTTGAGGAGATCACGGACCTGGAGCGTTCCGAACGCTTGCGACGCATGCGAGAGGGCACGCTCGGTTCCATTCACTCCTGGGAGCTGGTGACCGCCGTCGACGGCCCCGGCACGCGCATGACTGTATTCCTCAACGGCTGTCCGCTGCGCTGCCTCTACTGCCACAACCCTGATACGTTCCTCATGAAGGACGGCGCTCCCGTGTCCGACACGGAGCTGCTCTCCCGCATCGCCCGCTATCGTCGTATTTTCCGAACGACGAAGGGCGGCATCACGCTGTCCGGCGGCGAAGTCCTCATGCAGCCCCACTTCGCCAAGCGCATCCTGCTGGGTGCCAAGGAGATGGGCGTGCACACGTGCATCGACACCTCCGGCTACCTGGGCGCGAACTGCGACGACGAGATGCTCGACGCGATCGATCTGGTGCTTCTGGACGTCAAGAGCGGCGACGAGGAGACTTACAAGAAGGCGACCGGCCGTGAGCTGGCACCCACAATTGCGTTCGGCGACCGCATCGCGGCTCGAGGCGGGGACACACGCATCTGGATTCGTTTTGTCCTGGTTCCGGGCCTGACGGACGACCCCGAGAACATCCGCAAGGTCGGTGAGATCGTCACCCGCTGGAAGGATGTCATCGACCGTATCGAGGTTCTTCCCTTCCACCAGCTGGGTAAGGACAAGTGGCATTCCCTCGGCCTGGAGTATCAGCTTGAGGATGCGAAGGCTCCCACGCCCGAGGCAACGGAGGATGTGCGCGAGTACTTCCGCTCGCTGGGTTTCGAGGTCCACTGAGACACACCGCGTGCCCGGCCCCGGCGGGGGCGGCTTAGGTTCGCTCCCCCGGGGTCCACGTGTATCCGGGGCGTCCCCAGCCCTTGGAGTGTGCGAGCTCCGCGGCCATCTGCCCGTAGGGCTCCTCCAGGCGGTCGACGTAGAGGGTTCCTCGGAGGTGGTCGTATTCGTGCTGGAAGATGCGCGCGAGCCAGCCGCGCGCGGACACCGTGATCGGGCGCCCATTCGCGTCGTAGCCGCGCAGGATGGCGCCGAGCGCGCGGCGCAGCGGATAGGTCACGCCGGGGACCGACAGGCAGCCCTCGGCCTCGTCGGCGATGTCTGGCTGGGCGGGGAGGATCGCGCCCGCCCCGGCCTCGTCCCAGATCAGGTCAAGCGTGGGGTTGACGACGACGCCGCTCATCGCGTCGTTGAAGCCGAGTGTGGGGGCGCGGTCCAGGGCGAGGGCGTCACGGTAGCGCCTGTCGAAGGGCCCGCCTCCCCGGTACGACCAGACGAAAAGCTGGAGCCCGACGCCGACCTGCGGGGCGGCCAGCCCCACGCCGGTGGCCTCGTGCATGGTGTCGATCATGTCGGCGACGAGGTCGGTCAGGGAGGAATCGAAACGTTCGACGGGGTCGGCGATCCTGTGCAGGACTGGCTCGCCCGTGATGCAGATCGGCAGGACGCTCATGCTTGTTTCCCCGTGGTTCGCTCATCGACGACGCCGGCTCGGGCGGCCTGGAGCGCGCGCGGGGCGTTCGGGTCGAGTTCCTTGATGACGCGGGCGGGGTTGCCCACGGCGATGGAGTTGGCGGGCACGGAGCGGGTGACGACGGCCCCGGCTCCGATGATCGAGTTTTCGCCGATGGTGACGCCCGGGCAGACGACGACGGAGCCGCCCAGCCACACGTTATCTTCGAGGGTGATCGGGGCGGCGGACTCCCACTTGGCGCGACGAGGCCCGGGCTCGGTCGGGTGGATCGCGGTGTAGAGCGAGCAGTTGGGGCCGATGAGGACGTCGGCACCGATGACGACCGGGGCTACGTCGAGAACAGTCAGGCCGTAGTTGATCCAGGATCCGTCACCGATGGTGATGTTGTGCCCGTAGTCGACGCGCAGGGGCGGGCGAATGTCGATGTCCTCCCCCACCTCGCCGAGGACCTGGGCGAGCAGGTAGCGGGCGATGTCCGGGTCGGTGGGGTGCGCCTGTTCGTAGAGGCTCAGGAGGCGTACCGCGCGCTTCGTGAGTGCGCAAAGCTCGTCGTCGGCGATGTAGTAGTCGCCGTCGCGCATGCGCTGCGCGGGCGTGCGCGCGTCGTCGCGGAATCGAGGGTCCTCGAAGGTTGTTCCCGGTGCGATGGTCATGCGACCAGGGTAGTGGACGCCTTCTCGAGTCGGGGGACGCGGCGCGCGTCGAGGTCGCCGAGCAGGCAACGCAGCTGGGCGATGTCGTCGGCGGGGTCCTCGGGGTGCCACTGCACGCCGATGAGCGGGGCGTCGGGAGATTCGATGGCCTCGACGGTTCCGTCGGGGGCGTAGGCGCTTACGCGCAGGGTGTCGCCGAGACGGGCGATGCGCTGGTGGTGGGCCGACGAGATGGTCAGGCAGGAATCGACGAGCACGGGGGCCAGGGCTCGCTCGAGGTGGCTGTCGGCGTCGACGCGCACGCTGTGGCGCACGAATCGGTGATCGGAGAGGATCGTGGGGTTGGAGTGGGTGCCGTCGGCGATGTCCTGTTCGAGGGTGCCGCCGAACGCGGTGTTGATGAGCTGCATACCGCGGCAAATGCCCAGCAGCGGGGTTCCGGTTCGGGCAGCGTAGTCGACGAGGGCGAGCTGTCCGAGGTCGGCGCGGTACCAGTGGCGCCCCTCGCGCTTGTAGCCCTGGGAGGCTCCGTAGTGGGCGGGGTGGACGTCTTCGCCGCCCATGATGATGATTGCGTCGGCGGCGCTGGCGCGCAGCGTGGCGCCCTCGGCTCCGTCTTCCTGCGCGTATTCGCGGATGACGTTCCAGGTGGGCAGCGCGGCCTCAAGCAGACGATCCCACAGGCGCATGCAGATGTTGTTGTATGCCTCGTCCCCCGGCCGTGCCGGCAGGACGTTGGAAATCAACAACGTCGGCTTCGTGTGGTTCATCATGGTTTCTATCATGTCAGGCTGAGGCTTCGGGCGCGCTCCGCGTTCACGGGGTGACCAATTGTGACGGAACGGTCCACCGGGTGGCACGTGTCCAACAGGTGCTTTCCTCGACGGACGAGGCCGGGGCGGGTCTCCCCGAGCCCCGGCCTCGCGCTCCCGCAGGGTCAGTGCTGTGCGACGAAGCTGTCGATGCGCGCGTGCATCGCTTTCTTCTGTTCGTCCGGGATCCAGGCGATGTCGATGGAGTTGCGGGCGATGCGCTCCAGGTCCGCGCGGCTAAGGTTGAATCGCTCGGCAAGCGCCAGGTAGTTGTCGCCGACGTAGCCTCCGAAGTAGGCGGGGTCGTCGGAGTTGATGCTGACCTTCACGCCGGCGGCGGTCAGCTCGATGATCTCTTTGCCCTTCATCTCCTCCGTGACGAAGGAGTTGGACAGGGGGCAAGAGGTCAGGCCGATGCCGTGGTCGCGCGCGTAGGCGACCAGCTCGGGGTCTTCCACGATATTCGTGCCGTGGTCCAGGCGCTGCGCGCCCAGCTCCGTGAGGGCCGCGCGGATGTTGTCGATGGAGCCAACCTGGTCGATGTCGCAGTGCATCGTGACGTGCAGGCCGGCCTCTCGCGCCAGCTGGAAGACCCGGGCGAACTTGGTGGGCGGGTTGTCTCGCTCGTCGGAGTCCAGCCCCACGCCGATGAACATGTGCTTGTAGGGCAAGGCTGCCTGGAGGGTCTCGAGCGCCGACTCGGCGCTCATGTCACGCAGGAAACAGAGGATGAGATCCGCGGACAGACCGGCCTCGCGCGCTTCGACGACGGCGCGGTGGTAGCCGCGGATGACGGTGTCGATCTCGATGCCGCGGCTGGTGTGTGCTTGGGGGTCGAAGAAGCATTCGGCGCGCACGACGCCGTTGGCGCGCGCACGCTGGAAGTAGGCGGCCGCCAGCGCGTAGAAGTCGTCCTCGTCCTGCAGGACGTCCATCGCCGGATAGTAGACGGCCAGGAAGGAGGTCAGGTCGTTGAAGCGGTACGTGGCCTGCACTTCTTCGACGGTGCTCTGGCCGATATCCACGCCGTTCTTGCGTGCCAGGGCCAGCTTCAGGTCGGGCTCGAGGGTGCCCTCCAGGTGCAGGTGAAGCTCGGCCTTGGGCAGGCCAAACGCGAAGTCGCGGGTGACGTCGGTGCTCATGGATCCTCCTGACGGATGCGGGGTGGGTGTCGCAGAACTATTGTCCCACGTCACCCACCCCACACGGAGTGTTTCACGCGTGAGCGCCTGAACGCGACTCGCTCAGGCCAGGGCGCCCATCGGGTCCCATGCCGGCAGGTGCGTCGGCTCCTCGGCGATGACGGCGCGCAGCTCCTCGGGCAGGTCGTCCACGTGGACGGCGACCTCGAAAACGTTGGCGTCGAACCAGGCGGCGTCCATGGTGAAGAACCCCTTCTCGCCGGGCTCTTCGCCCCAGGAGTTCTCCACGCGGAAGCGGCGCCCTTCCCCGGCCTCGTCGATGTCGACGCCGGTGAAGAGCATCGCGTGGTTCATCGCGGACTCGCCGGTGTTCACGCGCTGCTCCTTCGAGGTGGAAAAGTCCACGCCGAACAGGTTGTCGTAGTCGTAGAGGCCGTCGACGAACAGGCCGGAGGCGCGGTCGGACTGTTTGCCGCAGTCGGCGCCGAACCAGACGACGCGGCCCGACGCCAGGACGGAGGCAGTGATGGTGCGGATCTGCTCGACGGGGGCGTTGACGTAGAGGATCGGCCGCCCGCCCACGACATTGCCCATGTGGTCGACGGTGAGGGTGTGCCCCTTGGGGTGCTCGGCGCGCGGGTCATCGACGAGGCACACGTACTGGGTCAGGTCCACGTCCACGTAGCGGGAGTAGAACTCGCGCGGGGTGAGCACGCCGTCGCGGTGGAACTCGCCCGCATCGTCGCGCCATTCCCACTCAAACGAAGCCGGCGGCTCTCCCAGGCAGATGACAAGGATACGCCACACGTCGGCCAGGGCCGCCTCCTTGACCTCGTCGATCTCGTCCTCGGACGCTCCGGCGGCCACGAGCGCTCGCAGCTCCAGGGCGGTGCGGCGCAGGACGACCTTGAGGCGCCCGTTCATCGGGGCGGTATGGCCGGAGGACTCGGTTTCGGGCATCGCGGTCTTGGGAACGAGGCCGTACTTGAGGTAGAGGGACACGGCCATGTCCCACTGGCCTCCGTCGGAGAGCACGTCGCCGAGCAGGAACTGCAGGAGGCGGCCGTCAAGGTCCTCCGTCGAGGCGGTGGCGATGACGTCGGTGAGGAAGAAGTTGGCACGCTCGAACTTGTCCCAGAAGAGGACGTAGTTCTGCGAGAACTCGAAGTCCTTGACGCCCAGGTGTGTGCGGGTCGTGGAGCGCAGGAGGTTGAGGGAGGAGAAGAGCCAGCAGCGTCCGGACTTCTTCTGCGAGGTAACCTTCCAGTCATCCACCTTGTGGGAGACAACGGTGGGGGTGGCGACGACCTTGGCGCGGTCGAAGGCGACGGGTTCGACACCGGCGTGGGAGACGGCGTTGCGCGCGACCGTGCGGGCGGTGTCCGTGTAGGCGTGGAGGCGTTCGACCAGCTCGTTAGTGATCTCGTGTGCCATGCGGCTGAGCTTCCTTTCAATCGAGAGTCATTCTCTATAAGGATACGCCCGGCCGCGTGACACAGACGTGCCGGCCCCGATTAGAATGGCGATAATGAGACAACGCAAAGGAGCATCCATGGTCAGGTACGGCGCGTCGGGGCGCGAAGTGGTGCTGCGCGACGGCGACTACGAGGCGCGGATTGTCACGGTCGGCGCGGGTCTGGCCGGCCTGACGTATCGGGGCCACGAGGTGATCGTCCCCCACCGCGTGGACGAGTGCCCTCCCGCATACTTGGGAAAGGTCCTCATGCCCTGGCCGAACCGCGTGGCCGGCGGCGCCTACTCGTGGGAGGGGACGAGCTACGACCTGCCCGTCGACGAGCCGGCCTTCGGGACATCCCTGCACGGTTTCGTGGCCTTCCAGGACTGGCGGGTCGACCGTGCCGACGCGTCCTGCGTGCAGCTCAGCACGCTCATCGCGGCTCGCTATTCCTATCCGTGGACGCTTCTCGCGTCCGCGCGTTACAGCCTGGACGCGCGGGCGGGCCTCGTCGTTGAGCTGTCCGCGACGAACGTCGGGCAGGGCACGGCTCCCCTCGGCGTCGGGTTCCACCCGTACCTGGCCGTCGACGGCATCGCCGCGGACGACCTCGAGCTCACCAACCCAGCATCGATCATCTACGAGGCGGACGCGAGCATGATCCCGGTCGCCGCGCACGACGTGGCGGGCTTCGGCATGGATTTCCGCTCCCCCACAGTGATCGGCGAGGCCGGGTTGGATCACTGTTTCGCGGGGCTGCCGCCGGGGACCTGGACTGTGACGCTGCGCGACCCCGACTCCAGCGTGGGGGTGTTGCTCTCGTCCGATGCGCGCTGGCTGCAGGTGTACACGGCCGACAACATCGGCCGCGTGGGCGTGGCCGTCGAGCCGATGAGCTGCCCGCCCAACGCCTTCAACTCCGGCACGGACGTCGTCGCGCTGGGCGCGGGACAGACCCACTCGCTGAGCGCATCCATCCGCGCCGCGCAGGGCTAGTATTTCCCAGCCGCAGCGCGGATGAGCGTCAGGGCGACCGCGCCGGCCGTCGAGGAGCGCAGCACGTTGGCCCCCAAGCCGATCACGCGGGCACCGGCGTCCACGAGCTGCGCCGTCTCCTCGGCGTCGATTCCGCCCTCGGGCCCCACGATGAGCGCGATCCGCGCGGGGAGCGTCCCATCGACGCACGAGTCCTGGACGTGGGCGAGCGCGGCCCCGAGCGAGACCGTGGCCTCCTCGTGACCCACGAAGGCCACCCCGGCCTCGTCCGTGAGGGCGCGCACCCAGGAGGCCAACTCACGACTGTCCTTGACGTCCTCCACGGCCGGGACGAAGGCGCGGCGCGACTGCTTCGCGGCGGCTCGCGCGACGCCCTCCCACTTGACGCGACCCTTCTCAGCCTTGGGCCCCTTCCACTGGACGATCGCACGCCGGGAGGCCCAGGGAATGACCCGGTCGATACCGATCTCGGTGCAGATTTCCACGGCGGCCTCGTCACGCCCACCCTTGGCGAGCGCCTGGACGAGCACGATCTGCGGGCGCGGCGACTCTTCCTGGACCACCTCGCGCACGATGAGGGACAGCGAGGACTTGTCCGCCCCGCTCACCTCGCAGCGCAGACGCAGACCTGCTCCGTCGACGACGTCCACCCATTCCCCGGCGCCGATGCGACGCACGGAGGCTGCGTGGCGCCCCTCCAAGCCGGACAGGGCCGCCCGCTCCCCCACCGACAGGGACGAGGGCGCGGGAGTGAGGTCGTCACCGAGAAAAACCGGTAGCGTCATGGCCGCTCAGCCCATGAAAGTGTCGCGCAGCTTGTCGAAGAACGTCGGCTGCTGACGGTGCGGCTCGACGCGGACTTCGCCGCGCGCCTTGGCCAGCTGCTCGAGGAGGCTGCGCGAGGTCTCGTCCAGCTTCTTGGGGATCTCCACATCCACGTGCACGTGCATCGCGCCGCGACCCGAGCGCTGCAGGTGCCCCACGCCGAGCCCCTCCAAGACGATGTCGTCGTTGGGCTGCGTGCCCGCGTTGATCGTCACCGTCTTCTTCCCGTCCAGGGTATCCAGCTCGAACTCGGTGCCCAGGGCGGCGGTCGTCATCGGGATCGTGATCCACGTGTGCAGGTCGTCCCCGCGACGGTCGAAGACAGGGTGCTTCTTCTCGCGGATCAGCAGGTACAGGTCGCCGTTCGGTCCGCCGCCCAGGCCGACCTCCGCCTCGCCACTCACGCGGATCTGCGTGCCCTCGCTGGCGCCGGCCGGAATGTTGATGTTGAGGGTGCGGCGCGTGGGAATGCGTCCCGCGCCGGAGCACTCCGTGCAGGGCTGGGCGATCGTGGAGCCGAACCCCTGACACGTGGGGCAGGGAGCCTGGGTCTGCATGCGCCCAAAGAGCGAGTTCTGGATCTGCGTGACGAAACCGGAACCGTGGCAGGTCGTGCACTGCTCGGGGGAGGTGCCCGGCTGGCACATCGCGCCGTGGCAGGTGTCGCACAGAACGTGCGTCTTGAAGGAGACTTCCTTCGCGGCGCCGAATGCTGCGTCCTCGAGGGTGATGTCGACGGTCACCTGCTGGTCTTTGCCGCGTCGCACGCGCGAGGCCGGGCCCTGCGAGGAGGCGCCGAAGCCACCGGTGAACATGGCCTCGAAGATGTCGGAGAAGCCCGTGAAGGGGACGCCCCCACCCGCGCCGCCGCCGCGCAAGGCGTCGGGGCCGCCGATGTCGTACATCTGGCGCTTCTCGGGGTCGGACAGGGTCTCGTAGGCGACCGACAGCTCCTTGAAGGCTTCCTCCGAGTCAGCACCCGCGTAGTCGGGGTGGAGCTTACGCGCCAGCTTGCGGTACGCCTTCTTGATCTCGTCCTGGCTGGCGTCTCGAGCGACGCCGAGGACCTCGTAGTAGTCTCTCACGCTTGCTGTTCCTTCTCGTGGGGGGCGTTCATTGGGCTCTGGTGTGCGGTACGCATGGTCAGTTGTCCGCCTCTCGGGCCAGGTACCGGGACAGGTAGGCGGCGACGGCTCGCACGGAGCTCATGGTGCGCGCGTAGTCCATCCTCATGGGGCCCACGATGCCCAGGTGGGCGGAGCCGCCGCTCTCGTCCGCGCCGGCCCGGTAGGTGCCCGTGACGACGGCGGCCTCGGCCAGGGCGTCGTGCGGATTTTCCGCGCCGATGCTCACGTGCAGGTCTTCGTCGGGGTCTGCCTCGGAGAAGAGGCGCATGAGGACGACCTGCTCTTCGAGCGCGTCCAGGACGGGGGCGATGTCACGGAAGTCGAGGGCGCCGCGCGCCAGGTTGGCGGCTCCGGCGACGACGATCTTTGCCTCTCCCGCGCCGGTGAGCACCTCGGTGAGCGCGGAGCCGACCGCGACGACGGCCGCCGCGAGTTCGGGCCTGGACGAGGCCGTGGCGGCGTCCACGCAGGAGCGCGCGGTCTGCGAGGTGGCGGCGTCACAGTGGGTGCGCAGATGGTCGCGCACGGCGAGCAGCTGGGCGTCGTCGAGGGGCGTGTCGAGGGTGAGAGTCCGCTCCCCCACCTCGCCGTCCGTCGTGATGACGACGGTGAGGACGCGCCCCGGCGCGATGGCGAGGACCTCGAGGTGTTTGAGGGTGCGCACGCGCGAACCCGGGTACTGCACGAGGGCGACCTGGTGGGTGACCTGCGCGAGGAGGCGGACGGAGCGTTCCACGACGTCGTCGATGTCGACGGACTCGGAGAGGAAGGCCTCCAGGGCCTGGCGTTCCGGGGCGCTCATGGGCTTGAGCTGGGCAAGGCGGTCGACGAAGACGCGGTAGCCGCGGTCGGTCGGGACCCGACCAGCGGAGGTGTGCGGCTGGTAGATGAGGCCCGCTTCCTCCAGGACCGCCATGTCGTTGCGGATCGTCGCGGAGGAGACGCCCAGTCCCCCAGCTGCGATGGCTTTGGAGCCGACTGGTTCGCGGGTGGCCACGTACTGGGTGACGATGGCCCGCAGGACGTCGAGCCTGCGGCTTTGCGCGCTGTTGCGTGCCATGTCACTCCCTCCGTCCTGGCACTCTCTCTTTCTGAGTGCCAATGCTACCCCCCGCGCGCGAGCGGCGGCGACCCGGACGGGGCACCGAGCGTGCGCTCATTGCGAACCTCACGGCACGCATGCGCGTCACTGCGCCCAGGGCACCGTCACGAAGTCGATGAGCTCCTCGACGCGGCCAAGCAGGGCGGGCTCCAGGTCGCGATAAGTGCGCACGGTGGACAGGATTCGCTTCCACCCCATCGCGATATCGCGCTGGTTGGCGTGCGGCCAGCCGAGTGCGTCCAGCGTGCCATGCTTGATATCAATGCCGCGCGGCACGTCGGGCCAGGCGCGCAGGCCCACGCGCTCGGGCTTGACGGCCTGCCAGATGTCGACGAAGGGGTGCCCGAGCACCAGGACAGCGCCCGGCCAGCGCGCCGAGACGGCCTCGGCGATACGCGATTCTTTCGAACCGGGCACCATGTGGTCGACAAGCACACCCGCGCGGGCGGTGTCGGTGGGGCCGAAGACCTCGAGGACATCCTCGAGATTGTCCACGCCCTCGAGCAGCTGGACGGCGATGCCGGCCGCGGCCAGATCCTCGCCCCACACGTGCTGGACGAGCTCGGCATCGTGACGCCCCTCCACCCAGATTCGCGAGCGTTTGGCGACCGTGGGGGCGCTGGAGGCTGGCGCGAAGGACCCCGAATTGGTGATCCGGCGACCCGAGGCGCTTAGCTGCACCCCGGGCGAGGCCTGGGCTGGCTTGGGCTTGGGAGGAAGGGCCTCGATGGGGCGCCCGTCGAGCCAGAAGCCGGGACCGAGGGGGAAGGAGCGACGCACCCCGCGCCGATCTTCGAGCTCGACCAGGTAGACACCGCCGGACTTTTCGACGCGTGTGACCGCACCGACCCAGCCCGATCCCACGTCTTCGAGGACCATGCCGATCTCGACATGAACAGCCACCGATCGGGGGCGACGCGCTCCCGGTCCGTCGCGATGCGGGTCGTGGGCGAAGATGTCATGCCCGTAGGGGTCTGTTGTTCTCACCCGGCATACTCTATCGGCGAGGCGCTCACGGCTGGAGAGTGACGCGAATGAACATCGCCACGAGCGCGGCGAGGATCCAGGAGGAGACCGACCCAATCAGGAACTCTTCGGCCTTCTCACCCGAGGAGTCCTGGGAGATTTCCGGAAATCGAATAACACCCTTGGCGGCGACGACGGCGGCGATCGCAACCTGCGCGTCCGCTCCCGCGAGGACGATGATCAGAAGGCGCTCAAGGGGGCCGATCCAGCGCCCGCCACGCAGGGCGGGCCCCTTATCGTCGCCCGGGTTGTCCTGCGCGGCGATGATCGGCAGGGAGCTCGGGGTCAGCGGAGCTTCCTCATCGCCCGCCGACTCCGCCGCATCCTCCTGTGTCGCCGCGTCCTGAACACTGGGCATCGCCGGCAGCACGGGCGCGTTGATCCATCCGGGGACCGGCTCCGTCGCGCGCCCGCGGGCACACATGAGGATGGCCGTGATCAGGTGATTGACGGGGCCGGTCGCCAGGAAGAGCACCGCGATGATGAGGTCGATCGAGCGCCCGCTGCGCAGCGACAGGTGAGGAAAGTTATCCGCGTTCAGGCTCATGAGTGTCAGGAAGCCGAGCGTCGCGAGCGCCCAGCGGGCGAGCACCGAGCGAGCGGATCCGTCGGCCAGGTCCCATCCGAACCAGATGGTGGCGAGCACCGTCGCGATGGCGATGGCGACCAGGCTCACGCCCAGGACAAACCACGAGTAGCACGCGACCGCGGTGATCAGCGTCAGAAAGACGATGAGGCGGCGCGACCATCGTCGAGGGTCGGACGTCAGGAGGACGGTGAGCTCCGAGGCAGCGATGCCCAGGAGTAGCGTTTCATGCACGGGCGGCCTCCGCGATGAGGAGAGACGACTGGATAAGCCCCGCTCCCGTACCGCGAGCGAAGTCGGAAATGGCCTGCTGTGAGAGCTTCTCAACGCGGGCGATTTCCACCTGCGTCTTGCCCAGCAGCAGCGAGGCGGTGATGCGGCGATGACGGGCCGACAGCTTGAGGATCGCGTGGTCGCGCAGGCTCAGCAGCGCATTGACACTGGTCTGGCAGCTCGAGGACATATAGCTTTCGACGGAGGCATGAGCCACGAACCAGGTGCGAATAAAGGGGTTCGAGGAGTCTTGGACGTCGTGTGCGCGGTTGATCGCGGAGCGCGCCGCCCACCACGCCGATCCGTCCTGGAGGGAAGCACCCTCCCCCGCCCGCAGGCGCGAGGGAGCCTGGCGATGCACGCCGGAGGAGAACTCCTCAATACGCCCGGCGCCGATACCAAAGCGAAGCTGAAGCTGGGGCGGAAGCAGGAGCTGGGCACGCAAGGTGAAGAGCAACGCATCTTCGAGCGTGTACGCAACCGCTTGGAACTCGTCGCCCACCGTCGGATAGGGAGCTTCGAGGAGGGCCAGCCCCTCCGCCGCCCTCTCGAGGGCTGTTTCAAAGATTCCCTGAGCCTCTGCACGATTGGTCAACGTACGAGAGCCCACGATGTCAGCAATGACAGCGTATCGCAGAGTCACAGTCCCACACTTTTCCTTGTATCTGAACCTCAACAAGCGCCTTTGCGGAGGGGGCCTATTGACAGCTCGGCTTCACATGACACCTCTAGGCAAACATACTTCAACCAGTATGTCAACATTATCGAGAGCTTCCACAAGCTTGTCACATCACCGACGTGCCCCATCTGACAAATGGTGAGTATCGGTAACCACAGACTTACTTGTTTCGGCGTCAATACAAGCAAGTTTGTTATTTGTCCGAACAATGATGAATACTGACCAAATAGTGTGGATTATGCCTCACACGGGCCGCGCGCCCTCAGTAGCCCATCAATTCACGCGTCACATAGTCCGCCAGCAAGCGCCCACGCAACGTCAGGCAGGCCCGCCCACGCAGCGCGGCAGCTCCATCGATCAGTCCGTCCGCAATGAGCGACGCGACGCGCCCACCCGCGGGCATGCTCGCACAGCCAGCCCCGGCCTTGTGCCCCGACGCGGCGCCCGGCAACCCATCGAGCTCGACGCCCTCCGACGTGCGCAACCCCAGCATGACACGCTCAAGCTCGCGCTCCTCCTCGCCCAGAATCTCCCCCGCGGCCGCCGGCGAGACGCCCGCGTGCAGGCGACCGGCATAGGCGCCCGGATTCTTCACGTTCCACCAGCGCATCCGCCCCACGTGCGAGTGCGCGCCCGGACCGAAACCCCACCAATCCCAGTCACGCCAGTACGCCAGGTTATGCCGCGACGCGTGCTCAAACGTCGTCGAGGCGCGCCCAGAGGCACGATCCGACGCGCTCACGCGGGCGAAATTCGAAATCTCATACCAGGCATACCCCGCCCCGCCCAGGAGCGCGTCAGCAAGCTCGTATTTCGTCGCCTCATCATCGGGGTCGGGGCTCGGCAGCTCGCCCCGCGCTACCTGCGCGCCCATCTTGGTCCCCTCCTCCACGACCAACGCGTAGGCACTGATGTGATCGGGGTCGTAGGACAGGGCCGCGCGCACCGAGGTCTCCCAATCCTCAAGGCTCTCCCCCGGCGTCCCGTAAATGAGGTCAACGGACGTGCTCAGCCCCGCATCCTTCGCCCACTCGATCACGAGAGGCACACGCTCGGGCACATGAGTGCGATCCAGGGTCGCCAAGATAGCCGGGACCGCGGACTGCATGCCGAAGGACACGCGCGTAAAACCCGCATCGGCCAGCACGCGCAGATCGCCTCGCGTGACCGTGTCGGGATTCGCCTCCAGGGTCACCTCGGCGCCGGTTGCAATCCCGATACGCTCGCGCAGCCCCGCCAGAATCTCACTCAGCTCCGCCGCATCCAGCATCGTCGGCGTCCCGCCACCGAAAAACACGGTTTCGGCCGCACGGTCGGGCAATCCCGCCTCCGCCATCACGCGGGCGGCGAGCGAGGCTTCCGACAGCACCGACGGCGCGTAGTCACCGACCTGCGCCCCCGGCCCAAAGCCCACCGTGTACGTGTTGAAGTCACAGTAGCCGCAGCGCACGCGACAAAACGGCACGTGGACATACAGGGACAGGGGACTCCCCCGCTCCGCCTCAACGAGGCCGGGGTCCAGCGAGCCGTTCTCAGGCCACCGCGTTCCGTCGGGTTGAGCGGGACTCATGCGTGCCCGTCAGCCGCGCGGGCGGCGCACGCCGACGATGTCGTGGGCATGGCGACCCGCGTCAATACCGCGCGTCTCGAAGTGGGTGACGACACGCCCCTCAAAGCGCGGGGCGAATCCCCCACGCAGCGGCTGCGGATCCTCCGGGTCCGGGCGCTCCCCCGCGTGCGGGTTCTCGAAAAGCTCACACGCCTCCACGACGTCGCGCATCTGCCAGGCGTAGTCATCCCAGTCCGTCGCCAGGCGCCAGACGCCCCCATCGCGCAGGAGGCGCGCAACCTCGAGAGCAAACGCGTCCGAGACGAGGCGGCGCTTGCGATGGCGGGCCTTGCGCCACGGATCCGGGAAGAAGGTCCACACCTCGTCGAGACACGCCTCCCCAAGCATAATGGGCAGCGCCTGTGCGGCGTCCGCCTCGATGACGCGAATATTGTCCACGTCGGCCTCGACCGCCTTGGAGATCAGCTTCGCGATGCCCGGAACCCACACCTCGAGGGCCAGGAAGTCGCGCTCGGGGTGCGCCGAGGCCGCCGCGACGATCTGCTCACCCGTGCCCGACCCGATCTCGAGGGTCACGGGGGCACGGCGCCCGAAGAGCTCGGCCAGATCCAGCGTGAAATCCTGCGCGACCGTCGTGTAGCCGACGCCGCGACGCGGCTCGACCACGTAACGGTGGGCGTGCGCCTCCCACGTGCGAGCCAGATTCGCGGGCAGCTCGCGCGTTCGGCGCGTGAAAGACTTCGTGCGGCTCATGAAAACCGTGCCCTCGGGGGCCTCGCCCGGACGAGCCGCGCACTGGCCGACGGGAGCGCGACCCTCCACGGCCTCGTTCATCTGATCCACGATCACTTCTTGCCCGTCGGCACGTCGGAAGTCAGAGCGGCGATGAACGCCTCCTGCGGCACGTCCACACGGCCGATCGACTTCATACGCTTCTTGCCTTCCTTCTGCTTCTCCAGCAGCTTGCGCTTACGGCTGATGTCGCCGCCGTAGCACTTGGCGAGCATGTCCTTACGCAGCGCCTTGATGGTCTCGCGGGCGATGACGCGCGCGCCGACCGCAGCCTGGACCGGGATCTCGAACTGCTGGCGAGGAATGAGTTCCTTCAGGCGCTTGGTCATGCGCTGACCGTAGGCGTAGGCGCCGTCGCGGTGCACGATCGCGCTGAACGCGTCCACGCGGTCGCCGTTGAGCAGAATGTCGACCTTGACCAGGTCCGCGCTCTGCTCGCCGCTTTCCTGGTAGTCCAGGGAGGCGTAGCCGCGCGTGCGCGACTTGAGCTGATCGAAGAAGTCAAAGACGATCTCGGCCAGGGGCAGCTGGTAGTGCAGCTCGACGCGATCCTCGCTCAGGTAGTCCATGCCCTGCATCGAGCCGCGTCGATCCTGGCACAGCTCCATGATCGTGCCCGTGAACTCCGTGGGCGTCAGGATCGTCGCGTTCACGATCGGTTCACGCACCTCAGCGATCTTTCCCTCGGGGAACTCGCTGGGGTTGTCGACGCGTACCTCGGTGCCGTCCTCCGTCACGACGCGGTAGACGACGTTCGGGGCGGTCGCGATCAGGTCCAGGTTGAACTCGCGCTCCAGTCGCTCTCGGATGATCTCCAGGTGCAGCAGCCCCAGGAAGCCGCAGCGGAACCCAAAGCCCAGGGCCGCCGAGGACTCCGGCTCGAAGGTCAGGGCCGCGTCGTTGAGCTGGAGGCGTTCCAGCGCGTCTCGCAGGTCCGGGAAGTCCGAACCATCCACCGGGTAGATACCCGAGAAGACCATCGGGTTGGGATCGCGGTATCCGGCGAGCGCCTTCGTCGCGCCGCGCACCTGGCTGGTGACAGTGTCGCCCACGCGGGACTGACGCACGTCCTTCACGCCCGTGATCAGGTAGCCCACCTCTCCGGCGCCAATCCCCTCCTCGGGCTTGGGCTCGGGCGAGATGACGCCCAGCTCGAGGAGCTCGTGCGTGGCGCCCGTGGACATCATGCGCACGCGCTGACGGGTCGACAGCACGCCATCGACCACGCGGACGTATGTCACCACACCGCGGTAGGTGTCGTAGACGGAGTCGAAGATCATGGCTCGCGTCGGCGCATCGGGGGCACCCTCGGGGGCGGGAACGACCTCGACGATTCGGTCGAGGAGCTCCTCAACACCCTCGCCGGTCTTACCCGAGACCTTCAGGACCTCGTCCTCGTCGCAGCCGATCAGCTGGGCGACCTCGTGCGCATACTTCTCGGGCTGGGCGCCGGGCAGGTCGATCTTGTTGAGCACCGGGATGATCGCCAGGTCGTTCTCGAGGGCCAGGTACAGGTTCGCGAGCGTCTGAGCCTCGATGCCCTGCGCGGCGTCGATCAGGAGGACCGCGCCCTCGCAGGCGGCCAGAGAGCGGGACACCTCGTAGGTAAAGTCCACGTGTCCGGGCGTGTCGATCATGTTGAGGGCGTAGGGGGTTTCTTTATGCGCCCACGGCATGCGCACGGCCTGACTCTTGATCGTGATGCCGCGCTCGCGTTCGATGTCCATGCGATCGAGATACTGGTCGCGCATCTCGCGTGCCTCGACGACGCCGGTCAGCTGGAGCATACGGTCCGCGAGCGTCGACTTCCCATGATCGATGTGAGCGATGATGCAGAAGTTACGGATCTGCGCCTGCGGGGTGTGGGACGGGCGGATCTGCGCCTGCTGCGCGGGCGTGGGGATGGGCACGTGTACCTCCGTGAAGTCGTTAACCTCTTTATCGTCCCATTGACGTGCCCTGTTGTGCGACTTATGGGGCGGGAGGTCGCGCACAGGAGCCCAGCCTCACACCACTAGCGGAAATCCTCCCTGGTAATGCCAGCCTCGGCGAGCAACGCCACAGCCTCGCTCATGTCGCACTCGTCCCAGTCGTCGGGATGGTCGGCCTGGAGCTTGCGGGCGATCGACATGGCTTTCTCCTCGTCTCCGCGCAGGGTGGCCAGCATCAGCAGGATCGTTCGAATGCGGGCCGTGAACTCGTCACGGTCCCCGAGGTACCTGCGGCAGTCCTCGGCAAGGACCGTCCACAGGTCCTCCCCCGCCTCCCGGTCCCCGCCCATCCAGGTGTTGCGCGCGATCTCGTTGCGCAGCCGCAACACCCTCCAATCGCCGCGGTCGGTGATGCGCAGCAGCGCCTCCATGTTGATCTCGTACAGGTGGAGAGCCTCCTCGTACTGGCGGTCCGCCGACAAGACCTCGGCGAGGTTGTCGCGCACCGTCAGCACCGTCATGTCCTCCGCCTCGCACTGAGGTTCCATGTCGGCCAGGAGCTCGCGGTACACGCGCGCGGCTTTCGCCCACTTGCCAGTGCTCTTCCACGGCATGGCGGAGTTGTTGCGGATCGCGAATGCCAGCTGAGGATCCAGATTCGGGCAGCTTTTGACGTCGGCCACCAGGGCGGAGAACTTGCGCGCGGCCATGTCTTCACACCCCAGAACGGCCAGCCAGTAGGCCTCGGAGTTACGCAGCATGAGAATGAGCGGATGGTCGCGCTCGAGGTAGCACGCACCGAGGCGAGCCGCGTCGGCCGCCACCTTGCGGCACTGCCCGAAGGCGCCCAGGGCGGCGTGCCAGTCGATGCAGAGCTTGGCGGCCTCGAGGCGCAACTCGATCGAGGCCCCCTCGTTATCGAAGGCGTCTCGCGCGTGATCGAGGGCGCACTCCAGCTTCCCTGATTGGGCACTACGAAGTGCTGCCCCCAGGCAGGCTCGGGCCTGCATGTCCGCCTCTGGTGCCGGGGCATCGCTCGGGCGCCCGAAGGCGTCCAGGGAGACGGTCATTCCATGAATCGTTGCGGTCGACATCGTTGTCACCTGTCTTTCAGTAGGAAGTTGTTCCGCGAACACATCCAGAGTGACACCTAAACGCACCGACTGTCACGCGCCCGAACGGACCCTGTGGATAACTCGCGTCTTCGACGGACCTGTGGATAACTACTGTTCGATTCGGCTCACGTATGCTGGTGCCATGAATTCATTCGTCACCGGAGTTGTGCGCGCTCTCGCCGAGTTCATCTCGACCCTGAGCTCGTCGAGCGCCGACCCCTCGACCACGGACGCGACCGCCACGCGCCAGGAGAACGCCCCACGGCCTCGTCCGACCACGACCGCGCCAACCCACACCCACAAGCCCTCCGACCGTTCGCGCCCGCACGGCTCCTCGCAGCATCAGGATCCCGCGACCTCGAAGCGCCCCCGCACCTCCATCCGCGAAGCCAGCATCGCCGACGCGCTCGCCCACGCCTCGTACCAGCCGATCATGGACGGCGACGCCGACCCTGGCGAGGTCGTGTGGACATGGGTGCCCTACCAGGAGGACGCGTCCGTCGGCAAGGACCGCCCCGCCGTCGTCATCGGCGCCCAGGGTGAGGGCGTCTACCTCCTGCAGCTGACCAGCAAGGACCATTCGCGCGACGCCGCCGAGGAGGCCGCTGCCGGACGCTACTGGTTCGACATCGGATCGGGCGCGTGGGACCCGAAGGGCCGCCCCTCCGAGGTGCGCCTCGATCGCGCCCTGTGGGTCAAGGCCACCGACGTGCGCCGCGAAGGCTCGATCCTGCCGGAGGTCACCTGGCGACGCATCGTCGACGCGCTCGAGGAGCACCACCACACCCACGGCGGCTAACGCGCCACAACGACACCGCGACGGGCGCGACGGGCGCTCACGCCCCGGCGACCGCACCCACGTGACCGACCTTACGAGGCATTGGCGGGCATCGGGGCATGACGCGGGGCCCCGCTGCTGGTATGCTTGGTCGTTGGACTCCCGGCCTGGTCGGGCAGGGGGTCTGGTTAGGACCGTTTGCGGGTGTCCCCACGCCTAAGTCCCGGTCTTGACACAGCCCTCACCGACCCTGTCAGACATACATCAAGGAGAAATCCGACTGTGGCAAACATTAAGTCCCAGAAGAAGCGCATCCTCACCAACGAGAAGCGCCGCGTTCGCAACCAGTCCGTGAAGTCCGAGCTCAAGACTCTGGTGCGCCGGACCCGCGAGGCCGTCGAGGCCGGCGATAAGGACAAGGCTCTGGCCGCCCTGCGCGTTGCCTCGCGCAAGCTGGACGTCGCCGTCTCCAAGGGCGTCATCCACAAGAACCAGGCCGCGAACCGCAAGTCCAAGCTTGCTCGTCGCGTCGCCTCGATCGCTGACTGATCGCGGACGCTTTCGTTTGACGCATAGCGGGTCGCCCTTCGGGGCGGCCCGCTGTCGTATACCTCCTCTCCCCCATCGCGTGCGCAGGCGTTTAGGAACCACCCCGAAGGCTTCCACGCGCCTACGCCGCCCACTCACGCAGACGTCGCCAACGACCACGCTCGTTGGCTCCTTGCACCACACGGCTCACGCACAGCCCCTATCCGATGCGTTGCACGCATGACGAAGCCCCGACCTCGTCAATACGAGGCCGGGGCAGAGCGAAGGAGCTTCGCGAACTCTAGTCGAGCTCGAAGGCACCCGTGTAGAGCTGGTAGTACACACCCTTCTGAGCGATCAAGTCGTCGTGGCTGCCGCGCTCAATGATGCGCCCCTGCTCTAGGACCATGATCGCGTCCGAATTACGCACCGTCGAGAGACGGTGGGCGATCACGAAGACTGTGCGTCCCTCCATCAGGTTGTCCATGCCCGCCTGCACGAGCGCCTCGGTGCGTGTGTCGATCGAAGACGTCGCTTCATCCAGGATCATCGCCGGCGGATCGGCCACGGCCGCGCGGGCAATCGACAGCAGCTGGGCCTGCCCCTGAGACAGGCTGGAGCCGTTACCCGTCAGCATCGTGTCGTATCCGTCCGGCAGACGCCGGATGAAGGAGTCCGCGTTGGCCAGCTTCGCGGCCTCAATGCACTGCTCGTCCGTGGCGTCCAGGCGGCCGTAGCGGATGTTGTCCATGACCGTGCCCGTGAAGAGCTTGACGTCCTGCAGGACGACGCCGAGGGAGCGGCGCAGGTCCGGCTTGTGGATCTTGTTGATGTTGATGCCGTCGTAGCGGATCTTGCCGTCGGCGATGTCGTAGAAGCGGTTGATCAGGTTCGTGATCGTCGTCTTGCCGGCGCCCGTCGCGCCCACGAAAGCGATCTTCTGGCCGGGCTTCGCCCACAGGGAGATGTCGTGCAGGACCTCCTTCTTGCCATCGTAGGAGAAGTCCACGCCCTCCATGACGAGTTCGCCGCGCAGGCGCGTGTACGTGACGGTGCCGTCCGCCTGGTGGGGGTGACGCCAGGCCCAGATTCCGGTACGTTCCTCGGTCGGCTCGACCGAGCCGTCGGGCAGCTCGCGGGCCCTCACGAGTGTCACGTATCCGTGGTCCTCCTCGGGTTCCTGGTCGATGAGGGCGAACACGCGCCCCGCGCCTGCCATACCGAGCGCGATCATGGGCACCTGCATCGACATTTGTCCGATCGTCTGCGAGAAGTTACGGACCATGCCCAGGAAGGACACGACGATGCCGACCGTGATGACGTCGATGCCGATAAGGTGAATATTCGGCGTCTGTTCGAGGATCATGACGCCGCCGACGATCGCGATGACGACGTACATGATGTTGCCGATGTTGCCCAGGGCGGGCATCAGCACGTTGCCGTAGATGTTCGCCTTCTGCGAGGAGTCGAAGAGCTTCTGGTTGTACTCGACGAACTCGTCCTTGGCGTCCTGCTCGTGGTTGAAGACCTGGACGACCTTCTGGCCATCCATCATCTCTTCGATGAAGCCCTCTTCGTCCGCCAGGGCCGCCTGCTGGGCCTTCATGAAGCGGCCCGAGAGGCCACCGAGCCTGCCCGTCAGGAACGCCATGAGGGCGCCCACCACGAGGACGACGAGGAAGAGCCACACGGAGTAGTAGAGCATCGTGGCGATGAGCACGACAATGGTCAGGCCCGACTGGATGAGCGTCGGGATCGACTGGCCGATCAGCTGGCGGATCGCGTCCGTGTCGTTCGTGAAGGTCGACATGATCGCGCCGTGCGGGTGCGTGTCGAAGAAGCGCAGGGGCAGGCGTTCCATGGAGTCGAACATGTCGTCTCGCATGTGCTTGAGCGTCCCCTGGGTCACGATCGCCATGGCGCGGGTGTAGATGAAGTTACCGATGACGCCGGCGCTGAAGATGACGCCCATGGTGACGACGAGGCGCACGAGGGTGCCACGCACCGCGTCAAAGCCGGACTCGAGGCCCGGCGTCACGACATCATCGACGATCTGCTGCATGAAGATCGAACCGACCGCCGAGGCCACGGCGGACGTAATGATGCACACGACCGTCAGGCTGATGCGCACCGGGTAGTGACGGAAGACGTATCGCAGGAGACGACCGAAGGGACGATCGATGCCTTCGAGCTTCTCGCCATCGTCGATCCGGGAGTTGCGCGCGCGTGCCATGTCAGGCCACCTCGCTTTCACTCGCGGCGTTCTGGGACTCGTAGATCTCGCGGTACTCCCCGCCCGCCGCCATCAGCTCCTCATGGGTGCCGCGTTCCTTGATGCGGCCATCGTCCAGCACGATGATCTGGTCGGCGTGGCTCACCGAGGAGAGGCGCTGGGCGATGATGATTGTCGTCGTGCCCGGGATCTCGGTCTCGAAGGCGCTTCGGATCAGCGAGTCCGTCCTGGTGTCCACCGCGGAGGTGGAGTCGTCCAGGATGAGGATTTTGGGGGTCTTCAGGAGCGCGCGTGCGATGCACAGGCGCTGCTTCTGGCCGCCAGAGACGTTGGTGCCGCCGCGCGCGATCACGTAGTCGTAGCCGCCGGGCAGCTGCTGAATGAACTCGTCGGCCTGGGCGAGCTTGCAGGCGCGCTCAATCTGTTCGTCGGTGGCCTCCGGGTTGCCCCAGCGCATGTTGTCCTTGATGGTGCCGGAGAAGAGCACGTTCTTCTGCAGGACGACGGAGACGGCGTCGCGCAGGGCGCCCAGGTCGTAGTCGCGCACGTCGCGCCCGCCGACCTTCACGGAACCTTCGGAGACGTCGTAGAGTCGACAGATCAGCTGGATGAGCGAGGTCTTGGAGGAGCCCGTGCCGCCCACGATACCGAGCGTTTGCCCGGACTCGACGCGTAGGTTGATGTCGGACAGCGCGTTTTCTTCGGCGTTCTGGGAGTACTTGAAGGACACGCCGTCGAAGACGACGGAGCCATCCGCGACGTCCGTGGCCCCGCCGGCCGGGGAGGTCAGGGAGGGGGCGTGGGTGAGGACCTCGGCGATGCGGTGCGCGGATTCGGCGGCCATCGTCGTCATGACGAAGATGAAGGCGAGCATGAGCATCTGGGAGAGGATCTGGATGCCATAGGTGATGAGGGCGGTCAGGCCGCCCTTCGTCAGCTCGGTTGCCCCCGAGTTCACGATGATCGAGGCGCCCACGTAGTCGACGGCCGTGATCGCGGCGAAGATGAAGAACATCATGACGGGGCTGTTGAGGGCGATGAGCTTCTCGGCGTTCGTGAAGTCCTTGCGCACGTCGGCGGAGGCGTGGCGGAACTTGGTGGTCTCGTGTTCCTCGGTGACGAAGGACTTGACCACGCGGATCGCGGCGACGTTTTCCTGCACGGAGTTGTTCAGGGCGTCGTACTTCTTGAAGATGCGACGGAAGATCGGGAAGGCGACCAGCACGATGACCGCCAGGATGATGGCGAGCAGCGGCACCATTCCCAGGAAGATGAGAGCCATCGACGAGTTGATGCGCCACGCCATGACGATGGAGAAGATGATCATGAGCGGTACGCGCACGGCGATGCGGATCATCATGCCGAAGGCGTTTTGGACGTTCGTGACGTCCGTCGTCATGCGGGTGACCAGCGAGGACGTGGAGAAGCGGTCGATGTCGGCGAAGGAGAAGTCCTGCACCTTAAAGAAGAGGTCCTGACGCAGGTTCTTGGCCAGGCCCACCGACGCGGTCGCCGCGAAGCGAGCGGACAGGATTCCGCAGGTCAGCGAGGCGAAGGCCAGGCCAATGAGGATCGCGCCCAGGCGAAGGACGGGGGTCAGCGTGTCGCCATCGAGTGCATCCACCAGCGAGACCATGGTCAGCGGGATCAGGCACTCGAGGATGACCTCACCGATGATGAACAGCGGGGTCAGGATCGAGGGAGTTGTGAACTCCCGCAGTCGGCCCAGCAAGGTTCGAATCGTCTTCATGTATCTCCTCAGTTCCTTCGGGTATCGGTCGCTTCATCGACGAGGCCGGAGCAGCTCTCAGCGCCCGTGCAGCCTGCAGATGGTGATAATGGCTTTTTCGATGGCGCGCTGCGGGTCCCGCGAAGCACCCTTCGTTTCGGCGTCGGCGGTGGCGATGGCGCCGAATGCGCCGGCCAGGGAGGCGTCGGACCATCCGCGCAGCTCGCGCCGGGCCCGGTCGACCTGCCAGGGCGCCATCTTGAGAGCGGAGGCGGCCCCGCCGATGGATACCTTCGCCATGGCGCGGAACTTCATCGCCAGGGCTGCGACGAGCACCTGCGGGGCGATGCCGGTCGCGAAGGCGTGCCGGGCGAGGGTCAGGGCTTTCGCGGAGTTGCCGGCAACAGCGGCGTCGGCCACGTCGTAGCCAGTGGCCTCGACGCGACCCGCCTGGTAGCGGCGCACGTCCTCGAGTGTGATGCGCCCGCTCACGTCGGAGAGCAGCTGAGACAGGGCGCCCGCCATGGCACGGGGGTCGTTGCCGAGCGCGTCGACGAGGGCTTGCTGCGCCTCGGTGTCCATCTGCCGACGGGCGGCCCGCACGTCGGAGGCGATGAGCGCCAGCTTGTCGCGGTCGTTCTTCAGCGGGTCGGCGGGGATCACCGGCCACTTGGCCTTCGCGATCGCGTCGGTGACTTTCTTGCCGCGGGCGTTGCCGCCGGGGTGGGCCAGGAACATCCATACGTCGGGCGCGGGGGCGGCCGCGTAGGCGATCAGGTCGGCGGCGAGCGCGTCGCTCATGGTCTCCAGGTCCCGGATGATGACCATGCGGGATTCGCCGAACAGGGAGGGTGAGGCGATGACGTCGATCTGCCCCGCCTGGTAGGTGGCGGCGTTGATGTCCGTGCGTTCCAGGTTCGGGTCGGCCTGGTAGGCCAGGGCGCGCAGCCGGTCGAGGGCGCGGTCGACGAGGAGTCCCTCGGGCCCCTTGATCAACACGATGGGGGCCAGCGTGATCTGGGCTGGTGCCGCCGGTCGAGATCCGCGTGCTGCCACGTCTTCCTGCCTTTCGACGCGATGGTAACTCCCTAAGTCTGCCACCGCGGGCGCTCATCTGCGTCCGCCTTTGCCCTGGGTGGACGCAAGTCGTGGCAGGTGTCACCACCTCGTACCCCATGCGCGTTGGCACCGCGTCGAGGAGCCGGGGCACTCGGGGCGATACCCCTCCGAGATACCCCAACCCCGCGCTGGCCGCGCCGAGCCGCTCACGGGTCCCGGGCCTCGTCCATGAGGGGCAACACCCAGCGTTTCCACGCCCGCCACGCCACCCATCCAAGTCCCGCGCACCCATAGATGCTCAGGAGTGTCGCTCCCCCGCCGGGCACCCGAATCCCCGCTCCGGGCATCCCGGCGAAGAATCGCGCGGCTCCAGCGATCCAGCTGGTCGCCCAGGAGGCTACGCGCGCGCAGGCGCTCGACATGGGAGGGCTGATCGGCGCGAGGAGGGCACCCGACAGGCCCGCGAGCGTAGCCACGGGCACCGCGGGCTCGGCGGCGATGTTGGCGCCAATCCCCCACACGGGGACGGTGCCGGACAGGGAGACGATGAGGGGCGCGGTGAACAGCTCGGCCAGGGCGGGCACGCACACCAGTTCGGCCAGGCGGCGCAGGGCTTTCCCGACCCGCGTGTCACCCCTGACACGCCGCTTGACCCCTCGTGCGAGAGCGGCGGAGGGTCCCACGACGGCCAGGGCCGCGAGCGCGGACAACGCGAATCCGTAGGATCGGGAGGCCCAGGGGTCGATGAGGAGTGTCGCGGTGACGACCGCGCACAGCGCCGCGATGGCTTGTCCCTCGCGCCCGAGCACCAGGCCCAGGGAGGCGACTGAGGCGACGCAGACGGATCGGAGCACGGATGCTTCGGGGCCGACGAGGATGACGATGGTGGCCAGGACGAGGATCGTTGCTCCGACGCGCAGGGGCTTGCGCGCGGGCAGGAGGAGGTTGAGGGTGGCCAGGATGATGACGATGTGGGAGCCGGATATGGCCGTCAGGTGTGTCAGGGAGGTGGCTGTCATGGCGTCGGCGAGGTCGGATGGCACCAGTCGGTCGTCGCCGATGGACATTCCTGGGACGAGTCCGCGTGCGTCGCGTGGCAAGGGCTGGCACACGTCCGCGAAGGCGCTGTGCGTGTCGCGTCTCCAGGCGTCGAGTCCGCCGGGGCGCTCGATGAGTCGGGCGTTGCGGGCTCGGATCGCCCCCACGGATGGCGCCTCTGCGGCGAATGTGGTGTCCAGGGTCCCATCGATCTCGTACACGTCGCCGCGGGCTGCGTCCCGCCATGAGGGAGCGCTGACCAGGGCGGTGGCGTGGGAGGTCAGCCACTGCTGCCCCGCCTCGGCCGCGAGGATCCTCACGCGTGCTCGGCGCCTCGTCGACAGTCCCGACGAGGCCGGGGCGGGGTCGCGCATCAGGAGTACCTTCGCGTGGATGGGCCCGGATCCCGTGTGTGCGGGATCGGCTTGGTAGGAGCGGCCCGCCGCCGACGAGACAGCGAGCGCGCAGGCGCTGGCGGCCAGGAGGAGGGCGGAGGCCAGGCGGAGGGATCGAGGCGGGGTCAGGGCGTGCCGGGGAGGTCGGGAGTGCCTGTGTGTCCACGCGTAGAAGGCGGCGCATGCGGTGGCCGCGAGCGCGCAGGCGGCGATGAGCGGCCAGGGGACGGGGTGGGCGGTGGCCCACCAGCTGGCGGCCCAGGCGGCGATCGCTGTGGGCATGAGGCGGAGGTCGACCATGCGTGGGGCCCTGACTTCGGTCATGGGCAGACCCCGGGTCGTATTTTTTCGATGAGGCTGGGGCCGATGCCGGGCACCTCGTCGAGCGCGTCGACGGAGGAGATGTGGGGGTGGGTTGTGCGGTAGTCGATGATGCGGGTGGCCAGGGCGGGGCCGATTCCGGGCAGTGTTTGCAGGTCGGTGGCGGTGGCGGTGTCGAGGCGCACGCATGCCTGCGTGGGGGCTTCGCCTGGCGCTGTGGTTGTCTCGGGTTCCCCGATGAGTCCGACGTGGATGTGTTCTCCGTCGACGAGTGGGCGCGCGAGGTTAATCGTGTCGAGGTTGGCGTCCTCGCGTGCTCCACCAGCGGCGGTGATCGCGTCGACGACGCGGGAGGAGGCGGGCAGGGTGAGGACTCCGGGGGTCGTGACTGCCCCCGAGACGTAGACGATGACCTGGTCGCTCGCGGGGGTGTTGGTCGGCGTGTTGACACCTCGGCTGGTGGGGGTTTGGGGCCCCTGCTCCTGCGTGTCGGCTTCCTGGTGAGCGGATTGCTCGGCCTCCCGCGCGGCGGCGTGTTCGGCGGCCGTCGCGTGGCGCCACACGCCGATGCAGGCGAGGAGGACGAGGACGATGAGGAGGGCGGCCGCGGTGGCGCCTCCGGGTAGGAGGCGCAGGGCGGTGGGTTCGGGTGGTTCGTCTTCTTGCAGCGCGCTGTCGTAGACGGCCTTGGTCAGGGCCGCCATCCGGCGGCGCGCGAGCCATCGTGGAGGGTTCATTCGTCGACGCTATGCCTGCTGCGCCGCCGGTGTCGCGCCGGATTCGTGCCCCTGTGGATAACTGCGACGCGGCCAGTGGGCCTGTGGATGGACTCCACAGCGCGATGACCTCCTTGAACGAGCGTGAGACAGACCTCCCAAGGGATACTGTTCCAGTAACGACGAAGCCCCGGGCGCGATGCGCCCCAGCCCCGAAAGACACCACCATGAGTGAGAACATCGAGGATCTCAAGGCGCAGCTCGCCGCAGCAGAGGCGGCAGCGAAGGCTGCCGAGGCCGAAGCCGCACGCGCGAAGGCCGAAGCCTTGCGTCTCCAGCTCGAAGCCGCCGGCTCCGCAGCCGCGACTCCCGCCACCCCGGCCTCGTCCCCCAGCTCCGACCTGTCCGCTTTCGCCACCCAGATTCTGGCCGCCTACTCGTGGGATGTCCCGGCCATCACGATTGGTACGCTGATCGACGGCGGCGCGCGCGTGCCCGGCGTCAGCGCGGCGATGCCGGTGCCCATGTTCAACCGCCACCTCCTGGTCGCGGGCGCGACGGGCACGGGCAAGACCCGCACCCTGCAGCTCCTGGCCGAGGGGCTGTCGGCGGCGGGCTCCTCCGTGCTCCTGTGCGACGTCAAGGGCGACCTCACGGGCCTGGGCGAGGCCGGCGCGAGCTCCGAGAAACTCCTGGCCCGCACGGCCGCCAACGGTCAGGAGTGGGCGTCCTCGTCGTTCCCGATCGAGCTGCTGAGCCTGGGCGGGGCGGACTCGCAGTTCCCGGGCGTGCCCGTGCGCGCCGAGGTCTCCGACTTCGGCCCGATCCTCCTGGCCCGCGCCCTGTCCCTGAACACGACCCAGGAGCAGGCCCTGCAGCTGATCTTCGCGTGGGCGGACGGCCAGGGCCTGGAGCTCGTGGACCTGCCGGACCTGCGCTCCGTCATCTCCTTCCTGACGTCGGATGAAGGCAAGGAGGAGCTGGCCACCATCGGCGGCGTCTCCAAGGCCACCGCCGGCGTTATCCTGCGCGCCCTGACCGCCCTTGAATCCCAGGGCGGCGGCCAGTTCTTCGGGGCCCCCGGCTTTGACACCGCCGACCTGATGCGCTCCGACTCAACGGGCCGGGGCATCATCTCCCTGCTGGGCGTCGGCGATATCTCCTCGCGCCCGGCCCTGGTCAGCGCGGTCATCATGTTCCTGCTGGCGAACCTCTTCGCGACCCTGCCCGAGGTCGGCGACGCACCCCGCCCCAAGCTCGTGTTCTTCTTCGACGAGGCCCACCTGCTCTTCGCGGACGCCACCAAGGAGTTCGAGCGCCAGGTCGTCCAGACCGTGCGCCTGATCCGCTCCAAGGGCGTGGGCGTCGTCTTCGTGACGCAGACCCCCAAGGACATCCCCTCCGACGTGCTGGCACAGCTGGGCTCGCGCATCCAGCACGGCCTGCGCGCCTCCACGCCCGACGACTTCAAGAAGCTGAAGGCGACCGTGCAGACCTTCCCGACAACCAGCCTCGAGCTGGACGAGGTTCTCACGACGCTGGGCACGGGCGAGGCAGTGGTGACGGTGCTGGACCCGAAGGGTAACCCGACGCCGGTCACCCCCGTCGGCATCTGGGCGCCCGCCTCCGTCATGGGCCCCGCCTCGGCTGACACGACCGCCCGCGTCAACCAGTCCAGCGCCATCATGGGACGCTACCGTGACGCCGTGAACCCGGACTCCGCCGAGGAGAAGCTGGCGCGTCGCGCGGAGGAGGCCCAGGCCGCCCGCGAGGAAGCAGCCGCGCGGGCGGCGGCCGCCAAGGAGGAGGAGAAGGCCCGCAAGGAGGCCGAGAAGGCGGCTGAGAAGGCAGCGAAGGAAGCGGAGAAGGCCGCCGCCAAGGAAGAGGCCGCCCGCCAGAAGGAAATGGAGAGACTGCGCCGCCAGGCCGACAAGCAGCAGGAACGCGAGGAGGCCGCGCGCCAGCGCGCCGCCGAGCGTCGCGCACGCCAGGTCGAAAACGCCCTCGGGTCGGTACTGCGCACCGCCGGACGCGAGATCACCCGTTCCATCTTCGGGACGCGCAAGCGCTGAGGCGCGCGTTCTCGCCGTTTCCCCCTCACGAGGCCGGGGCTGAGGTCGCCGTTTCAGGGGCCTTCGCCCCGGCCTCGTCTCACAGTGCGACCACTGCACCAAGCGCAGGCAAAATGCGGGTAGGCTGCGTGGCAAGTAACCAACACACGCGGGGAGCCCCTCATGCGCATCGGATTTATCGGGACGGGAGCCATGGCCCAGGCCATCGCTCGCGGTGCCGTCGCGTCCGGTGTCGATCCCGCGACGCTGATCTTCTCCAACCGCACGCCCGACAAGGCCTGCGACCTGGCCGACGAGCTGGGCGCAACCGCCGCGTCCTCGAACGTGTCACTGGCCCGCCAGGCCGACATCGTCATCCTGGCCGTCAAGCCCAAGGATCAGCGCGCGGTCATCAAGGAGATAGCCCCCAGCGTGGTCTCACGCCCCGACGCGTGCGTCGTGTCCCTGGCCGCCGGGCGTACCCTCGACCAGATTACGCAGGATTTCGGCTCGGGCATTCCCCTCATTCGCGTGATGCCGAACGTGGCAGCCACCGTCAGGCAGTCCATGACGGCCCTGACGGCCACCCGCACCACCGACGATCAGGTCAACGCCGTGCGCGACCTCATGAACTCGGTTGGGCGTACCGTCCTCATCGACGAGGATTATTTCCCTGTTTTCCAGGCCCTGGCCTCGTGCTCGCCGGCCTGGTATTTCCACATCATTGATTCTTTCGCCCGCGCGGGCCTCAAGTACGGGCTGTCCAAGGACAGCGCCGTCGAGATCGCGGCGCAGGCGATGGCGGGGTCGGCCGCGCTGCTCCTCGCCGAGCGCGAGGCGGGCACGATCCCCGCGCAACTCATTGACCGGGTGACGAGCCCCGGCGGCACCACGATCGCAGGATTGCTGGCCGCCGAGGAAGGTGGTTTGTCGAGTGCACTGGTAGGTGCCGTCGACGCCTCCATCCACGCCGATTCCCATCTCGGCTGACACTACCCCCTGCCGCGACGCGGCTTATCTCCCCCTTATTTGGCGCTTTCGCGCACCCTCAACACAGGAACGCTCATGTTGCTTTTCAACGCAGTCGTGCTCTCCGTGATTGTCATGCTGGCCCTCAGCATCGCTCGCGTGCACGTCGTCATCTCTCTTTTCGTCGCCTCGCTGGTGGGCGGCCTGGTGGCCGGAATGGGTATTTCCGGCACGATGGTCGCCTTCCAGGACGGCCTCGCCGGCGGCGCTAAGATCGCCCTGTCCTACGCCCTGCTCGGCGCGTTCGCGATGTCGGTGGCCCACTCGGGACTGCCGCGCCTGCTGGCGAACTGGATCATCGCTAAGCTGCGCAACGCTGACGACTCTAACTCGGCGCGCGTGGCTCGCTCCGCGAAGTGGGGCATCCTCGGTGGAGTCCTCGTCATGGGCGTGATGAGCCAGAACCTCATCCCGATTCACATCGCGTTCATTCCGCTGCTGGTGCCCCCGCTCATCGGCGTCATGAACGAGCTGAAGATGGACCGCCGCCTGGTCGCCTGTGCGATCACCTTCGGCATCGTCACCACCTACATGTTTGTGCCCATTGGCTTTGGTCGTATCTTCCTGCACGACATTCTCTACAAGAATATTGAGGACGCGGGCCTGGCTGTCGAGGGCGTCGTCAACCCGATGGCCGCCATGGCGATCCCCGCCGCCTCGATGGCCGTGGGCTGCCTCATTGCCCTGTTCGTCTCCTACCGCAAGCCGCGCGAGTACGAGCAGCGCGAGACGGAATTCAGCAACAGCGACAACAAGCCCGTCGACATGAAGAAGGTTTGGGCGGCCGTCGTGGCCCTCGTCGCATGCTTCGTCATCCAGGCCGTCATGACCAAGATGGATTCCGAGGCCGACCCGCTGCTCGTGGGTGCCCTCGTGGGCCTGTGCCTCATGCTCGCCATGCGCGTCGTACCGTGGCAGCAGGCCGACGACGTGTTCAGTGGCGGCATGAAGATGATGAGCCTCATCGGCCTCATCATGATCACCGCGCAGGGCTACGCCGCGGTTCTGAAGGCGTCGGGCCAGATTGAGCCCCTCGTCCAGCAGACTTCCGCGATGTTCAACGGCTCCAAGGCGCTGGCCGCCGTCATTATGCTCCTGGTGGGCCTGGTCATCACGATGGGCATTGGCTCGTCCTTCTCGACCCTGCCGATCATCTCCGCGATCTACGTGCCCCTGTGCATAGCGCTGGACTTCTCCCCCGTCGCCACGGTCGCGATCATCGGCACGGCGGGCGCGCTGGGCGACGCCGGTTCTCCCGCGTCCGACTCGACGCTTGGCCCGACAGCCGGTCTGAACGTGGATGGTCAGCACGACCACATGCGGGACACGGTCATCCCCGAGTTCATCCACTACAACATTCCGCTGTTGATCGGTGGTTGGATCGCGGCGATGGTCCTGTAATACCGTCGCTCTCATTGACGAGGCCGGGGCTGGGTTCACTGTTCACGTGACCTGGCCCCGGCCTCGTTTGTTGGTCGTCGCGTGCGCTCTCTCCACCATGCGCTCTCTCCACCAAAAGTCGCACGTAATTCCGTTACTACCCTTGATAAGCCATGACGAAGTGACATCAAAGTCCGTTGAATTACGTGCGAAAGTAACGATGCGCCCACAACGGCGGCCCCGGCCTCGTGTGAGCAACCCGCACCCGCTGCGTCGGCGCTGCGTTGGACCGCCGCACCCGCACAAAAGTACGCTAGTGGGGCAAACAGTCCACGACTCGGATGGAGACAA